>Ga0214472_10004807_pt1 | contig 14255 bp, 8 predicted proteins | sample RVTome_6_FD_207662 | JGI IMG/M metagenome (GOLD analysis project Ga0214472, IMG submission 207662) | Soil microbial communities from uranium-contaminated site in the Upper Colorado River Basin, Wyoming, United States - RVT140D175 | ecosystem: Environmental > Terrestrial > Soil > Contaminated >... | reverse complement strand
TGGCGGTTTCAAGTTCCTCAGTCGTATGCGGATGACGCGGTATGGCGTCAATGACAAACAGGTTGGGATAACGCGAACCCGGTGCCCCGTACACGGAGACCGCCGTGGCCAGTTGCTGTTCTTCCACCAGGGAGCGGTAAAGTCGCGACGTACGACCGCTGCCGAGGATCTGATCAATCAGGTCAAAGACATAGTCATCCTGATGCGGCATGGTCGGTTTATGCCAGGCGATTGCAAGGCGCGGTTCGGCGTCGAAAATCTCGGTAATCCGTTTTTCTCCGTTCTGTTGCGGCTCGGTTGCTACAATGACGGGTGCCGGGGTTCCCGCCTCGATGTCACCGAAATAACGCTCCACCAGGGCGATGGCATCGGCAGCCCTGACATCGCCGACCAGGGCAATCACGGTGTTGACCGGCGCATAATACTTCTGCAGGAATTCACGGGTTTTTTGCGGACTCAGATTGGCAATGTCCGAATGCCAGCCGATGATCGGATTGCGATAGGGATGTACAGTGAAAGCATTGGCCACCAGGGTCTCGTAGTGCCGCCGCGGCGGGTTGGTATCGTAGGAACGGCGCCGCTCCTCCCTGATCACATCACGCTCTGTATAGAACTCGCGTAAGACCGGATTCTTCATGCGATCAGACTCGATCAACGCCCACAGCTCCAGTTTGTTCGACGGCAGGGAAATCAGGTAAGTGGTCAAATCCTTGCTGGTAAAAGCATTGTAGCCAACGCCGCCATTCTCTGAATAAATTTTGGAGAAGACATCCTTAACCACGTATTGCTTGTGCTCTGCCTGCAACCCCGCCAGTTCCTTCTCGAGGGCGGCAACCCGTGACGGATCGGCATCGGCTTGCAATCGCAGCGCGTCCAGTTTGCTGCCGACCTTTTCGATGGCCTCAAGGATGGGCTTCTCTTTCCGGTAGTCTGTTGTGCCCAGAGTTTCAGTCCCTTTGAACAACATGTGCTCGAGCAGATGGGCCACGCCGCGTGTTTCACTGGTCTCGTGCACAGAACCGACGCCTATGGTGATATAAGCCGAGACGACCGGTGTGTCATGCCGTTCGACCACCAGCAGTTGCATGCCATTGGCAAACCGGTGCTCAATCACCTTCTCTTCCAGGGCACTGCTGCCGAAAGCCGCTCCGGAGAAACAGAACAAGAGCGCGGTCAGAAGCAGTATCATCAAGCTGTTCAGCTGTTTCATTGAAATTATCCCGATCCAGGATCTGTTGCCAGGTTTCTGGTTGCTATGAAGTTTTCAATTTGCAAACGTAAGCATATCAAAGTCGTGGCAGGCAATCCACCACCGAGTACCATTGCCTGATACATGAATCCACTTCATGTCTTAACTGACTGAGTATATGCTGCGTCACCATCCCGTGGTTATTTCACATTCAGGCTGTAATGTTCCAGCAACCTGTGGAGATCGCGCAGGTGGAAGGGTTTACTGAGAAAATCATCGGCACCGGCTGCCAGCGCATTTACGAAATCACTGCGCTGGGTCAGGGCGGACATGACGATGACAACTGTTTTATTGAATTGACGATCTTTGCGGATCAACCTCAGCAGATCCATACCATCCATACTCCCCGGCATCATGATATCGAGCAGGACGACTCCGGGCTGCTCGGCACGGATCATCTGCCAACCCTGAACGGCATCGTATGCGTGCAGAATTGGGCGTCCGTATTTCTGCAGAGAGATTTCCAGCAATTTCTGGACATCTTGCTGATCTTCAACGATCAAGATTGCTGAGGTATTTTTCCGCTCCAGTATCATAAATGGTTGCCTCGTGGCAGGCTAAAAGCAACCGTTGTACCGACCTCTGGCGCACTCTTCACCCAGGTCTCTCCGCCGTGTGCTGCAATGATCTCCTTGACCAGGCTAAGGCCGAGGCCGAGGCCGCTGACCCCTGTGTTCGAAGCATCGGCACGAAAAAATTTGTCGAATACACGCTCTTGCACCGCAGGAGTCATTCCAATTCCTTCATCAGTGACCATCACTTCGATCCGGTCGGCAAGCAAACTGGCGGATAAGGTGATTGGGCCGCCCCCCGGTGAGAACTTGACGGCATTGCTGATGAGATTTTCGAGCACCTGGTCGATTTTGTCAGCATCGAAGGGAATCCGGGGCAGGTCACCGGGTACCAGGGCATAGAATTGGTGTTTGCCACTTTTGTGGCAATAAGGCAGCAGAGCCTGTTTCAGCATGGCAGCCAGATCACCATGAGAAAGATTAATGATGATCAGATGTCCGGATTGCACGCGACTCAAATCGAGCATATCCCCGATGATCCTGGATAGTGCCAGTGACCGTTCATGGATGATCGCGATGAAATCTTTAAGTTGTTCAGCATTGAAACGCTCCCAATCCTCCATCATTAGCTCCGAATAGCCCTGGATCGATGTCATCGGGGTGCGCAGTTCATGGGCTGCGGCCGAGATGAAGTCGTCTTTCAGACGATCGACTTCCCGCTCCCGGGTGACATCACGCAGAGTAAGGACGACGCCTTTGACCTGCTCGTCCGCCCCGAGCATAGGCACGATCCGCGCTTCCAGAATCTTTTCTGATCCACCGCAGGCATCCGGGAAGGTCAGGTCATAAGGACGTGGATGAACCCTGCCGGTCAACGCAGAACGAATCCGTTCGAGAAAGACCTTCTGTGGAAGCAACTGGTCGATGGCGACCCCATATTTAAAATGGCAGTGCTGATCGAACAGCTTTTCAGCGGCGTGGTTGCCCATGATGATTTTGCTATCGGGATCGACCACGATTAACGCATCGGCCGCCGACCTCAAGATGGCATCAACCTGCTCCCTTGAATTCCGGGCATCCGTAAGAGCCTGCCGCAATGCTTTCTCTGCCGACTGCCGTTCTGTAATATCGTTGAAAGTAACCACCGAACCGATAACGGTTTCTTCCTTGACGATCGGATAGGATGAGTATTCTACCGGGAAGTTGGTGCCATCCAAACGCCAGAAGACATCCCCTGTGACGTGAACCGATTCACCCAACCTGAAAGCCTTGGATATCTCACATTCCTTCTCTGAGTGTGGGCTGCCATCCTGACGGGTATGATGAAACAGCAGATGCGTATTTTTGCCGAGGATTTCACTTTTGTCGCTATATCCAAGTAACTTTATGCACATGGGGTTGACAAATGTGCAGTTACCGTCGCGATCCACGCCAAACACAGCTTCACCGGAAGATTGCAACAGCAACCTGACCTGCTCTTCCTTATCGTGCAACTCCTCATTGGAACGAATGATTTCCGAGATGTTCAGTGCGGTGAAAATAACACCGGCATCGAGATCGCCGGCATCGATCGGCATCGACCGCAGCAGCACATCGATCACCTTGCCGTTTTTGCAGACCCAGCGGGTCTGCACCTCGCCCATCCGACCTTGGGCGACTTCGGTATATTTTTCATGACCGACCCTTTCGAATTCCGCCTGGCTTTCATAAAGTATCACGGCGTTCTGACCGATCAGCGCCTCTTCAGCATAGCCCAACTCCTCTGTCATCCAGCGGTTGACCCAGCCAAAAACGCGGTTGCGGACCATGCCGATACTCATCGGTGCAGCGCTCAAAATACTTCTAAGGGTTGCCTCACTTGTCCGCACTGCCTCAACTGCGCGCAGACGCTCAGTGACCTCCATGAACATGCAGGTGATCCGCTTTGGAGCGGTCCGGAAAGCATGCACATCGTAGACACCGCTGACCTTTTTATCCTCATAGGCGAATTGCTGGGTATACCAGGCTTCACCAGTAGCACAGATCTGCCGGTATCGTTCAGGAATCTCCGTGACTTTCAAATTCGGGAAAGCTTCGCCGATCTCCAGACCCAGAAACTGGCTGTTGTCGACACCGAGAATCTCATTCGCAGCCGGATTATAACCGTTGAAGACCAAGCGACCGTCATCTTCAAGCGCATACATGAGAATACCAAGCGGTGTGGAATTGATGATGCTACGCAAACTCCGTTCGGATTCTTCGAAGTCCTTCCTTGCCTTCACTTCGTGCAGCCTTCTTACTCCAGCCTCAATCAAAAGTTTGACCTGAATCGCATGGAATGCGAGATATTCCTGAGCTTTTTCTCTTGGCACGACAGGAACATCAGCGAGAAGTTTCAGGTATACAGATGGATCGAACCCGCAACGGGCCGCCTGTTCCCTGAAATGTTCTACATTTGGCGGTTCGTAGAGGAGTTGCCCGATAAAGAGAAGGCCGAGATAGTGATCTTCGGATAAAACAGGCAGAACAATATTTACCAGCCCGCTCTCACAAACGAATTCAACGGCTTCCCTGCCGGGGAGCGCACACCCATCGGTGCCCCGGTTTGAGACCCAGTTCAACATGCATCTCTGGCCGACGTCAGGGTTTTTGCAGTGATACTGTCTGCAGAGCTCCTGCCAGCCGGTTTCGACCAGGACTTCACCCTGCACGTCGATGATGCCAAGGGGAATTCCAGTGGCACGCCACAGGCTGTCGAGCATTTTCTGCAAGGTCAGAAGATCGAGGATGTTTTTTAGCTGTTCGTTCATTAGCCCCTTAATAAACTTCCGGCAGCGATAGGCACTGCAATCGCTGTAACCGGAATGAATAGCATTAATGATACCAGACCATGCGGCCCTTGTCGCAACCAGTTGACATCATTGCCCGTATGCAGGCCGATCAGAGCAGGATCAGAGAGGATTACGGGCCGCAACAATCGCCTGCCCCAATGCCAGGCCACCATCATTGGGCGGCACAAGCGAATGCATCAGAACTTCGAAGCCCGAGTCTTCAAGCCGTGCCAGAGTCATCTCAGTCAGGAGGCAGTTCTGAAACACTCCACCGGAGAGCACAATTCTCTGCAGTGCTGTCCGTGACCGCAGCTCTTCGCAGACATCCAGAGTCATCGCTGCCAGGGATGCGTGGAAGCGCCCGGCAAGGGTTGCGGGATCGGCACCTTGCTTTTGCTGTTCAAAGATGTCTCGAACCATAAGCAACGGATCGAAAATGATCTGGCCACCTTCATTGAGCAGCTCATAGGGGAGAAGCTGATTAGCGTGCGGATCAGCGGACATTTCGAGTTCAAGAGCAGCCTGGCCTTCATAAGAGGCCCTCTGGCGCAGGCCGAGCATAGCAGCAACGGCATCAAACAGCCGGCCGCAGCTCGAGCTCATGGGAGCATTGATCCCTCTGGATACAGCCTGAGCAACCAGACCCAGGTCGGCAGGTGTGATGTTATTGAATGCCGGAGAATCAACAGGCAGCTCAGCGTAAGCCGCCTGCAGGTAGCTCAAGGCCATGCGCCACGGTTCTCTGGTCGCCAAATCGCCCCCGGGCATCGGTTGGTAGCGGAAATGCCCGACGCGCTCACAGCTGCGCAGGTCACCGACCAGAAATTCGCCTCCCCACAGGTGGCCGTCTGTTCCATAGCCAATACCGTCGAAGATGACGCCGATGGCAGGACCCTCAACACCATGTTCGGCCAGGCAACTCGCCATATGGGCATGGTGATGCTGCACCGCGACGGTCGGCAGGCCGCTTTCCTCGAGGGCATAGCGCGTAGAGTAGTAGTCAGGGTGCAGATCATGAGCGACCCGTTCCGGGCGAACTTCTAGAATCGTCTGCAGATGCTTGATTGTTTGCTTGAAAGAGTCATAAACCTCAATATTTTTCAGATCGCCGACATGTTGACTCAGAAAAGCACGGTCGCCACGGGTCAGACAGACAGTGTTCTTCAATTCGGCGCCGACCGCCAGAACCGGCAGATTTTCACCCGACAAAGCAATTGCACGTGGTACAAACCCGCGTGAACGACGCAGCAGCAGGGGACGATTTGCCATAACCCGGGCAATAGAATCATCAGTACGGGTATGAATGCGGCGATTGTGACTCAAAAAACCGTCGGTGACCGATGACAGGCGCTGGCGTGCTTCGTCGTCGTCGTAAGCGATCGGCTCATCAGAAAGGTTGGCACTGGTCATCACCAGGGCAGGGAAATCATCGTGCAACAGCAGGTGATGCAGCGGCGTGTACGGAAGCATGACCCCGAGATAGCGGTTAGCCGGGGCAATGCTTGCGGCAAGCGTGCTGTCCGGTTTCTTCTGCAGCAGCACAATCGGCCGTTCGACTCCCTGCAGCAGACCGGCCTCATCGACCCCGACATGGGCAATATTTTCCGCTGCGCCGAGGCTTTTAACCATCAGTGCAAAAGGTTTTTCATCACGTCGCTTGCGCTGGCGGAGTTCGAGCACTGCATCCTGATTGCCGGCGTCAACGGCAAGATGATAGCCACCTATCCCCTTGATCGCCAGAATCTGTCCCTCCTTCAGGCGGAGGATTGCCCCGGACAAAGGATCATCAACAGCGAGAGACTCTCCCTTGACATCAAACATCTGCAGCTGCGGACCGCATGCCGGGCAAGCATTGGGCTGAGCGTGAAAGCGACGCGAAGTCGGATCTTCATACTCGGCACGGCAGTCTGCACACAGTGGAAAATCCGCCATGGTGGTCAGCGCCCGATCGTAAGGTATACCGGTAACAATCGTGTAGCGCGGGCCGCAATTGGTGCAGTTGATGAAAGGATAGCGATAGCGGCGATCGCCGGAATCGAAGAGTTCATTCAGGCAATCGTCGCAGACAAAAGTATCAGGGGAAATCTGGGCGCGGCGGCTTTCATCAAGAGTGCTCTGCAGGATCGTGAAACCGGATGTTCCCTGTATGGCAAGGGCTTGGATGTCAACAGACTGGATAATCGACAGCGGTGGTCTTTCGCTGCGGACGGCGGCCACAAACCGCGCCAGGACATCTGCTTCCCCCTCGACTTCGATCGTCACACCACGACTATCGTTACACACTGATCCGTCCAGCCCGAACCGCCCGGCCAGCTGATATATGAACGGACGGAAACCGACCCCCTGCACAATACCTTCTATGATGATTCTCTGTCTTTGCAATGGGATTCCTTATCCGGTGCCGCTTCAGCCTGGCTTGCGCGCACTGATCACCCCTATTCCGTTGGGCAGATCCATAGGCAAGCGTTCAATGTGCGCCAATCCGGCCGCCTCAAGCAGAGCTTTGATTTCCCCTTCACTGTATGCTTTCCCCCGCGGTGTACCAAGCAGCATATTCAGTGAGAACAACGCAGGGAAGAGCGGGCTGTCACGAGTATCGTCGAGGACAAACTCCTGCACCAGCAACCGCCCGCCGGGCTCCAGCACTTCGACGGTTTTCTGCAGCATGATGGCACATCCGGCCTCCCCTTCACCATGCAGCACATGAGAAAGCCAGGCCACATCGTAGCAACCGGTCAACGAATCATCCTGAAAGTCCCCGGCAATGAAGTTGATACGCTCCAGCAAGTTGTACTGACTGATCGTCTTTTCAGCGATTGATCGGGTAGTCGACAGGTCGAGAACAGTCGCCTGCAGTTCCGGATTCTGTAAGCAGAAATGGATGGCGTAAGTGCCCGGCCCGCCGCCGAGATCGAGCAAGTGCCTGTGACCGGAAAGGTCAACCCGTTTCACGACCAGTGGGGCCAGCAGCGTCGCCAGGTTGTACATGCCGAGCAGAAAGCTCTCCCGCTCTTTCTCATCAGAGCCATGAGAAACTCTGCGGCGGGCGGGTTGCCCGGAACGGACGGCTTCATCCAGACGGGCCCAGCTGTCAACCAGGTGATGATGGTGCAAAATGATGTGGCCGAGATAGCCGGATGAATCTGTCGAGAGGAACTGCGATGCAAAGGGAGTTGCCTGATAGCTTTGCCTATCCTTTTTGAGCAGTCCCAATGCCGCCAAAGCATCAAGCAGCATGCCCAGGCCGCGTTCATCCAAGCTGAGACGCCTGGCAAGTTCTTCAGCCGACGCCGGAGCATTGCTTATTGGAGTGAACAGGTCCAGTTTGACCCCGGCATGCAGCGCACATGAGCTCCAATAACTGCCTGACATTTCCAGAAGATCAGGCGGTGTCCAATCTACATTTTGCATGAATAATCTCCCGACGGTTGAAAAGCAGAGTTGGTGCAGCATGCATCACGACAGCCAGCAGGTTGCTCAGACAGTTTCGTCTAACCCATATTTTTCCATTTTATAGCGTAAGGTCCCGCGAGGCAGGTTAAGCAGGCGTGCTGTTTTGGCAACATTGCCGCCGGTAATGCCGACCGCCTGGGCAATCAAATCCTTTTCCAGTCGTCCGACAATTTCCTCGAACAAGATACCTTCAGGAGGGATTCGGCAATCAAAAGAGGCTTCATCCTTTGGCTTGTCTCCCCAAATTTCACGGGGCAGGCAATCGGGAGTAATTGTCTCCTGGTTATGCATGATACAGATCCTCTCCATCACATTACGCAGTTCACGCACATTGCCCGGCCAGTGATAACGCATCAACAGATCCAGGGCGGCGCGGGAGATCTCGCGAACATTCTTGCGAAACTCTTCGTTGTAGTGTTTGAGGAAAAAATCAAGCAATGGCGGGATATCTTCGCGACGATCTCGCAGCGGTGGCACATGGATGGGAAACACATTAAGGCGATAGAAAAGGTCTTCACGAAAAGTCTTCTGCTCGATCGCCTCCTTAAGTTCAAGATTGGTGGCGGCGACGATGCGGGCATCAATATCGATATTCCGGTTTCCACCCAACCGACGGATTTTTCGATCCTCAAGGACTCTGAGCAGTTTGACCTGAAGATTAGAGTCCATCTCACCAATCTCATCAAGGAAGATTGTGCCGCCGTTGGCTTCCTCAAACAGGCCGATTTTCCGATTCTTGGCATCAGTAAAGGCACCCCGTTCATGTCCGAACAGTTCTGTCTCGAGCAAATTGAATGGCAGAGAACCACAGTTGATTTCCACAAACGGCTTATTCTTACGGGGTGACAGTTGATGGATCGCCCTGGCCACCAGTTCCTTGCCGGTTCCTGATTCACCGGTAATTAAAACCGTCGAGGTCTCATGTTTGGCAACTTCCCGGATCTGCCGGTAAACCTGGGTCAGCGGGGCACTGGTACCGACCATGATGTTGTCTCCGGAGACCTCCCTGGCCTGGCTGCCGCGACGTAAATGGCGAACTTCCCTGCGCAGGTTCTGAGTCTCCAGCGCCAGCCGGACTATCAGGCGGATCGCATCAGCTTTAAAAGGCTTTTTGATGTAATCATAAGCGCCCATCTTCAAGGCTTCGACAGCGCTCTCCACGGTGCCGTAACCAGTTATAATGATCACCAGGACTGCGGGATCAACCTCACGCATGGCACGCAGGACATCGAGACCGCTCTGGGCACCTAGATTCAGGTCGAGCAGGACCAGGTCGACATCAGCCTCACTGACTTCCTTGACTGCGTCATCGCCATTATCCGTGGAATAGGGATGATAACCATCTTCCTCAAGAATCCTTTCGAGATTCTCGCGGATAAATGCCTCATCATCCACAATCAGAATGCGTTCCATATAACAACCTCCCGTTCGGCGCAGAACAACCTTTTATAGACAAGGTTATAATAATCGTGAGGAGTGACGGGTGAAGAGTGAGGAGAGAAACCAACGGTCCGGTTTCCGCCTCACCCCTCACGCCTCACCTGCCGGGGTCTGCAAAATGGCTTGAAATCGGCAGAGCCAAACCAAACTCACGGATTCAGGATAACGGCAAGTAGACAGGAAGAGAACAGAAAAGTGGCTAAAAAAAGCCAAATGCAATGTTTTTTCTGGAGACAAGAAGCAGAGAGCTTCCCTTGAAGGCTATTTTTGGCCACTATCCGGAAGGAATATCCTGAACTCTGTTCCTTTACCCTCGCGACTCTGCACTTCGATATGCCCACCGTGACTGGTAATAATGGTGTGGGTGATCGAGAGACCCAGACCGGTCCCGGCCCCCTTGGTGGTATAAAAAGGTTCAAAAATCAGGGCGAGACGATCAGCAGAAATTCCTTGCCCAGTGTCGCGAATGGTCAACCGGATACCGTTTACGACGCGCTGTGCGGCAACCCACAGTTCACCGCCATCCTTCATGGCAGCCAACGCATTGGTCAGCAGGTTCAGGATCGCCTGCTTCAGCCGATCACTGTCCATGCGCGGATGCAGCAACTCTGCAGGAACATCTTCGTGGAGGGAAACCCGCTGTTTTTCAAACTGCTTACTCACCAGGAACAGCGTGTCGCGCAGGGCAACAGCAAGGTCACCCGGAACCAACCGCGTGTCCGGCATGGATGCAAAATTCAGCAGTTCATTAACCAGCCCTTCCAGGCGCTCGATTTCCTGTAATGCGCGCTGAATCAGCCCTTGATCTCCCGGGCGAGCGAGCATGCGGTCATGCAGCTCATCAAGTAACAGGCTGATTCCGGTCAGCGGATTGCGAACCTCATGGGCGATTCCGGCCGAAAGGCGCCCCAATGAAGCGAGACGCTCCAGGCGTGCCATTTGCTGGCGGGAACTGACGCGTTCCGTCAAATCTTCGATAGTCAGAATGTGGCCGTATTCCCGTCCGGATGAAAGCGGATGAAGGGTTAATCTATAGGTCAGCGATCGACCGCTCCTCTCCAGCGAAGTATACTCACTCCAACGCTCAGATTGCACCCTTTGAGGAATGGCCTCGTACAGCTCGGGGAAATGGCTCAGCGTCACATTGAGCGGCAAGGGATCAATGGACTCATCATTGATTTTCAGGATATCACGTGCTGCTCCATTGAGTGATGTCACATACTGGCTGCTATCGAGAGTCAGAATCCCGACCTCAACATTTTCTACAATCGTCTGCTTGAAATCTCTCTCCTGCTTGATTTCTTTCCGCGAACGACGCAGAACGGCCAACGTCTTCAGCAGCCTTTCACGACGCTCTTTGAGTTGCCAGGCCATGGTATTGAATGCCGCGGCCAATTCAGCAATTTCAACCGGGCTCTCAATCTTCACCTGCGTCCCCAGTTTACCTCGTGCCATTTCCTGGGTACCGGCAATCAGAGTAGACAATGGGCCGGTGATGTTATGCGAAAGACGATAGGCAACAAACACAACCAACATGGTCGTCAGACCTATCAACACCCAGGCTCCAGTCAGGAACGTTTTATAAAGAAGACGAATGTTCAACGACGCCGATTCAGCCATTTTGTGAAACTGTTTCACCTCGGCACCAATCGTTATGCCGCCAAAAACACCTTTTTCAGCAAAAGGTCCCGAATCAAACAAGATAGGTGCGAACGCCATGATTTTTTGAGATCCGCCAACATTGGTGACATCAACAACGCCGGAGCGACCAGCGAGTACCGCTTGATGAACTTTGGGATAATTGGGATGGATGAACGCAGCTTCGCGTAAATTGTAGGGGATCTTGCCACTGGCAATTGATTCCGGGCTGGAGCTTGTTGTGTATGGCGGTACCAGCTGCCCGTCCTCATCCAACCCCCTGATATCCCAGAACTTCGGATGTGTTATGATCCAGCCCTCATTGTCGAACATAAAGGCGTAGTTACCGCTCTGATAAGACGGAAAGACCACAAATCTTTCATCTGTCGGCGAAATATGCTGGGTAAACTCCATCAGGTGACGATGATCAAGTGACAGAAGAACGACTCCCTTCAGCTGGTGATCCTCCGTAAAAACAGGTTGTGCAAAGCGAATAACGCCTTCATAGGATGCCCCTTCAATCGCTTCTTCAGGTGTTTCTACCCCGGCAAGCTGAGCCCGCTTGCTGACGTGCCAGCCAGTCACATGTGAAATCGAAACTCGTCCTTCCGGAAGTCCTCGTGCATCATTGAAATAAGTTTCGGTAAGATAAGTCGTATTTGCAGGATCGGAAACATTACGTAAAGCTTCAACCAAAACACCATCGACAACGCGCAGTCGCTCCATGCCATCCGGTCCGATGAAAGCGAGTTCACTGTAGAGTCGAATCGTCGGACGTTCTTCACGAGGTTCAGCGTTGGTTCCTGTGCGTATCCAGATCGGTCGGCTGTGGCTCTGGCTGAACCAGAGATAGGTTCTGGGATCCACGGACAATTGTGCCAATGCACCGAGATCATTCTCAACCCGATGTAGCAGAGTCCGCACTTCATTTGCGACCATAATAGCTCGCAATTCGAGGGCTTCCGCGGCCTGGTCATCAAGAGCCTCTATGGCGCTGACACGCAATAATTGTTCAACGGTATTCAGACTCTGGCCAGCAAAAATCGCAAGAATGATCAACGGCACCAGGGTGAGACCGCAGAAAACGTAAAGGACTTTCTTATGAAAAGACAAACGAGGCATTCGGGTATTATAGCAGGAGGTGGACCGGATCGGATACCTGGATTTTCACATAAAACCGCAATCAGTTAGTGTCCATCCGGAAACTCCCGACGAAAACTAGTACCCTGTAACCCATAATCTTTCGCACCTTGCTTGTTCTTTGCCGCGTCAGCTACGTTCCGATTTCAGCTACTTAGCTACGGCTAGGAACCAGAAATCGCGCCTTGCTGACACGCCAAATCCCTGCGCAATCTTGCGAAATCCTATAGGTTACAGGGCACTAGTTGATCAGTCGCGATGAGAAATACATCTGTCTTGAATGTACGGCAAGAGGCAGTAACTCCTGTTGCTTGAGAAGAGCATCCTCGAGGCTTGGGCCGTCACTGATGATCACATCTTCCGGGCTGAAGACCGTGCGCGCAAAATGACTGCCATTTGGACGGCTGAAAACCTCTATCAGGTATTTACAACCCTCGAAGTCACACAGCAGCTTGTGCACCAATTGAATATTCTCCACGAGACCTCCAACTTACCAAATGAAGGAGACATGCCACAACTTGATATAGAGCAAGTTTCGCACCAACCGCGAAAGCCCCGTATTTATCCTGAATCCGAGAGTTTGATTTGGCTCTGCCAATTTCAAGCCATTTTGCAGACCCCAGCAGGTGAGGCGTAAGGGGTGAGGCGTAAATCTTCAGGCGGAAACCGGGCCTTTAATTTCTCTCCTCACTCTTCACCCTTCACTCCTCACGGATTCAGGTTTATGAGAAACAGGCTGGTGGAAATGATTTAAAAAGCTAAAACACGGTAACAGGTGGGGGAAATGACGGAGCAGCGGGACAAAAGGTCGGTGGATTACTTGAACTGGAAAGGCCACCAGGTCATTTAAGAGATGAGTTCAACCCTTCAGAGAATCAGCTGTTGTGGTCAGGCAGACTCCTAATGGTTGCGGCTGACAACGTAATCTGCAAGCCGGTTCATGGCTTCCTTGGCCGGGCATTCGGCGAATACTGCGAGTTGATTCTTGGCTGATTCCACCAGGGCTTTTGCCCGGTCCCGGGTATAACCAATACCGTCATAGGAATGAATCAGACTGATAACATATTGCAGATCTTTGTCTGGCAGGACTTCCTGCTCGATGATAGCGGCAACCCTCTTCCGTTCCTCGGCAGTACAATGAACCAGGGTGTGAATCAGGGGAAGCGTAACCTTGCCCTCAAGAAGGTCATGACCACACTCTTTACCGAATTTACTCTGGTCCGCGACATAATCAAGAGCGTCATCCATAAACTGGAAAGCGATCCCGAGATCCATCCCATAGGCAGCCAAAGCTTCTTCCTCAGTGGAAGAGCAGCCTCCCAGGATCGCACCGCAACGACTCGCGGCCGCCAGCAGCACAGCTGTCTTGTTCTGGACAACTTCGATGTAGCGCTCCTCGTCAAGCTCGACATCACTGGTACTGATAAGTTGCAACACCTCCCCTTCCGCCATCTGGGTGGTTGCGTCAGAAAGGGTTTTGAGAATATTCAGGTTACCGGCACGAACCATGATTGAGAATGATTTGGCAAAGAGGAAATCACCGACCAGGACACTGGCTTCATTACCCCACACGGCGTTGGCAGAATCCTGACCACGGCGCAGTACGGCACTGTCTACTACGTCATCATGCAGCAAGGTCGCCGTATGGATAAACTCGACGACACTGGCCAGGCCAATATGAGCGTCACCTTGATAGCCGGCAAGCCGGGCGCTGAGCAACAGGATCATCGGGCGCACCCGTTTGCCGCCGCTGGCCAGCACATATTCGCCGACCTTGCGGATCAACGGCACGCGCGATGACAGGTCCTCGCGAAACTGTTCTTCAACGCGACGAACCTCGTCATTTAAAAGTTTGAGTACAAAATCCATAATTAATGGGGAATCCAGGGGGGGGGAAATTATCGCTTATCCTAATGAATCCTCACGAAGCATGTCAAAGCTTTTTTCCTCAAATCGTCACCATTCACCAACTAATCTGACAAGAACAGCGAAACACTGATGCGCGCCCCTCAA
>Ga0214472_10004806_pt1 | contig 14255 bp, 17 predicted proteins | sample RVTome_6_FD_207662 | JGI IMG/M metagenome (GOLD analysis project Ga0214472, IMG submission 207662) | Soil microbial communities from uranium-contaminated site in the Upper Colorado River Basin, Wyoming, United States - RVT140D175 | ecosystem: Environmental > Terrestrial > Soil > Contaminated >... | reverse complement strand
GAACGAGCGCGTAACACAGAAGTTACGTTCCCCTTGGTCGGTCACAGAGCCGACCTCGCGGCGGCCTTGGCGAGGACTTCGGCGGTCATCCGGTCAAGCGCCTCCGGTGTCTCACCGGTCGGCTTGCCAGCAACCTCGTCTTGGACCTGGGCGTACCAGTAGACGGCACCCTCGCTGTACTGCTTGCCGTCGACAGTGACCTTCTGGCTTCCACCCGCGAAGTAGCCGCGGTTGTAAAAGACCTGGAAGTTGTCGAGGGTCCAGTGTCGCCGTGCGAGTTTGAGCATGATGTCCTCTTGCGAAGAGTCGGTCGGTCCAAGGATCGCGACGAGGCGGGCGACGGTGAGATTGTCGGAGGCGTACGGCGTGAGTTCGATGTGGATGTGGTTGTTGTGGTCGTGTGGCCCGGTGTAGACAGGACCGTCCTCGTAGCCTTTACGCCACTTCCTGCGGGCGTAGATCATCCCCACCAGACCGAGCACTTCACCGTGGTTGCCGAGCAGGTCCACGATCGGCATTCCGAGATCGAGCCGAGCCGACCCGTCCGGGTTCGTGGGAATCCCGCAGTCCCATGCCCAGCCGAGACGATGCAGGTAGGCGGTTTCGGAACAGTTGAGAATCCCCATCGACGTCGTGAACTCGAACCGGGCCCGGATGTAGTCGTGGAGCGCCTTGGTGCCGGGCGGGGTGCTGGTCGCGCAGGGTTTGAGGGTGCCGTCAGGGTTTCTGTGGCTGGTGTAGGGGTGGAAAAAGTAGGCCATCAGGAGGATTACCAGCCTTCTGCTTTGCGGTCAGCGACGTAGATGGGTGCCTGGAACGTGACACCACGTTGGGGCGTGACGATCAGGAGCTCCTGGGAGGCGGGTTCGAACGGATAGTTCTTGTCCGACGCGTACTCGTCGTAGCCTTTCAACGCGCCGACGGTGATCACACCGGGGATGCTGTTGCGGTGGTGGACATGGCCCTGGATGATCAGATCGAAACCGAGTGACGGGTCTTTCGTGTATCTGATCGCGTCGGCATGTTTACGCGATTTGCGGTAGTGGCCGATCGCCAGCGGTGTGAGCGGCCCGGCGATGCCGCCGCCGCCACGGAACGAGTCCCCGTGGTGGAGCAAAATGCGGGTGTCGTAGATCGGGAAGATCGTGTCCGGTGAATCCGGGATCGTGAACGTGACCGTGGAGAACCGTTTGAACTCTCGGGCGAGGACCTTCCAGAACAGCCACGACCACGAGTCCCGGGCCCGGCCCTTCGACCGTTTCTTGCGGTACAGCCGGTCGTGGTTGCCGTCAACCTCGACCACATGAACCCTGCCGTACTCCTCGCGGAGCATCCGAATGCCGGCGATCATCGGATCGAGAAAGTATTCGATCGTTTCCGGAGGTTTCGCTTCGTTCGATTCGGTGAGCTCATCGTGGATCTCACCGGTGATCAGATCCCCACCGTGAGCGACCACGATCCCATCCGACACCAGCGACGTACCGATGTACCGTCGGGGAAGGATCACCGCGCCTTCGAACGCACGCCGTAGTCGCTGTTCGGCGATCAGCCGGTCGTACTTGTTGAGACCGTGGATCTCCTCCGCGACGACTGTCTCATCGAAATGGGTGTCCGACAGCACCAGCAGCGGAGTGCCCTTGTGCTTCCCTGACGGTGCGGGAGCCAGCCACTCGGGTGGATCCGGTACGGCGTGTTCGATTGTTCGGACGATGTCGAGGCGTTCCTCGAGTGAGCCGACATCTTTGCGGAGCTGACGTATCTCCGATTTGGCGGCGCTCAGATCGTGCTTGGTGGCTTCGAGTTGGCGTGCGGTTTTCGCCTGCTCCTCAGCGGCCGCGTCGGCGGCGACTTCGTCTATGACGCTCATCGTTTGCAGCTAGGGCACTCGCCGCGCCGATGCTTCGTGATGGTCGCGGCCGCTACGGAATGGCCGCGTCTAGCAAGCGCCCGAGCGATCGCTGTGGCTGCCACATTCGGCTTGGGCGGGTCGTAGATCAGGGTCGTGAACTCTGCCGTCTCATCAGCTTCAAGAGCTGCCAGAGCCTCACGAAGACCGCAAGGCCTGTCCGCTTCGGCGAGGATCTCGTCGAGAACGCTCATCGTTGCCCCTCCTCGACCGTCTCCGGTCGTTCGACTCGGGAACTACAGAACCGCCCGCACAAGAGCGGACACCGCGGTGACAATGGCTGTGACGGCTGTCCACTGCGCTTTTGTGAGCCGGATGTGGATGCCGCCGTTGTCGACCGTCTGTCGGAGGTAGTCGACGGTGTCCCGGGTCTCGCGGGTGATCCGCTCGACTGTGGCCATCCGATGCGTCAAACCGTCAGGGTCACGGCCCCCACCGTGTAGGGGGGTGCGGCGTGTACCGAGCGTTACCGCAGCCAACTCTTCGAAGGCAGCGATCGAAACATGGGACGGGTCATCACACATGGACGCTCCTCAAGAGTGGATCGGCAAAAAGGACTGTCGGACCCTTTGCGACTACGAGATACGAGCGGGGCACATCAGGATTCGACCCATCCGGATGCTGAAGCGAACTCGCCTTCGATGACTGCGCCACCGTTGAGGGTCCATTCCACACCCTCAGAGTCAGTACGGGCAGTAGAAGCAGCTTCGGCGTCTACCCAGCCGTCAGCGGCAGGATGGAACCGGTACGCGTACGCAGCGTCTACTGCACCTTGCCGGAGGGACGCTGTGTAGATGCGGCCCGGCCAGCGTGACGTGTCAGTGATGCGGGCACCCAGCCTGTGTGCCGTCGAAGCAGAGATGATCGTTATAAGCGCCCCGACCGTGACGGGCGCGCCAAGTACCGGCCAATCATCTACCTCGTCCTCGTTGTCTGTGTTCTTGAACGAGTAGTAGAAGGTGATGGTTCTGCTGCTTCCGCCTTGCACGAAGTGGGCGCGAAGCCAGGTCGGGGACGTCGTGGTCGCTCCTACGCTTCCCACGGTGACAGTGGAGAAATGATCGTTGTTCGCCCCTGACGAGTTCACCACTGTCAGCCTGAGATCGCCGGTGGTGTGCTGACCCCACAGGAACGATGTGTCACCGACCGCGAACGACGCCGAGTTGTTCATGAAGTAGCCAACAGCTGCGGGTGTCAGCGAGGCGAACTGCAGCCGAATGGTGAGCGTGTACTCGTCACCAATGTTCGTGATGTAATCCGAAGTGATCCTCGTGTTAGCCACATCAGGCAGGTCAGCGTATGCCCCGGCCCACCTGTACAACTTTCCGTCCGCTCGGTTGTAGACGAGGCGCACACCTTCTGGTGGAGCGAACGGCAACGTGTCCACCTCGATCACAGCAGGTAGCACCTGCACCCACGCTGTTCCGTTCCACAACAGGCCCTGCCCCACAATCGGGGATGCTGCTTCAACATCCGACAGGTCGTCTACCGCGTGGGTGTGGTCGTCGGTGGCTGCGCCGATAGACGCTGGTGACACCGGGTCTGCGTCGCCTGTGGCGTGACGGGCAGCATGATCCTCATCATGGTGCGCGTCAGCATCCGACGTGTGGGTTGCGACCGCACCTGACGGTTCGTAGTCGGCGTCGTGGTCATGGTCTGCGACGAGAGTGTCAACGAGGGTTCCGACCTCGTCGTGGAACTCGACTTGGCCGTCTTGGATGTGGACACTGCCCGTGGAACTCACGAAGAAGGTGGGTTCGTTGAACTGTGCCCGGCCGGTTTCACGGTCGAACCCGTAGCCTTGCATCGGGTCGTGAGTCCAGTTGACTTGGAACGCGCCCGCGGCACCAGCGCCAGCACCAGAAGTGGCGGCGGCGGACCCGCCACCGCCAGGTGAGTTGCCTGCCTGTGCTGTGCCGGTAGCGCCATCACCGCCTGCGGGGAACCCGCCGCCAGCCCCACCACCCACACCGGCCGTAGTTGTGGAGGCGTCACCGCCGTTACCTGCGGGACCGCCCGCCCCGCCGCCTGCGTATGCGGTGCCGCCAACAGCGCCTGCGCCTCCTGCGGTGGCGATGTCGCCTGTTCCTGCCGCACCTCCTGGGGAGCCGCCGGTCACATCGTATGTGCCGCCGTTGGCGACTATGACCGACGCGTGGCGGGAAGGGCAGCCCTGTGTTCTTGCGGTAGTGCCAGAATCACCGTCCAGGCCGCCGACGCCGACTGCTGTTCCGATGAACCCTGCGGGTAGGTCGTCTTCTGAGTATCCGCCGGCTCCGCCGCCTGAACGGTTATCTGCTGCGGCGGAGCCCACACCTGACGCGCCGCCAGCCCACAAACCCATCCGTGAACTGTCGGGTGCGGTGAACCATGCCGCACCGGCACCCTCATACAGTGTTGAGGGTCTTAGTTCCTCCTCGAAGATAGCTACCGAATACGGTTCGTACGCGTCAGTGGAGGAGCCCCGGGTGGCCGACTCTGGAGTTTCCGAGGTGCTCGAGATGGTTCTCGATGCCATCACCGACCACGAATCAGCGCCCGCGGAGCTGCCGGCGGTTCGTACCGAACCGACAAGCGTGTAGTTGTTGGGGGCCGCGGCTGAGAACGTGTCGTCGCCACGGTCGCCCGCTGCGCCGATGATTATCAGGGTTTCAATGTCGGCAAGTCCGGTGAGAGCCGGCGCCTGCCAGTCCACACTTGCCGACTCAAGATGTGAGGCAAACAGCCGGGCCCGGAGCATCTTGTCGGTGTTGTCGGGCCTTATGCCAACTGCGATAGCCGACCGGCGTTCGCTGAGACCGAAGGTGAAGGTCGCAGTCGTGGTGTAAGACACGTCGTTGACGCGGCACATGAACAGGTCAGACAGCGCCGAATAGTTAGCGCCTCCGGGACGGTGATCAAACGCCGTCGATCCGACATTCACTAGGACATCGCAGCCAGTGATCGAAGGGATGTTGTCCGGTGGTACTGAATCCACCGACGCGACTTGGATGAGGATGTAATCCCCGACCGCAAGCCCGGTCGGCAGGTCCACTGTGATCGATCCGATAGCCGTGTCCTGTGCGGTCGTAACGGGTTCGCCGACCAGTAACGGAGCAGCCACTACAAACCCCTCCACAAGTTCAACAGCACCCTGCGCCTTCGGTGACCCCAGGTGAACAGTCGGCAGATCATGAGACCGGCACCAGGATCGGGCCGCCACTCAGATCGACAGGGGTACCACCGTTCCAGTTCTCTGACACCAGGTAGCGGTCGTCGTGATTGTGAACGAGTGGCGCGTACGGTCCGGGTGCTGCACTAGCCCTCGTAGCTGCTAGTTCACGTTCGGTGTGGTTGAGGATGCTCATACCAAAAGACCCCTTCGACTACGACGCTGTCACCATGCGGTGGGTGTCGATGCCGCATTGGACAGCTGCATCGACATGTCCCACAGGCGCCCGGGATTGACCGTCAGCGTGATCTCCTCGACGAAACCGGTCGCTTCGATCGGGTCGCCGCCACCGACCGGCTGATGTTCAACAGCGATCAGGTCACCGAGTTCACGGCTGAGGAGGGCAGCCCATTCGGCGTCCGTGGCTGATTTGCCGTACCTGAGTCGCAGATACGGGAACCGGGTTAGAGAGGTTGCGTACGCGGACAGCAGCCAGTTCGCGTAGTCGACGAGCTCCGACGGTGTGTTCGTGAGGGTGGACCGTTCGACGGTTCGTTCCCCGAACTGGCCCACCGCTGTCGTGTCGACCGCGGTGTGCCGGTTCCCGTCAGAGTCGGCTACAACAGCAACGGTACGCAAGTTGATGTCGTCTCGGGTCCATGCCAGATCGAAGTACCGGTGCCCGGCGCCCCCGAACGTGTCCGCGACAGAAACACCTGTTCGGGCGTCGCGGTTGTGGAACACGAGGACACCGGCCCCGTCGATTTCGAGCCAGCCGCCTTCTGATGCGACCGTATCGTGGAGCGCCGACAGGGCTGTTTGGAAGGGGGTACGCCACGCGACAAGAGTCGTCTCACCAGCGTCGATGTCTCGAAGCCCAGTAGGCCACCCAGCCGCGTCGAGGATCTCGTCGACCCGGCTGCCTGTGTCTTGCCCGGCCCATGGGGAAGGACCCGCCGCGTAAAGTTCGGCGATGGTCGCAGCGTCGAGCACAGCGTCGAATGAGACGACGTCGCTGATCCACCCGTCAAAATAGTCCTGTGTAGCTGGTGCCGCAGGGTTGCGGCGTCCGATCCACGTTGGCCGTGAGGCAAGGTCGACGGTGGCGTCAGTGTGCGTGCCGCGTTGAGTGCCGTCCAAGTACAGACGCCCGGGGCTTCCTGATTGCCATGTGTAAAAGAGCAGATGCCATTCCGAGTCGTTGACAGCGACATCGGAGAAGGCGCGGAGGCTGGTGGACCCTTCAGCCACCCGGACGCTGACCGCGTACGGGGGTGAGAAGGCGTTGCTGATGTCGACGAGCATCTGACCGTTACCGGCCCCGGACCCTGTCGTGTCGTCTTGCGAGTAGATAGTCCAGGTGCCAGAGCCTTTGACTCCGGATGAGCATTTGAACCACACTCCCAACGACCGGGGGCCGGTGCCGGCGAGACCGGCAGCGTCGGGGACATCCACATAGTCGTTGACACCGTCGAAGCGAGGTGTTGGCTGCGCCGACGCTAGATACGGTGACTCGGTCGAGTCGAGTGTGGCCCCAGAGTATGTGCCGTGGTAGTCGTTGCCGGACGAGTCGGCGGCTTGGGTGCCGTTGGTTTCGTTGAGTCGCCACCATGCCCGCGGTGCCAGGTCCTCAACCAACCTCACCCACACGGGCCGCAGTTTTATCAGCTGTAAGACGGTCAACGCGTCGTAGCAGGTGAGTGTCACCTGCTGGTTCTTCTTGTTACGGGTGACGTTCGGCCAATCCAGGATCAGCCCACGAAACAGGTCATAGGTGTTGCCGTCTTGGGTTGCTCGCAGGCGGATCGGGACCATCGGCACCAGATCCCCGTAGTAGGGGCCGGCCGTGTTTTCGGGGTCGTAGTCGCGTGACAGGTTCGACAGCGTGACGGTCATCGTCGACGGACGCACCGTCGACAGCTCATCGGACCTGCCACGCGAAACCCGGATCGGACCGCGCCAGTCGGCGGTGATATCCGTCCACGACGGTGAAGGGGCGTTCCAGTTGGAACCGAACGCGGCTTCGAGCACGACGGCGGGGGCGGCCATCAGTCGAAGCCCTGGGCGCCGCCACGGATCGTGTCGAGCCGAAGGTCCTTGGCAGCGCCTTTACCGATTGACCCCACCTGTGACGGCACCGACGCGAAGCCGTCCCAGTAGGCGGTGGCCGCGTCGGCACCCTGCGTTGCGAAAAAGTCGTTGATTTCCCGGAACCGGTTCTGTTCCATCTTCAAATCGGCTTCGAACCGGGTCAACGCGTCTGCGACTTTGCCGGTGAGTGCCTCTTCCAGATCGAACGCGGTGTCGAGGTCGTCGAGGAGGACCCGGATCGCTGCGACGGCTTGCTGACGGTTCGGGTTCGTTTCGAGCTGATGCACCACCCCTGACAGGCCGAGGCTGGCAAGCGTTTCGAGACCGGAGCGGAACTCGTCGGCGAGCTCCCTCGTTTCGAGGGCGTTGGCAATAGCGCTCTCGACGTCGAAGGCGGCGTCTTCGATCTGTTCGGGGAGGCCCTGCCACATCGACACGATCTTGTCGACCGCACCCTGCGAGTTCTCGGCTAGCTTGTCCCAGCCCTCAGAAGAGGCCGCGGTGTCAGCCGCCTCCGACAACTCGTCCACGGCGTCGCGTGCAGCCGACATGCCAGCGACGAGTGCGTCAACACCTGTTTGCTCAGCGTCAGAGGTGATCCTCCCGAAGTTCATGATCCGGTCGGTGGCCTTGTCGACCAGGTCGCTGACCTCATCCATCGAGACACCGAATCGGCCGCGGATCTTCGATTCGAGACTGTCAACTGCGGTGCCGACCTGGGGGACCGCTCCGGCTATGTCCGCCATGAGGCCGATCAGGGGCGCCAGTTTGATCACCGCTTCGCCGGCTTGGATGGTGAGTTCGTCGAGGGCCGCTTTGAAGTCGTTAGAGGCGCGCATGGCGTCGGTGCCGCCGTCTTCGTAGGCGGCCATCGCGTCGGCGGACTTCTCGGTGATGATTTCGAGTGACTCCATCGCCTTTGCTTGGGCGAGTGCGGTGCCGGTGAGGTCGTCGAGTCCCTTCTCGGCGAGACGTGCGGAGAGCTCGGCTTCGGTGAGTGATACGCCGAGGCTCTTGAGGGCTTCGCGTTCGCCGAGGAGGGCTTTGGTGAGGATGTCTGATACTTCGCTGGTGTTGCGGACACCGCCGGACCATTCGGAGAGTGCGCCGGAGAGGATCAGCACCTCTTGGCTGACCTCGGCGGCCCGGTCACGGGTCATGCCCATCGGGACGAGGAGGTCACCTACCGCGGCGGCCATCCCCTGCAGCCGCTCCTCGGCGACCCCGAAACGACGGTTGTTGTCCTCGATGAACTGACCGAGCTTGCTGCCAGCGTCGCCGAACACCGTGTCGAAGCGACGACCGAAGGCTTCTGCCTGCGCGCCAGCGTCAAACAACTGCTTGGCGAACCCAACGATCAGCCCCCCCGCAACAAACCTGTACACGTTCTTCATGCGCCGACCAAAGTTGTCGGTCTTTTTGGCCAGCTGGTCGGTGGCGTCCCCTGCCGACTTGACCGAGTTGCGGAGATCCGAGTCGTCTCCGAGGAACCGGAGTTTGAGATCGCGGACGCTCATGAGATTTCGGCGAGGAGGGCGATGTGTTCAGCGACGGTCAGATGCCAGTACGAGTCGGGGGTGATCTGCGGGTAGCCGCGCAGGATGGCGGGCTGCGACTCGATCCACGCCATACCCCCGTCGGTGGAGAACACTGAGGCGCGGCGTAGCGGCAGGTTGAGGAACAGGGGGTGCCGTTCGATCGACTCGGATTCGGTCACGATGAGCCTCCCGGGAACGCTGCTTTGAACGCCTCGTAGACACGTTTGGCGTATTCGTCTCGGATGCGGGGCACGTTGGCTTTGATCGCCGGACCCACCGCGTACAGGGACACTTCGAACTCGGACATGCCACCGTCGAACTTGTTGCCGATCCACGGTGCGAACTGCCGTTTGCGTCGTGACGCGGCCCCGAAGATCCAGCCCATCGACGCCGGATGCTTCGTACCCCGGTACACGATCTTGGCTTCCTTGGCGGTACCCGACGAAGTGATCAGCCTTGCGAAGCGTTGACGGCCGGGCAGGGCCATGGCCAGGTCCTGCGCGTCGTCACGGACTTCACGAGCGAACTTGCGGTGCACCCCCGCAGTGATGCGGGGCAGTTCACGGTGGACGCTGCGCAGCTCCCGTTGGAAGTCACGCAGCCCAACGATCTCGACCCTGTTCTGCGCCACCTACGCGATGGCCCGGGTGACGTCGCCGGTGTACTGGAACTGGGCGGTGACTTCGCCCTTGTCACCGACGGTGCCTTCGAACGGCGGGAAGGCGGTGAGGATCACCGACCCGCTGTAATGCGGGTTCGCTGCCCCGGGAGACGACCCGTCAGGGCCGATCACCAGGGGGACCGCGGCTCCGGCGTTGAAGATCGCCCACAGGGACGCTTCGACCGCGCCTGCCCCGAGTTCGAGGTTGAAGGTGAGCGACACGGTCGCGTTCTTCAACGTCGGCACGTAGGTGCGGCTGTCGACGTCGCCGGCCGTGTCTTCCTCGAACGCCATCTGCAGGTTCGGGCTGACCGCCCGTATGTAGGCGGACAGGTTGACGCTGTTGAGCAGCGTGTACCAGTTCTTCAGGACTTGCGTGGCCATGGGTTTCGTCTCCTAGTCGTTGGTTGGGTTACGCACCGACACCGACGCTCACCGCGAAGGTGAACGAAGGGTCGGTGCCGCCGATCGTCACGGCGAGGCGGTAGTAGGTGTCGGTGATCGCACCAGCAGCGGACGCCCACTCGTATCCGGTGGCTGTGGCTTGGGCGAACGTGATCTGGCCGGTGGGTGAGTTCATGTCGCCGTCGACGTCGGATTGGACGACCACATCGAGAGTCGGCGAAGTGCCCGATGCGGCGATGACGTGTAGGGCGGCGTAGAGGTTCTGTCCGGCCGGGACCGCTGCTACGAGTTGGGCGGCCGTGTTGAACGTGGACTCACGGGCGGTGGTGCCGGGTTCGATGAGGGTGCCGCGGGCGGCGTTGCCGGTGCCTTCGGCGGTGACGTTGAAGGCGTAGAGCTCGCCGACGGTGCCGCCGACACCGAAGGTGGAGGGAATCCCGTTGAGGAGGTAGGCGCGGGAACCAGCAGTGTTCGCGATGGCGATGGTGATCGGCTGGTCAACGAGGCCGTGTTCGTTCCACAGGGTCTCTTCGTACGAGCCGGCACCCAGGTCGAGGAACCCGGCGTGGTTGAAGGATGCGCCTCGTAGTCCGGGCGTGTACGTGCGAGCGTCGGAGGGGCCGAAGCCGGTGTCTTCGAGAGCGTCGGTCATCAACGTGAGGGCCGCCTGGTTCGACTTGCCTGACAGGTCAGCGGCGCCACGCAGAAGCAGGATGTTCTTGAGGATCGACGTGCTCATAGCTCCTTCTTCTTCTCAGGGTCCTTGCGCTTCTGCGTCACGGCGGTCACATTCGCTGCAGCCAGCCACATGGCCAGGGTCTCGGCAGGGACCGCTTTTGCGGGAAGGTCGGCTCCTGGGGGCACTGTGCGGCCTGCTATGACAAGGTCGGTGAGACCGGTGTTTCGGTACTTCATCAGTGGTTCACCTGCAGTTGGAACTCGACGACGGCGACAACAGTGCAGATGCGGTCACCGGAGGCGACGTCGGTTTGGGACTCGTATCGGGTGAGGTTGGTGTCGAGGACGAGGTTGGTGAGTGTCGGGTCGTCGGTGATGGTGTCTTCGATGATCTCGAGGAGGGCCAGAGCCCGGTCCTCGGCGGTTCCAGCCGCGGTGTCGCCCTGTCCGGAGGCCCGGGTTTTGATCACAACCTCCAGGGCCACGTCGTCGAAGATGCTGCCGGGCGCTGCGGGCATCGAGTCGGCGGATGCGTTACGGAACCAGATGACCTCAGCAGCGTCCTTGTATTCGGGGCCGGGTTCGAACCGATGCACCGCGGTGGTGAACCCTGCGTTGGCGAGGATCGCCGTGCGCAGACTGGTGCGGATCTGTGAGAGGCGATGGGCCGGCATTTACAGAACCGGGATCCGCTGACTGTGCGCGGACAGCCAGGCGTTGACTTCGGGGGTCCGGGTGGCGTTGTCGAGGGGACCGCCTTCTCTGACGAGCTGGTATCCGCCCTGGTCGCCCTGGTAGCTGATGGCGTCGTGGGGGATGTCGTCTCTGACGAGGTGTGCACGTGCGATCAGTAGGGCGATGCGGGTGACGCCTTCGGGATGCCCGGAGTGTCCGTGCTGGTATTCGACGACGATGTTGCGGTCGCCGGTGGGCCACACCCCCGTGTCCCGTGACAGGAAGTTGCTGGCGGCTCCGACGATGGTGCAGTCGTCGAGGTCGTAGGCGGTGCCGTCGACAGTCACCGCGATGAGGTCTGTCACATGCAGATGGTTGAGGGGCAGTTCGCTGGTACCGGACCCGTCGAGGGTGTAGCGGGCGTGGCGTGGGATCCACGACACGTCGGTCCAGGAGGCCAGCAGGTCAGCGATCTCGTCACGGGCCCGCAGAAGGACCGCTTGCGGGTACGCGGTCGGGTCCGACATTCGGTTGCCGTCGAACGTGCGGACTGCGTTGAGGGTGAACAGCGGTTCACCGACGACTTCGACCTGCAGTGACACTGCCCTGACGGAAGTCCAGGTGCCGGCAACGTCGAGGGTGAGAGTGTCAACCCGGGTGTTATCGACGGCGGGGATCGCGAACGTGTACACGCCGGTTGCGCCGGCAGTCATCGCCTGGTCGTCGACGAGGACGGTGCCGTTGGCGCGGGTGACCGTAATCGTCGGCGGGGTGCCCGCGGCGGTGGCGGTACCGTCGATGTGGAAGGTGCATTCGAGGGTGGCGGCGCTGCCAGCGATCAGGTTGCCGCTGGTGACGACGGCTTCGAGGAGACTCATCGGAGTGTCACTGTGAACGAGATCGTCTGACCGGAAGCAAGCGTGACCGTGTGTGTCTTGGGCTTCGCCTGCTCACGTCGGACCTGCAGGTCTTCGCCGCGGAGCTCCAGCTCGGTTTGGGCGAGGTCTTCGAGCTTCATGACGCTCCTTGGTAAGACGCTGAGGTGAGGATGTGCGGTTTGACGTGACCGGCTTCGATACCGGTGTGGACGTAGATCGGGAATCCCGCCTTGATGGCTCGCATGCAAAAGGTGAGGTCTTCGCTGATCGGCTGGTCACCGATCCGGGTCTCTTGGAACCATGGCCACGGTTCGGGATGCTGGGTGCGGAGCTCCTCGAGGACCCGGCGGTGGATGAGGAGACAGCCTGCGCCTGTGCCACCGACCGCGTACAGCTCGTCGGTGGGCCATGCGGTGGCCCGGTGAAGGCCGTCTTCACGCCAGTGGAACAGCTGAGGGAATACTTGTGGTTGGCCGGAACCGACCCACTGACCGAAGTAGAGGCCTCCGACGATGGGACGCTCGTGTGGGTCGGCGGCGTCTACGAGCCGGTCGAGGGTGTCGGGGTCGAAGACCATGTCGGAGTCGACGAGGAACAGCCACTCGGCGTCGTGGTTGTCGAGGAACACTCGCACCGTCTGGTTGCGGGCGTTGACGATGTTGGCGCCTGACATGGTGGGGAAGTGGCCGCCACCGTCGAGGATGCGCCTGTGATGCTGCAGATCCCACATGAGGAGTCCGATGACGCTCAGGTGGAACCCGGCGGGCATGTCGCCGGGGTGCAGGTAGGCGATTATGGCCTTCCCGTCGGTCACTTCTTGATGGGCTTCCTGGTGGCGCGCTTCTCTCCGGGGGCAGCCGTTGCGGCCTCGATCGGCGCGGGTTCGGGGATGGCGACGCCGTAAGCGAGGTTGCCGGCGGCCCATTCGTCGGGGGTGACGAACGAGTCCGGGTACTGCTTCACGAGGGTGTGACCGGCGGGGTAGGACTCACCGCGGGTGACTCGACCGCTGGGAGTGAAGAACGTGGTCTTGGCGATGACGAGCTTCAAAGGCTGCTCCTTGGTTTGCGGTGGGGCTCCCCGGCCCGGTTGAGAGGGCCGGGGAGCTGACCACCTGGTTGATGCTGTGGGTTAGACCCGCAGCTGACGGAAGGCGTTGGCGTCGAGCACGTCGGAGCCGCTGCGCCAGAACGCATACCAGCCCCGCTGACCCGTCGGACGCCGGTCGGCGCCGAACAGGTGGGGGATGAACTCGACGGACAGTCCGACCCGGTCGTAGATCAGGAACTTCCTGAAGTCTCCGTACAGGAGGACGTCGTCGTCGCCGGTTCCGAGCGCTCCGTCCATCGCCGAGGACTCGTAGGCGTTGTCGCCGAGGAGCTCGTTGGGGATGGAGTTCGCCAGGGTCGTCCACAGGGCCGCGCCGCCGTTGGTGTCGAACTGGCGGACCGAGTTGTAGATCGCCTTGTTGGCGAGCCACGACGCGTTCTGCGAGTGACGGGCGGGCAGTGCGTTGTGCAACGCGTAGACGTCGACGAGACCGAACGAGTCGTTGGTCGTTGCTGCGACCCGTGACGCGGTGACGGCTGCGACGGCAACGGACACACCGTTGGGTTCGTCGGATCCGGTACCGGTCACGAAGGCAGCGGCTTCCGTCTCGTCCTTGAACTCGTTGAGCAGGACGCTGATCGCCTGTGAGAGGTTCGCGATGTCCATCCCGGCCTCGATCGAGTACGGGATGAAGGCCTGCGCCTTCTCAGCGGCGATGGACGGCTGCGCCAGGGTGGGGGCACCGTCGGTGGCCTGAGCGGCCTCCGCGGCGTATCCGCCTGACACACCAGCCGACGACACACCGTTCCAGCTGTTCGTCACACCGGACTCGACGCGGGCGATCACCCGCAGCGGGTTCGTGGCCCCGTTGCTGGTGAGGATGATCGTCGGGTCGAGCTGGAACGGGATCATGAACCCGCCGGCGGTCGTGGTGAGCGACATCGCACGCATCTGCTGGACTGCGTGGGCTTCGTCCGAGCTGAGCTCGTTCTGGCCCTGCATCAGCTTCGCCCAGGCGCTCCGATAGTACGGGTTGCCGGTGGCGAGGATGTGCTGTGCGAGTGCACCGTCACGGGTGTCCGCCTGTTCGAGCAGGGTGGTGGCACGCTGCTTCATCGAGTCGTCCATCGTCGGATCGGTCTCGATGGCCTTGCGGGCCCGGCCACGCATCTCGGTGCCGATCGGCACGGAACCGAACGCCCGGACCTCGCTGAGGTCGTAC
>Ga0214472_10004805_pt1 | contig 14256 bp, 10 predicted proteins | sample RVTome_6_FD_207662 | JGI IMG/M metagenome (GOLD analysis project Ga0214472, IMG submission 207662) | Soil microbial communities from uranium-contaminated site in the Upper Colorado River Basin, Wyoming, United States - RVT140D175 | ecosystem: Environmental > Terrestrial > Soil > Contaminated >... | reverse complement strand
AATCGGCCACATGTAACAGGCAGGAATCGATACCGAGGAAGAGGTTCGATTCCTGGACCAAGGCCATGGATACCTCGAGAGGCAGTCCGTAGCAAGGCACGACGCGATCACCGTTTTGGATATCGTCCAGGGATTGATCCCGCGTACCCAACAGTATGGCTACCACATGTGAATGACGTTCTAAAAAGCGATCCAGCACAGCCCGGAAACGTTCAGGCGGCCACATTTTGTCGTCGAGGGTATCGGCATGAACTGTCAGGAAAGACAGGCCCGCCGGAAATTTGCCAAGTAAGGCCCGAGCTCTTGCACGCGCATGATCCGGCAGTTTGGGCGGGTCACAATAGTCATCAAGGCGCTGCGCCGGATCCAGTGCATGGACCACATCAAAGGTTAGGTGACTGGTGTGTTTGCTGAAATCCAAAGGCAGTTGGGAGGTGTATTCAGAAAAGAAACCCAGGGAATTTCGCGGCTGCAACGACTTCATCAAATGAAGGAGTTTCGGTGATCGCCATGGCACCATTCCGATGAACAGATCGCATGCGGGAATGGCTGCCAAAACGGCCTCCCTGTCAAAGTCCTTGCCTTGTTTGCCCGTAGAAAAGGCAACGGCAACCTTCTTCGCGTGCAATTCCGAATACAGAAGGTAATCTACATACGCATCGAGAATAAGCGTCCAGCGACCCTCAAAAACCGAATCCAGTGCGCGCAGCGCCGGCAGGCTTAGAACGGAATCGCCGTAGCCGTTACAAAACAGCGCGACAGGATGCTGTGCATCAAACTGCATAACTACCAATGCTCTGATAAACGTGGTGCAGCAACTTCTTCAGATCCGCACACCAGGCCGAAGGGTTGTCAAAGCCATTTTCTCTTTTGTAGCGATGGGGCACATAACCGCCACCACAAATCTCAACCTCTTCGCATTTGCGGCAGGTTTCCGAAAGCGGCAGGCCGTCATTAAGCATCTGGTAAAGAAGGGGCGAGCCTTTGCTGAGATCTTCGAAACCGTGCGTGTGGACATTGAGGCCGGTTTCGATCATCCCTTCTTCGCAAACGCGAAACACATCCAGTGGATGAATCGCACCGTCAGTCTCGATAATGACATAGCCAAGGTTGGGATTTCCCAGCATATCACTTCGGCACTCGCCGTATTTCAACAGCGTGAAAATATCCCAGAAGGGGTACACCTGCACATCTTTCTCGTCTTTCTGAAACCATTCGTCAAAAATGGGAATCAGGTAATCGGCAACCGGAGTTTCGCCCAACCCGCCGTACCACTTTTCTTTTGAATCGTGGGATATATCGGGAAAAAGGAAAACCAGGCGACGAAAACCCAAGTCACGAAAATGGCGATAGGCAGCTAATCCCGAATGGGCAGGATTGATGACACACAGAACCGTACTTTTGATATTCTGACCTTTAAGATACTCGATGCCCTGAACCACCCGTGCATGAGACCCGCGACCCGCATGATCGACGCGCATATGGTCGTTAATTTCAGCAGGTCCATCCAGGCTCACCCCAACGCCAATGCGTTCTTCCTTGAGCATGCGCGCCCAGTTCTCGTCGATCAGGGTGGCATTGGTCTGGATCTTCAGTCCACCCAGGTAATCCCCCAGGTATTCCCGTGCTTTTCGAGCAAAGATGCGCAACTTATCCACACCGACCAAAGTCGGCTCACCGCCGTGGTAACACAAAAGCATTTGCGTGTTTTTTTGCATGCAGAATGATTTTATGCGTTCCAACATCACATCATAGGTCGCATCACTCATGAATTTGGGACGTGCCAGATAACTCTGATCTAAATGGTTGTACATATAGCAATAGGAACAATTGAGATTGCAACGCTCTGCAATTTTAACAACCAAACTTCCGATATATTGGGACTTTTTCATAGAACCATCTCTTTCCGTGCAAGATTACGCAAAATACTCAATGAGTGGGTAAGCCAAGGCCCGACCGATGGGGGTGAGTGCCGCATTCCCTTTCAGAGGTTTGATCAGTTGATCCAGCATTTCACCCACTAAATGTTCGTTTTGATCCACATAATTTCCTTCTTCGAAATGCCCTTCCTTAAAACGGCGGGTCAGGATGATGACATTGACAAAGGCATGAAAGGCCAACAGAATCTTGCCAACCTGGCGCTGGGCATCCACTGGAGGTGAGTAGTACCAGGTTTCATCTGAGCCATCGTCTACCGGTCCCAATCGAGATGCAATGTAGTAATACTGATGCGCAGATTCGTGAACCAACGATTCCACCATGGGCATTCTGTTTCGTGTGTAAGACAAGTGGATTTGGCTGTAATGGAAACGCGTACTGCCGGATGCCACGGCATTCTCGGTTTCGTTCATGGGGTAAATGTACTTAATGGCTCGCAACACCCACTCCAAATATTCCGGCGCGAACCGCTGGATCAACTCTAGCGATTCCTGGCATCCAGCGAGCATTTTGGCGACACCTTCAGGATCCGTCGTTAACTCAAGCGCATCAGCAGCACGGTGCAGGGCCGCAGGATCACACACCAAGAATATGCGGCGATGATCCACACCAAAACTTGGAAATTCTGTCAACGTGGAAGAAACCCATCGTCCCTCGTCGTTGCGATGCAACGTCACTTTCAGATCCCCTCCAATTCGGATAGCGCGCTCTTCTGCCGAAACAGTCAGGTGCTTGGCTTCAGGTAATAGCCAACCGCCAAATCGCAACTGCACCGGCTCCTGAAAGTTAATCTCCCATGAACCGGTAAAGCCTCCTAAGTGGCACCACAGCAACAATTGCGCTGCAGCTTTCAAAACGAATTCGGGTTCTGAGTCAAAAACCACGGACTCATGAACCACTCCAAACCCAAAATCCCATGCCGTTTCCGCGGTAATTTCAGCTTTCTCCAAACGCCCCAGAATGCGATTGAACGACGCTAACTGGCCGGAGAATACATCGGAATATTTTTTCCTAAAATGAGCCACACTATCTTTGGCGTGGCTCACCAAGAGCAATTCATGCAGCTCTTGGTTAAACAGTTCCAAAGGACAGGAATAGCCACGCAATAGGGTCTCGACCGTTTCATTTGGGCTGGTCTTTTCAGTCGTCGTCATTTTCGCCTCCAGCTAGCCTGGTTCAGAACCCAATGGGTGCACCACATTGATCTGCCCTCCCCAAAGTAAGAGCATCAAGGATCAATGTGGTGCCGTTGGGGTCCTAATTGCGGATGGTCACCACGCAAGATTAGTTGGCACGGCCAATTCCATCAGCCTGAACGCCACCCTTGAGATACAGATCTGTACTGTATTTCAGATGGGTTGCAGCCCTTGGTGTACCGTTTTCGGATTCCATTTCGCTCAGAATATTGGACTTAATTCCGCCCAACACCTGCTTCAGTTCTTCTTTGGAGATTTTTTTATTAGTCAAAACTTTCCTCCTTGTAGATTTATACCTCAACCCAAAATTAAAATTATCTCAAGCTGAAGTATTTGAAAAAGTATAATTCTGAGTCAATTTGTATGTCAAATTTATGTTTGAAAATGTGATGCCAAGCGAAACATTGAAAACTCTAGCAAGGAGAATTTTTTGGAAATCTGCATGATGTTCTGCGGATAAATTCTTGGATTCAATTGAACACAAGCCAGAATGAAGCGTTTCCATTCTTCTTCAATGGGCGCTTTTTGGACGGACCGCTCTGCAGATGGCCAGATATCTTTTAAGGCTTGGGTATCGCCAAATGGAAAGGCTATGCCTCCAACCAGCAGCGTGTGCAAGGTGAAGCCAAGATTGCTCATTTCGTTTTCCATAACCCTTTGGAATTTTGCATCGCTGAGTGTGTCCATGCGGCTCGACATGCCGAAGTCGAGCAGGGTTACATCGTCCTTATCGGAAACCAGCAGGTGGTCTGGAGCAATATCGCGATGAAGAATCCCAGCTTGATGAATACCCACAATGGTGCGCAAGGTGTTCACGGCAATCCGAATTTTGCGCTCATGGGGAAGAGCTTTGAAATACTTGGGATCCAGTTGGAGAGAGTGGCCGTTCTCCCAGGAACACAGGTGGTAGGGGCGACCCTGGGCTACCCCATGATCCAGATAAGTGGGTGTACCTGGCATGTTCTTCACTTCACGAAGCAAGTTGATTTCATCATCGAACTTTTTCATGAATTTGGGACTCTCGTTGCAGAGCCACTTTACTGCCGCCAAGGTGCCGGTATCTCGATTTTTCACTCGGAAGACATAGGTGCATTCGCGAATGCTAATCCAAGGATCAACCTGCCATCCAAGGTCGTCAAGGGCTTGAAAAAAGGTAAGAATTTCGGACGTGTGGCGCGCCAAAGGCAGGGTTCCGGAATAATGACGGTAAAGAGGCATGGACGGCTTCAGCGGATGTGTTTGGAGAATGACCTGCAGGTTCCGATCCCAATTGGGGTTCCCAGTTCGAGCCTGCCGTGGCGGTAGATTGAGAAATTGTAAATAGGCTTCTCGTGAGACGGTATCCGGTTCTCCTGCACGAGGATCGAATGGCAGAATTTCCTGCACCCACCAGCCATGATCTCCGCCGCTCTCAACAACCAATGAGGCATGCCTGCCATTGGAGAACGTCCAAATGAGGAGGCTTTCGGTGTCTTCTTGCAGCCATTGTGCTTCACGGAGAAAGGTGGACCCATCCCCTAACCCAATCAAAGACTGAATACATGCAGGACCGAAAACTCTGGCCAAACACCACAGATCGGTATTCGGACGGCAATATTCAAGTAGCGCATTCGGTTCGAATTGGATCAAAGCATCCGTAAATTTTGCCAGGAACTCATTGAAACCGGCATGATTTGTCCAAAGGGGCGAGGCTTTATCGCGGCGAAAGCAGAGCATGCTAAAGCTCCTGTTTACGCGCCAATTGTCGAAAAAGACCTGGCTGATTCATCAACTGCTGATAGCTACCGTTTTGGACAAGACGACCTTTTTCAAAAACGAGAATGCGATCAGCACGCGCGATGGTACTCAGACGATGGGCCACGACAAGTCGGGTAAGCTTCAGGGTCGCGATGTGTTCTGTGACAATGGCTTGGGCCTTGTTATCGAGCGCACTTGTAGCTTCATCAAAGAGCAGGAGGCGCGGTTGATGGATGAGGGCTTTGGCAATTAACAACCGCTGAGCCTGACCGCCGGACAAGGTCCCCCCACCTTCTGCCACAAAAGTGTGGATGCCCATGGGCATGTGTTCTACATCGGTTTTTAAGCCGGCTTGCTCCAATGCTTCCCAAATTTGCTTTCGATCGACCCGGTCTGTTCCCGACAGATTCTGGAGAATGGTTCCTGGCAGGGGTCGGCTGTCTTGAAGCACTACTCCCAATTGAGCACGAAATGCCTTTAGGTCTAACGAATCAAGAGAGAGGCCGTCAAACGCTATTGTGCCAGAAGTAGCTTTCTCAAATCCCAGCAGCAGGCGTAACAAGGTGGACTTTCCAGCACCCGAGGGTCCAATGATCGCGACAAACTCTCCGGGTTCCACTCGAAACGAAACGTCATCCAGAACTTTTTCCAGACTTCCGCCATAACCAAAACAAAGATTCTCCACCGCGATTTCGCCCCGCAGGGCAGGCGGCTTCAGGCCTCCCGAATCGCGCTCTGGTTGAGTGGTCAACAGGGGTTTTGCCCGTTCATATATCGGCACCAAAGCCAAAAGAGAAAAACTGGTATTCAGCATCGCCAGAGTACTGGTCAGGAATGCTCCGTAGGCAAACAGAAAGCCGATAAAACTTCCGGTTGTTGGCCGTTGCTCAGCAGGCAGGAACACCATGACGGTCGAATAGATAGCCAGCATCGAGAAAAGGTGAAAACCCGAGTTCCAAACGCCGACAAGTGTATCTAACAATCCGATGCGATAGTTCAGGATGCAGCGTTGGCGAAAGGAATGGTTCCATTCCGAAAAGGCCCGCCCTTCTGCAGCAGAGGCGCGCAATTTGGCAATTCCGCGCACCATTTCCAGCATGCGATTGGACAAGTTGCCCTCTAATTCAAAGAACTGCCGTTGCATGGGGATTTTGATGACTGCGCTCATCAGAGGTAACGCTGCCACTACCAACAAAAGCAACGCGACGCCGGTGAGCACGGGTGAGAAGTGGAATAAAAGAAAGAAATAGAAAAAGCTGAAGAAGCCAGCGAATACAATTTCCAGTAGGTTGCCAGAAAGCATTCGGGTGATGGTTTCTGCAGACGTGGCACGCAGAAGTAAATCACCGGTGCCGAATTTTCGGAAAAAGGAGGGTGGTATTTTCAACAACCGGTCCCAGATGGACACTTGAATATCACCCGAAATGCGCCCTTGTAGGGCCAGAATTGAGAAGCTTCGCGCCAAGCCAAACAACCAACCGGCCAAACATATTGCGGCGAGTAAACCACACAATTGGAAGAGCATGGGTTGCGATCCAGTGGGAATCAGCTCATCAAAAATCCAACTGGCTCCCCATGGGATCGCCATACTTACCAAGCTTGCCAGCGCCGAAGTAATTAAAATCAGCCACAGATAAGACACAAGCCTGCCTATTGAAAACTGCACCAATTGTCTGAACGTGAGCCCTTTGTCTGGCAAGCTAGGATAAAAGCACATAGCTTGAGATTGCACACGGCCCGCATTGCCGCTTCTGACCCGCCAGTGCTCTTTTCGCGCTGGCGCGATAATGTCGTACCCACCCCAGGTCTTGGGAATCGCTGCGGCAATCCGGCTGTTGTCATCCAGGCTCACCAGCAGAGGCCCTCCGTTGCGGCGCCACCACCGCCCTCGCAAAGTCACGTGCCTGGAAGGAACACCCAAGTCTTCAACAAGCGATTGCAGGGAGTGATCCATTTCGGCCTGGTAAGATTTCAAGGACTTCAAACCCGGGTGCTGAAGTGTTTCAAGAATGCACTGCATTGCAGAGAACATGTCCTGACTCGGAGTGTGCCTGGCAGTTCCAGTCAAAAGCCCACCTCCTCCAGGTACATATTTATCAAATCCGCATAGGCACCACTCATTTTTTGGAGGGAGTCGTGGGTGCCGCGCTCCACAATCTGGCCCGCGTCAAGCACCACAATTTCATCGCAATCCCGAATGGTGCTGAGGCGATGGGCCACGATTAGGCAGGTACAGCCCATGCGGCGAATATTTCTCAGAATGTCCCATTCCACCAGCGTATCCAGAGCACTGGTGGCTTCGTCCAGAATGAGAACCTTCGGTTTGCGCACCAGGGCGCGGGCAATTTCCAGCCGTTGTCGCTGGCCCATACTTAACCCGCCGCCATCTTCTCCCAACATCTCGTCATAGCCGTCGCTTCGACCGAGGATGACATCGTGGATGCCTGCGGCCATGGCGGCTTCCTCGATATCCTTTTCCGGAATGGTTTGATCCCACAGAGTGATGTTGTCGCGAATGGAACCCCGAAACAAACTGATGTGTTGATCGACCATGGCAATGGCTGCGGCTCGTTCCTTACATGGGATCGTGCTGAGATCGCGGCCATCGAACAAGACCTGTCCTTGCCAAGGTTCATAAAGGCCTGCCACCAGCTTGGCAATCGTCGACTTGCCGCACCCAGAGGCTCCCACCAGGGCAACCCGCGAGCCGGCTTCAAGGGTTAAATTGATTTGCGAGACCACTGGCTCACCTAAATGGTTGTAGCCGAAAGACAGGTTTCGAACCGTCACGGAACCTTGGAGTGGCGGTAAATCAGCGGTGCTTTTTGGCTCTGCTTGCTCTGGGTAAAGCAGCGTATCATCAAGCTGCTCCATCATGCCCCGTGCTTCTTGAAACTGCTGGGTCAACCCTACCAAACTACAAAAGGGACTGATGAAACTTCCTGCAAGCGAACGAAAGGCGACCAGCGTCCCAACAGTTAACTGACCCTGTATTACAAAAAAAGCGCCCAACGTCAAAATCGCCAGATTGTTGGCATCGTTCAAAAGCGGGGATGCTGAACCCACCCAGGCATCGAAACGACCTAATTTTTGCTGACTGTTGACTGCTCGCGCATGAACGCCCAGCCAGCGTCCAAAAAATCCGGCTTCGCCACCGGCTGCTTTGAGGGACTCAATCTGAAACAGACCTCCCGCGCCAATTCCCTGGAGGCGACCATACTCGATTGAGTTGTGAAGGCTTTCTTCCTGGCGATAGCGATCGCTCCATTTCAGGAGGGCCACATGTGCCAGTGCGACCAGCAGGGGGATCATTGCCAATCCGGGATGGACCCAAAAAAGTAAGGCTCCGTAAGCCGTGGCAGCTATTGCGCTGAGAAGAGCATTTGCTAAATCACCGGTTAACAGGTCCGCAACCCGCTCGTTGTTGCGAATACGCCGAATCAACTCACCTGTCAGACGTTGTGAGAAAAAGGGAATCGGCAGGTTTAACATGTGCTGAAAGAACTGCCCCGTTTGTTGGTAGACAAGCGACAATCTGAATTTAATCAAGCTGGTTTGACGCAACCAGAAGAGGACGCCACGGCAGATCATCGCAATCACCATCGCCCAAACCAACGGTGCAAACCAGGAATAATTCTGCCCAATCAGAATGTCGTCGATAAACACCTTGGCAAATGCCGCTGTCGCCAAGCCAGGCACCAGCATGAGCAACCCGACGGCAAGCAGATAAAGGATGCCTGAAGGGTTTTGAATACGACGGGTAAACGCCCGCCAAACGGAGCGCGCATTTCCGCCACGCTCGAAATGTTCTCCGGGTTTGAAGACCAAAGCAATGCCGGTAAACGATGTATGGAACTCCTCAAAATCAATCCTTCTTCGACCCACAGCAGGATCGTTGATAAGAATTTTCCCAAAAGAGGTGCCTTCCAAAACGACGAAATGATTAAAATTCCAGTGCAAAATCATAGGTAACGCATAGTCAACCAAGTCCTCGGGTTCTAATCGGTACCCGTGAGCTTCCAGCCCGTGAGCCAGAGCTGCTTCAACAATATCGCCTGCATTAACACCATCGCGAGACACACCACACTGTTCGCGCAGAATCTCGAGGGACACCTTGCGGCCATGGTATTCCAGAATCATAGCCAGAGCTGCCGCGCCACATTCGGCGGCTTCGATTTGCAACACCGTTGGACAGCGATGCCCGGAGAGACCTGCCAACCCTTTGATCACTCATTCCCCTTTAAACGCGACTGCCAAAGGAAGTCCACCGGGCGCCGTTCGGCAAGGATTACTTTTGCTTTTACAGGGGATTTCGGTAAAGGCACCTTTCCCTCTGAGCCCTCCAGCGTCCAGACTCCTACAGTCCCATTCTCTGCCCGTTTCAGCGAGACCCTGACGTCCAACATATCCGCTTCAGGCTGGATTGACGCGCCTATCGATTTCCATTCTGCCAACTCGGTGCGCTCTCTCGCCGATATTCGCTGGACACCGACAACCTCTCCCACCAGATACCCATGGTGCTCCGCTGGGAAATTGGCGGATTCCAACCAGACGGGTAACCCCTGCTGAAGCTTCGACCTCATGTGTTCTGGAAGGAAGATGCGCGCACTGAAAGCAGGGCCTTCGTCATCAGGATCGAGAATCCAACCACTGCCCTCTGCAAAACTTTGTACACTTCCGAAAAAGCCCCAAATGAATGCTGCCGCGAAAATGAGGCTGAAACCGGCAACAACGAGCCAACGCCCTGAAGTAGTTACTTGCATAACATGATCCAGGTGCTCGGAACTATCCAGGTTTTCCAAAGCCACATCCCGAAATAAAACCGGCATTCTCCATCAACCCTTTCTCCAAAAAGAACCTTGTTGGGAATTGAATCAAATGATTGAATAGGCCCTTTCTAGCACACACAAATAATCTAACAAAGATCATTTATCACGTACTATCATAATATGACTTTTGATTAAATTTTCTTGAAACCACCTTTATTCAAATTTTCCGAGGGTGGTAATCAGGTATCGGGTGGCTGATGTATCTTCTTCTGGATCTGCAGGTTCACGACAAGTTCGGCGCAGGTGTTGCCGCCCTTAACACGGTGAGGGAATTATTAGATCGGGACGACATAGATCTTCTCCTGGCCCAAGAGCCGAAGGCATCCTTGATGGCCGAGGATGGTTCAGATCGGTTGGCGTCTATCTGGGCCCTGTCGCAAGCGCTTCTCAACCATGTTCGCCAAGACACGTCCCTGGCCTATGAAGTTCAGGGAAGTGTTGTGCTGAAAGCCACGTATCCCTTTGTTTTTGATAAGGTGTCCGGCGCACTTCGCGGCACGCGCAAAACCCTCGCGAATTATGTGTTTGAACAAACAGAACCACCGCCAAATCTTCGTCGCAAAGCCGCCATCTTCGATACGATCCTGTGTGCTTCAGAATGGTGCCGATCAGTTCTAGCCCAGCACGGCGTAATGAACACCGCCGTCAATTTCCAAAGCGCAGATGTGAGTCGATTTCGTCCTATGGCTATAAAGAAGCATTCACCTTTCACCATCTTCTCGGGGGGTAAATTTGAGTACCGTAAAGGCCAAGATTTGGTTGCGGAGGCATTCCGACGATTCTCAAGCCGACATGAGGATGTTCAGCTTTGCCTGCTTTGGAACAATCGCTGGTTTGACCAAATGGGGAACGATTTTGCGAAAATGCGCTGCGCATCACTTCCAAAAAGAAATTCTTACACGCCATGGCTTGTGGAGATGGGCATTCCCTCTCATCAAATCCTCGAAATACACGAAGTTAACAACGAAGATTTACCTCCTATCATCAATCGCTGCCACTTGGGTGTTTTTCCCAGTCGCGCCGAGGGCGGGACCAATATTTGCGCAATGGAAACGCTGGCCTGTGAGGTTCCAGCCATTCTTTCCCGAAACACCGGCCATCTCGATTTAGCGGGCACTGGGGAGCGTTTGTACCTAACAGACCAGGCTGAAATCAACGGGTTGCCTGGCTGGGGCGAGTCCAACGTCAATGAAATGGTCAGCCTGTTCGAATGGGCTTACGAAAATCGCAATGCGTTGGAGACCTTGGGGAACCAGGCCCGGAACTTCATGCTAGGTAGAACATGGAAACACCACGTAGATAACCTGGTGCGATTCGCCTACTGAATGGACGAAGAACTGATTTCACGGGTAACAGTTTCTCCATAGAGAATAGGATTGGCTGCGGCAAAAGCATCTGCTTTATCAGCGGGCACCTTCGCCAGGCCAGCAACCTCGCTGTCAGAATTGTAGATGGTGATGTAGGCCATGTCGTCAACAAGTCCGGGCATGCGCAACAACGTTTTGTAGGCAAACCTTGGCGTCACCTCGTTGCCCAGCTCATCAAGGGCCATGACATGGCTATTCTTGTCGGGATTGCCACGCCACATATTAATCAACAAGTACCCATCCGGGTCCACCATCAAGTTGCGGATTACCGGAAAAAACTCCGGATAATCGCGCTTAACCTTTCCAGCGGGCAGAGGGCGGCCTTCAAGCCGCTCAGCCAACATGCGTTCTGCCCACTCTTCATCGAATGGCAGTCGCTCTATGTTCTTGGTGATTTTGCGAACCACTTTCCCGCTCTTCAGATCAATCACCGTAATCGAGAATTCCAATGGATCGGTGAGATAGATTCGCTGGCGATCATGGCTCGCTATGATTTGCGCACGCCGGGAAATACCGCCGAATTCGGCTGTTACCCCATCGCTGGAGGAGGATTGATACAGACCACCGCCCCGACCATAGCGGGTAACTTTCAACAAGAGACGCGGGTTTTCTAAAGCTTCGTCGAGGAAAATCAAATCTCGCGAACCTGTGTGACCTCGGCCATCCCAATTCCCATAAACCCAACCCCCTGCCACTTTTTCAATGAGATTATCTCGTTCAGGGAAGTTCAAGCGCTTAATAAACTTGTGGTCACTGTCGAAAATGCTGACTGAGTTGTTGTTGCGGTCATAGACATAAAGCTGATCATTGTCGAAGTAAAAGGAAACTGGGTAGACAAATTCACCAGGGCCCGCGCCTTTGCCACCCAAGGTCGCGGATTTCTTGCCAAGTGCATCATAGAAACTGACCCGTGCCTGTTCAAAATCCAGAATATAGATTCCGCCATCGGGCCGAACCAATACTTCGCTGGTGTTCAAAGGTCGAAAATGGCCCGTATCGGGAATCAAAACATGGCTTTCGTAGCCAAGGAAACACATCAAAAAAAAAGGAATCAGCATTCGTTTACTCCTTCGGGAACCGCTGCATATTTACCGAGAATGGTGGCCATGCGATTGGCCGTATGGTTCCAACCATAGTGGCTTTCAGCCAAACGCCGACCTGTTGCGCCGAGGCGGTTCCGCAACGCTTCGTTTTCGATCAGGGGTTTTAAGCACTCAATTAGCGATTGAACGGATTCGGCGGGACGGTAGATGAAGCCATTTTCACCGGGCTTAATGACCTCGGGATTCCCGCCACGGTTGGTTGTCACAATCGGCAACGAAGCCGCCATAGCTTCGTAGTGGACACGCGCCAGGGCTTCTGGCCACAGGGAGTTGCAGACAAAGATATCGGCAACCGCAAACAACGGGTCGACCACCTTATTCGGGACAAAGCCAGTGAAAAAAACGCTGTCGCCCAACACCTCTGCTTGGCGGTGCAGGGATTGCTCATATTCGCTTGGTTCTATTTTGCCAAAGGCTGCATTTCCAACGATTATTAATCCCAACTTCGGGTAATCTTTTAGCAAGCTTTTCATAGCTTCCAGCAGGACATGAGTACCCTTTCCCCGGACCAGCCGAGCGACGGTCAGGAGTACCGGGTTTTTGTTACCCAGCCACTCTGCCAGGCCCTTCACGGGTAAAGACTCTGGCTTGCGCTCTTGTGAAAAGCGATCGAGATCAACGCCGGCATTTACCGGATGAAAAAGATGGGCGAAAGCCGGGTAGCTCTGAACCGATTGAGCCGCTACATAACGACTTACAGTAAAGACGCCATCCAAAACTTCAAGACAGGCAGTTGCCAACTCTGGCGGTGTCAATGCTGGGTCAAACATGAGATTGTGCATTGAAAAAAAGATGGCCGCGTTTGGAGCCGCAGCAGCGGCCCAAATTACCGCTCGCGGTTGATTGTATACAACCACCACCTCCCAACTTTGGGACTGCAGGAAACCCATGGCGTTCTCGTAATATCGCATTGCACGGGGTTCTGGAACGCGCACGTAAGTTACGTCATCTAAAGTCTCTACATCTTCTAAGTCTGGATCGGAGACGCAAACCACCGTGACGTCAAACCAACGGGTAAGTAAAGGGGCAATCGCCGCGATGTAGGTTTGCACCGCCCCACCCCGGATTGGTGGCACCGGCAGCATTTCGGTACTCAGCAAGGCAAGGTGCGGCAACACCCTTTCCGAAGCAGTGAGACTGCTTAAGGTTTTTTGAGCCATAACCACCTCACAATCCTACATCGACCAGCAGTGTTTCTGCGAGGCTCCCAACGGAAGCCATGAAAACACATGGTCAATCCACTCTACTTCTATATTGGGAATTTTTCAAATGCGAGAAAATTTAAATATCCAAATAAGACAGGCAAAGGCTGAAAGTTACTGATTACTTTTTTCTCTCTGAGTAGTTCAAACCCTTTCTCTCTTCCTAGCCAAAGTTGAAAAGTCGCCGAAACTTTGGTCCGCTCCCCCTTATCCACCTGAATAAAATGGCGTAAGGGAGGTGATCTCGAATGGTTTTAGCCCTGAAAAAGGTCTTCGCTATTGGGTGGAACCTCCTTTAAAAAATTGGGGTGAGAGGTGCAAACGCGATTGCCATCGAGCAGCCTTGGAGCCTCTCCCCTTACAAACCGCGTCAGTTTTTCAGGAAATGCTGGAAAAACAGCATGGCGAATTCTGATTTGTGGACCTCTGCTTTATCCAGGGGGTTGTCCCACCAGAGGCCTTCGCTATTGGCCAGGAGGATGAGGGTGAGGTTTTTAGCGGGTATTTTGAGGTACAGCGCGGAATAGGCATCCTCCCACCAACCTGAATGCCAACACAATTCCATGCCGCGATAAGTTTCTGAATACCAGCCTAGGGCGTAGTCCTGGACCTCGCCTTTGTGGTTCTGGAAGCGTTGAAACAGGATCGCCTTGGTTTCTGGTTTTAAGAGGCGGTCACTATCCAAGGCTTGGTCGAAAGTGGCAAGGTCCAGAACGGTGGTCACGATCCCACCAGCAGCGCCGTCACCTTGGGGTTGCAGCGGTGGGGCCAGCACCATGTTTCCATTCTCATCCATGCGGTGGGGCGGCGCTAAATCCGCTGCCAATGCAGGTGGCAGGGCCAGGTCGCGAAACTGTCTTGCTGAGCGATTCATGTTCAGGGGC
>Ga0214472_10004804_pt1 | contig 14256 bp, 10 predicted proteins | sample RVTome_6_FD_207662 | JGI IMG/M metagenome (GOLD analysis project Ga0214472, IMG submission 207662) | Soil microbial communities from uranium-contaminated site in the Upper Colorado River Basin, Wyoming, United States - RVT140D175 | ecosystem: Environmental > Terrestrial > Soil > Contaminated >... | reverse complement strand
TGCGAGTCAATTACATTAAGCTTGACAAAGACCAATTCTTGGCCCTTTGAGGGCCAACGGGCGTAAACCCCACCCTTCGAAGGGTGGGGTTTACGCCCGCTTCTCTAAGGGATCAGTGCACAGACATTGGGGCAAAACCATCACCATGACGACTGAACAAGAAATCAAAACGACCATCTGCATCGTGGGAGCTGGACCGGCCGGGATCGTCTTAGGCAGCATGCTACTGTGGCACGGTCTGGACTGCGTCGTGGTTGATGCGCTTAGCCGTGAGGAGATATTTGCTCGTGGCCGGGCTGGTGTCATCGAAAGTACAACTGTCGAGGTCCTCAAGCCATATGGCTTGGCCGAGCCCATCTTGACCAAGGGTGCCACCAACGATCGCTGTGAATTCAGAAGTCCTGCGGGTCAGGTCGTGTTTGAATATGGGGAGGCAAGCGGCGGGGATACCCACTATGTCTATCCGCAAAACAACCTGGTTGACGACCTGACGCAGATTTATCTCGATCGGGGCGGCACACTCTTTTTCAGTCGAGCCGGTCTTCAGGTTCACCAAGAAGACGATGGCATTTCACTGACATGTGAAGACAAGATCAGCCAGACTAACGTCACCATTCACGCGGATTTTATGGCCGGCTGTGACGGTCCACGCGGGGTCTCCGGACCCTCCATTCCGCCAGAGGCGGTACAGATTTATCGCAAGCAACACAACTTCAACTGGCTGGCCATTTTAGCCTATACCAAACCCTCGGCCGATCATGTCATCTATGCCCTGCATCCGGATGGTTTTGCTGGACACATGCCCCGCAATCGAGAGGTCTCCCGATTTTATTTGGAAATTCCATTCAACGATGAGGTCGAAGCCTGGTCAGATGAACGTATCTGGCAAGCCTTACAGCGGCGCCTGAGCAAACCGGGCTGGACGTTGGAGAAAGGGGAGATCTTCAATAAAAATATTGTGTTCCTGAGAAGTTATGTGATGGAGCCTCTCCGCTATCAGCGCCTCTTTATGGCTGGTGATGCCGCCCATCTGATCCCCCCGTGTGGCGGCAAAGGTATGAACTTGGCGATTCATGATGCCAATATCTTAGCCGAAACATTGGTCAATTATTATCGAGAACAACACTCGTTATCCTATCTGGATCGATATTCAGCCATCCGTCTCCCATTCATCTGGCGGGCGCAGGAATTTGCTTATTCCATGCTTCACATGATCCATAAGCCTGCAGGTGATGATGCGGACGATGTGAATTTTTTGCAGAAGTTAAAAGAGTCCAAGTTAATGCAGCTTGCCACCTCTAAGACTTTTGCCCACGATTTTGCACGAAATTATGTCGGAATCATTTGAGACAAGGAGTGCACGCTGTGCCTGATTATATCGCACCCACGTTCAAAGATTACGCTTACGGTCCACATGAACGCCATCTGCTGGATTTCTGGCAGGCGGAATCGCCGACACCAACGCCGCTCGCCATCTTCATTCATGGTGGGGCTTTCCTCGTCGGACGCAAGGAAACTATCAACGTTCGCGTGTTGCGGGAACTCCTTGACGCGGGTGTATCAGTCGGGGCGATCAATTATCGGCTGCTGTCGCACGCGCCGCTACCTGCCGCGCATCACGATGGTCGCCGAGCCTTACAATTTTTCCGCTCCAAGGCAGAGGACTGGAATTTGGATAAGGGCCGCGTCGGCGCCTTTGGCACTTCGGCAGGGGCTCAGATCTGCATGTGGCTTGGCTTTCACGATGAGATGGCAGACCTGGCCAGCCCGGATCCCATCGAACGCGAATCGACGCGCTTAACTTGCGTGGCCGCCGACAGCGCTCAGACCACGATGGACGTGGAGTGGTGGCAACAGTGGATACCGGGTTATGACACACCACACCGGGATTTCTACAAGACCTTCGACGTGAAACTGAAATCAGCGTATCTTAAGGAAGTTGCTGATGTCTCGGCATTATCGCTCGTCTCGAAGGTCGCCCCACCGCTTCTACTGTCTTATAGCATGTCCCCTAATGATCCGATCCCGACCCAGACGCAGAAGGCCTTCTTATGGAAGGTTCATCATGTCATCTTTGGCGTTAAATTGAAGGATAAGATGGATGCGATGGGACTTGAAGCGCACCTAAATTATCCCGGGGTACGACCAAGATATAGCTCTATCCCGCATTTTTTCAAAGCAAAACTCAAGGCGCATGCAGCATCCATGGTGCGCCGAGCTCCGGCATTTGCGGTGTAAGAATCGCTAACGGGCCGCCTCGAGATGCTCTGCACGTGCTTGAGGGTAGGCCTCGAGTTCGCCCAAAGCCCAAAGAAGGTTGCTTAAGGGTTTTGCCAGAGCTAAAACCAGCCGGTTTGTGGCGAGTTTAGGTTTACGTTCGAGTTTTGGGGCGTTTTTGAGGCGTTTAATGTTTATCTTCTTGCTGTTTCTAGTCTAGTGGTGACAACATCCGGTTAAATATAACATGACGCCGTATCGATGACTTATTGGCGGCAGATGAGCTGAGACAACTCTTGCCGGATGAGATTTGACATCCCCGTCGTTGGGCTGGCTGGTAAGCTTTTACTGAAACGATGTACTTTACTTTCAAGACAAACGACAAGACCGACTTTGTCCTGGTATTTGAAATGACATAATTAACATGCGACCGGCACCCGCACATAAGTCGGTGCAGGCAGGGGAGATTCCGAAGTGGTCAAGGCGAATTTAATGAACGTCCCGGTGTATAGCGATTTTCTGCAGTCGACAGGAGGTGATGGCTTCGATCCCCAGTGTGATCTGCTCTTAAGGCAGTCTGAGATCTTGGCACAGCAGTCTACTCTCAGCCTCCGCACGTTGTCGGCGTTCCAGCGCGTGTTGTTAGTCATCGATGGCACCGTAACGAAGTTCCTTGAAGCGTATGCCTTAGAGCCGATCGAAATTGTCCGAATCAGTCAAATCAGTCGGCCACTACCCGCAGATCATGATTGGCTACAGGCCCCGAAGGGAACGACTGTTTTCGCACGCGAGGTGCTATTGCGAGGACGTTATACCGCGACTGTCTATGCGTATGCGAGTTCGCTCATTGTGCGAGACCGGCTACAGGAGGTCGTACAGCAAGATTTAGAAGTCGATGGCAAGGGATTGGGCCACATCCTGCGTGCAAGCCGCTTGGAAACATATCGCGAAGTGGTGTGGTACGATTGGGAGGACCTCGACGACTTACCCGAAGCCTTTCGTCAGCTGACTAAAGATGCGTTTCTCAGCCGCACCTATCGTGTCATTGGCGGTGGTCAGCCGCTCATGCTGATCCACGAGAAATTTCCGAGCTCGATCACGGGCGAATAGGATCGAGAGCAGCGAGCTGCTCAGCCTTCAACCTCACATCCGCATCGAGATGCCCTGGCCGATAGTCCATTTGTCAGATGTCGCGTGGCCATGATATCCATTCCCCCCTCCTAATGCTCTGGGTACGCTCACGTTTGTGGCAAGAGGCCAAACGGTCCGAGAGGATGAAAGCCCCAGACAGGTGCTCGACACTCAGCTGTGATGCTGGAACTGGATACTGGGGGCTGACTTAGCGTTTTGTTACGGACAAGTGACCCGTGCGGCGCAAGGCGGCCCCCAGTAGGCCTAATCATGAGCGAGGCCTATAACCAAAACCCGTAACCAATAAGAGGATATCCTGATGACCGTACGCGAGATCGTGATGAAGCAATTGGCTGAAGTGGTTGAATTACACTCGCTCATTCCATTTTCAGACGACATCACGGATGATACGAGACTCGATGAATTTATGCTCGATTCTATTGCCTTTACCGCATTGATGAGTCAAATTGAAGAGCAGATAGGTAGCCTCACCCCTCGCGAAACTGGAGGCATGACTTATCCGCAAACCATTGGTGAATTGGTGGCGATGTACACAGATGTGAAAAGAGAGACGTTATGAGCACAAATTCTATCCATACCCAGGCGGATAATTACGATGTGGCGATCTGTGGGGGCGGCTTGGCCGGACTGTCTTTGGCTCTGCAGATGAAACAAACCTTGCCTGAACGTTCGGTAGTTCTTATTGACCGTTTGGCACGTCCCTTACCCGAATCCACTTTTAAAGTAGGGGAATCCTCCACTGAAGCTGGTTCCTATTACCTTAGTGAAGTTCTCAATCTGTCAGACTACTTTAAAACGACGCATCTAAGCAAACTCGGCTTGCGTTTCTTCTTTGGCGGTTCAATGGAGCGTTTTCAGGACCGGCCAGAGTATGGTATCTCACAGTTTCCCGTGGTGCCCTCCTACAATATGGATCGGGGCATGTTGGAAAATGATTTGCGTCAGTTTGCCGAGAAGGCAGGCCTTGAGGTGATCGAAGGATGCAATGTCCAAGAGATTGAGTTAGCAGACGGAGATGAACGCCACGAAGTGATTTATGAACGAGAAGAAGATGGCTCCGTGGGCAGGCTCCGCGCCCACTGGGTGGTTGATGCGATGGGGCGTCGCCGCTACTTGCAAAAGAAACTGGGTCTAACCAAAGATCAAGTGCAACGGTGTAGTGCGGCGTGGTTTCGCTTAGAGGGTCGTATCGATGTTGGCGATCTGGTTCCCCAGACCGAGACCGAGTGGCATCAACGGGTGCCGGATGGGATTCGCTATTATTCAACCAACCATCTGATGGGCGCTGGGTACTGGGTCTGGATCATTCCACTGGCTTCGGGCAACACCAGTATCGGTATTGTTGCCTTACACGATGTTCATCCGTTTGAGGAATACAATACGTATGAAAGAGCCTTTAAGTGGCTACAGCAGCATGAATCTCTGTTTGCGTCCTATATTGAAGGCCGCGAGCCATTAGATTTCAGATGCATGCGGCGGTATAGTTACTCCTCCAAGCAAGTCTTTTCGGATCAGCGTTGGGCTTGTGTGGGCGATGCCGGGGTCTTTTCGGATCCCCTGTATTCTCCAGCACTCGATTTTATCGCGATGTCCAATTCCTTTACCACCGAGATGATTAAGCGCGATTTCGAGGATAAGTTAGATCCGCAGATGGTGATGAATTTCAATCAGACCATTTTGGCGCTCAATGAAACGATTACGCCAGCTATTCAAATAGGATATCCCTTATTCTCTCATCCAGTGGTGATGGCAGCGAAGGTTTTGTGGGATACTGCAGCTGGGTGGGCGCTGTTGGCGCCGCAAATCTTTAACGCGATCTATACGGATCACGACACCAGTGAGGAGGTCAGAAAGGCAAAGTCAGGCTATTTCTTCCTGACACAGCGTATGCAGCAACTCTTCATTGATTGGGCGAATAAAGCGCCGAGCCGTTGCTCGTATGAGTTTGTCAATTATCTGCAGATTCCTTTTTTGCGAGATCTCCGAGCCCGCAACTTGCAACCTGGGAAGACTTCGGAAGAAATTATAGCCGATCAAATCGCCAATATGGAAAGGCTAGAAGAGTTCGCGCAGGTACTCTTCTTAGTTGCCCTAGAAGACACTATGCCGGAGTACTTGGAGCGATTCTCCTCGCCGGTCTGGTTAAATGCTTGGCGCATTAGTCTCAACGAGAACATATGGGAGCGATCCGGTCTGTTTCAGCCCGTCTCACCGCCTCGCGATTTGAGTTCGTTACAAGAACAGATCAGGGGTTTATTTCAATTTGCTCCCTGTTAGAGGGCTTTATTTGTATGAGAGCGACCGATTTACCTCGCTACTATAATGCGATTGACATTTTAGAGCACAATCTGGCCGAGCGACGCCACAAAACGGCTCTACATAGCCTCGAGCGGGACATGACCTTTCAGGAAGTGTCGGACGAGGTGAATCAGGTCGGTAATGCCTTGCAGCAACTCGGGGTGCGCTTTGGCGACGTGGTTGGCATCCTGGCGCCGGATGGTCCGGAGTGGGCAACTGCCTTTTTCGGCAGTATTAAAATCGGCGCGATTGCAATGGGTCTGAACACACTCCTGCAGCCGGCGGAGTACGCCTACATTCTGCGGGATAGCCGTGCCCGTGTCCTGATCGTGCACGAGACCCTGTTACCGGTGATCGAGCCGCTGCGCGATCAGCACCCGTCCTTGGCACAGGTGGTGGTGATCGGGCAGCCTCAGCGAGACACGGACCCAACGTACGACGAGTGGATCAGGAATGCCTCGACGCAGCTTGAGACGGAGCAGACGCATCGAGAGGATTACTGTTCCCTGAATTATTCCAGCGGCACCACGGGAGAACCGAAGGGGGTGCTGCACGCCCACAAGGACTATCCGCTGATTGCGCAACTCTCAGGCGTCAATCTGTTCGGTTTGCAAGCGTCGGATCGTACCTTTTCGGTCGCTAAATTGTTTTTTGTCTATGGTATCGGCGCCAATTTGATCTATCCGTGGTATGTGGGGGCCAGCACGGTCCTCTACTCAGGGTCACCGCGGATCGTGACGGGTGTCTTGGAGATGATTGACCGCTTCAAACCGACGATTCTGATTAGTGTGCCGACGGCCTATGTCGCGACCATGACGCTGCACCATTTCGCTGCACGCTACGATCTATCGTCGATCCGCCTCTGTTTATCGGCGGGGGAGGCGCTCCCCGCCTCTGTGTGGCATGCGTGGAAGGAGAAAACCGGGCTCGAGATTCTCGATACGATCGGCTGTACGGAAAGTTTGCATACCTTTATGGCGAATCGCCCCGGCCACATACGGCCGGGTAGTAGCGGCAAGCCGTTTCCAGGCTACGAGATCAAGCTGGTAGATGTCGATGGGGCCGATGTGCCCCAGGGCGAAATTGGCAACCTCATGGTCAAAGGGGAGTCTGTCGCCTTATCCTATCTACATCAGTACGAAAAAAGCCGGCAGGCGTTTCGCGGCGAATGGCTTTTTACCAATGACAAGTACTATGTTGATGAAGACGGTTACTATTGGAGCTCGGGGCGCGCAGACGACATGTTGAAAGTCGCCGGCCTCTGGGTCTCGCCGATGGAGATTGAAAACACGCTCATGAGCCATCCAATAGTTTTGGAATGCGCTGTGATCGGGGAGTCTGACTCCTCAGCGTTAATCAAGCCCAAGGCGTTTGTGTGTCTCAACGAAGGGTATACTCCGTCCAATACGCTCATCCGAGATCTTCTCCATCACTGCGCAAAACAGTTGGCGACGCATAAATGCCCACGCTGGATTGAATTTCTAGAGCAATTGCCCAAGACCGCGACAGGCAAAATCCAGCGTTATAAACTGCGTAGTTGAGAGCAGTGAACCGATGCGGCGCGACGAGAGGGAGTCTTCGACGTGTGTCACACAGCGTCGCGAGCCCTTACATAACCGTAACAAGGAAGTAGGGTACGATGTTACTAACTGAACTCACGTTTGCCAGCAGCGCTTTATTCGCCGGGACAAAAGTCTACAATAAGCGCCAAAGAAAAAAACAAATCGCCCAGTTTTTGGAGGAACCGAAACCCCACAACCAGCGCAATGGCGTCGCATATGTGGGGCAGTGGTTCAATGGGACGAGCCAATTCGGCGCTGAGGCGGACACTTTCTGGACGTTCACACGCAAAAAACTTGCGACGCTCAAAGGCAAAAAAGTGCGTGATCAGTATCTCCGAGAGATCTCCTCAGATGGAGACTCACCGGAGGTGAGTGAGGCTGAGAAGAAGGCGAATCGCAATCTTGCCGTCTCGATAGGCTCACTCGGTGTGGCCATGTCAAGCATTTTTATAGCTGCACCACTGGGAATTCTCTGTGCGCCTGCGATTATCTACACCATGACGCCGGTTTACAAGAAGTCCTATGGCATGCTCAAGAAAGGTCAAGTGGGCGTCGACACCCTCAGTGCAATTACGATTGTAGGCTGTCTCTCACTCGGCTATTTTGTGGTTGGCAGTACGTTGACGGTGGTCTACTGCATCTCCAGCAAGCTGTTGTTCAAAGTGCAAAATAACTCTCGAAAAAATTTAATTGATGTCTTTAGACAGCAGCCCCGCTCCGTGTGGGTGTACGTGGATGGGGTTGAGGTTGAACTCCCATTTGAGCAGCTCAAGGTAGGTGACACCGTGGTGGTGGATACCGGCTCGACCATCCCGGCAGACGGCTTCATTTTGAGAGGGGTGGCCTCAATCGATCAACACATTTTGACTGGCGAAGCGCAGCCAGCCGAAAAAGGCGTGGGCGATCAGATCTTCGCCTCGACTGTGGTCCTGTCCGGCCGCATCTATTTTGAAGTTCAGCAAGCGGGTGCGGATACCACTGCAGCTAAAATTGGCGAGATCCTGAACAATACTTCCGACTTCAAATCGGCAACGCAGCTGCAGGCCGAGGTGGTGGCCGACCGCACTGCCGTGCCAACGCTCCTGGTGAGTGCTGCGGCTCTTCCTCTGGTGGGTCCTTATAGTGCATTAGCGGCCCTCAATGCACATTTTAAGCACAGAATGGGCATTGTGGCCCCCATCGGCATTATGAACTTTCTAAATCTAGCGTCGCAGCGTGGCGTTCTGATTAAAGACGGGCGTACCCTCGACCTGTTGAACCAAGTGGACACCATTGTCTTTGATAAAACCGGGACGCTGACGAAGGAACAGCCGTATATCGAGGCCATCCACGCCTATGCGGCCTATAATGAGGCTGATGTGCTCACCTTTGCGGCAGCGGCTGAAACCAAACAGACCCACCCAATTGCCAAAGCCATCCTGCACGAGGCCGAGATGCGGCAACTATCACTGCCTCACATCGACGAGGCGGAGTACAAAGTGGGCTACGGCCTGAGCGTCGTCATGGATCACCAACTGGTGCAAGTGGGTAGTGCCCGCTTCATGGAGATGACTGACATCACCATTCCGGCGGCGACCAAGGACACCCTGGAATTTTGCCAGGAACAGGGACATTCGGTGGTGCTGGTGGCCGTTGACAACACCTTGGTTGGCGCCATCGAACTGCGTCCCACCCTGCGCCCGGAGGCGAAAGAGGTGATCGCCCAGTTGAAGAAGCGGCGTCATATCAAGTCCATATACATTATCTCCGGCGATCATGAAACGCCAACGCGGAAACTGGCGCAAGATCTGGGTATCGACCATTACTTTGCCCAGACGTTGCCGGAGAAAAAAGCGGAGCTCATCGAACAATTACAGGATGAGGGCAAATTCATCTGCTATATTGGTGACGGCATCAACGATTCCATCGCCCTAAAAAAATCGCAGGTCTCCGTTTCGTTGCGAGGTGCATCGACGGTGGCGACGGACACCGCTCAGATTGTGCTGATGGATGAAAGCTTAAATCAATTCGTTGATCTGTTTGACCTTGCCAGAGATTTTAAGGGCAATATGCGAAACGGGTTCATATGCCTACTCATCCCCACCATTATTGGCATGGGGGGCGCGTTTTTTCTGCAATTCGGGATGCTGCAAACGCTCATCTTGACCACCGGTGGCTTGATGGCAGGTGTGGCGAACTCAATGCTGCCGTTGCTTAAGCGTAAAGAGCCTGCACCAGCGTTCGAGGTTGAACACTGGCCTGTACCACCCCAGGTGTTGTCTGGGTCTGAACAGACTGCGCTCAAATCTGAAACGTCAATGCAACCTGAGAAAGGTGGACAAACGGATTTCGAATCCCTTGTGGAGGATGGCAACCATGTTGGTCTGGTTGGATCAAGTCGATTGTCAGGAGGAGACACTGGTCGGTGGCAAAGCGGGTAAGCTGAGCCTTTTGGCAGCGAACTACCCCGTGCCTCCGGGGTTTTGCTTGACGACTGAGGCGTATGCAAAATGGGCCTTGGGACAAGAGGTCAATACGGTGCCCCGTGCCGCTCAGGATCTGCTAACAACGGCCTATGCCGACTTGGCTGAGCGCTGTAAGATGGCTGATCCGAGGGTGGCAGTCCGCTCCTCTGCAGTGGGTGAGGACGGGCAAAGTGCTTCCTTTGCTGGCCAGTATGACACCTACCTCAACCTGGTTGGGGCGCCAGCCGTCATCGAAGCTGTCGGGCGTTGTTGGGCCTCTGCCCAATCGGAACGTGTGCTGTCTTACCATCGCCAACAGGGCCGATCGACAGCTGATATTCAATTGGCCGTTTTGGTGATGCAACTGGTTGAGTCCGACATCTCAATCATTGCTTTTAGCTCTAACCCCGTTACTCATGACAGTGATGAGATTGTGATCAACGCCAGTTGGGGGTTGGGTGAGAGCGTGGTCAGTGGCTCGGTAACGCCGGACACCTACAAGGTCCGCAAGTCGGATATCACCATTGCAGATCGACAAATTGCTGAGAAGCAGCGCATGACGGTCATCACGCTAGACGGCGTGAAGGAAGTTCCCATCCCTCGCCCCATGCGTCGACAACGGGCGATGAGCGATGAGCAAACAGTTGAGGTGGCACAACTGGCTCTGGATTTAGAACACGATATGGGCTGGCCAGTGGATATTGAGTGCGCCTATCAGGGGGGGAAACTGTATTTGCTTCAGTGCCGTCCGGTTTCGACCATACACGCGTAACGAGAATATCGAATGGGTCGATCGCCAATGTTCTCACGGGTGCTTCGCTCGATAGAGCAACTGGCACTGGAACATCCGGTGGACAATGGTGTCGGTTGGCAGTCCAAATCCGCCGTTGGTCGCTCATGTGGGATCACTTGAGTGATCTTTTAGCGTTTCAATCATTGAACAACTAAGGGAGGATAAAACCCGCATGAGTAAAGACCGATTTGATGCAATCGTGATTGGGGGGGGGCCTGGGGGGGCTTCAGCCTCAACCCTGATTGCCAGGGATGGACACAAGGTCCTTTTGCTGGAACGGGAACGTTTCCCACGTTATCACGTAGGTGAGTCATTGTTGCCTTCTACCGTGCATTTCATCACGGAATTACTAGGATGCCGTGACGAAGTGCTCAATGCCAACTTCATGAGAAAGGAAGGGGGCATATACCGATGGGGAAACAACCCTGAGCCCTGGTTTTTTGAATTCAGAGAGAAATTCCACAAGGCTAATTATGCCTTCCAAGTGGAGCGTGCCAAATTTGATGACATCCTACTCAGAAATGCGAAAAACAAAGGCGTGGATGTGCGTGAAGAGCACCGCGTGCTGAGTCCTCTGTTTGATGAGAATGGACGGGCCGTTGGCGTGCGCTTTAGAGACGCTAATGGGCAGGAGCAGACCGCGTATGGTTCCTATATTATAGATGCCTCAGGCCAGGCAGGCTTGTTAGCCAATCGTATTGGCAAGCGGGATTATGACGAATACTTTAAGCATATTGCGGTATACGCATACTTTGAAAACGGCAAACGCTTTCCAGAACCTCGTAGACGCGGCGCTGTGTTGTCGGCGGCTTTTCCGAATGGATGGATATGGTATATCCCTCTGACTGATGACTTGACGAGTGTCGGGGCGGTCGTGCACCGGGATCAAGTCTCCACGATCCAAGAGAGAGGGGCAGAAAAAGCATTGTCCGCTTATATTGAGGACTGCCCCATGATTACCGATTTTCTCGAAAATGCCTCGCGCGTGACCGAGGGACAGTATGGCGAGGTACGTACCATTAGAGATTATTCCTACCACAACAAGAAATACTGGGCGCCGGGTTGCGCCTTGGTAGGTGATGCGGCCTGTTTTATTGATCCGATCCTTGCCTCCGGTGTCCATCTTGCCACTTATAGTGGTTTGTTGGTTGCACGGGCGGTCAACACCTGCTTGCGAGAGGTGTCGGATGTCAGCGAACAGACGGCTTTCGATGAATTTGAGCGCCGGTATCGCCGCGAGTTTGCCCTGTTTTACCGGTTCCTCGCCGGATTCTATGAAATGCACCACGATGAAACGTCCTATTTTTGGCAAGCGCATAAGCTTCTGGAGGAGGAATCACTCCATACGTCAGAGCAAGCGAGAGAGTCCTTTATTCAGCTTGCCGCAGGCTTGGCGGATACGGGTGAGCCCTTGTTCCAGGATAGTGAGGCATTTGTGGATTCATTGCGTCAGGCCGTTCGGGTGACGGAGAACCGAATCGTTGATTCTCGAGGCAATGAGCTGAGCCCTGAAGATGAGCAAATTGTCAATGACAATAGACAGCAGCTCTACCGTGAACAGAATGAACAATGGGAATTCTCCTCAGTCAAAGATGGCAAGATGAATCCAGAGGAACGCCTCAGGAGTGTCTCACCGATCTTCGAGGACGGACTAATTCCCACCGATGATGGCTTAGCCTGGCAACCTTCTCACGCTATGGCCAAATAGGGTAATGATTACCGGGCAATGGATAGCGTCGTGTTGCATTGCCCGACTTTTAACCAGCAACACCATGGGTGCTGGTCTGCTTTCGATTCGGATATGCGGCCGTTCGTGAAGCGATATGGTTGGCGTATAGCCGCATTCTAGGCAAAAGTGAAAGGCACAGTCCCTTAGCCACTACTATGCGAACATAGAAGGAAGAGACGTTTGAGAACAGTCATGCGTACTGGCCTGCGGAAGCCGACTTCTACACCTCATTCCTTGACTGCGCCATGGGCGCTGCACCTTCACCGTTACGCCAGTCTCTGCAGGGGATTCGCAGCCACATTGCTGCTGGGTGTGATGGCCGCCTGTCTGTCTGTGCCATGCGATACGGCGTGGGCACAAGGTCCCCCAGACCCTAACGCCCCCTTACCCACTCGCTTAAGTTTCTTTCGCTGGCTTGAAGACTATAGCGATGTGACCGACGAACAACGGTCGGAGAGTATCTTTGCGGCCTTGAAACGGGTCCCCCTAGCTTCCGGACCGACCTATCCGTACCTCTCGGTAGGGGGTAATTACCGAATCCGCTACGAGTACTACTCCAATCAACTCTTTGGACTGATTAGCGAAGACGATGCCGAGGTGTTGCTCAATCGGTTCATGGTACATAGTGACGTGCACTTTCACAAAGCCGCCCGCCTTTTTGTGCAGTTTGGGCTTTTCGATGAAAGCTTTCGTCCAGGTCCCACTCGATCGGTGGATGAGTCTGAGCTCGATTACCTACAGGCGTTTCTCGACCTCGCGCTCGGGCCTGTGCAACTCCGTCTAGGACGTCAGGAACTCGTCATGGGCTCGATACGACTCTTCGACATTCGCGAGGGACCGAACCAACGCCTTGCTTTTGACGCGGCCCGTGCCACCGTGAGGTTGGGGCAGACGGCCATCGATGTTTTCTACGCCCAGGAGGTCATACCCAAAGATCGCGCGTTTAAAGACAGCTCTGAAGATGGCGCAGAATTTTGGGGCGCCTACGCCTCCAAAATTCTGCCTCTAGGCAATCACACCTTTCTCGATCTCTACTACCTCGGCATCGACCGGGACGACTCTGTGTTTGACCAAGGTGTGGAAGACCAAACGCGACACACGATCGGTTTCTGGTTCCGCGGCGACCGTGGTCCTCTGTCGTTTGACTACGAGGGTGGTTTCCAGTTCGGAGAATTTGGTTCAAAGGATATTCGAGCGTTCGGCGTGATCACCGCACACTACTATGCATTTCCAAATCTTCCTTGGAAGCCGCGTATAGGGCTCCTGGCCAATGTGGCAAGCGGCGACGACGATCCCAATGACGGGGTTCTGCAGACCTACGACGCCCCCTTTCCAAACCCGTCGTTTGTGAGCGATGCCTCGGTCTATGCGCCGCGCAATTTTTACGAGCTACACCCCATCATCGAGGTCTCACCTCACCAGACCGTATCAGTACGCGTGGGGCTCAACTTTCTGTGGCGATTCAGCAAGGACGACGCGGTCTATGTCACGCCAGGCGTCCCCCTCGTGCCGGGCCAGGCTTCGGACAGCCGGTTCACGGGCGGTCTCGTCGATTTGGTGCTGATGTGGTTCCCGTCGCCGTTCATCCAATTCAAAATGACCTACAACCACCTTGGGGCGGGCGACTCGATTAAAGACCTGAATGGTTCGTCAACGGAGTTTTTCATGATATCAAGTGACGTACGTTTTTAGCCCTGATTATTGAGGTAATTGAAGAATTCTGGGCCCCGTATCATCGGCGTTTGCGAGGGGGCACGGTAGAGTAGAGCACTGGCGCGGTGGTTTAGGGCGAAGTTTGTTTTCTCTGTTGTCCGCCTAGTTTCCCGGCGGTGCCACTATATCTCGCCCATGCCCCGTTTCCAGTGCCCTCTCATCAAACCGGACGTGCAGATTTCCTGCATCCGGCTTTCGGATAAAGCATCATGCTTTCGCCTACAGACGGTTGCGCGTTAACTTCTCGATGTTGACTAATCCGAGTTGCTCGTGGAGGTATTGATCCGAGAAGCGTGATGTTCCCCGTTGACCTCGTACTTTATGCTTACGGCACAACCACTGACGAAG
>Ga0214472_10004803_pt1 | contig 14258 bp, 9 predicted proteins | sample RVTome_6_FD_207662 | JGI IMG/M metagenome (GOLD analysis project Ga0214472, IMG submission 207662) | Soil microbial communities from uranium-contaminated site in the Upper Colorado River Basin, Wyoming, United States - RVT140D175 | ecosystem: Environmental > Terrestrial > Soil > Contaminated >... | reverse complement strand
GCGCCACCACGGCCGGCGGGACCGGAACGGTCGTGGCCAGCATGACGTTCAGCCAGCGCGGCCTGAGCCAACTGACCGACACCACGGCGCCGCCCGACGGCGTGTATTACTACTACATCACGGTCGCCGACAGCCCCACCGATCCCAAGTCGGTGCCCTCCGATCAACTGCAAGTCACCATCGACACCGCCGGGCCGCGGGTCAGGCGAATCGTGATGCAGAAGTGTGAATTATTGAAAAAGGTTGACTTCGGCGCGGATTTCGGCACTAATGGGCCATATGTTCCGGCTGCTTCTGGGGCGATGGCCGGATAATCAGGGGGTGCCGACAGTGCGCAGCGTCGAGCGTCGAGCGTCGAGCGTCGAGCGTCGAGGGTCGAGCGTCGAGCGTCGAGAGTCCAGGGTCGAGAGTCCAGGGTCGAGGGACCAGGGTCGAGAGCAGAGAGCGGAGAGTCAAAGAGCAACTCCGGCTCTCCACTCTCCGCTCTCCGCTCTCAACTCTCCACTCTCCGCTCTCAACTCTCCACTCTCCCGCCTCTTCTAACGGGCAAACGCCACGGGCCAGCCGGGGCGCAGACGCGGATTCATTCTCATCTTTTATCCGCCCAGTTTCCGTGGAGGTGTGGTGATGGGTTGTTCATTGGTTGATGCGTACCTGCGCGCTTGCCGCGCGAGGATGCAATTGATGTATTTTCGTGTTCTCCTTTGGTATCTCGCGGCCGCGTTCTTTGTGACGTTACCCTTCGCATCGGCCCGCGCCGGCACGATCGAAATCACGACGGACACCGTCATCGACGCCGGCAACTCGTTCGCCGACGACAGGGTGATAGTCCGCGAAGGAGACGACGGGCCCACGACGCTCACGATCGTCGACGGCGGCCTGCTGGGCGGGGGGGTCACGCTGCTGGAAGGCAGCCACCTCGAAATGACGGGCGGCACGATCATGACGACGCCGCGTGTCAGCGGATTCGCGATCTTGGACAACAGCACCGTATCGATAAGTGGAGGACTCGTCACGGGCAACACGATGCTGGTGGAATTTGCGTCGGCAACCATCACGGGCGGCGCCGTCATCGAATCGTCGCTTTTAGTTGGCATTGATGGACGCGTCTCGATTTCCGGCGGTCAGATGTCTCCGATAGGTGTGTCGGGAAACGGAAGGGTCTCGATCATTAGTGGAAAATTCTCCGTCGGGCTTTCCGCAGACGACACTGCGAGGATCGAAATATTCGGCGGCGACTTCCTGCCATCAGAGCTGGATCCAATAGATTTCATAATTGGGGATACGATGAATGACAACGTAGCACTGGATGTTCACGGTTTTAATCTGGCAACCACCGACGGGAGGCTGACGGGAACACTCGCCGACGGCAGCCCGCTTAATAATCCCATTAGCATTAGCGAAAATTCAAATGTGTTTCTTTGGAATGTGCCGGAGCCGTCAAGCATTGCGATGGCGATCCTGGTCGCCGCTTTTTATTGCTTACGTTCAACACGAGTGCGCATCGGCGGCCATCCGCATAAACGCCATTGGACAATTCACTGAATGTACGAACCAGCACAACGTCGCTGGATAGAGCTTTGTTTCACGTTTCGATTTCAGAATCGAAATGAAAATGTATTGGAGAACCAACGATGCGAAGAAGCGCTCGAAAGCAATCAATCCACCGCAGGTCGTCTCAAAGCCGGTGTCGCGCATTGCGGTTCGAGGCAATGGAATCCAGACGCATGCTGGCGCTCATCGCTACGTGGGGTCAATGCAGGCCCGCGGACGTAACTAACGACGCGAATTTCCCTGTACTTGATTCCTGTATCGACATTCGCGATCCCGCCGGCCCAACTAGTAATGATGTCGACGACGTCAGGGTGGGCGCAATCATCAATCCCGCGGGATTGCCAGCGGGGATCTATGGGCTGGTCGAGGTGAAAAACGTGGCCGGCGTGTATGAAGCGATCCCATTCTTTGACCAGGTTTGGCAGGGCACGCAACGAGTCGTAGGTGCGCAAGTGAATCCACCGCTTACCAGCGCCGTGCGTCATATGCAGATTCAGCCGCGCGGCGGAAACGACCTGATCGACACCCGAGGCGTTACGTCGCTAATTGACATCGGCGAACCGGAAATGGTGCCCAATTACAGTTTGGTGCAGCGGTGGCTCGACAATAATGATCCTTCACAATACGAAATCAGCCACGACAACGAGGCCGTCACGATCTTCGCCGGCGACGGTGAGGACACGATCCACGGCAGTGAATTCGGCGACTGCATCAAGGGCGACGAGTTCAACCCTATTGAATCGGACGCATACGGCGGCGACGTGATTTACGGCTACGACGGCGACGACCATATTGAGGGGAAAAACGGCAGTGATCTGATCTACGGCGGATTGGGTGATGACTATATCTACGGTGAAATCCAAGACGGCGGCTCGACCAATCCGGGCGGGCAAATCAATGTGGACCGCAACGATACGATCTACGGCGAAGAAGGCGACGATTTTATCAGCGGACAAGACGCCGACGACATCCTCATCGGCGGGATGGGCAACGACACGCTGTTCGGCGCCCCCGGCATCGACCAACTCGCCGGCGGCAGCGGCGACGATTGGCTGGGGGGCGGACCCGACAACGACACTTACATCTACGACGGCGCGCTGACCGGCGACGGGCCGGAGAGCACCGCCTTGGGAGACCGGATTACCGAGTCCGGAACCAGCGCAATCGACGCTGACGACGCCATTGACTTCTCGTACATTTTTGCCAACGGACAACAAATTGGAGTCACGTTGCATTTGGTGGAAACGGACGACAGCGTATCGGACGGTTTTGACCAGATCCAACAAATCAGCCCTTATTTGTGGCTGCGGATAGACGACATCGGAGGCGCCTTCCTCGAAAACCCGGGCATTGAACGAGTGCTTGGCACGCCGTTTGACGATTTCATCACGGGCCAGGACGGCGCAAACGAACTGTTTGGCGGCGACGGCGACGACCATTTGTGCGGTGAAGGTTTGGTTCGCACCGAAAACCCGCCCGGAATGCCCTTCCTCAACATCCAGATTTTCGACGGCTGCAACGACGGCAGTGTGGAGACCGCCGGCGACAACGACATCCTGCACGGACAGGCGGGCGACGATCGACTGCAGGGCGGACCGGCCAACGACACGTTGTTCGGCGGCAATGACGACGACCTGCTCTTCGGCGAAACGGGATTCGACAACCTGCAGGGTGAAGACGGCTACGACTTCCTCGACGGCGGCGTCGGCAACGACACCCTCAACGGCGGCAATCAGGACGACATCCTGATGGGCCGCGAAGGCAACGACACGCTCATCGGCGGAAACGGCTGGGACATCGGCCGGGGTGGTGTCGGCAGCGACTTGATAATCGCCGAAGACCCCGACCAGGAAGCCGACACGGTGAAGGCGCTGCCGATCGATTTGACGCCGGCGAGCGACACCGGCGTGTCCAGCACCGACGACATTACCAGCGACAACACGCCGACGTTCGACGTGATCGCGGTGCCGGGCACGTTCGTCGAGCTCTACCGCGCCACCTCGCCCGGCGGCGCCGGACAGGTCGTGGCCAGCATGACGTTCAGCCAGCGCGGCCTGAGCCAACTGACCGACACCACGGCGCCGCCCGACGGCGTGTATTACTACTACATCACGGTCGCCGACAGCCCCACCGATCCCAAGTCGGTGCGCTCCGATCAACTGCAAGTCACCATCGACACGGCCGGGCCGCGGGTGACGGCCGTTACGATTGACGGCGCCAACACGTTCGACACCGCGTACAGCATCCCGACCGGCACCGGAGCGCTGCAATTGAAAACGGTTCCCGTCGGAGGCGCCGACCAGGTTATTTTGAACTTCGACGAAGCCGTCGACGTCGTGGTCGCCGATCTGACGCTGAAAGGACGCAATTCATCGTCGACGGTGACGACGTTCAATCTTACCGGGTTCATCGACCAGGCCGGCGGCGCCGCTCCTTGGAAGGCGACGTGGACTTCGTCGGCCGTCTTCCTCACCGAAAGCGATAAGTACCAGCAGATGCACTTGACGCTGGCCAGCGGCGCGGCGGGAGTCATTGACGTCGCGGGCAACCCGCTGGATGGCTTTTTCGCCAATCCAACGATGTTAGATAGCAACCCGTCGCAAGCACTTCCCTCCGGCGGCGGCAGCGGGGCGGACGACTTCACGCTCTCCTACACGCACCTGTACGGCGACGCGGATCAAACCAACGCGGTGGACATCGGCGACCTGAACGCCGTGCGGAACAACTTCGGCAGCACGAACGCCACGTGGGCCGAAGGCAGCTTCGACGGCCAGGGAACGGTCGACATCGACGAATTGAACTACGTGCGAAACAATTTTGGCGTATCCGTCACTACCGCCTGGGACGGCAGTGAAAGCCTCATGGGCGGAGGCGGGGGCGCCGGCTCCTCCGTCGTGATGGCTTCACAAGAGTCCACGACGTCGCCGTTAATTGGCGAAGAGGCCATGCGGCAGGCGCTGCGGGAACTTTACTCGGAGACCATCGCCGTCGGCAAGTCGAGCCCGTACGACGGACTGTTCGGCTGGGACCTGCTGGGCGATGAGGACTGGTGGAATGTGACGCTCGGCGAGGACGCAAAGGCTTGAGGCTGGAGGCTGCTGAGAGCGGAGAGCGGAGAGCGGAGAGCGGAGAGGCGGAGTTGCTCTTTGACTCTCCGCTCTCGACTCTCAACTCCACACTCTCAACTCTTGACTCTCAACTCTCCGCTCTCGACCCTTGACCCTCGACCCTCGGCCCTAGTCCCTCGACTCTGGACTCTCGACTCTGGACTCTCGACCCTCCTCCATGCACATCCTCTTCGTCCACAAAAACTTTCCCGCGCAGTTTGGCCACGTGGCGGCGCACCTTGTGGAAAAGAAAGGCTACGAGTGCACGTTCGTCAGTCAGCGTCCCCCCGGCGAGTGGCGCGGGGTGCGGAAGATTCAGTACCGGTTGCGGGGCGGGGCGAAAGCATCGACGCATTACTGTAGCCGGTCGTTCGAGAATTACACCTGGCACAGCCACGCCGTGTACGAGACGCTCAAGGCCCACCCGGACGTGCGGCCCGATCTGATCGTCGGGCACAGCGGGTTCGGCAGCACCGTGTTCTTGGCCGAGCTGTACGACGCGCCGATTATCAACTACTTCGAGTATTATTATCACCCGCGCGACTCGGACATCGACTTCCGCCCAGAGTTCCCCACCCGCGAACTGAACCGGCTGCGGGCGCGCACGCGCAACGCGATGTTGCTGCTGGACTTGGAAACGTGCGCGGCCGCCTACAGCCCGACGGTATGGCAGCGGAGCCGGTTTCCGGCCCATTACCAAGGCAAGATCGATGTGATCTTCGACGGCGTCGACACCCGGTTGTGGCGGCCGACGGCGACGGCGCGGAAATCGCGGCGGATGATCGCCGGGCGGGAGATACCCGACGACGTGCGGATTGTTACGTACGTGGCCCGCGGGTTTGAATCGGTGCGCGGGTTCGACATCTTCATGCGGGCGGCGGCGCGGCTGTGCCGGGTGCGGACGGATGTGGTATTCGTCTGCGTGGGCGAGGACCGCGTCTGCTACGGCGGCGATCAGCACCACACCGGCGGCCAGAGTTTTTTGGAGTATGTGCTGTCGTACGATGATTTTGATCTCTCGCGGTTCATTTTCACCGGCGCCGTGCCGCCGGAGGAGCTAGCGCGGATTTTCTCCTTGAGCGACCTGCACGTCTATCTGACCGTGCCGTTTGTGCTGAGTTGGTCGATGATGAACGCCCTGTCCTGCGGCTGCACCGTCTTGGCCTCGGCCACGCCGCCCGTCCAGGAGATGATCACCGACGGTGAAAACGGTCTGTTGTTCCCGTTCCACGACATCGATCGTCTCGTGGAATTGACCGGCCGCGTGCTGGACGACCCGGCGGCGTTCGCGCCGTTGGGCGTGGCGGGCAGATCGATGATCGAAGCGCAATACAGCCTGTCGGCCGTGACGCCGCAAATCGCCCAATTCTACGACCGCACCGCCGCGCAGTGCGTGCGCTGAGCCAGGCTATGCCGGAAAGAATCCCGCGCACAGCCGAATACTGGCCACAACTCCGCCCCATTTCACAATTCATTCACAGCACGACTGCCTGCTGCCTGCTGTCATCTCGCGAAGCGCTTGCGCCGGCTGTGACAGTCGTTGGGACGTGCGTCAGGAACTGAAAAGCTGACAGCGGCGGCGCCATCGGCGCAATCCGTTCACGGCAGGCAGGTACGCGCTGGTGCGGTGGCGGACGCGCTTTAGTGCTGCCAGGCGCTTGGCCGATGAGACTTCGGGGGAGCCAGCGGCGTCTTTCTTGGCGGCGGTCATCAGTGCGCAGCGGCGCGGGAGGAGGCAGCGATGTGGCGAGGATTGTTTTTAGGCTTGGGCCTGACGGCCTGCATCGTGGGGGCGCAGTGCCTGGCGGTTGAAAAGGCCGTGCTCAACCTGCGGGAAGAGACTCCGGCCAACGACTTCTTCACCGTCACCGGGCTGAGCAACCTGACCGGCTCGCCGCCGGCATTGGGACGAAAGCGCGAGATCGTGCCGCCCGAATGGGTGCCCTGGAGCCTGCTGGGCGGCGGCGCCGTGGTGATGCTTTATTCGTTCACCATACCGCGGCGCGTCAGCAGCGATTGATTCTGCCGCGACGATTGCGCCACCACGTTCACAGCCCGTCGAAGAAGGCGTTCACCAGAAAAATGGGTGCCACTACTGGCTTGTCCAGCAGTGTTTCTGAGGATGTTTTAGCACTGCTGGACAAGCCAGCAGTGGCACCCGCCTCTCTGCAAAAGCTATCAACGTTCGGCGATCAACGCTCCGCGGTGGTAGCGGCGCTGGCTGACCTCCGCGCCGGTTTCGTCCCATTCGATCCACCGGCCGTGCTGGAGACCCTCTTCGTAGTTGTGCTCGGCCCAGGGGGTGCCGTCCTCGTACCAGAAACGCTGGCGGCCGTCGAACACGCCGCGGACGTAACGGCCTTGGCCGCGGAGTTGGCCGTTTTCGTACCATTCCGACCACGGGCCGTGCTGCAGGCCGCGATGGAAGTTCATCTCCATCTTCTTCTGACCGTTTTTGTGCCAAAACTCGTGCACGCCGTGCGGCTTTCCGTCGCGATAGGTCCAGGCCGATTTGCGGTAGTGTTCCTCACCGCCGTGCCATTCGGTCCACTGTCCGTCCGGCCGCCCGTCGACGTAGTCGCCCTCGTCCTTTTTCTCCCCGGTCGGATAAAATCGCGTCGCGTGTCCGCTGAGCCGGCCGTGGTCGTAGTTGAGTTGTTCTGCGATCCGCCCGTCGAGGTAATACTGCAAATAAGGACCGTGTTTGAGACCTGCGACGTATGCCGTCTCGACGAACTTCTGGCCCGTGTAATACCAGCGTAACTCCTCGCCTTCCAGCACGCCTTCCTGGAAATGTTGCACGTGCTTTTCCTGGCCGTTGGCGTACCAGTGGGTCGATTTGCCGTGCGGTTGGCCGTTTTGATAGTGGATTTCGCTTTCCGGCCGATCGGCGCGGAACCAGCGCGTGGCGACGCCGTGCTTCGCTCCGTCCTGGTAATTGATCTCCGACCGTTTATCTCCCGACGAAGACCACGTGACGAAGGTGCCGTGGGGAACGCCGCTGCGATACTGCCCGGTGGATTTCGGCTCGCCCGATGCGTACCACTGGCGCGCTTGCCCGTGCTGTCGGCCGTTGCGGAATTCCAGCTCCGCGGCCAACTGGCCGTCTTCGTACCAGCGGCGCAGCGTGCCGTGATCCAGCAGTTGCCCGCCCGGTCCCGCTTTCACTTCGCGCTGCGACCGGATCTGCCCCGATTCGTAATGCTCTTCGATGGTGCGTGTGTCGGCGGCCGCCAGCAGCATGCTGCACGCCACGGCGCAACTGGAGAGGCTCTGGATCATGGTGCTTAATACGTCCCGAACAAATCGGCCAATGAATTACGTGTCATCCGCGACCATATCGACGCGCCTGCCTTCAGTTTCGATACTACCTTTTTTCCACGGGCGGCTCAAAGCGCTGGCGCGTGACGGGCTGTGCGGCCCAATTCCAGCATAACAAGGGGAATGCACCACGAAGGCACGGAGAACACAGAGGAATTGATTTATGTAGAAATTTGAGCGACTTGCGATTTGGAGCTTCGTATTTGCTCGTCCATTTGTTCGACCAGCTCGACCGCCAAACGGGTGTGAAGCGCTCTAACCTCCGTGTCCTCCGTGCCTCCGTGGTGCAATCATCCCGTTCTTGACGATCTGTCGGGTTGTCAATGCGCGGTTCGATCGAACGGCGCGTAACGCAAAAAGCCGTCACGGCACGCAGGAGCGCCGGGACGGCTGTGTGGATTATAATGGATAGGAATCCGATTGGAGACTACTGGCCTTCGCGCAGCTTGCTGAAGTACTCGCGGGCGTGGTCTTTCACGCCGCGGGGCAGTTTTTGATCGGTCAGCGGGTCGGAGGCCTCGGCGCGGCTGCTGGTGACCTCGGACTTAATCTGCTGCTCGACGTCGCCCTTGACGTTTTGGCCGTCGACGAATTCGGTAATCACGGCCGAACCCGGACCGACCTTTTGGCGGACGCGGGTGTCATAGGCCCCCGTCCGGCCACGGTCCAGCGGCCGCTGGCCCGATCCCTGGCCTTCGCCCAAACCCATGCCGTTACCCTGGCCGCGGCCGCGGCTGGTCAGGCCGTTCAGGCAGTTTTTGCACTCGCCCAACTCGGCCATGGCGTCGTCCAGCATCTCCAACTCATCGAGTTGCTGCTGCAAGTCGGTCAGTTGGCCCTCCAACGCCTTGAGGCCCTCCATCGCTTCCTGCTGCTGTCCGTTTTTCAAGCAGTTGGCGCACTCGCCCAGTTGTTGGGCCAGATCGTTCATTTTGTTCATTTGGCCGGACTGCTGAGCCAACTTGTCGAGCTGCTCTTGCAGCTTCTGGGCAGCCTGCTTATCGCCGGCCTGGTTCTTTTGGGCGATCTGCTGCTTCAGATCGTCCATGGCCTTTTTGTGGGCTGCGGCCATTTGCTTCAATTTCGACTCCATCGCGTCCAACTGTTCGGCCAGGTCTTTTTTCGCCTTGGCGTCCAGGTCGCCCTTGGCCAACTGGTCGCCCAGCTTGCCCAATTCATTCATGGCCTTTTTGAAATCGCCGTCTTTCAATGCCTGGGCGAACTTGTCGGCCGGGCCGCGCTTGATGTCTTTCAGACCGTTGAGCTGGTTTTTCATGCCTTCCGAACCGCCCAAGGCGTTGCGGCGTTTTTCCAGTTCCTTGGCCAGATCGTTTAACTCGACTAACGCCTTCTTGCGGTCGGTCTGGTTGTCGTTGGCCATTTGCTTAGCGCCCTGTTCGAGCTTTTCAAACAGCCGTTCCGCGTCCTTCAGCCCGGCGTCGCGGGCTTCTTTGCGCCGCTCGATGAGTTGCTGCCGGAGCGTCTTGGCCTCTTTCTTGATCTCGTCGCGCGAGAGCGTCGGCTCGTTGCCTTCGGCCAGGTTGTTGCCGGCGGCCGGGTTGAGCATCAGCGCCAACGCAAACGCGGCGGCTGGAACGCCCAAGGAGAGCCACGACCAACTCCACGAAAACAGTTCGAACCGCTCTGCCAAGTGCACCCGCTCGACCCGCTTGAGGGCATCGGCCACCAGAGCGCGGCCGGCGGGGGTTTCCAGTTCATTCGGGCCCAGGGACAACGTGCTGGAGACACGTTCTCGCAGGCCAAATCGACGATCGATTTCCACCGCTGCGTCCAAGGTGCCGCGGCGAGCGATCACCGCCCAAACGGCCGCCGCCAACAACCCGACTACGGCGGCGCCGACCGGCCACTGCCAGGCCACGACTCCCAGAGGGTAAAACTTGTCGACTGCCACCAGCACGGCGGCCACCAGCAGAGTGACGCTCAAACACCAGGGCAACGCCCGGCCAAATCCGCGAATCATCAACCGCAACTGGGCACGCCGAACCTGTTTGCTGATGGTATCCATCGCGCTGGCTCCCTGGACTTGGACCTGACTTCACCCCGCCTGTAGCGTGGGGTCACCCATATTCTACCGAATTGGAGGGCCGTCTGGCCAACCGAAATCGGTCAGACGGGCCATTTTTTTGACAACTCCGGGCGCCTGCCGGTTCCCCGCCTGAATCGACAAAGTGTAGCCGACACGCACTGGACCGTCGGTAGATCCTGCTGTATTAACCTTCGTACGCCAGCCCGCCGTCATTTCGATCTGATTAACCGAAATTCGCCCGAATTTTTCACGAAAGTCGGTGATTCCCTCCTCCCAACCCTTCCTGGTGCCGTTCGGGCGATACAATCCGAAGTGAACCCGGCCTACAATTCACGGTTGCCGTAAGAGACGAAGGGGACGTCAATTGGACAGCGCGACTTTGCCTCGTGAAAGCAAGTTTAATCAGTTTTGTTGACATGCTTTAGCGGCAACGGCTCGTCGCCACGTAGTGGCGCGGTCGTGTAGCCTGGGTCGCCAGACCCAGGAACTGAGTCCGAATGCAGGGGGAGCCCCTTTAGGGGCGATGTCGTGGGAGGCTCATCGGCCGCTTCGCCCCTAAAGGGGCTTGATTATTCGCTTTTTCGCAAACCAGGGGCTAACCGCAATACCGTTCAATTAGCCATAAGTCTTTTGGCCGAAGGCCATTATCATCGTAGCCTGGGGCATCGCCCCAGGTGTTGGTTAGTCGACAAGCGTATTGGCCGAAGGCCATAATCACCCGGAAAAAGGGCGAATTTGAATATGGCCTTCGGCCAAACCGCCCGACGGTCCTGAATTCCTGGGGCGATGCCCCAGGCTACGGTGAAGGCAGGCCTTCGGCCAAACAAGTTACCAAGTTACGGCTAATTAAACGGTATTGGGGCTAGCCGCCCCTGGCTACACGACCGCGCCCCTATCGGGGCGATGAAACTACAGCCAACATTCGTTTTTCAATTCTGACCTATGCCGACGACCGCCACCATCGCCGACTCCCCCGCGCTGCCCGCTCCCGACGAGCGGCCGGAGGCCGACGTCGTGATTTTCGACGGACAGTGCAGTTTTTGCACGGCCGGCGTGCGGCGGATTCACCGCCGGGATAAGGGGGGCCGCCTGGCCTATCTGTCCTTGCACGATGCGGAAGTTGCCCGCCGGTTTCCTGAACTGCGACACGCGGACTTGATGGAAGACATGCACGTCGTCGACCGTCGTGCAGCGGTCTATCGCGGGGCCGCCGCGTTTCGGTACCTTACCCGTCGGCTACCGCAACTGTGGTGGCTGGCCCCGCTGTTGCACGTGCCGGGCAGCCTTCCCTTTTGGCAATGGTGTTACCGCCAGATTGCCAAGCGGCGCTATCTTTTCGGCCGCACCACACAGTGCGCAAGCGGGACGTGCCGATTGCACGACCATCGATGAAGATGATGGCTTTAGGGATCGCGCAGAAATAAGTTGATCGTTTTGGGAAAGAAATTCGAAGCACGAAATGCGAAATCCGAAACAAATGCAAAATCCGAAATTCGAATGACAGAAACCTCTTGGCTGGGGTTTTGAACATTTGGATTTTCGTCGTTCCGATTTATTTCGGATTTCGTGCTTCGGATTTCGGATTTGGCGAACGGATGGTTTTCGCGGTCCGAATTCAAGATCCAGAGAAATGATACGGGACGGCGTGCTCCTGCGGCTCATACTACTGTTTACGCTCGTGCCGCTGGCGGAGTTAGCGCTGCTGTTGTGGCTGGCCAGTGTGACCGATTGGCGGTTCACGTTGGCGTTGGTCGTCACCACAGGCGTGGTGGGGGCTTGGCTGGCGCGGCGGCAGGGGTGGCGGACTTGGCGGCGGATTCAGGCCGACTTGGCAGCCGGTCGGCTCCCGGCAGATTCGCTGTTGGACGGGCTGTTGATTCTGGTCGCCGGCGCCGTGTTGATCACTCCGGGTGTGTTGACCGACCTGCTGGGCTTCGCGTTGCTCATCCCGGCGTGTCGAACCGCGCTAAAAAAATATCTGGCGCGGCGGTTTCGCGATCGCATTTCGGCCGCCACCTCCCGGCACCCTGGCCGGGCGCGTACCGATTGGGGCGATCGTGACGAGATCATCGACGTCCAGGTGATCGCGCCGGACACGCAACCGCCAAAGGATTGACACGACCGGCCAAAATGGAATTCGGCGCTGCGCAACCTGAAGCGGGTTGTTTTCCAAAGCTGCCGTCGCCTGTGCTAGGCTTGCGAGGGCCAATGCGTCCGTCGAGTGGACCGCGGGCCGGCGCCGAGCACGTGGCCCCTTTCGCGTTTTTTGGTTGTCGCGTCGTCCCCACGGCGGGCGCCACTGGCTGAATCGGTTATTGAGGAAGACCGAGCATGATCGAAATCTTGGCGTCACTCGCGTTGCTTGTGGGTTTCGTGATCGGTATTGGCACTTGGGTTTTCTTCAAACGGCGGCGCCGAGATCGTCTGGCGCCCGTTTCGGGCGAGGAATCGACGGCGGCGTTAAAGACGCGGTTTGTCGAGAAACGGCAGACCATTCTCAAGGCGTTGTCCGCCGACCGCGGCACCATCGCCCAGAGCCGGTTGCAGATCCAGCATGTCATGACGCCCCGTCCGGTGGTCGTCCGGCCCGACATGCCAGTGGCCGATCTGGCCGAATTCATGCGCCGTCGCGAACAACGTCATTCACTGGTCTGCACGGACGACCGCCGACTGCTGGGAATCGTTAGCGACCGGGACGTCGGTGCGAAGGCCGGCAACCACGCGTCCGACGTGATGACGCCCGATCCGCTGTTTGTCACTCCAGACAGTTTGCTCAGCGCGGCGGTCTCGCTGATGCTCAACAGGCAAATCTCCTGCTTGCCGGTGGTCGATGAAGTACAGCGCGTCTGCGGCGTCGTGACCACAACCGATATGATGATGACCCTGCAGTGCATACTCAAGCTGTCGGATCCGTCCGGTGCCGCAAGTTCCGAAGCCGATCCGGCCACAGGCGAGCAAGCCGGCGCGGTCGCGGGCTGCGTGTCGTTATCGGACCGTCAGCCCGCTGATTTATCAGTGGGAGCGTCGCAATTGTAGCGACCCTGGAAGCAGCGAGAAGCTTGCGGCGTGAGGCTGGAGGCCGGAGACCGGAGGGAAAGCCGGCGCATCGCCGGCACCGTCGATCAATAACTGGAAATAAATAAAACCCGCAAGAGGTTGCTTGCTCACGCCTCAAGTCTCACGTCTCAAGCCTTTGCCGACATTGCGCCTACGATAGAAACGCCCGAACGCTTCAACGACGTCGGCGGAATCCTCATTCCCAGCGTCCCTGGCGTGATGTTATCCTGGTTCGGCGGTCTGGGCGGCGCGGTGACGGGGGTCGGCTGCCGCGCAACACGGCCGCTCGACATCCACTGGGAGAAGCGATGCCCGAGGTACTGCCCGCGGACGAACACAATCTTGAGTTGATCGCCCACGCCCATCCGCCCGACTGGCGGAACCCCTCGCCGGCGGGCCGGTACAATCTGGTGGCGATCGGCGGCGGCACCGGCGGAATCATCTCCGCGTTGGGCGCCGCCACGTTGGGTGGCCGCGCGGCTCTGGTGGAAAAACATCTGCTGGGCGGCGATTGTCTGAACTATGGCTGCGTGCCCAGCAAGGCGCTGATTCGAGCGGCCCGCGCCGCATATCAGGTGACCGTCGCGGGAAAGTACGGCGTGCGCGTGGGCGGCGACACCTCCGTCGACTTCGCCGCGGTGATGCAGCGGATGCGACGCCTGCGGGCCCGGATCAGCCATCACGATTCGGCCGAGCGGTTTTCCTCGCTGGGCGCCGACGTCTACCTGGGACAAGCGAAATTCACCGGCCGCGACGCGTTGGAGGTCGACGGCCAGACGCTCAGGTTCCATCGCGCGGTGATTGCCACGGGCGGGCGGGCCGCGACCGTCAAGATTGCGGGTCTGGATGACGTCGGCTACTTGACCAATGAGTCGATCTTTTCGTTGACGGAACTTCCCCGCCGACTGGTGGTGATCGGCGCCGGGCCGATTGGCTGCGAGTTGGCGCAGGCGTTCCGCCGTTTCGGCAGCGATGTCCACGTGGTCGACGTCGCCGATACCATCCTCTCCAAAGAAGACGTGCAGGCGGCCGAGATCGTGCGCCGGCGGCTGGAACACGAGGGCGTCCACCTGCACTTGGGCACATCCATTGTCAGGGCCGAAAAAACAGGCAACTCCAAGAGTCTGTTACTGGACCGCGAAGGGGCAAAGTCCAAACTGCTGACCGACGAA
>Ga0214472_10004802_pt1 | contig 14259 bp, 14 predicted proteins | sample RVTome_6_FD_207662 | JGI IMG/M metagenome (GOLD analysis project Ga0214472, IMG submission 207662) | Soil microbial communities from uranium-contaminated site in the Upper Colorado River Basin, Wyoming, United States - RVT140D175 | ecosystem: Environmental > Terrestrial > Soil > Contaminated >... | reverse complement strand
CGCTGTGCAGCGCTTGGAGCCGCCGCGCGGGCTGTTTGACGACCCCGCCGCGGCCGACCTGGCCGCGGGCGAGCTCGAACTGCGGCTTGACCAGAACCAGCAGGCGGCCGCCGCGCGCGAGCAGCGGCAAGAGCGCCGGGAGGATCTTGGTCAGACTGATGAAGGACACATCGACCGTGATCAGCTCAAAGGGCAACGGGAAATCCCCGGCCTGCAAATAGCGCGCATTGACACCCTCGCGCGGCTCAACCCTCGGGTCGTTGCGCAGCCGCGCGTCGAGTTGGCCGCGACCGACATCCAGCGCGACCACCGTGGCGGCGCCGCGTTGCAGCAGGCAATCGGTGAATCCGCCGGTCGAGGCCCCGACGTCAAGCGCGCGCACTCCCTGGACCTCGAGCCCCAACCGCTCCAGGGCGCCGCAGAGCTTCGCGCCGGCCCGGCTGGCGAAGGCCGGCCGGCGCAGGCGCAGCTCGAGCGGCGCCTCGACCGGGAGCGGCTTTCCCGGCTTGTCGACCCGCTGGCCCTCGCTCCATACCTCACCGGCCAGGATGTGGCTCTGCGCCCGCTCGCGAGAGGAGGCCAGACCGCGCCGGAGCAGCAGAAGGTCGGCGCGTTCGCGCTTCGGCACTCGATTCACATCAGCGGGCGCGGGCGATGACATAACGGGCCAGGTGCTCGAGCGCCGCGGCGGCGCTCCCCAGCGGGCGCAGGGCGTGCACCGCAGCGCCGGTCAGCTTCAGCATCCGCTCGCGCGAGCGCTGCTCGCCGATCAGTCGCGGATAGGTGGCCTTCCGGCGCCGCTGATCCTTGCCCGGGGTCTTGCCGAGCTCGCGGCCGCCGCGGATATCGAGCAGATCGTCCGCGATCTGGAACGCCAATCCGACGTTGTCCGCGTAAGCGGTCAACGCGCGGAGCTGGGTAGGGTTGGCGCGCCCCAAAAGGGCTCCGCCCCGAATCGAAGCCCGGATCAGGGCCCCGGTCTTGAGCCGATGCAACTGGCGCAGCCGGGCCGGGCTCAGGACCCGCGCGGTGGCGGCCAGATCGATGGCCTGGCCGGCGACCATTCCGGACGGGCCGGCCGCAGCGGCGAGCTCCAGTGTGGCGGCCGGCCACGGGGCGCCGCGGGCCACGGCGGTGCGGGCCAGGACCTCGAACGCCATCGTGAGCAGAGCGTCGCCGACCAGAATCGCCGTCGCTTCGTCGTAGGCGACATGACTGGCCGGCCGCCCGCGGCGCCACGGATCGTCGTCCATGGCCGGCAGATCGTCGTGCACCAGCGAATAGGTGTGCACCAGCTCCAGGGCGCAGGCGAACGGCACGACCGCGGCGGCCCGCCCGCCGACCGATTCGCAGGCCGCCAGCGCCAGGCTCGGCCGGAGCCGCTTGGCTTTGGCGAACAGGCTGTGAGCCATGGCGCGCCGCAGTCGCGGCGGGCGAATCGCGATGCGATTCAGCCAGTTCCTCAGCGCGCGCTCGACCCGGCGTCCGCGGCTGCTCAAGTAGCGCTCGGCCGGGTCGCGATTCACTCGGGGCTCTCTTCGAGGTCGGGGAAGGGCGCGGCTTCGTAATCCTTGTCCTTTTCCCGCAGCAGCAGCTCGACCTTGTTCTCGGCCGCTTCCAGCTGGGCATGGCAGCGCCGAAACAGCTCGACCCCGCGCTCCAGCAGCTGGAGCGCCTGGTCCAGACTCAGCTCGGCCTCTTCCATCTTCTTGACCACGCCCTCGAGCTCGGCGAGATCGGCTTCGAAGCTACTGGATGCCATCGATCGAATCCTCCGGGTCGATTTGAGACTGGATCAAGCGGCAGCGCAGCCAGCCGCGGTGGAGGCGCACCCACAGCGGTTCGTCGCTCGCCACCTGGCCGGCGTGACGCACGATCGTGCGGCGATCGTCGTGAAAGGTGACGCTGTAGCCCCGTGCCAGGACTTTGAGTGGATTCAGGCCCTCGAGCCTGGCTCCGGCCAGCTCCAGGCGGGCCCGCCGCAGGCCGACATGGTAGCGGGGCCGTTCGCCGAGCCGCACGCCCGCAGTGATCAAACGCTGGCGCGCCTGGCGCAAGCGGTGGCGCGGATCCAGCCGCTCCAGGTTGGCCGCGGCTGCACCCAAGCGACGGCGCTCGGATTCGAACCGCGCCACGGCGCAGCGCTGCCACGCGGCCCAGAGCTCGTCGAGCCGCTGGATCCGCACGCTGATGCGGCGCCGCGGCAGCTCCAGAGCGCGGTGATGGCGCAGCCGTTCGATCCGGGTGCGGATCCGCTCGAGCCGCAGGCGTCCGGCGCCGCCGAGCCGGTCGGCGAGCAGGCCGAGACGAACCCGAAGCTCGTGGGCGCTGGCGACCAGCATTTCGGCTGCGGCGGATGGGGTCGGCGCGCGGACGTCCGCAACCAAGTCGGCCAGCGTGACATCGACTTCATGGCCGACCGCCGAAATGGTCGGGATCGAGCTGGCCGCCAGCGCGCGGACCACGGTCTCCTCGTTGAAGGCCCACAGATCCTCCAGCGAGCCGCCGCCGCGGCATACCACCAGAGCATCGAAGCCGCCGATCCGGTTGGCGCTGGCCACGGCCGCCGCGATTTCGGCCGCCGCGCCGTCGCCCTGAACCCGGACCGGGAGCACCAGCACTTGAACGCCCGCAAAACGGCGCCGCATCACCTTGAGAAAGTCGCGGACCGCGGCGCCGCTGGGGGAAGTGATCAAGGCGATGCGGCGCGGGATGCGCGGGAGGATGCGCTTGCGGATCGGATCGAACAGGCCCTCGGCCTCGAGCCGAGCGCGGAGCTGGTCGAAGGCGAGCTGCAAGGCGCCCAAGCCGCGCGGCTCGATTCGGTCCGCCACCAATTGATACTCGCCGCGCGGCTCGTAGAGCGACAGCGCGCCATGGGCCAGCAGCTCGAGCCCGTCTTGGAGCTCGAATCGCAGCAGCAGCGCCTGGGAACGCCACAACACCACCCGCAGCTGCGCATGGGCGTCTTTGAGGGTGAAGTAACAGTGGCCGCTGGCCGGCCGCCGCAGGTTGGAGATCTCGCCGCTGACCCAAAGATCCGGGTAGTTGAACTCGAGGTCGTCTCGAATCGAGCGGGTCAGCTCCTCGACGGTGTAAATCTTAGACGGCATGCTTCACCCGGCGCGGCAACGGCGTGGGCGGCGGCTCACCTCGGGCGGCGCCGATCGCTCATCGAGCATACTCGACGGCTCGAGTTTCGCGAATCACCGTGACCTTGATCTCGCCGGGGTATTCCATCTCGCTTTCGATCCGTTTGGCGATGTCCTTGGCCAACCACATGGCATTGTCGTCGCTGACCTTGTCGCTTTCGACGATGATGCGGATCTCGCGGCCGGCCTGAATCGCGAAGGCCTTGACCACCCCCTGGAACGAATCGGCGATGGTTTCGAGCTTCTCGAGCCGCTTGAGGTAGGTTTCGAGAATCTCTCGTCGCGCCCCCGGACGCGCGGCGCTCAGGGCGTCCGCGATCTGAACCAAGACGCTTTCGACGCAGCTCGGCTCGCATTCGAAATGGTGATAGGCGACCGAATTGATGACGTGCTCGTTCTCGTTGTAGCGCCGGCAGATGTCTTGCCCGAGTTTGACGTGGGTGCCCTCGATCTCCTTGTCGACCGCTTTGCCGATGTCGTGCAACAGCCCGGCGCGGCGGGCCAGCTTCGAATCGCAGCCGAGCTCCTCGGCCATGACCCCGGCCAGGAAGGCCACCTCTTTGCTGTGGTTGAGGATGTTCTGTCCGTAGGAGGTGCGGTAGCGCAGCTTGCCGACCAGCCTGAGCATTTCCGGATGCAGCTCCTGGATGCCGAGCTCGAGGCTCGCCTCCTCGCCGTCCTGGACCATTTTCTGCTCGATCTCGGACTTGACCTGGGCGACGACCTCCTCGATGCGAGCCGGGTGAATCCGGCCGTTGGCGACCAACCGCTCCAACGCGATCTTGGTGATTTCGCGGCGCAGCGGATCGTACGAGGAGAGCAGGACCGCTTCCGGGGTGTCGTCGACGATCAGATCGACGCCGGTGGCGAGCTCCAGGGCGCGGATGTTGCGGCCTTCGCGCCCGATGATGCGGCCCTTCATTTCGTCGTTCGGCAGCGGGACCACGCTGACGGTCGATTCCAGCACGTAATCCGAGGCGCAGCGCTGCATCGCCATGGCGATGATGCGCTGGGCGTCGCGTTTGCCGGCGCGCTTGGCTTCCTCCTCGATCTTGCGCAGCAGCCCGGCGGCCTCGTTGCGTGCATCACGCTCCATGGACCGGGTCAGCTGGCGTTTGGCTTCCTCGCGGGTCATGCCGGAGATGCGTTCGAGCTGTTTCTGCTGCTCTCGGACCAGCACTTCGACCCGGTTTTCCTGCTGGGCCAGCTGCTTGGAACGGGCCTCCAGATCCCTGAGCTTGGCGTCGAGCTCGCGCTCGCGGGCGGCCAGGAAGTCGAGCTTGCGCTCCAAGTTGTCTTCGCGTTGCTGCAGCTTGTGCTCCAAGTTCTGCAGCTCGCCGCGTTTGTCCTTGGTGGTGCGTTCGAACTCGGCCTGGGCCGAGATCAACCATTCCTTGGCGGTGAGTTCGGATTCCTTTCGTTTGGTCTCGATCTCACGTTGAGCATCCTTGAGGGTGGCTTCGGCCTGCTGCTTGGCCCGCTCGAGCAGGTGCTGAATCGTGGTGCGACGCAGCAGAAACCAGCTGAGCAGTGCGGCGGCGGCCACCAAGACGGTCGTCCCGAGAATGAAGATTTGATCCACGTCAGCCTCCGACAGCAGTTCAGCCGCCGCCGCGAAGCGGCGGCTGAGCGCCCCGGGTCATGGATCGAAGCTGCTCCGCTGACCCGTGAACCCGGCTTGAGACCGTGCCGGTTCAAGAATCCGGCGGAGCCGCGGCAGCTCAGCCCGCGGAATCGAAAAGGGCTGTTCCTCCGCTGACGCCGTGTGGCAGGCTTTCTGTTTGAACCAGGTTCAAACAGGTGGGTTCCCTCGCTGCCCGGAGTCTGGCTTCCCGGCTTAGGGGGAAACGCTCGTCCGGACTTGGGGATCCCTTATGTTCGTTGTTGGCTCAAAGATCTCCTTGCCAGCACCAACGCTGCAGGGGAAAGCCCAAAAGCCGTGGCTGCGAGGCCCTTAGGACGAGCGGGAACCAGGACTGGCAATGCTGAGGCAGCGGTCAAGGGTGGCCAGAAAGGTATCGGTGCGTTCCAGCACCTGCTGCTCCTGCTGGGCCATCTGCTCGCGGACCGAGTGCAACTCGTCCGCGATATTGACTGCCGCGAGCACCGCGAGCTTGAGGGAGTCGACGGTGGTGGTGTGCTCGGCGATCTCACGCATCTTGCGATCCACGTAAGCGGCGAGCTCCTGGACGTATTTCTGGTTCCCTTCGCCTCGTAGGCTGTAGGTTTGACCGTAAATCTCGACTCGGGTTAGCTCTTCGCCTTTCGGCATAGCGGTTCTATCTCACAGGTTGGACAGCTCTTCGAGCATGGCTTCAACCTTGGCCCGAATGGCCTCGCGTTCATGGCGGTACTTTTCGAGGTCCGCGGCATCCGTTGGAACAGCTGTCTGCCTACTGGCAGCCCCACCCCGGTGTGCGCTTACCTGCTTCTGTAGGTCCTCCTTTTCCTTCTGGAGCGTTTCCAAGGCCGCCGCGAGCTTGTCGAGTCGGTGTGCGACGATATCGAACTTCTCGTTCAGCTTCATAGGACCCGCGGTGGCCGCTCGGGCTGCATCCGGCAACCCGGCGGCAGTATAGCACAGGCCAGCTTCTCGGAGGGAACGGGCAGGGAAAACTTTTTGTCGGGCTCGCGCCTCGCGCCGCCGCGGGCCCCTCGATCGCAGGGGATGGTTTCGGCTTTTTTAGGCCGCGCGCTTGACCGTCTCGGCGAGCTGGTTGAAAGCGGCAGGCTCTCGCACCGCCAGATCGGCAAGCTGCTTGCGATCCAGCTCCACGCCAGCCTTCTTGAGGCCGCTCATCAGGGTGCTGTAGGTCAGCCCGACTTCCCGGGCGGCGGCGTTGATCCGCACCACCCAGAGGCGGCGGTAGTCGCGCTTCTTCCGCTTGCGTCCATGGTAGGCATAAACGCCGGACTTTTCGAGCGCCAGTTTGGCAACCCGATGCAAGCGACTCTTGGCTCCGTAATAGCCTTTGGTCCGTTTGAGGATCTTCTTGCGACGTTGGGCCCGCTTGGGGCCGCGCCGAACGCGGGGCATGACATCGTCTCCTTCGTCAATCGTGGATCGAGATTCGCAATTCTAGCGCTTATACGGCAGCATCCGCTCGATCTTGGGCCGGTCGACTTCGCTGACCAACGTGTTCTGGTCGAGTTTGCGCTTCCGTTTGGGCGATTTCTTGGTCAGGATGTGGCTGTGGAACGCCTTGGCGCGCTTGATTTTACCGCTGGCGGTGCGCTGGAAGCGCTTGGCCGCGCCGCGGTGGCTTTTCTGCTTGGGCATGGGTTGGACTCCTTGGGCCGTTCCGACAAGGACACCCTCGCAGGATACCGGCGCGAGCGTAAACTGCTATTCTAACTGATCTTAGCCTCGCCGTCGCCCCCCGACCCCGGAGCCCGCTAGGAGCCCGCCGCCGCACCCGATCGGGCCGGCTCGCGCCCGTGCTGCCGCTTGGGGGTCAGGATCATGGACAGATTCCGCCCCTCGAGCTTCGGGGTGCGTTCCACGCTGCAGAAATCCCCCAGCTCGCCGAGCAGTCGATCCAAGATCCGGCGTCCGACATCGACGTGATGGATCTCGCGCCCGCGGTACATCACCGTGGCCTTGACCATGTGGCCGCTGTCGAGGAAGCGGGCGATGTGGTTCTTCTTGAACTGATAGTCATGCTCGTCGGTCTTGGGCCGAAACTTGATTTCTTTGAGCTGGGTCTGGCGCTGGTGGCGCCGGGCCTCCTGGGCCTTCTTGTCCTGCTGATAGAGATACTTGCCGAAGTTCAGGATCCGGCAGACCGGTGGATTGGCCTGCGGGGCGATCTCGACCAAGTCGAGCTCTTTGGCCCGAGCCATTTGGATCGCCCGATCCGGTGTCATGATGCCGAGCTGGCTGCCATCTTCATCGATAAGCCTGATTTCCGAAGCCCGGATGCGCTCGTTGACCCGGACCCGCGTGTTGCTGAGACGGGGATCTCGCTTCTCCACCTGCAACTCCTTAACCCTGTTTCCTGTGAGACATACGGTAAGAACCTAACCTCCTTGGAGGCGCCGAACGATCCGACCCCTCACGGTTTGGTAGCACGAGAGCGATCGAGCTCGGCGCACTCGGCGATGAAGTCCTCGACCGCGGTGGCGCCGAGATCACCCTTGAATCGATTCCGGACCGAGATCCGACCGCTCTCGATCTCACGGTCCCCCATGACCACCATGAACGGAACCTTCTGCAGCTGAGCCTCGCGGATCTTGTATCCGATCTTCTCCGGGCGCCCATCGACCTCGGCCCGCAGGCCGGCGGCATGGAGCCGGGCGCGCAGCGCTTCCGCCGCCGCGCCATGGCGTTCCGCCACCGGCAGCACCACAACCTGGACCGGGGCGAGCCAAAACGGGAAGGCGCCGGCGTAGTGCTCGATCAGAGTGCCGAAAAAGCGCTCCATCGAACCGAGCAGCGCGCGGTGCACCATCACCGCCGTGTGCTCTTTGGAATCCGAGCCCACGTAGGTCACGCCGAAACGCTGCGGCAAGGTGAAATCGAATTGAACCGTGGTGAGCTGCCACTCGCGGCCCAGCGCGTCGAACAGCTTGATGTCGATTTTCGGGCCGTAGAAGACCGCCTCGCCCTCCTTGCGTTGGTAGGGCAGGCCCTTCTCCTCCAGGCTTTCGACCAGAGCCTGCTCGGCGCGATCCCATTCTTCGTCGCTGCCGGCGTACTTGGCTTTGGCGGCGGGATCGCGCACCGAGAGGTCGATCTGGAAGCGCTCGAAACCGAAGGTTTTGAGCACCACTTCCGCGAGCTCCAGACAGGCCCGGACCTCGGCGCCGATCTGCTCTGGGGTGCAGAAGATATGCGCGTCATCCTGGGTGAAGCCTTTGACCCTTAGCAGCCCGTGCAAGGTGCCGCCGCGTTCGTTGCGGTAAACGGTGCCGAACTCCGCCAGCCGCACCGGGAGATCGCGATAGCTGCGGCGCCGCGACTTGTAGATCTGGATGTGCCCGGGGCAGTTCATCGGCTTGAGCACGAATTCCTCGTTTTCGACCTCGAGAAAAAACATGTTGTCGCGGTAGTACTGGGCGTGGCCCGAGGTCTGCCACAAGCTCGAGCGCGCGATATGGGGCGTGTAGACGAAATCGTAGCCGTGGGCGAGCAGCTGCTGGCGCAGGAATTCCTCGATCCGCTGGCGGATCGAGGCGCCCTTGGGGTGCCAGAAGATCAGCCCGCCGCCGACCTGCTCTTGGATGCTGAACAGATCCAGCTGCTTGCCCAGCGTGCGGTGGTCGCGCCGCGCCGCTTCCTCCTGCAGCTGCAGGAAAGCATCGAGGTCTTGCTGGCGGAAGAACGCGGTGGCGTAGATACGCTGCAGCATCGGCCGGTGCTCGTCGCCCTTCCAGTAGGCGCCGGCGACTTTCAGGACCTTGATCGGGCCGATCGCGCCGGTTGAGGGCAGGTGAGGGCCGCGGCAGAAGTCGATGAAGTCGCCCTGCTGATAGAGTGTCAGGCTTTGGTCGGCGCGTTCCTCGATCAGCTCACACTTGAGCTTTTCGCTGCGCTGACCGAAGAAGTCGAGCGCCTCCTCCTTGGTCACCTCGCGCCGGCTGAAGGTTTGATCGGAGGCGATCAAACTCCTCATTTCCGACTCGATGCGCTCGAGATCCTCGGGCTTGAAGGACTCCTCGCGCTGGAAATCGTAATAGAAGCCGTTGTCGATGGCTGGCCCGATCCCGACTTTGACTCCCGGAAACAGATGGGTCACCGCCTGGGCCAAAACGTGCGAAGCGCTGTGGCGCATGACTTCGAGGGCGTCCCGATCGTTGGGATTTTCGAGCGTGATCAGGGTGATTCGTCCGCCGCCGGAGGCGCCGGTGTGGAAGTCGCGGATTTCCCCTTCGAGCTTCACGGCGATGGCGCGCCCGGCCTGTTCGGGATACAGGCGCACGGCCAGCTCGCGAAAGGTCAGGCCGGAGGGCAAGCAATGCTGCTCGCCGTCCGCAGTTACAAAGGTCAACTCGGACATCCGCGGGATTCTTTAGAGTACGGGGAGTTCAAGGATGGGTCAGGCCATGAAAGGGATCAGCGCCGGGGAGTGGTAGGCGCGGGCGGTTTCGAACCGCCGACCTCTACCGTGTCAAGGTAGCGCTCTCCCCCTGAGCTACGCGCCTTGGTTTCATGGGTCCTCAAAAGCTTCTCGTTCGACAGCGCGCCCGGATCGGCTCAGCCCTGGCGGCGAACAAATATGGTAATCGCGCCGGGGGGCGCTGTCAATTCATCTTGACGCTCGACCGCGGGCCGCAGCCGCAGGAATCGGGTGGGCTTTCAGTCGGGAATCGGGGTGGGTCGCGACCGGCGGCCGCGAGGAGCGCAGGTTCCCAGCGTCTCTTCGGGACCCAAGTTTCACCTAATTTGACGGTTTTTCGACGTCGCTGGCGGTTGCGCCCTCTCCATGGATCGCGCCGAGCGGGGCTTGAGGCCGCCGAGTCGTATTCCGGAGTCCATGCCCCTTGTGCGCCATTGGCATGCCGATTGCTGGTGATGCAGGCAGTCACAATGCCGATCGGTCAGCTATTTCAGAAAATTGGAGCCGCCAAGCGCCCGCCCATGAGGAGCGCCCGAACGCCGCAGGAGCTGGATGAGGCGACCCGAATCAAGCTCGAAGAGCGGCGCAAGCTGTTTCGCAACGACTACAGGACCGCGGAGGAGCGCGCGCGACTGGCGCGCCGCCAGGCAACGCTGCCGAGCTATTACGTGGGCAGGCCGATCGTGCGTCCGGTCGGTGAAACCGAAATTCTGGAGCAACTGAACGAAACCGAACGCCAGCTGAGCCACAATAATGGCGACTCGTCGAACGATCTGGGCGCCACTAACGCCGCCCGCTTGATGGTGACGCGCAGCGAGCCCAAGCAGTTGGAGGTCTCGTTCACGTACTTCCTGGGACGCTACGCCACCGCGCTCACGATGCTGGGCCTATCGCCCTCGCTGCGCGAGGCTCTCAGCCACTCGGTGGTGCCTCACGTCGGCAGTCGGATTCAGGAGCTGCCCAACCATGACGTCCAGGGTGGATTCCGGTTGAACGATCACAACCTCGACCGCCAGGCCACGGCCGCGATTTGGAGCCACGTCCTCAAGGCGGTCGACAGCCAGGAGGAAGGCTTTCTACGCCAAGCGCGCGGGCACTTGCTGAGCTCGGTTCAGAATGAACCATCGCTGCAAACCTGGCTGCATGCGGCCCTCAAGGACAATGCCGAGCGGCTGCGCAGCTATGTGGCCCGCATCGAGAGTCGAGTGGCGGAACAGATGGAAACCGGAATCTACCGGCCGGTCATCAGCGGTCCCGCTACCTATGAGCTGTTGTTCCGGCTCATGGCGGTGCGGACGGACATCGTCAGCGGCAGCGCCTTCGAGTTCGATCAGAAGGTGCTGAACCTGATCCGGACCGATCTGCAAAGGAGCCGGTCCAACGGGAATCAGGACCAAAACCTGCTGCGCGCGGACGACTACGTGCTGCGCGGCCTGTTCACCGACTGAGGAGCTGGAAGCACACCGCGCCGGAGGATCGGGCGCGAGGGCCAATCCGCCGGCCTAATTGCCGAAGCCCCTCCAGGCCGCGGCGGCGGGCGCGTCACCCGGCCCCCGGCGCAGGAAATCGCCGAATCGAAAGCGGAGTGGTCGTCCGTGCAAATCTTCCAAGCGTTCCAACTGTTCGGACGTCAGCGCGGCCTTGCAGTCCAGCCGCGTATCCAACGCCAGCTTTCGGAGCTGGGCCTCCAGCGCTGCGACTTCTTCGATCTTGGCGCCGAGCAGCTCCCGTTCGGGCGTTTCGCTGTCCAGCAGCTCCGCCATTTCCACTTGCAGCAGGCGGATTCGAGCTTTCAGAGCGATCGCCTGTTTGAGTTCTTCGCGACGGAGCTGCTCGATGCGCTCGCGCTGCTCAGCGCTCAGGTCCAATGCTTGCGCCAGCGCCAGCGGGACTGCAGCGCTCAACTCCGGCCGCGGCGCGCGGTGTGGATGAGCGAAGCTGGTCCCCATTGCCAGCGACACGGCCAGCCCAACCCCCATGGTCCTAATGGTCCAACCGTTCATGATCTGCACCTCCTGGGAGCGCAGCTCCCGGAGACCTAGAGTCGGGTCGCGGGCGCGATGTTAAGCCCGGCGCGGGCTGGGCCCGGCCGCGTCGGGGATCTTCGGGGATGGTTGGAAATTGCCCCGAGGGTGCCCGCAGTGTTATACGGATTGTTTCCAGTGCTCAGGGATGGCTGAACGAACCCGAGGCGACCCGAGGGCGTATAAGGTGCGATACATCCAAGTCTGGAGGAACCGTTCATGAGGGCTATTTCAAGTCGAGTCTGGGCTGGCGCGCTCTCCCTGGCTTTGGTTTTGTCGGGCAGGGCCGCCGACGGAGCGCAAACCACCCCGGCCGGAGTCGCAGCGGCGGCCAGTCCCAACGCCATGACTGAACTGAGGCTGACGCTTCAGGACAGCGTCCTGACTGCGCTCAAGAACAACTTGGGGATCGAGGTCAATCGGTTTATCCCGTTGATCTCTGAGACCGCGATCCGGCAGGCGTTGGGGGAGTTCGACTCGTTTCTCTACTCCAACACGCTCTACACCGATGCGACCGTGCCGGCCAACTCTGCGCTGCAAGGAACTGCCGTTGCCGCCTCCACAGCGAAGGTTTGGGATACGACGACCGGCTACCGCCAGAAGTTGTTCAGCGGCCTTAACTACGACGTTTCCCTACAAACGACCCGCACCGAGGTCAACAATCGGTTCCTGCTGTTCAATCCACGCTGGGAAAGCAATCTGAACCTGAGCATCACTCAACCGTTGCTGAAGGGTTGGGGGTTCAGCGTCAACCGAATCAACATCGAGCTGGCGCGCGGCAACCACAGGATATCCCTATCCGAGTTCGAGCAGAGCGTGATCGATACCATCGCTCAGGTCGAGAACAACTATTGGGACCTGGTCTTCTCGATCAGCGATCTCGAAGTCAACACCGAATCGCTGCAGCTCGCCCAAGAGCAGCTCGAGCGCAATCGGATTCAGGTCGAGGTCGGCACCATGGCACCGATTGAAATCACCCAGGCGCGCGCCGAGGTCGCCAGCCGCGAAGAGGGTATCATCCTGGCGCAAACGGCGATTGAAAACAACCAGGACACGCTCAAAACCTCGATCAATATCAGAGATCCGGTGCAGCGCCTTGCTACCATCGTGCCGCTCGATCAGCCCAGCTTTGTGTCGCTGGACCAGACCTTGGAGCAGGTGGTCCAGGCGGCGCTGGAGAATCGGCCTGAACTGAGGCAGGAGCGCGAGCGGATGGGGAATGCGCAGCGCAGCCGCGATTACTACCGCAACCAAATGAAGCCGCAGCTCGATTTGGTGGCGAGCTTCGGCAGCACCGGGCTCGATGGAGAGAGTCTGGTGTTTGACTGCGACCCCTTTTCGGATCCCGACTGCCAGCCCTCGGGCTCGGTCCGCGGCGGCATCGGGGGCTCACTGAACGATGCCTTCGGATTTGATTTTCGCACCTGGACCGTCGGCGCCAATTTTTCCTTGCCGATCAAGAACGATACCTACGGTGGGTTTTATCAGCAATACCGGTTGGAGGTCGAGCGGTCCGAGGCGCAGCTCCGCGATCTTGAAAACCAGATCGCTTTGGAAGTGCGGACCGCCTATCGGCAAGTTGAAGCCGGTATCAAGCTGATCGAAGCCACCCGAGTGGCCCGCGAGCTCCAGAATGAGAAGCTGGTGGCCGAGCAGAAGAAGTTCTCGGTCGGGACCAGCACCAACTTTCAGGTGCTGCAGTTCCAGCGCGATCTGACCCAAGCGAAGAGTCAAGAGCTCAACGCCTTGATCCAGTACAACAAGCTGCGGATCGCGCTGGAGCAGGCCAAGGGTACGCTGCTCAAGAATCGTGGTATTTCGCTCGGCTCCTAGGGGCAGGTGGTTTTTGTTTCCGCCCCCTGATGAGCGCTAAGATGGAGTCGTGAGGCCAGCGCAAGCGCCCGGGGAGGCAGCCGGCTGGTGGCAGGCTCACCGCCACCAGATCGGGAGCGGGCTGTTTGGAATCTATCTGTCAGTCCTGGCTCTTGGGACCGTCGGCGAACTGTTCGAGGTTGAGTGGATCCTCAGGTTGCCGCTGTGGGCACCGTAGGAGCTGCCGCGCAGGCTTCTAGGGTGAGATCCTAATCGAAGGCGCCGGTGCCGGCCTTTTCTGTCGTGATGATTGCCCAGGACGCCGAGCGCTCGCTGGCGTGGGCGCTCGACAGCGCCTGCGGCGCCGATGACCTGCTGGTGGTCGACGGCGGCAGCCGCGACCGCACCTGCTCCATCGCCGCGGCAGCGGGCGCGCGGGTTCTGGAGCGGCGCTTCGACGACTACAGCAGTCAGAAGAACTTCGCCAATTCGAACGCCGCCCACGACTGGGTATTCTCGCTGGACGCCGACGAAGCGATCGATCCGGTGCTCGGCGCGGCCTTGGATCGATTCCGCCGAACCTCAGCCGAAAGGCTGCCGGCCGGATATCGGGTCGAGCGCCGCTCGTTCTTCCTCGGCAGGTGGGTGCGGCATGGCGGCTGGTGGCCGGATCGCGCGGTGCGCTTGTTCAACCGCCACCAGGCCAGCTGGCGCGGGATCGTTCACGAGCGCTTGGAACTGCACGGCGCGATCGAAGATCTGCCGGGCCACTTGGAACATCGAACCTATGCCGACACCGAGGATCAGAGGTTCCGGCTGGAACGCTACGCTCAGCTGTGGGCCAGGGCGCAGCGGCAAGAGGGCCGGAGCGGCTCGCACCTCAGGCTCCTGGCTGGACCGCCGCTGGCGTTTCTGGGGCGCTTCATCGCCCGCCTCGGGCTGCTGGACGGCCGCGCCGGGCTCTGGATCGCCTGGGGTCAGGCGCGCCATGTCTTTCGTCGCGAGACGATCCTTCTTTCCGGAGCCGATCGGGATTCAGACAACGAGCCTGCGCGGCGCAGCTTGAGCGAGGACTAACCAGTCAAGGGCTGCGCCCTTGATATCCACCCGCGGCGCCAGCCTAGCCCGCTTTTCTCACGAGGCATCGTCGCGAGGCGGCGTAAGGTGCGGTGGCTGCAAGGCATGCGCCGCCCGGCCGACGCAGGCATACTG
>Ga0214472_10004801_pt1 | contig 14260 bp, 14 predicted proteins | sample RVTome_6_FD_207662 | JGI IMG/M metagenome (GOLD analysis project Ga0214472, IMG submission 207662) | Soil microbial communities from uranium-contaminated site in the Upper Colorado River Basin, Wyoming, United States - RVT140D175 | ecosystem: Environmental > Terrestrial > Soil > Contaminated >... | reverse complement strand
AGGGAGTTCGTGCCGGAAGACAACGCCCGCTGGGCCGAGGTGACGCGGCCGATCGTGGAGGCCTTCTTTCATGCGCGCTTCTTCGTCGAGATGGCGGTGCGTTACGCGAGCGTGGAAGCGCCGCCGCCGCTCCTGCCAAGCGGCTACGCCGCGCTGCTGTGCCTGTACGGGCTGCGGTAAGAAGGTCGTGCTGACGAAGATTCAAGGCGGCACGGTGCGGCACGGGGAGCCTTCCCTGTGCGTGACCTGTCGCCACGCGACCATCGTTCAAGGGCCTAGCCTCCAGGACCGCATCGTGGACTGTGGCCAGCTCTCGAGCCGCGGCTCCCGAATTCCGTTCCCTGTCAGCTCCTGTAGCGGGTGCTCCGACAGGCGACACCCGACCGTACACGAGATGGAGGACATCGCCTGGATCCTGCGCACCGATCCCCGCAGGAAGCACATCGGGTTCGTACAGGCGCGGGAGCTCAAGCCGCGCGAGCGGTACGTTCTGTCCGACGACCGGGACTGAGCCTTGATAGAGTCTCGTGAGCGCACTCGGGCGCTCCTGCACGGAGGTGGCTGAACGTGACAAACACGCGCGTCGCGCTTCTGATTCTCGCCGGATGTGGCTTGACGGTCCCGGTGGCGGCGCAGCCGCTGGCCGCGGACACCCCCAGCGCGACCGTCGCCGGGCACACGTTCATCGCGCCGGCGGGGTGGTCGCTCAGCGTCAAGGGCAAGGCGACGATCGTCGAGGCGCCCGAGGGCGACTCGCACATCGTCTTCGTCGATGTCGCGGCGATGGAGCCCGACGCCGCGATCCAGGAGGCCTGGGCCGCCTATCGGCCCGACGCGAGCTGGCCGCTCAAGGCGAAGACGGCCTCTTCCGACAAGGACGGCTGGACCCACCAGCAGACCTACTCCTACCAGACCTCGCCGAACGAGCGCCGCTCCGTGGCTGCGGGGACGGCACGCCACGGCGACCAACAGCTGGTGTGGATCTACGACATGTCGGATCCCGTCGCGGAGAAGCGCGGCGCCCAGGTGGCGCTCATCTTCGGCCGGCTGTTTCCGAAGGGCTATACCCGCGAGACGTTCGCAGGGCGAAAGGCGAACAGCCTCGACGCCGCACGCATCGCCGAGCTCGGCGCGTTCGTCGAGCGCGGGCAGAGCCAGCTCGGCGTCCCCGGCGTCTCGCTCGGGATCGTGCAGGGCGGGAAGGTGGTGTTCGCGGGCGGTTTCGGCGTGCGGGAGCTGGGCAAGCCGGAGAAGCCCGACGCGGACACGCTCTACATCATCGCCTCGAACACGAAGGCGATGACGACTTTGCTTCTCGGCAGGCTGGTCGACCAGAAGAAGCTCACGTGGCAGACGCCGGTCACGAAGCTCCTGCCGCAGTTCAAGCTCGGGGATGCCGACACCACGAGCAAGGTGCTCGTCGAGCACCTGATCTGCGCGTGCACCGGCCTGCCCCGCCAGGACTTCGAGTGGCTGCTCGAGTTCGGCAAGGCGACGCCCGAGAGTGCCCTCGCGACACTCGGGACGATGCAGCCCACCAGCAAGTTCGGCGAGATGTTCCAGTACTCGAACCCGCTCGCGGCGGCCGGCGGCTACGTCGGGGCGCACGTGCTCTTCCCCGAGCTGGAGCTGGGGGCCGCCTACGACCGGGCGATGGCGGGGGAGGTCTTCGGCCCGCTCGGCATGACGCGCACGACCTTCGACTTCACTCGCGCGCTCGGCGGCAATCACGCCTCGGCCCACTCGCTCGACATCGACGGCAAGCCCGCGCTCGCGGCGATGGACGTCAACTACTCGATCGTGGCGGTGCGGCCGGCCGGGGGCGCGTGGAGCAGCGTCACGGACGTGCTCAAGTACGTGCAGATGGAGCTCGCGATGGGGGTGCTTACCGGCGGCACGCGCTACGTGTCCGAGGCGGTGGTGAAGGAGCGGCGCGAGCCGAAGGTATGGATCGGCAAGGACGACTGGTACGGCATGGGGCTGCAGGTCGACAGGACCTACGGCACGCCGGTCGTGCACCACGGCGGCAGCATGATCGGCTACAAGAGCGACATGCTGTGGCTGCCCGAGCACGGGGTGGGCGCGGTCGTGCTCACGAACGGCGACCCGGGCTGGGCGATCTCGGGGAACTTCAGGCGCAAGCTGCTCGAGGTGCTGTTCGACGGCAAGCCCGAGGCCGACAACGATCTCGCGGCGACGGCCAAGGCGATGAAGGAGCGGATCGCCGCCGAGCGCAAGCTGCTCACCGTCCCGCCCGACCCGGCCGAGGTGGCGAAGCTCGCCCCGCGCTACGCGAACGCCTCGCTCGGCGAGATCCTCGTGACGAAGGGCGACAAGGCCCTGTTCGACTTCGGCGAGTTCAAGAGCGAAGTTGCGTCGCGCCGGAATCCGGACGGCTCGGTCTCGTTCCTCACCACGATCCCGGGCTTCGACGGGCTCGAGTTCGTCGTCGGGGGCGGTGAAGACAAGCGCACGCTGGTGTTCCGGGACGCCCAGCACGAGTACACGTTCACCGAGAAGTGACGAGGCGCAGGACCGCGTCTACGGCTGGCCCGCGACGCCTTCCAGCAGTAGCACGGCGTCCTCCCAGAAGCTGGGGGTCTTGAAGAACTGTGTGGGGGAGGCGGGGAAGCTGCTGCCGGTGAGGTTGCCGGTGGCGAAGGTGCCGGCGTCCTTGCGCTCGCCGGTGGCGGGGCTGATCCAGGCGGCTCTTGCCGTCTTCGCTTCGATTTTGTCGAGGTGGAGGAAGACGGTCGTGGGGCTCGAGAGGTAGACGAGCACGCGGCTGCCGTCGGCTGAGCGCATCGCGGCGTTCAGGGTGCGTTCGCTGCCGATGCCGCTCGCGAAGACGCCCTGGTCGGGGATGAGATCCCACCACGGGAGCTCGGCGAGGATGCGGCGCATCAGGCAGACCTGGGCGGCGCCTTTGGTGTCGAAGGTCTTGTCCCAGCCGGGCTCCATCCGCCACATCTGGTTCTGGCCATACGTGTGGAAGCCGCCGGCCAGGACCGTCCACCAGGCCTGTCGCCTGACGACGAGGGGAGTGATCGGGCCCTGGGGGTACTCGGGGCCGTCCTCGTAGGCGCCTTCTCCGAGCACCACTGGCTTTCGCGGCGCGCGCATTGCGTCCGAGATGACCGCAGGGTGGATCTTGGACCACTCGGTCCAGGTCTCGATCATGTTGAAGTCGAGCCAGTCCTCTTTGTGGAAGAACTGGGCCGAAGAGCGCCAGCCGCAGGGGTGGTACGTGATGAGGTGGGCGCCGCCGTCGCCCTCGCGGAGTCCCCTGGCGAGCTCGCGGAAGACGTCCTCGAAGCCGGTGGGAGTGCGGTCGCCGCCGTTGACCCAGACGACGTTCGGGGCGTCTTTGTAGCGCGCGCCGAGCCAGCGTCCGTACGCCCTGGCGTTGCTGGCGTTCAGGACGGGGGCCTCCTTCACGTAGTAGCCCCAGGTGGGGAGCATCGCGAGCACGAGGCCCTGGCGGTTGGCGAAGTCGACGAGGTGGTCGACGTGCTCGAAGTAGGCCGGGTTGGGCCGCTTCGGATCGTCGTCGAGCCAGGGCTTGTGGCCTCGGGGATTGGCGACCGGCGTCTTCTGTTCCATGCCACTGCCGTGGCCCCAGGCGAGGACGCCCTGGATGATGGTGAAGCCCTTGGCCGCGCGGTTCGACAGGTAGGCCTCGGCCTGCTCCTTCGAGTACTGGGTGAAGAGCGGCCACGCCGTGTCCCCCAGCCAGAAGAATGGCGCGCCGGAGCGGTCCACGAAGTGGCGGCCATCCGCGCTCACCTTGAGAGGCCCTGGGACGCCCGCGCCGGCTAGGGATGCGAACGCCAGGAAAGCGGCGATCGCGACGACGGAGCTCTTCATGGCCGTCACTCCTCGGGAACCAAGTGCTCTCTTCCGGGTCCTTGCCGGTTCTGCGACTGCAGGGCCAGGTGCAGGAGCTCGCTGACGCAGCGGGAGACGAGGCGGGGAACTCGACCGGCTCGGGGGCTCCGTTCGCGCGTCGAAGCGGCACTCGTCGAGTCGCGGCGGCATGCAGCACGGAGTGTAGCGCGGCGAGTCGGACCTGGGCTGTCCCGTCGGTGGGCGACACGTCGGGGCGAGGAGGGTGAATGCCAATGGCGACACCGGTGGCGATGACAGACGTTCCCAAAATGGGTATGATCATTCCCGAAATGGGAAGGACAGCCACCAAGGCGCGAGGCGGGCTGGCCGACGCTCTTTTCACGCCCGTGCAGCAGCGGGTGCTGGGCCTGCTCTTCGGGCAGCCTGACCGACGGTTTCAGAGCGCGGAGCTCATCCGGTTGGCAAGAGGGGGCGTGGGAGCCGTTCACCGGCAGCTGGCCCGTCTCGCCGAGACCGAGCTCGTGACGGTGACCCGCACCGGGAATCAGAAGCACTACCAGGCGCGACGAGACTCGCCTGTCTTCGAAGAGCTCCACAAGCTGGTTGTCAAGACCGTGGGCGTGGCCGAGCCTCTGCGACAGGCCTTGGGGCGCAAAGCCCGGGCCATCCGCGCCGCGTTCGTCTACGGATCGGTCGCCAAGGGCACCGACGGGGCCCGAAGCGACATCGACCTGATGGTCATATCCGACACTCTCCGGTACGCGGACCTGTTCGAAGCGCTGCAGGCGGCCGAGGCCGTGCTGGGGCGCGCCATCAATCCAACGGTGATGACGGTCGCCCAATGGCGCGCGAAGCGAGCTCGGGCGGACTCTTTCGCGGCCAGGGTCGCGAGTCAGTCACGGGTCTTCGTGATCGGATCCGACGATGACCTCGCCTGAGCTGGAGAACCTGGTTCGCCTCGCCCAGCTGAAGCGCGAGCCGCCGGTGTCCTCGGAAATCAGGGGCCTGCTGCGCTCGGGTGAGGCTCGCCTTGCGGACGCCCGGAACCGGGATCTGTCTCTCGAGAGCCGCTTCGACTTGGCTTACAACGCGGCCCATGCACTGGCGCTCGCGGCACTGCGCCTCCGCGGCTATCGTTCGGAGAATCGGTTCCTCGTTTTCCAGGTGTTGACTCATACCTTGGGGTTGCCTCCGGCGACTTGCGGGTGCTTTCGAAAGGCCAAGTCGCGGAACTTGGCGGAGTACGAGGGGGCGGTCGATCTCGACGAGGGATTTGTCAGTGACTTGATCAAGGCAGCAGAGGCGGTGCGCGTTGCGCTGCGTGCTGCCGATCTTCCGCCAGGGTCCTGAGACGATGGGCTGCTGCCCGGAGCTCGTCGCGCTGCGGAGCACCCGCAGCAGGCAGCCGGTTCCCGCGGCGCGCGAGTCGGCATCATGCGGGAACGCCCGCGCTTACGACCGCACCTTCTGCGGCCGCGGCCGGTCGAGCGAGACGACATCGGTCCAGCCGCCGAGCCAACGCACCATCTCGGATCGGCCTCGGCCGGCGGTCAGCGTGAGGATGGTCGCTCCGCCACCCGCGGCCCTCTGAAGGAGGGCGCGCCGAAGCTCCGCGCGGGTTTGGGGCTTCGCCCGGAGGTCCTCGATGTGCTCGATCACGAGCGGTCGCGTATCCGTGGCCACGGCGGCCTTGAACGCGGCATAGCGATCTGCGCGCATAGCCTCGACGGCTTCTTCAACGAGATCCTTGGCGGAGCACCACCGGGCGGGGTCGGCCTCGGCTGCCAGCCCGCGAAGCAGTCTGGTCTTGCCGGCGCCGCTCGGTCCCTCGATCGCGAGTGGGCGGGAGGTTCCGGGGTGGAGAAGGGCTCGCCCAGGGGTTTGCCGTCTGTCGTCTCGATCCGCGCGGTCACGACACCCGGACCCGCGAGGTGGTGCAGGTGGACGTCGATGCGGAAGGCGCCGTCGTGGCGGGCGTCGATGGCCACGCGCTCGATGGACGCGGGCGGGTGGGCCTCGAGATACACGGGACGGTAGATCCCGCCGAAGATCCAGAAGTCGGAGTGGCGCTCGGCTCCGTTGACGGACTCGTCCGACGATTCCTTGCTGACGAGGACCTCGAGCTGCTGGTGGGAGCCGAAGCGGAGGAGCGCCGTGACGTCGTAACGGAACTCGTAGAAGGCACCCTGGTGCTTCGGCCCCACGGACTTGCCGTCGATCCAGGCCTCGGTGTCGGTCATCGAGCCCTCGAACACGAGGTCGACGCGCTTCTCGCGCCACGCGCGCGGCACGTCGAAGCGGTGCCGGTAGCGGCCCTGCTCGGCCGGGCGCGGCTTTGGGCCGCCGTACTTGTAGCTGCCGAAGCCCTGAAGCTCCCAGTTGGAGGGGACGGGAATGGTGCTCCAGACACCCGCTTTGCGGCCGCCGCTCACCTGGAAGTCCCAGGGAACGGTGTGGTCCTTGTCGGTGCCCGAGAGGTACTGCCGCTCGGTCGTCTGGGCGGAGCCGGCAGCCGGAGCCGCGAGAATCAGAGCGGCGAGGAGGAGCCCCGCTGACCGCTGCATCGTTCACCTCCCAAGGCGGCCGTCATCATAGTGCGGGCGGCGTGCGGAGCCGACTGCCGTCCGACTGAGGGCGACCGGACCTACTTTGTCCAGCGGCGGCCTCAGACTATGAAGCCAGTCAGGGGTCAAAGCGACCGTGGGTGGGCTGTCGAAGACGCAGCGGCGGTACGAGATCGAGGTCACTCGCGAGGCGGAGGCGCACCTCGAGTGGCTCTCGGCGCGGGACCGGGCGACGCTGCTGGACGCCGTTGAACGACGGCTCACGTACGAGCCGACTGTCGAAAACCGGAATCGGAAACGCCTTCGGCCCAATCCCCTGGCACCGTGGGAGCTGAGGGTCGGCCACCTGCGCGTATACTTCGATGTGGCAGAGGAACCGCGGCGACTCGTCACGATCCAAGCCGTCGGTATCAAGGACCGGGATCGGCTGCTGATCGGTGGAGAGGAGGTGGAGCTGAAATGAAGAGCGTCAGGCTGAGCGAGATCACAGGCTCCCTCTCTGACTACGCCCGAGAAGGCCTGAGAGAGCCGGTAGTGGTCACACGACAGGGCCGCCCGCTCGTTGCCGTCATGCCGCTGACGCGGTTCGACGACTGGGAGAGCGTGTCCCTCGCCACGAACGCGAAGTTCATGGAGATCATCGAGCGGTCCCGGGCGAGCGCCCGTGAGCAGGGGACCGTCCCTCTCGCCGAGGTTCGCAGGAAGCTCGCGCCCAAGCGGGTCGCCTCTCGGCGGCGCAAGAAGCGGCGCTAGCCAGCTTTCACGGCCGTGACGAAGACAGGGCCGGCGCCCTTGGGAGGGAGCCGGCCCGGGACGGCTACGACTGGGATTGGCTTAGAAGAAGAAGCGCGCTCCCAGGCGGATGTTGCGTTCGCCGATGCCCGTGGTCGAGGTGATGAAGCCGAAGGTGCCGGCGCGCACGAGGCGGTTGCTCGACGCACCGCCGATGAGGTACACACGGTCTCAGATGACAGACAGGCCTCCGATCTCGCGGGGGTTCCGTGGGCGCCGCCGGCCGGAGGGCCGAAGTGCGCGGGTGCCGCCGGGGCAGCACCTGGTGAACGACTTTCCGGTGTTGTCGGCGGGGCCGACGCCTTCGACCAATCTGGAGGCCTGGACGTTTGCGCTCCAGGAAGGGGGGTCGCTCCTCGGCAAGTGGACCTGGGCGGAGTTCCAGGCGTTGCCGCAGACGACCGTGGTCGTGGACATCCATTGCGTGACGACCTGGTCGAAGCTCGACACGGAGTGGCAGGGAGTGACGATCGACGCTCTGCTCGCGGCCGCGGGGTTGGCCGAGCCGCCCGCGCCCTTCGCGATGATCCACTGCGACGGGGGATACACGACCAACCTGCCCGTCGAGGACCTGATCGGGGGCAAGGCGATGATCGCCACGCGCTACGACGGGGAGCCGCTCTCGCCGGACCACGGGGGGCCGGCGCGGCTGCTCGTGCCGCACCTCTACTTCTGGAAGAGCGCCAAGTGGGCGCGGCGGCTGCGGTTCATCGACGACGACGAGCCGGGCTTCTGGGAGTCGAACGGCTACCACATGTATGGCGATCCGTGGCACGAGCAACGCTACACCGGTGACTGACGCCGCTCCGGCCGGGCCTCGGCGTCTTCCGTGGCGGGTCGCCGAGGTGAGCGAGGTCGTTCGCGAGACGCCGCGGGTCGTGACCCTGGCGCTGCGCGTCCCCGAGTGGCCGGGGCACCTGCCGGGTCAGCACGTAGACGTGCGGCTCACCGGCGACGACGGCTCGGAGGCGCAACGCCTCTACTCGATCGCGTCCGCGCCCGAAGAGCCGCTTCTGTCGCTCACCGTCGAGCGCATCGCGGACGGCGAAGTCTCGCCGTATCTCGTGGCCGAGGTGAAGGCCGGCGACCGGTTCGAGCTGCGCGGTCCCATCGGCGGCCACTTCGTCTGGACGGCGGACCTCGGCGGGCCGCTCTTCCTGATCGCGGGCGGCTCGGGCGTCGTTCCGCTCATGGCGATGCTGCGGCACCGCCTTGCCGTGGGGAGCCGCGTGCCGGCGGTCCTGCTGTACTCCTCGCGGAGCTTCGAAGACGTCATCTACCGCGAGGAGCTGGACCGGCTCGCGGCGAACGGCGACGGGCTCCGGGTCGTGCACACGCTCACGCGAACGCGGCCTTCGGGGTGGGCCGGGCTCTCGCGCCGGATCGACCGGGAGATGCTGGCCGAGGACGGGTTCCCGGTGCAGTCGCGGCCGCAGGTCTTCATCTGCGGTCCGACGGGGCTCGTCGAGGCGGCCGGGCAGCACCTGCTGCACCTCGGCCACGAGCCCGGCTCGATCAAGACGGAGCGGTTCGGACCGTCGGGCGGCTAGTCGAAGCGGAGCAGCAGGATGCCGTAGCCGACGCCTGCTTCGTCGGTGGTGCGCGCGACCTGGAAGGCCATGAAGCGGCCGTCGGTCGAGACGACGGGGTTCGAGGCTTTCCAGCCTTCGTGGTCGTTGAACGTGGTGAGGCGGGTGAACTCGCGGCCGGTGCCGTCGAGGCGGAGCTTCCAGATGTCGATGTTGCGGAAGCTGGCGGGGTCGCCGAAGGCGCGCGACTGGTGGTCGCTCTCGACGCAGGCGTGGCGGCCGTCCGGGAAGATGCCTTCGATCTCGTTGTAGAAGCCGATCGCGGCCGACTGGTTGACGCGCGCGCCGGTCGCGAGGTCGATCGTCCAGACGCTCGCACGGCCCTCGGGCTCGTAGCAGGAGTAGCCGAGCATGCGGTCGTCGTCGAAGAAGTCCTGGGCCTCGGGGTGACAGCCCGGCCCGTCGGTCGTGAAGACGACCCGCTCGGCGCGTAGCGCGGGCGTCTCGCTCGACGGATCGAGGTCGGCGACGACGATCCGCCTTTGGCCCTCGGGCACCTTGTCGTCCTGCTCGTGGCCGACGGCGAAGGCGATCTTCGTCGAGCGCTTCGAGACGGCCGCGCCTTCGATCATCCGGCGGCCGAGCTTGACGGGACGCGAGCCCGGCTTGCGGCTCAGGAACCACAGCTCGTTGTCCCGTGAGCGGCTGCGGCCCACGTCCTCGAAGCGCTCGGGGCCGATCAGCAGGTAGTCCGAGCTCGGCAGGTGCATCACGCGGAGGAAGGCCGCGCCGGGGACGTTGCACGTGAGGCAGCGGACGGCGCGCGTCTCGAGGTCGATCACGAACGCGTCGCCGAAGCTCTTGGCCATGAAGGCGACGCGGCGGTTGTCCGGCGAGACGTCGGCGCGCTCGCCGAAGTGCGTCAGCACTTCCACGTTCGCCGGCAGGCGATCGAGCGGGCTGTCCGTGCGCCGGCGCTCCGTCGCCGGCGCGAGCAGGACGAGCGCGGCCAACAAGGGTACCGCACGCGGAGCTGGCCTCTCCATGCCTCGCGACGCTACGCCCCTCGCGCCGTGCCTGTCAAAGCTCCTCAGCGTTCGATGCGCGGCTCCGTGACGGGAGCGCCCGGGACGGCCCGGATCGCCGCGGACGGCGTGCACGGGTTGACGTTGCCGAACGACGGGCCCAGGCTCTGGACGGCGGCGGCGAGCTGGAGCGAGAAGTCGAGCGAGGTGGGCTTCGGATCCGGGGCTGGCTCGCAGCTTTGTGCGTTCACCGCACCGAAGGCCTCGCCGCTCCCGAGGTTGCGGAACCAGTAGAGCTTCTTCCGGTCCGTGTCGCAGGCGCGCGAGGGCAGCAACCCCGCCGCCGCCGGGACCTGCGCGGTCTGGTGGCAGCTCATGCAGGCGGAGGCCGGGTTGTCCACGGGCCCGTTGACGCGGCCGGCCCATCCGAGGTGGGCCTTGGCGTAGGCCGGGATCTGGTCGCTGACGACGGACTCGCGGAGCGGCTTCTTCTGCTGCTGGTCGGCCGGTGTGTAGCCGGGGTCGTTGCCCCACATGAGACCGACCGGCCGCAGCCGCTTCCAGGCGGGCTCGTCGCTGGCCTGGCGGTCGAAGGCGAAGGTCCCGAACACCCAGCCCGACGGCTTGGCGCGTGCGTCGCGCACGGCGACGTCCATCTGCAGCAGGCGGACGGTCGTGAGCTGGCCCGGAGCCGTCGGGTCCGGCTGGATCGCGATCTGCCAGGCGGGCGCGCCTTCGAGCAGGTAGGCGTCCGGGTTCTCGAAGTCGTCAGGCGTCGCGGCGGAGAAGAGGATCTTGAAGACCATGGCGCCTTCCTCGAAGCGCGCCTTGCCGAGGTCGGGGTCGTTCGGCCGCGCGAACACCTGGCCGAAGCTGTACGCGCCGATCTCGTTGTAGAAGCCGACCGCGAAGTTGCGGACCGTGCGTCCCTGCTTGATGCCGAGCTCGGGGTGCGCGAGCGGGCGCTCCTCGGTGACTCCGTGAACGAGCTCGCGCCCGTGGTGGAAGTTCATCAGCGGGGCGTGGTACCAGCGTCGCCGCGCGTTCTTCGCGGGGATGAAGTCGGCCTCGATCATCCCGTCGAAGGCGTAGGCGCGGAGGGCATGGAGGTAGTCGTTCGCCGCGCTCGTGCCGGCCTGGAAGTCGATCGACGTCCACGGCAGCTCCTCGGCCGGCGGGTGCGTGCTCGGGAAGGCCTGGGCCAGGGAGAACCAGGGGCCCGCGTAGCCTGCGGGGAAGAGCGTGGCGGGGACGATGTAGTCGGGGAAGGTGCCCGCGCACTGTGCGAGGTAGGCGCCGCCGGGAACCGCGTGTCCCGCGTCGTCCACGGCGAGACAGCGGGTGCCGGGAGCACAGGCCTGTCGGGGCGTGGGCTTGGAGGGCGTGCATCCGAGCCCGAGGGCCAGGAAGCCGAAGCCGACGAGCGTGAGGCGCGTCGCAGCCAGGGCGACAGCAGGGCTCTTCATCAAAGGGCCTCCTCGTGCCGATTTCGCAGGTCACGAAATCCGTTCGAACGGCGGGCGTTTTGGTAATGTTGGCATCAGGGAAGGGGGCTTGTCATGCAAAAAGCGGGACTGAGCCGCAGAGACGTGCTCCGGGCCGGAACGCAGGTTGGTGCGGCGCTGCTCCTCGGCGGGAAGGCCACGGCACAGGAGAAGCCGTCACTCCTTGCGGCGATCGGCACACCCGAGCCCGACACGGTCGCCTTCGTGGAGCCGGAAGTCCGCGAGTCCAAGGACGGCCTCCTCGACACGAGCCTGCACGTCCGCTTTGCCGACAACGAGATCGCGGGACGGCCGATCCGCTCGCGGACCTTCGAGGGCAAGCTCACGGGGCCGACCCTGAAGTTCCGCCCCGGCGACGCGGTGCGCGTTCACTACGTCAACGAGCTGCCGCCGGAGCCCGGGGGGACGGGGCACGGGGCGGGCATGGCGCACGGCGTCAATCCCACGAACCTCCACACGCACGGCCTGTGGGTGTCGCCCGCCGGCAACTCCGACAACGTGCTGTACGAGCTTCTGCCCGGGCGCAGCTTCCAGCACGAGTACCTGATCCCGCGCGAGCACGTCTGCGGCACGTTCTGGTACCACCCGCACCGGCACGGGTCGGTCGCGCCGCAGGTGGAGAACGGCATGTCCGGCGCGATCATCGTCGCGGGCGGGATCGACGAGCTGCCCGAGATCCGGGCGGCGAAGGAGAGGCTCTTCGTCCTCCAGCAGATCAACGACTCGGAGGTGACGGACCGAAGGACGCGGGCGAAGACCCTGCTCGAGATCGCCGGTGTCAACGAGAAGGTCACGACGGTCAACGGCCGGCACGTGCCGACGCTGACGCTGCGGCCGGGCGAGGTGCAGCGGTGGCGCTTGATCGCGGCCAACAGCCACGACGTGCTGCCGCTGAGCGTCCGCCCCGCGCAGCTCGGGACCGGAGCGCCGCCGACGCTCCACCCGATCGCGTGGGACGGCATCCCCGTGAAGCGCGTGCTCGAGAAGAAGGAGATCGTGCTGGCCCCGGGCAATCGAGCGGACGTCCTGGTGCGGGCCGGCGCCCCGGGGCTCTACCGGCTCTGGAAGCGCGGCTTCCCCCAGGTCAAGTTCCAGCAGCTTCCCGACCCGGAGACGGTCGCCTGGGTCCGCGTCGCCGGAGAGCCGGTCGAGATGCCGCTCCCGACGGCCATACCCGAGCGCTACTCGCACCCCGAGATCGACACCTCCGAGATCACGCTTCCGGAGCGCAAGCTCGTCTTCTCGATCAGCCAGAACCCGCTGAAGTTCCTGATCAACGGGAAGGAGTTCGATCCCGAGCATCCGGACCCGGTGGTGGCGGTGGGAACGGCGGAGCAGTGGCGGCTCGAGAACTCGAGTGACGCGATGCACCCGTTCCACATCCACGTCAACCCCTTCCAGGTGATCGAGAGCAGCGACCCGGCGCTCGACACGGGCGTTTTCAAGGACACCGTGGCGATCCCGCCGGTCCAGGACGACGGCCAGAACGGCTACGTGGTGATCCGCTCGCGCTTCCAGCGCTACATCGGCCGCTTCGTGCTCCACTGCCACATCCTCCCGCACGAGGATGCCGGCATGATGCTGCTGGTCGAGATCGCGATGGCCTGACATTTTTTTGCCGCCCTCGCGCTGGACAGGGACGGTCGTGTCACGCACGATGGTGGCGATCGATCGTGATCGCCGGAGAACGACAAAGAGATGCTGGACTGGCGGCGTGGAACGGGCGTGGTCGTGGCCGTGATGGGTCTCGTGGGATGCTTCTCGGGGAATGCGACGTCGCCTTCACACCCGGCAGCAGCCGTCTCGCTCGTCGGCCCCACCTGGCGAGCCACCAGCATCGGCGGGCAACCGGTTCTCTCGGGCACGACGATCACGGCCGAGTTCTCGAGCGAGGACCGCGTGGCCGGCACGTCGGGGTGCAACCGCTACATGGGCAGCGCCAAGGCCGAGGCGGGGCGGATCTCGCTGGGCCCGTTCGGCGCGACGCTGATGGCGTGCAGCCCCGAGAACGTGATGACGCAGGAAGCCCGGTACCTCGCGCTGCTCGGAGCGGCGACGAGCTACAGCGTGAGCGGCGACGAGCTGCGCCTCGGCCCGTCGGCGTCCGAAGTCACGCTCGTCTTCACCTCTCGCTGAGATCCGCCGGGGTGGCGTCCTCGCCCTGAGGCTTCGCGGGCTTCGCCTGCTTCGGCAGCGACAACGGCCGCCACAAGCCGCCCTCCGTGAAAGCGCGCCAGGCGGGGCCCGCGCCGCGGACGAGGCTCGCGGCGAGCCACAGGGCCCACAGCAGCATCCCCACGCGGTAGAGCCAGATCGGCAGGCTGAGGACACCCGCGGCGGGAGCGTCGCCCGTGACGCGGTCGGCGTACCAGCGGAGGAGCGTGTCGCTGCTGCCCCGACCGGCCACCTGCATGTCGGGGCGGAAGAGCAGGCCCTGGTGGATCGCCACGTACAGGAGACCGAGGCTCGCGAGGCCCCACGCGACGAGGAGGAGCTGGAGGCCGTCGAAGGCCCATTTGTTGTGCGGCGCTCCGCGGCCGCGGAGCGCGATCGCGAAGACGAACGCGGCGACGACGAGCGCCGCGAGCGCCGGAAGCACGCTGAGGCCGAGGCCGAGCAGGATCCACTGGCCGCTCGTGAGCGGGCTCGCGGGAATGTGGCCGAGGGCTGCGGCCACGGCGAGCAGGAACACGAGGTAGGGCCAGAACAGCACGGCGGGGCCCCAGCCGGGGCCGCGCGTGGCGAGGAGCCAGCGCTCGGGCGGCAGCGTGAGCTGCTGCGTGACGTTCACGGCCGGGCTCGAGAAGGAGACGCGCGGCACGCCGTGGAAGACGCCCATGCCGCGGGCTTGCTGCCAGCGGACTTCGAACGCGTGAGCGCCCGCGGGGACCGTCACGCGCAGCTCGCCCTTCTCGGGGCGCGCCGGACGGTCCTCGCCGTCGATCGTGACCTGCTGGACCTCGGCCGCCTCGGGCACGCGCAGGACGAGCGGCTGC
>Ga0214472_10004800_pt1 | contig 14260 bp, 12 predicted proteins | sample RVTome_6_FD_207662 | JGI IMG/M metagenome (GOLD analysis project Ga0214472, IMG submission 207662) | Soil microbial communities from uranium-contaminated site in the Upper Colorado River Basin, Wyoming, United States - RVT140D175 | ecosystem: Environmental > Terrestrial > Soil > Contaminated >... | reverse complement strand
CGCGTTCCAGCCGCCCCCGCCGGGCGCCCCCGCGCACCCCGCCAGGACGAGTCCCGCCACGACCGATGCCAGCCTTGTCATTGTCATATCCCCACCCTCCTGTCCTGAGGTCACCGGATTTCCGGCCGCCGGTAGTGTAACCTTCCGCGCTTCGGGAGGAGCGCCGCCATGGCGAACGAGAGCGAGGTCCTGCTCACGGTGTTCCTGAGGCACCAGCAGGACAAGAACCTCGGCGAAATCAACGCCAGGCTCGAGGCGACGGGCTTCTGGAAGCAGTTCCCGCCGCCGGGCATCGAGGTCGAGTCCTGGTACGTGATGATGGGCATCGGGCAGGTGGTTACGCTGCGCGTGCCCGCTCCGCGCCTGCGCGAGGTGAACCTCGCGTTGGAGAAATGCGCCTGGGGCGCCTTCTCCACCGAGTTCTATCCGACCTACGATTTCCGTCCCGTATGGAAGAAAATCCTTGACGAGAAACGGTGAAGCTCAAGCACCAGCTTGCCTGATCCTGGCCACCGGTCGCGCTCCGGCAATGTTCAAATAGGGACAGTCCCCATTTTTCTCATTTGGCGGCCCCGAGACTTGCGGATGCTACCCGCCACGTAGCCTCCGCTGGTCGCCTTCCGCAGGTCGTCGACCAGCGACTCGTCGAGCTCGTCGTCGAACAGGTTTCGGTACGCGTTCACTCCAGGATATGCGGCATGGGGCTCGATCATCCGGTCGTGCTTGCCTTCGGCATTCGCGCGGTAGCTGGACCAGCGGTAGTCCCGGGGATGCCTCACGATGCCTGCCTTCACGGGGTTGAGCTCGACGTATCGATAACACGCGAGCGCGTACCGGTCGGAGGTCACGAGACAGGAGCGAAAGCGCCCCTCCCAGAGGCTTCCGGTTCGTTCCCGCAGCTTGTTCACGTGCTGCGTGTAGCACTGCGCGAGGCGTTTCATCATCAGCGCGCAGCCGTCCCCGGCCTGTGGCGTCAGCAGGAGGTGGACGTGGTTGGTCATCAGGCAATAGGCATGTACCGCGCAGGCGTGCTCACGGGCGAACAGCGCAAGCAGCCCCAGATACAGTGCAAGGTCCCCGTCGTTGAAGAAGCATGGGGCGCGGTTGTGGCCGCGCTGCCTGACGTGCAGGGCGACGCCGGGAACGACGAGGCGGGCGGTTCGGGGCACATGGTTGAAACGAATCCACCCCCGGCCCGGTTGACCGCCAGATGAGAAAAATGGGGACTGTCCCCATTTAAAATAACAATTGAATATGCGCTACCAGTCCGGGCTCGGGAACACTTTTTGCACGGAAGCCGAGAAGGGCGCGCTGCCGGTCGGGCAGAATTCTCCGCAGAAGACGCCGCGCGGCCTCTACCCCGAGGTGCTCTCGGGCAGCGCGTTCACCGCGCCGCGCGCGGAGAACCTGTCTACGTGGCTCTACAAGCTGCGCCCGTCGGCAATGCACGCGCCCTACAAGCGCATTGCGAACGGGCTGCTGCGCTCGGGCCCGTTCGACGAAGCAGAGACGCCGCCCAACCGCCTGCGCTGGAACCCGCTGCCGATTCCGCAGAAGCCGACCGACTTCCTCGATGGCCTAGTCACGATCGCCGGCTCGGGCGAGGCGGCCGCCCAATCCGGCATCGCAGTGCACGTGTACCGCGCGAACCGGTCGATGAAGAACCGCTACCTCTACGACGCGGACGGCGAGCTGATGTTCGTGCCGCAACAGGGCGCAATCCTCCTCGCCACCGAGCTCGGCCGACTGGACGTGAGGCCCGGCGAGATCGCGGTGGTGCCGCGCGGCGTGAAGTTCCGCGTCGAGGTGGGCGGCGCCACGCGCGGCTACCTGTGCGAGAACTACGGCGTGCCCTTTCGGCTGCCCGAGCTCGGCCCGATCGGCTCGCAGGGCCTCGCGCAGCGGCGCGACTTCCTCGCCCCGCTCGCCGCCTACGAGGACCGGCGCGGCAAGTGCCAGGTGGTGGCGAAGTTCCTGGGCGCTCTGTGGGCGAGCGACTACTCGCATTCTCCTCTGGATGTCGTGGCCTGGCACGGCAACTACACGCCCTACAAGTACGATCTCGCGCGCTTCATGGCGATCAACACCGTGAGCGTCGACCATCCCGATCCCTCGATCTTCACCGTGCTCACCTCGCCCTCGGGGCAGACGGGCGTCGCCAACTGCGACTTCGTCATCTTCCCGCCGCGCTGGATGGTGGCTGAGCACACCTTCCGCCCGCCGTGGTTCCACCGCAACGTGATGAGCGAGTTGATGGGGCTCGTCCACGGCGCGTACGACGCCAAGGCCGAAGGGTTCCTGCCGGGCGGCGTGTCGATCCACAACTGCATGAGCGCGCACGGGCCCGACGTCGCCACCTACGACAAGGCTTCGAAGGCCGAGTTGAAGCCGCACAAGATGGACAACACCCTCGCCTTCATGTGGGAGTCGCGCTACGTTTTCCGCCCGACGAAGGCTGCGGTCGCGGCCAAGGAGCTGCAGAAAAACTATGACAGCGTCTGGGACGGCTTCAAATAGGGACAGTCCCCATTTTTCCCATTTTTCTCATTTGCGACTGGTTCGCAAATGAGAAAAATGGGGACTGTCCCTTATTGCTGGCTCGAGTCGGCGAACGACCCGGCGACCGATTTCCCGATCCAGAACCTGCCGTTCGGCGTGTTTCGGCGCAAGGGCACGAGGGAAGCGCCGCGCGGCGGCGTGGCGATCGGCGACCAGATCCTCGATCTCGCCGCTGTGGGCCTCAAGACCGGTCCGAACCTTAACCGGCTCGCCGCGGCCGGCCGGCCAGCGTGGCGCCAGCTGCGCAAGGTGCTGCTGCTCGCCCTGTCCGACAAGTCGAAGGCAAAGCGCTTCACCAGGTGCCTCGTGCCGATGAAAAAGGCCGAGCTCTTTCTTCCCGTGGCCGTGGGCGATTACAGCGACTTCTACACCGGCATCCACCACGCGCTCGCCGTAGGGCGCATGTTCCGCCCCGAGGCGCCGCTCCTGCCGAACTACAAATGGGTGCCGATCGGCTATCACGGCCGCGCCTCGTCGGTGGTCGTCTCCGGAACGCCGATCGTGCGCCCGAACGGCCAGACGAAAGCCCCGGAAGCCGCCGCGCCCACGTTCGGCCCGTCGCGCCGGCTCGACTACGAGGTCGAGCTCGGCTTCGTCATCGGCCCGGGCAACCGCCTCGGCAAGCCCGTCGGCATCCGCAACGCGCTCGATCACGTCTTCGGCGTGGTGCTCCTGAACGACTGGTCGGCGCGCGACATCCAGGCCTGGGAGTACCAGCCGCTCGGGCCCTTCCTCGCCAAGAGCTTCGCCACCACGATCTCGCCCTGGATCGTGACGCTGGAAGCGCTCGAGCCCTTCCGCTGCCCGGCGTTCCCGCGCGTGGGCGCAGACCCCCGGCCGCTCCCGCACCTCGCGGACGAGGCCGACCGGCGCGTGGGCGGCTACGCCATCGGCACCGAGATGTATCTCAGCACCGCGCAGATGCGCGCGAAAAAGCTCGCGCCCGCGCGGCTCTCGAAATGCAGCTTCCGCGACGCCTACTGGACCGTGGCGCAGATTGTCGCGCACCAGAGCTCCAACGGCTGCAACCTGCGGCCGGGCGACGTCCTCGGCTCGGGGACGATATCCGGCACCGAAGCCAGCAGCGCCGGCTCGATGCTCGAACTGACCCAGGGCGGCAGGCAGCCGCTGCAACTGCCCGGCGGCGAGACCCGCGCCTTCCTCGCCGACGGCGACGAAGTGATCCAGCGCGGCCGCTGCGAGGCCGAAGGCGCGGTGCCGATCGGGTTCGGCAAGGCGGCGGGGGTGGTGAAGCCGGCGCCTGAATAACGCCTAAATGGGCATCAGCCCGATCGCGGTGCTGCTGGCGCTGTGCGTCTTCTACGTGATCCTCGGCTGCCTGATGGACAGCTTGTCGGTGATACTCCTCACTCTGGGGGCGGTGTATCCGCTCGTGGGAGCGCTGGACCCGGACCCCATCTGGTTCGGGGTATTGCTGGTGACCTTGGCGGAAATCGGCATGATCACGCCGCCCGTGGGCATGAATCTGTTCGTGCTCCAGGGCGTGGCGGGCATCCGCATGGAAACGATCGCGCGCGGCATCGTGCCCTTCGTGGGCGCGGACGCGGTGCGCATCGCGCTGCTGATCGCGTTCCCCGCGATCGCGACGTACCTGCCGGCGCGCATGTAAATGGGGACAGTCCCCATTTTTCTCATTTGGCCCTGCGAGCCTTGACTTTTTCAGCTCGGCGCGCGGGAGTATGATTTGCCCGGACATTCGAAAGCTCGGCGCCATGAAACGCTCTTCGGTCGTGCACTCCGATCCGGATATCCTGGGCGGAACGCCCGTATTCGCCGGGACGCGCGTGCCCGTGCAGACGCTTCTCGACTATCTTGAGGGCGGCGAGTCCATCGACGACTTGCTCGACGGCTTCCCGAGCGTGAAGCGCGAGCAGATCGTCGCCTTCCTCAAGCAAGCCAAGGACTGTCCGATCGCCCAGGGGTCGTGCGGGTCCTGCTCGACGAGTGCGTCGACCGGCGCCTCGCGCGAGAGATAACCGGGCACGAAGTCCAGACCGTCACGGGGCTAGGTTGGGCTTCGGTCAGGAACGGCGAACTGCTGGCGCGCGCCGAGGGCGGATTCGACGCATTCGTCGCCGTCGACCGGAACTTGGCCTTTCAGCAGAACACCCTCCGCTACTCGTTCGCCGTATTGATCCTGCGCGCGCATTCGAACCGGCTCGCGGACCTCCGCCGGCTCGTGCCGCGATTGCTGGAGGCGCTGCCCGGCGCCCGGCCCGGGCAGGTGACCTGGGTGGAGAGAATTTCAACAGCCTGCTAACTTGCTCTGGCGCATGAGTATTTCCAAGGTATCTCTGTTCGAGCTATCTTTTCGACAGATAGCAACAGCGGGCGCGTTGATGTGCGCGGCCCTTCTCGCCTACGCCTATTACCTCCAGTATTTCGAGGGCCAGGACCCCTGCCCGCTCTGCCTCGTGCAGCGCTTCTTCTACTACGGGATCCTCATCGTACTCGCCGCCGGCGCGTTGCACGGCCCCGGGCGCAAGGGCGCGATCGTGTATTCGATCGGCGCTCTGCTTTTCGCCGCGGGCGGCATCGCCACCGCCGTGCGCCAGGTGTGGCTGCAGCACTTGCCCGCCGACCAGGTGCCGGCGTGTGGCCCGGACCTGTACTACATGGTGGAGAACTTGCCGCTCGGGCGCACGCTGCGGCTGCTCATGCGCGGCTCGGGGCAGTGCGCGGAAGTGCACTGGACTTTCCTCGGCCTGTCGATCGCCGAGTGGTCGCTCGCCTGGTTCCTCGCCTTCGCCGCGCTCGCCCTCTTCCTCGCGCTGCGCAGGCAGTAAATGGGGACAGACTCCATTTTTCTCCCATTTTTCTCATCTGCACATCATTCGCAAATGAGAATAATGGGGACTGTCCCTATTTAGCAGGCATGAGGCGCAGGCGCTTCGCTCCCGCCGCCTCGATTTTCTTCCTGTCCAGCACCATCGGGATGTACTCGACACGCGACCAGGCTTCGCTGAACGACCTGTAGTGCGCCGAGAAGATGTTGCCCGACTGTCCCGTGGAGTGGATGTAGAGCGAGTTGTCCAGATCGCTCAGGTCGTAGATCGCGCGCAGGCTCGCCGCGTGCGTATTGGCATACGGCCGCAGCTCGTCCTCCATGCGGTTCCTGCCCACGTTCACCGTGTACGCGTCGCCGGGGGACGGCACGCTGATGTCGAACCACCGCGCGAGCGCCCCCAAGCGGCCGAAAACCCGGTGCTCGTGGCGCGCGGCGTGCGCCGCGCCCCAGCGCCAGGCCATCATGTCGCCGCCGTAGCGCTCGCGCAGGTCGGCGAGCGTCGCATCGAGCGTCGCCGCGAGCACCGCGTCGCAGCTCTCGACCGGACGCGTGCGCACGTCGTCGCACCAGCGCCCGTGGCCACCGCGGTCTTCGAGCACCGCGGTGAGGAACTGGGCGCGCGCGTGCCAGTTGCCGCGCAGCGCCTCGCCCAGCTCGTCGCCGTAGATGGCGCGCGAGAACTCGCGCCACCACGCCCACAGGATGAGCGGCTCGGCGCGCTCGGCGCTCATCGTAGCGTCCCAGCCCGAGAGCAACTGCAGCGCGCGACGGCCTTCCTCGCTCGCCGGCGTCACCGCGACGAGCCTCGGCAGGAGCTCGCGCACGGGCAGCGAGACGACATCGCCCTGGATTCGCGCGAAGCTGCCGATGGAGTGCGTGGGCAGCGCGCGCAGGAGCTCCGCGATGCGGTGCGCGCGGTAGGGCGGCTGCCAGTCGTTGGAGATGAAGTGCGCATAGCCCGGCGGCGTGATGCGGTGGTTGGCGCTCACCACCTGGCCGCCCGGCGGGTTGTAGGCGTGCGGCAGCTCCGAAAAGGGAATGAAACCCGCCCAGTCGTATTTCGCCAACCAGCCCGGCGCCGGCGCCATGCCCTGCAGGTCGTTCGAAGGCTTTCGCACCGGCACGCGCCCGGGCGCGACGAAGCCGATGTTGCCCGCGGTATCGGCGTAGACGAAATTCTGCTGCGGCGAATGGAAATCGCGCAGCGCGGCGAGAAAGCCCGGCCAGTCGCGCGCGCGCGAGAGCTTCATCGCCGACTGCAACGTGAGATCGTCCTCGCGCAGCGCCGTCCACTGGAACGCGACGACGTGGCCGCGCGGCGCGGCGGCGAGCGCGGCGCGCGAGACGTCGGAGATCACCGGGCCATGGCGTGTGACGCGCACCTGCAGGCGCACATCGGTTGCGCCCTTCACCTTGATCACCTCGTCGATCACCTTGAACGGGCGTGGGCCTTCGGGCGTGAGGTAGTCGCCCGCGCCGTCGAGGCGCTCGAGGTAGAGGTCCTGCACGTCGGGGCCGGTGTTGGTCGCTCCCCAGGCGATGTGGGTGTTGTGCCCGAGGACGACCGCCGGCACGCCCGGCAGCGTCGCGCCGATCACGTCGATGCCGAGCGCGGTGAGATGCGCGAAGTACCACACGGAGGGCGCGCTGAGCGCGAGGTGCGGGTCGTTGGCGAGCAGCGGCTTGCCGGTGGCGCTCTTCGCGCCGGAGACCACCCAGCTGTTCGAGCCAGCGTAAATCGGGACAGTCCCTATTTTTCTCAATTGCAAATGAGAAAAATAGGGACTGTCCCCATTTGCACCATTTGCAAGCCGCACGCTGTCGCGCTCCAGGCTGCCGTAGAGCTGGCGCAGCTCGGGAAGCTCGGGGTAGGTCTCGCCGGGATACGGCGGCAGGAGCTCGTGCAGGCGCGCGTTGGGCATCGTTTTCGACAGGCGCAGGCGCAGGAGCTCGCTTTTCCAGTTGCCGCCCAGGTCCCAGGCCATCATCTTCACCCAGCCGAGCGAATCGGCCGGCGTCCACGGCTCGGGATTCACGCCCGTCATCCAGAATTCGATCGGCAGCACGGGCTCCGACGCGAGAAAGGCGTTCACCCCCGCCGCGTAGGCTTCGAGCAGGCTCTGCGTTTCGGCGTCCAGATGCGGGAAGCTCGCTTGCGCCGCGCGCCGGATTCCGAGCGTGCGCATGAACCGGTCGGTCTCGAGCGCGCCTTCGCCGACGGCTTCCGCCAGCCGCCCCGCCACGGTGCGCCGGTTGATCTCCATCTGCCAGAGCCGGTCCTGGGCGTGCGCGTAGCCGAGCGCGTACACCGCATCGGCGAAGCTCTGCGCGCTGATGTGCGGCACGCCGTAGGCGTCGCGCAGCACCTCTACGGGCTTGGCGAGGCCGGCGAGGCGCACCTCGCCCTCTTCCTGGGGTAGCGATCGGCGCAGGTGGAAATAGCCCCCTGCAGCCGCGAGAACGATGAGCACTAATGCCGCAAAGGCCACCCGGAGCAGGAGTTGCACCGCCTAAGCATACGTTTCCCCTGTGATTTCGGCGAATGCGGCGGCGCCGCAAATCTGCTATAAGCATCCGGTTACCTCGGCATTGGGAGCTGCTCGATGCTCTACAGCCTGTACGAAGCGCAGCACGCGTGGCTCACGCCCTTTCGCCTCATCGCGGAAGCGCAGCGCGGCTGGTTTGCCCATCCCTTCATGCCGTGGGCGGAGCAGCCGCTCGCCAAGCAGATCGCCGCGTCGAACGACGTGTTCCTGCGCGTCACGCAGCGCTACGAAAAGCCCGAGTGGCGCATCGCCGGCGCCGACATCGAGCCCGCGCTGGAAAAGCCCTTCTGCAAGCTCCTGCACTTCAAGCCGACCACGCTGCGCGCTCGCGCCGTGCCCAAGGTCCTCGTCGTCGCGCCGCTCTCCGGGCACCACGCGACGCTGCTGCGCGACACGGTCAGAACGCTGCTTGCCGAGCACGACGTCTGGGTCACCGACTGGGTCGACGCCCGCCTGGTGCCGCTCGCGGCCGGACCGTTCCATCTTGCCGACTACGTGGACTATGTGCGCGAGTTCATCCGGCTGCTTTCGCCCGACGCGCACGTCATTTCCGTGTGCCAGCCGACGGTGCCGGTGCTCTGCGCCATCGCGCTGATGGCCGAATCCCGCGAGCCGCACCCGCCGAAGACCATGGTGATGATGGGCGGGCCGATCGACGCGCGCAAAAGTCCCACCGCGGTCAACAACCTCGCCATGACGCGGCCGCTGTCCTGGTTCGAGCGCCACGTCATCCACCGCGTGCCGGCGAAGTACCCGGGCTACCACCGGCGCGTCTACCCGGGCTTCCTGCAGCACCTCGGTTTCGTCGCCATGAACCCGGACCGGCACCTCAACGCACATTACGACTACTTCAACCACCTCCTCGAAGGCGACGACGAATCGGCCGAGCGCCACCGCGAGTTCTACGACGAGTACGACGCCGTCATCGACCTGCCGGCCGAGTACTACCTCGACACGGTGAAGGCGGTGTTCCAGGACTTCGCGCTGCCCAAAGGGCGCATGTTCGTGCGCGATCGGCTGGTGCGGCCGCAGACCATCCGCGACACGGCGCTCCTCACCATCGAAGGCGAGCTTGACGACATCTCCGGCAACGGCCAGACCGAGGCCGCGCACCTGCTGTGCCTCAACATCGACAAGGGGCGCCGCGCGCACTACCTCGCGCCGCGCGTCGGGCACTACGGCATCTTCAGCGGCCGGCGCTGGCGCGAGATGATCTACCCGCGCGTGAGGGAGTTCATCCGCGCGCACGGCTGAATGGGGACAGTCCCCATTTGAGCAAACCCGCGTCGGCCCCCGCTCTGCGCACGGCGCTGCTGGTCGGCGCGACGGGGCTGGTCGGCTCCTTCCTCCTCGAGCGCCTGCTCGCCGCGCCGCGCTACGCGCGCGTCGTCGTCTGGGCACGGCGCGAAATCGGCAACACCCATCCCAGGCTGCGAGTGGAGCTGGTCGACTTCGAGCGCCTGGCGCAGCACCGCCTTGAGGCCGACGACGTCTTCTGCTGCCTCGGCACCACGATCCGGCAGGCCGGATCGCAGAAAGCCTTTCGCCACGTCGACTTCGATTACCCGGTGGCGCTCGCGGGCGCCGCGGCGCGCGCCGGCGCCAAGCGCTTTCTCGTCGTCTCGGCGCTCGGCGCGAACAGACGCTCGCGCGTGTTCTACAACCGCGTGAAGGGCGAGATGGAGGCGGCGGTGCGCGTTGCGGCCGTGCCGAAGACCACCATCTTCAGGCCATCGCTGCTTTCCGGGCCGCGCAGGGAAGAAAGGCTGAGCGAGAAGATAGGGCTCGCGGTTGGCGCGGTGCTCGGGCCGCTGCTCGGGAAGTACCGGCCGATTCACGCCGATCGGGTGGCGGCGGCGATGGTGAGGGCAGCGGAACTGGATTTGCCGTCGAGGGTGATCGAATCAGGCGAAATGCGTAAATAGGGACAGTCCTGGACAGTCCCCATTTAACGCTCCCTTCCCGCCTCGTGCCAGGCCTTTTGCACGGGCGACAGCAGGTACTCAAGCACGGTGCGGGTGCCGAGGTGGATCTCGGCGGAGACGTGCATGCCGGGCGCAAGGCGGTGTCGCACGCCGTCGGCCTCGAGGCTCTGGCTCTCCAGGTTGACGAGCGTGCGGTAGGCGAGCGCCTCGACCGCAGGCCGCGGGGCGCCCGCCGATCCCCCCGCAGCCGGCGCGCCTTCCGCCGCGGCATCCGCGCTGACCTGCGCCACGGTGCCATCCAGCATCCCGTATTTCTGGAACGTGAACGCCGCGACCTTCAGCTTCACGCTCTGGCGCTCGCGCACGAAGCCGATGTCGTCGTTTCTCACCCACACCTCCGCGCGCAGCACCTCGTCCTTCGGCACAAGCGTCATGAGGATGGTGCCCGGGCTCACCACGGTGCCGATCGTGTGCGTGGCGAGATCCTTCACCAGGCCGTCGGCCGGAGCGCGCAGCTCGAGGAAGGCGTGGCGGTGCGACTGCTTGGCGAGCTCCTGGCTCGAGCGCTCGAGCTGCATCGCCACGTCCACGCGCTCGCCCTGCAGCTGGCGGCGGTAGTCGGCCGTGATCTGCGCGATGCGCGCGTCCTGCTGCGCGATCGTCGCGTTGGCCGACTCGATGACCGCTTCCTGCGCGCGCAGGTCCTGCTCCTTCTCGATGCGCTCGCGCTGCTTATCGGTGTACAGGAGCCGCCCGGCGAAGCCGTCTTGCGCGAGCTTCGCGTAGGCGGCTTCCTGGCTGCGGTAGTGAGGCAGTACCTGCAACAGCTTGTCGCGCACTTCCGCGGCCGCGCGCAGCTCGTGATGCGCCTTGTCGAGCGATGCGCGCTCCTGCGCCAGCGCGTTCTCGTAGGCGCGGCGATTGGCGGCGTACTGCGCCTCGACCCGCGTGAAGAGCTCCGCCGGGTCGTCCGCGCGCCTCGTGAATGCCAGTCCCGCGAGCTGCGCATCGATACGGCGCAGCGCGAGGCGCCGGCCATGGAATTCGGCGGTGAGCGAGCGCAGGTCCGATTCCGAGATCGCGGCGTCCATGCGCATCAGCACCTGCCCCGCCTTCACGAGCTCGCCTTGGCGAACGAGGATCTCCTTCACCACGCCCGCGTCGGCCGGCTGCACGATCTTGAGATAGGTCTCGGGCACGAGCTTCCCGTCGGCCACGGCCACGATGTCGAGGCGCCCGATCGCGGACCAGCCGAGCAGCGCGGCGAAGAAAACGAGCATCGCCCACAGGACGGCGCGGCCGAGCGGGCCCGGGGGCGCTTCCCGCAGGCGCACGATCGCGGGGCGGAATTCGGCCGGACGCGCGTCGGCGCTCATCCGAGGCTCCTGAAGCCCTCGGCCAGGCCGGCAAAGCTGCGCAGGCCAGCGACGCCGGCGCGCTGTCCGGTCGAGCCGGGATGACCCCAGCCGCCCGCATCCTGCCAGCGGTCCGCGCCCGCCTCCTCATCGCGGCCGCGATCCCAGCCTCGTCCCGCATCCTCGTCGTCCTGCGCGAGCAGCCCCATCGCCCGAAGGATCGAGTCCCACCGCCTTGCGATGCGCTCCGTGCTCATCGCTGCGGCGGAATCTCCGGCGCCGCGGGCCAGGTGCTCCGCGAGCGCGCTGAAGTCGAAGCGCGCGGCGCGCTCGAGTCGAGCTTCGATCGCATCGCCGGCATCGCGCAGCTCGTGCCTGTCGTCGTCACGCCCCTTATGCCGGCCGTGTCCTCCGTCATCGCGCGGCCCATCGCGTCGATCGTGATCGCGATCGTGCCGATGGGCAAATCCGAACCCGCCGCCGTCGTGCCAGTGCCTGGCGCGTGCGCGCAGCCCGGCTTCGTCCCAGGCGCCACCGGAGGCGAACTCCACCCGCTCGATGCGCTTGTTGTCGGCAAGAAACCAGTTCTTCACCGTCACGCTGCCATGCTCATCCTTCACCGTGAGCACCAGGTCGCCGTGCCGGCGCAGGACGGCCACGTCGCGCTCGCGAACGCCTTCGCCAAAGCGCAGGCGGTCGAGCCCCTCCGATTCGATGATCAGGTCGTGGCCGTCTCCCTTTTCGTACACGTAGACGTCATCGCCTTTGAGGCCGATGAGCAGATCGTTCCCCTTGCGCCCCTCGATTACGTCGGCATGGCGCGTGCCGACCAGCGTGTCGGCGCCATTGGACCCCACAAGGTGCTCGCCGGCGGCGCCGCTGCCGATCACCGCGACGCGGAATTCGTCGCTCGCCGAGGCGCCGGCAGAATCGGTCGCCGTCACGCGCACATCGATCGACCCCGCGTCGGACTCTGCAGGGGTGCCGGAGAAAGTCCTGGAAACCGCATCGAACGACAGCCAGTCGGGCAGCGCAGCGCCGTCCGCGCGCGACGCGCTACAGCTGATGACATCGCCCTGGTCGACGTCCGTGAACGTGCCCGCGGCGAGTGCCAGCGTGAAATCCGACCCGGCGTCGACCGACTGGTCCGCCACCGGGACGGCAAGCAGCGGCGCGTCGTTGACGTTGATGACCGTAAGCACGAACTCATCGGCGACCGACTCGCCCGCGAGGTCCGATGCGCTCACGCGAATCGTGTACTCGCCCACGTCCTCATTGGCGGGCGTTCCCGCGAACGTTCCGTCCGTCTCCCCGAGCGCGAGCCACGCCGGCAGCGCCGTGCCGTCCGCCTGCGTGGCCGTAAACACCAGGGTGTCAGCGACGTCCGCATCGACGAATGTTGCCGGCTGCAGCGCGTAAGTGAACGCCGCGTCCTCGAGCACACCGAGGTCCGCGATCGGCTGCGCCAGCTCCGGCGGCTCGTTCTGCGGCAGGCTGGCGAGAAATTCGAGCATCGCGGCATCCCAGCTCGTGCCATCGGCGAAGCGCACGGTCTCGACGCGCGAGGCCGGGTCGAACCAGCCCGCAAGGACGATTTCACCGCCCTCGCCGCGCAACCTGAGGCGCATGTCCGCGTCGATCCGGGAGACGCGCACGTCCGTACTCAAGATGCCGGCGCCGAATCGCACCTCGTCCGCATTGCCCGGCGTCGGGTCGACGTCCTCGATGCGGTCGCTGCCGTCGCCGCGCCCGTACAGGTAGACGTCGTTGCCGGCGCCGCCGCGCAGCAGGTCGTTGCCGCCGGCGCCGCGCAGGACGTTCGCCTCGGCGTTCCCGGTGATCGTGTTGTCCTGGGCGTTGCCGGTGCCGCTGAGCGCGCCCGCCCCGGTCAGCACGAGGTCCTCCACATGATTCGAAAGGGCGTAGCTCGAGAAGCTCATCACCGTATCCGAGCCCTCGCCGGCAAGTTCGGTGACGCGGTCGAGCCGGTTGTCGACGTGGTAGGTGTCGTCGCCGGCGCCGCCCACCAGGTAGTCGCTGCCCGCGCCGCCGTCGAGCACGTCGTCGCCGCCCTCGCCGTAAAGGGCATCGTCGCCCGCGAGCCCGAGGAGGGTCTCGCCGCGGTCCGAGCCGAAAATCGTGTCGGCCGCAGCGCTGCCTGCCGGCACCTGCAGCGCGAGGCGAACCACCGCCTCGTCGAGCAGGGCGCCGTCGGCGAAGCGGAAGGTCTCGATGCGCGTTTCGGCGCGGTGGAACCAGTCGACCAGCACGAGGCGATCGGCGCCCGCGGTCAGGTAAAGATTCGCCAGGTCGCGAGAGAAAACGACGGCGGCGGGCGCGAGCGACGCATCGACGAGCACCTCGTCCGCGCCCCCGGTGTCGATCGCCCAGTCTTCGCCATAGCCGGCGCCGAACGCATAGCGGTCGTTGCCGGCACCGCCTTCGAGAATGTCGCGCCCGGGGCCGCCGTCGAGCGTGTCGTCGCCCGCTTCGCCGCCGAGGAAGTCGTCGCCCTCGCCGCCGAGGATCGCGTCGTTGCCGGGCCCGCCGAATACCGTGTCGTCGCCCGCGAGCGCCTCCAGCAGGTCGTCGCCGCCCGAGCCGCGGAAGAAGTCTCCCGCGAGGGTGAGCGAGGCGGCGATGCCGGCGAAGGTTTGCGCGGCCGGCGGCGCTTCCGAACCCTGGACGACGGCGGCGGCCGTCGCGGTGCCTTGAGCAACCGGCTCTTGCGGCGGCTCGCCGCCCGCGAGCGCCGTGACCGTGGCGGCGTCCCATACTGTGCCGTCGAGAAAGCGGACTTCCTCGACCTGCATGGCACTTCCATTGAACCAGCCCTGGACGGTAAGTTGGTCGGCGCCGCCCGCGAGCGTGAGCTGCACGTCGGCACCCGATCGGGCGACCGCGACCTGGGACGGCAGGGCGTCCATGGCGATCGCGTCGACGCTTGTCGTGTCCGGGTCGTTTTCGATGATGACGTCGTGGCCATGACCGGGGCCGAACAGGTACGTGTCGCCGCCCAGGCCGCCGAGAAGGACGTCGTCGCCCGCACCGCCCGCGAGCTCGTCG
>Ga0214472_10004798_pt1 | contig 14262 bp, 10 predicted proteins | sample RVTome_6_FD_207662 | JGI IMG/M metagenome (GOLD analysis project Ga0214472, IMG submission 207662) | Soil microbial communities from uranium-contaminated site in the Upper Colorado River Basin, Wyoming, United States - RVT140D175 | ecosystem: Environmental > Terrestrial > Soil > Contaminated >... | reverse complement strand
GAGCTCGCGCCGCAGTGGCTCTCCCTTCTCCACCGCAATCGTCTCGGCGACGATCTTGCGCTCGCCCCCCGCCACGTCGAGTCGATACCCCTTGATCTCCTGCTGCTGGTAATCGAGCGAGCGGTAGCGTTCGGGGTAGAAGGCGCGCAGCTTGCGGACGCGCTCGCTCGACACTCGCGACGCCGTCACGTTGGCCACCATCCCCGAGGCGAAAGCGAGCCGCGCGTTGACGATGTCGACGCGACCCGAGAGCACCGGCACGCCGACGGCGCGTACCTCGACCAGCTCCGATCCGTCGAGCGCGTGCAGAATCTGCAGGTCGTGGATCATGAGGTCTGCGACGACGTCGATGTCGAGGCTGCGGGGCGAGAAGACCCCGAGGCGCTCCACCTCGACGAAGCGCGGCGAGCCGCCGACGGCGAGGAGCGACGCCACCGCCGGATTGTGGAACTCGACGTGGCCGACCGCCAGCACGCGGCCGGCGGCGCGGGCTGCGGCGATCATCGCGTCGGCCTCTTCGGCGCTCGTCGCGATCGGCTTCTCGACCAGCACGTGCACGCCGCGCGCCAAGAGCTCACAGGCGAGCTCGCGATGACTGACCGTCGGCGCGGCGACGATCGCGGCGTCGATCGCCGCAACGAGGGAGTCGAAGCCGGTGAACTCGCGTGCACCGTACTCCTCGGCCACGGCCCGGGCCACGCCCGGATCGGGATCGTAGAGCCCGACCCGCTCGGCTCCCGCCAGGTCGTCGAGGAGCCGCACGTGGTGGCGCCCGAGGGCGCCGGCTCCGAAGACGCCGCAGCGCAGCTCAGTCGGCGGCAACGTCGTCCTCGCTCCCGCGCCCGCCCGGTCGCGAGCGGATCACGCCCCGTCGCGCCGAGCGCACGAACTCCACGAGGTACGCGATGTCCTCGTTGTCGGGCATCTCGGCAGCGATGCGCTCGATCGCCTGCCCGGTATTGAGGCCCGAGCGCAGGAGGATCCGCATCGCGGCGGAGACCGCGCGCACGCGCGCCTCGTCGAATCCCTTGCGTTGCATGCCGATGCGATTGACCCCCAACACCACCGGCCGCAGGCCGCTCGTCTTGACGAACGGCAGGGCGTCGTTGAGCAGCCGCGTGTAGCCGCCGACATAGGCGTGCCGGCCGATGCGACCGAACGGCTGGATGGCCGAGAAGGCGCCGACGGTGGCGTCGTCGTGTACCTCGCAGTGGCCGGCGAGGGTCGCGTTGTTGGCGAAGATCGTCCGGCTCCCCACCTGGCAGTCGTGGGCGACGTGCGAATAGACCATGAGCAGGTTGTCGTCGCCGATGCGCGTCACGCCGCCGCCGTGGCCGGTGCCGCGGTGGATGGTGGTGAATTCGCGGATCTGGTTGCGGTCGCCGATCTCGAGCGACGCCCGCTCGCCGCGATACTTGAGATCCTGCGGGTCGGTGCCGACGCAGGCATGGGGATGGATGTGGTTGTCGCGGCCGATGCGCGTCGGCCCGTGCACCTGCGCTCCGGCGCCGATCTCCGTCCCGGCGCCGATCTCGACCTCGGCGCCGACGACGGCGAACGCTCCGACGACGACGTCGTCGGCAAGGCGCGCCGACGGATCGACCGCCGCCAGGGAGTGAACGCGCGCGCTCATTTCGCGGCGGCGCCGCGCGGCACGAAGGTCGAGAGCAGCTCGGCCTCGGCGTGCAGCACGCCGTCGACCAGCGCCTTCGCCGACAGCTTGGCGTGCGCCGCTTTCAAGCGCAGCACCTCGACTTCGAAGCGGACCTGATCGCCCGGCACGACCGGGCGCCGGAAGCGGGCGCGCTCGATGGCGCCGAAGTAAAGCAGCTTCTCGTCGCGGTGCGGATCGTCGTGCAGCAGCAGCAGGCCGCCGGCCTGCGCCATCGCTTCGACGAGCAGCACGCCGGGCACGATCGGATGCTCCGGGAAGTGGCCTTGGAAGAACTCCTCGTTGACGGTGAAGTTCTTGATCGCCACGATGCTGCGCCCGGGCTCGATCGCCAGCACGCGGTCGATGAGCAGCAACGGATAGCGGTGCGGCAGCACCGACATCACCCATCGCACGTCGCGAACGCCTCCGCTCACCTCACTTTTCCCCCTCGTTCGCTGCCTCGACGCCCAGGCGCCGCGCCAGGCTCCGCAGCAGCCGCCACATCTCGCCCAGCTTGCTCTCCAGCACGCGGCGTCGCTTCCACTCGCCGAGCGCCACGGCCGGAATGCCGGCCACCGATCCTCCTGGCGGCACGCTGCTCAGCACCGCCGATTTCGCGGCCACCTGCACGCCGGCGCCGATCTCGACGTGATCGGCAACGCCAACCTGACCCGCCAGCACGACGAAATCGCCGAGCGTGGAGCTCCCGGCGACCCCGCTCTGGCCGCACAGCAGCACGTGTCGCCCGATCTGCACATTGTGTCCGACCTGTACGAGGTTGTCGACCTTGGTGCCCTCGCCGACGCGGGTGTCGACCAGCGCGCCGCGGTCGATCGCGCTCAGGGCGCCGACCTCGACTCGATCGCCGACCTCGAGCCCGCCGACCTGTGGGATCTTGCGGTGCCCGTCCGCCGACGACGCGTAGCCGAAGCCGTCGGCGCCGAGCACCGAGCCGGCGTGGACCTCGACTTCGGCGCCCAGCCGCACGCCGGGATAGAGCACGACGTGCGGATGGAGCACCGAGCGTGGGCCGACCGTGCAACGCTCTCCGACCACGACGTGCGAGTGGAGCACGGCGCTCTCGCCGATCGAAGCGTCCCTGCCGACGACGGCGTACGGGCCGATCGAGGCGTCGGCCGCGACCGTGGCGCCTTCTCCCACCACCGCTGTCGGATGGACTCCCGGCGCCGGTCGCGTCGGCGGGTGAAAGAGCTCGAGCAGAGCCGCTAGCGCGCGCGCCGGATCGGCGACGCGAATCTGGTCGACCTCCAACTCGGGCGCCGAGCTCGCCACGACGAGCGCCCCGGCGCCGCTGCGGCGAGCTGCCGCCAGGTGCTTGGCGGCGGTGACGAAGGAGAGATCCGCGGCGCCGGCCTCGGCGAGCGGGCGAATGCGCTCGACGACGCGCCCGGGGTCTCCGCGCACATCGCCGTCGACCCGGCGGGCGAGCTCGCCGAGCGTCCAGCTCACGCTTCAGGAGACGCCGGCGTCGATGCGGCGGATGAGCTCTTCGGTGACGTCGGCGGCGGCATCGGCCCAGACGATTCCGGAGGGCAGGTTCGGCTGGTTGAAGAAGCCGATGTTGAGGATGAAGAGGAAGCCCCCTTCCTTACCGTAGGCCTCGACGACCGGCGCGACCTTGCGCTCGAACTCGTCGAAGGCCGAGCCTTGGATCTGCTCCATCTCGCGTTGCAGGTCTTCGCGCAGCCGCTTCGCCGCCGTCACCTTCTCCTCGAGCTCGCGCTGCATCTGCATCAGCTTGTCCTCGGAGAGCGAGACCCGACCGTCGGCGATGCGCTTCTGCAGCGCCTGGATCTCGTCCTGGCGGGGCTTGAGCTGGGCACCCTTCTCCTCGGCGATCTTGTCGAGGCGCGCGATCACCTGCTTGCCAGCGTTCGATCCGGTCAGCAGCCGGCGCGTATCGACGATGCCGATGCGACCGGCCTGAGCGAGCGCGGCGTTGGTGGCGGCGAGCGAGAGAGCGGCTGCCGCCAGCAGGCAGCGGGCCGCGAGACGGTGATTCATGGGGCGTCTCCTTGCAAACGCAGACGGGTCAGAAGGTCGCTCCGATGCTGAACTGGAAGCCCTCGAAGCGGTCGTCCGGCAGGGGGTCGAGATTGGTGGCGTAGATGAAGCGCAGCGGGGCACCGAAGACGGGCACGAAGATCCTCAGCTCGGCACCGGCCGTCTGGCGCAGACGACCGACATCGATCGACTGGTCGGCGCCGAAGACGTTGGCGGCGTCGAAGAACCCGATGATGCGGAACGGCCCGCCGAGGAGCAGATGGTACTCCAAGTTGAGCTGCAGGAAGCGGTCGCCGCCGAGCAGGGCGCCCGTCGAGTCGATCAGGCGCTCGTCCTTCCGGCACGGTATGAGGGGCCGGCCGGGGTAGGGCTCGCCGCCTTCGCAGCGCACCGTGAGGTCGCGGAAGTCGAAGCCGCGGATGTTGCTCTCGCCCCCCAGGAAGTAGCGCTCGAGGGGAACGATCGCGCGGCCCTCGATCGGCTCGATCCATCCCGCCCTGACGTTGGCCGCGAAGACCGAGCGCAGGGGCACGGAGGTCACGGGTCGGAACCAGCTGGCACCGATCTCCGGCCGCACGAAGTAGTTGTTGCCGCCGAGGAGGCCGCCGGCGTACTCCAGAGAGGCCGTCAACCTCTTGCCGACCGTCGGCTCCAGGCGGTTGTCACGACTGTCGAAGGAATAGACCGGCCGCAGCGAGGAGTTCTCGACGTCGAAGGTCAGCGGCACGATGGCGCCGTCGGCACCGAGCACCGAGACGCGGTCCTCGCGGTCGAACCAACTGTACGACACCGCGAACTGCTGGAAGAAGCCGAGATTGCGGCCGTAGGTGAGCACCGCGCCCGTCGCCGCCTGGCTGTTCTCGAAGGAGGAGAGCTGCGTGTAGTCGACCTTGCTGTCGAACACCTGGAGCCCGATCGACTGCGGTCGGTCGAGGAACCACGGGATCGAGTACGAGACGTCGTACTGGTCGCTGTAGCGGCCCGACTGCACCGAGACGCCGACGCTCTCGCCGCGCCCGAGGAAGTTCTGCGTTCGCACCGAGACCTGGCCGAAGAAGCCGAACGCCTCGCTCCAGCCGCCGCCGACTTGCAGCTCCGTGCGGTCCGCCTCCTCGCCGTGCACGAGCAAGTCGACGGTCTTGTTCTCGGTGTCGAAGTTCTCGAAGGCCACCGGATCGTCCTCGTCGAGCTCGAAATAGTTGAGCTGGTTGATCTTGAAGAGGCTGTTCTTGACCGCGCCCATGTTGAGCAGCATGCTCTCCTGGACGCGGAACTCGCGGCGCAGCACCTTGTCGCGCGTCCGCGAGTTGCCCTGGAACTCGAGGCGTCCGACGCGGAACTGCTCGCCCTCCTCGATCTTCAGCTGCAGATCGGCGACGTTGCTCTCGCGCTCGACGAGCTCGTTGCGCACATCGGCCATGATGTGCCCGGTGTTGCGGTAGAGGTCGCGCACGCCGTCGACGCCCTCCTCGATCGCCTTCGCGCGCAGCCAGCCGCCGCGCGGGCGCTTGAACTGGGCGAGCAGCGGCTTCTCCTGGAAGAACTCGTTGCCCTCGACGCGGATCTCACCCAACTTCCAGCGCTCGCCTTCGTCGACCGCGAGCGCGATGCCCAGCCGCCGCCTGCTTCCCTTCTCGATCACCGACAGCTGCGGCTCGCCGATCTGGACGCGCTTGTAACCGACGCCGCGGTAGAGATCTCGCACCTTGACCAGGTCTTCGGCGATCGTCGCCGGGCTATAGATGTCTTTCTTGAGCAGGCGCATGACGAGACCGGTCTCCTTGGTCTTCTTCATCGTCCACTTCAGCCGCCAGTCGCCGAAGACCTCGTTGCCGTCGAAGCGGATCCTGCCGATCCGCACCTTCTCGTTCTCCTCGATCTGGAAGACCACCCGGCGCTCGCCGGGTCCGACCTCCTCGAGACGATAGGTGGCGTCGGCGAAGCGGAATCCCTTGTCTCGGTACATCGATTCGAGAAGGCTCTCGAGCCGCGCGATCTCGCCGAGGTCGAGCGGCTCGCCCTCGCGCACGCTGACCTGCTCCTTGGCCAGCCGCTCGTTGAGGTCGGTGCGCGAGATCCCCTTCAGGCCCTCGTAGTCGATCGAGCGCAGGACCGGCCTCTCGACGACGGTCACCACGAGCCGAATGCCCCCGGCGACCGGCGAGCGCTCGATCTGGATGTCGTCGATCAGCCGGCGCTCCCAGAGCTCGCGGATGCTGCGGTCGAGCGCCGCCTCGTCGAGCGCCACGCCCTGCTCGAGCCCGAGGTAGAAGCGCAGGGTCTCGTCGGCCAGCGCGCGCAGGCCACGGATCTCGATTTCGCGCACGATCTCCTGCGCCGCCAGTCCGGCCGGCGCCAGGAAGAGGACGGCGACGACGGCCCAGATCTTCCGAATGCGCATTCCTCCCCCTCGGTCCCCAAGAGGTCCCACAAGCTTGCAAGGCCGATACCGGCCCGTCTAGGTGACCAGCTCCCGACGGCGGACAGCGAACTCCAGCTCGTCCGCGACGACGTCGCCGACGAAAGCCTCGATCTCCTCGCCACCGGCGCGAATGAGGAGATCCGAGATCGCGTCCTGGACGTTGCGCTGGATCGTCCGGCGCAACGGCCGCGCGCCGGTCGACGGATCCAGCCCCGCCCGCTCGAGCAGCCAGCGCTTGGCCGGGGCCGTCAATTCGACGCGCAAATGGCGCTGCGCGAGCGTCTCGTTGACCTCGGCGAGCTGGATGTCGACGATCTGCTCGAGCTCCGGCGCGCCCAGCGGATGGAAAACGATCACCTCGTCGACGCGATTGATGAACTCCGGGCTGAAGTTGCGTCGCAGCTCGGAGAGGATCTCCTCCTCGATACGGCGGAAGCTCTCCTCCTCGCTGTGGCCGCCGAAGCCCATGCGGCCGCCGCGCACCACCAGCTTGCTGCCGAGATTCGAGGTCATCAGCACCAGCGTGTTGCGGAAATCGACCTGGTTGCCGTACGAGTCGGTGAGCTGGCCGTCCTCGAGGATCTGCAGCAGCAGGTTGGCGAGGTCCGGATGCGCCTTCTCGATCTCGTCGAAGAGCACAACTGAATAAGGCTGGCGCCGAATGCGCTCGGTGAGCTGACCGCCCTCCTCGTGGCCGACGTAGCCGGGCGGCGAGCCGATCATCTTCGACAGAGCGTGCTTCTCCATGTATTCGCTCATATCGAAGCGCACCAGCGCTTGCTGCGAGCCGAAGAGAAACTCGGCGAGCCGCCGCGCCACCTCGGTCTTGCCGACGCCCGAGGGCCCCAGGAAGATGAACGAACCCATCGGCCGGCGCGGGTTGGCCACGCCGAGGCGCGAGCGGCGAATGGCGCGGGCGATGCCGTTGATCGCCGCGTCCTGGCCGACGACGTTGCGGCGCAGCGTCTCCTCCATGTTGAGCAGGCGCTCCGCCTCGTCCTTGCGTAGCGCAGCGACCGGGATGCCGGTCCACGCCGAGACGACGTCCTCGATGTCGCGCGCGGTGACCTCGAGCTCGCGCTCTCCCTCCTCACCTGGCGCCCGCGTCACCCGCGACAGGTCGTCGCGCAGCTCGACCTCGCGCTCGCGCAGGTAGACCGCCGCGTCGAAGTCGCGATCCGAAATCGACTGCTTCATCTGCTTGACGACGTCGCGGATCTCCTGCTCGAGCTTGCGGATATGTTGCGTGTCGCGCACGCGGCGCAGCTTGACCTTGGCGCCAGCTTCGTCGAGCACGTCGATCGACTTGTCGGGCTGGAAGCGGTCCGGAATGTAGCGCGCCGCCTGGTAGATGGCGGTGCGCAGTGCCTCGTCGGCGTAACGCACCTTGTGGAAGGCCTCGTAGCGCTCCTTGATACCTTCGAGGATCGACAGCGTCTCGTCGTTCGACGGCGGCTGCACGAGCACCGCCTGGAAGCGGCGCAGCAGCGAGCGATCCTTCTCGATGAACTTGCGGTACTCCTTGAGCGTCGTGGCGCCGATGCAGGCGATCTCGCCGCGCGACAGCGCCGGCTTGAGGATGTTCGCGGCGTCGAGGGATCCCTCGGCCGAGCCGGCGCCGATCAGCGAGTGGATCTCGTCGACGAAGACGACGATCTCCTTGTTCTCGCGCAGCTCCTTGAGGATGCCCTTCAGGCGCTCCTCGAACTGGCCGCGGTACTTGGTGCCGGCGACGATGAGGGAGAGATCGAGCGCCAGCACCTTCTTGGTGGCGAGGAAGACCGGCACGCGGCCCTCGACGATGCGCTGCGCCAGCCCCTCGACGATCGCCGTCTTGCCCACTCCCGGCTCGCCGAGCAGGATCGGGTTGTTCTTGGTGCGCCGCGACAGGATCTGGATGATGCGCTCGACCTCGCGCTCGCGGCCGATCAGGGGGTCGAAGCCCTCCCCCGCCGCCAACGCCGTCAGATCGCGGCTGTACTCGGAGAGGAACGGCAGGTCCTTCTTCTGCTGCGCCGACTCGCGGTCGCGGGCGATGGCGACGACCTCTTCGCGCAGCGAGTAGACGTCGAAGCCGTGCTGCACGAGCACGCGCATCGCGACGCAGCCTTCGACGCGCAGCACGCCCACCAGCAGGTGCTCGGAACCGACCGTCGGATGCAGCATCGACTCGGCTTCGTGTGCCGCGTAGGCGAGGATCTTCTTGGCCTCCTCGGAGAGCGGCAGCTCGGCCGTCGAGCTGATGCGCTCGACGAAGACACGCTCGCCCTCGATCTCGCGGCGGACGTCGTCGGGCTTGACGTGGAAGCGGCGGAAGAGCTCGGCGACGGTCTCCTCGCCCTCGCGCAGGATGCCGAGCAGGACGTGCTCGGACTCGATCACCCGGCTGCCGAGCTTGGAGGCCTCGTAGCGTGCGAAGAAGAGCGCCCGGCGGGCTTTCTCGTTGAATTTCTCGAACACCGCTCCTCGTCCTCGCCCTCGTGCGGATCCCGGAAGTGCTCCGGATTCAGAGATTTCCGCTCCGGATCACGCCATCCTCGAGGGTCAGGATCCTAGCACAGCGGCGGGCCAGCTCCGGGTTGTGCGTGACCACCAGGGCGGTGGTGCCGTGGCGCCGCTGCAGGTCGAGCAGGAGATCGAAGACGACGCTGCCCGAGGCCGGATCGAGGCTGCCCGTGGGCTCGTCGGCGAGCACCAGGGGTGGCTCGAGCAGGAGCGCGCGGCAGATTGCGACGCGCTGCTGCTCGCCGCCGGAGAGCTGGCCCGGGAAGCGGTCGAACAGCTCGCCCAGCCCGACCTCGGCGAGCAGCCCGGCGGCGCGGTCGCGCAGCTCGGCGCCGGAGCGCCCGGCGATGCGGCCCGGCAGCGCCACGTTTTCGAGCGCGGTGAAGTCGGCGAGCAGCTGATGGAACTGGAAGACGTAGCCGATCGTGCGGTTGCGCATCGCGGCGAGCTCGGCTGCATCGAGCCGGTCGATGCGCCGCCCGCCGATCTCGATCTCGCCCGCATCGGCACGCTCGAGGCCGCCGAGCAGGTGCAAGAGCGTCGATTTGCCGGAGCCCGAAGGGCCGACCACGGCGGCGACCTCGCCCGGCTCGAGCGCGAACTCCGCGCCGCGCAAGACCTCCACCGTCCGCGTCGCATCGCGAAACGATTTGCACAGGCCACGGACGCGCACTGCCACGCTCATGCGCGCAAAGCCTCGGCCGGCACCAGGCGCGCCGCCCGCGTCGCGGCGTAGGCGGCGCAGGCGAGGGTGAGTGCCAGCGTCACGCCGACGACGGCGGCGAGATCGGCCGGCCGCAGCGCGAACGGCAGCGCCTCGAAAACGAGCAGCCCCGGCGGTAGCCGCACCAGCTGCCAACGGTCGAGCGCCCACGCCGCCGCGGCGCCGACGACGCCCCCCGTCACCGCCGCCCCGCCGCCGAGGATCAAGCCCAGCCAGACGAAGGCGCGGCGCAGCGTCCGCTCGTCGGCGCCCATCGCCGCCAGCAGGGCTAGCTCGCGGCGCTTGGTCGATGCCACCAGCTGCAGATCCGAAAACAGCGCCAGCGCCGCCACCGCGACGATCAGCGACACGGCGACGAAGAGCACCGTGCGCTCGAGCGTGAGCGCCAGGAAGAGCGGGCGATTGAGCTCGCGCCAGGTCTCGACGCGGCTCGCCGCGGGCAGCAGTGCCGGCAGCCGGGCCGCCAGCGCGAGCGCCGAGGCGAGATCGGCGGTGAAGACGTAGAAGCGGCTCGCGCGCTCGCGGCCGAGCAGGATCTCGGCGCGCTCGATGGGCAGCGCGACGACCGCGTCTTCCTCGATCGCGCCGGCGGTGTGGACGCCCTCGAGGCGCATCGTCAGCAGCCGGGGCCGCGGCCCGAGCGGCGTCAGGCTCGGGCGCGCGGAGGCGAGCTGCACGACCTCGCCGGCTGCGATGCCGAGGCGCGTCGCCATGCGGTCGGGAAGATAGAGGCCCGGCCGCGCCTCCGGGGCGAGCCCGGGCAGCGAGCGCGGCGGCGCGCCCTGGTGCCCGAGGAGCTTCACCGGCAGCGCCGTGCCGGCGCCGAGCACCCAGCCCCGCCCCTCGATCACGCGCTGCACCGACTCGACCTCCGCCTGACCCGCGAGCGTCCGCTCGATTTCGAACGGGTCTGCCTCCGGTGCGACCGTGACCGCCAGCGACGGCGTGCGCGAGAGGATTTCGTCGCGCAGCACTCCCTGCATGCCGGCGAGCGCGGCGAGGGCGACGACCAGCGCCGCGACGCCGAGGCCAATGCCGCCGGCGGCGACGGCGGAAAGGAAGCTGGTGAAGGCGTCGCGCCGGGCGCTGCGCAGGTAGCGCAGGGCGAGCTCGACCGCGAAGCTGCGGTTCACGGGCTATCGTCCGGCGCGTGCTCCTCGGGGCGCAGCAGCGGGAAGAGGATGACGTCGCGGATCGACGCCCGGTCGGCGAAGAGCATTGTCAGCCGATCGATGCCGATCCCTTCGCCGGCCGCCGGCGGCATGCCGTGCTCGAGGGCCCGCACGTAATCGTGATCGAAGCGATGGGCCTCCGCGTCGCCCGCTGCGCGCGCCGCGAGCTGCTGGCGGAAGCGCTCGGCCTGCACGTCCGGGTCGTTGAGCTCCGAAAAGGCGTTGGCGATCTCCATGCCGCCCAGATAGAGCTCGAAGCGCTCGGTGAAGCGCGGATCCTCCGGCTTCTGCTTGGACAGCGGCGAGATCTCGACCGGATGATCGATGATGAACAGCGGTCCGTCGAGCCGCTCTTCACACAGTTTTTCAAAAACAAAACACAAGAGGCTTCCATACAAGGGATCCGGCGACGGCGCGGCGGCGACGTCGGGCGGGATCGACAATCCCCTCGCCTCGCAGGCAGAAAGCAGCCCGGCCGCCGTGCTGCACTCGTCCGGTGCCAATCCGGCCAGGCGCTCGAGGGCCTCCGCCATCGTCAGGCGTGGCCAGGGCGGTGTGAGATCGAGCGTCTTTCCCCTGAATGAGAGCTTTTCGTCTTTCAGGACTTCTCGTGCCAGGCCGACGACCATCTCCTCGGTGAGGTCCATGAGCTGGCGGTAGTCGGCGTAAGCCCAGTAGAACTCGAGCATGGTGAACTCGGGGTTGTGCTGGGTCGAGAGGCCCTCGTTGCGGAAGTTGCGGTTGATCTCGTAGACGCGGTGCAGGCCACCAACGAGCAGGCGCTTGAGGTAGAGCTCGGGCGCGATGCGCAGGAAGAGCTCGAGGTCGAGGGCGTTGTGGTGGGTGACGAACGGCCGCGCCACCGCGCCGCCCGGAATCGCCTGCATCATCGGCGTCTCGACCTCGAGGAAGCCGCGTGCTTCGAGGAAGCGGCGAATGCCGGCGACCAGCGCGGCGCGGATCTCGAAAGTTCGCCGCGACTCCGGATTGGCGATCAGGTCGAGATAGCGGCGGCGGTAGCGCGCCTCCTGATCGGCGAGACCGTGCCACTTCTCCGGCAGCGGCCTGAGCGCCTTCGAGAGCAGCGTCAGCCGCTCGGCGAAGAGCGACAGCTCGCCCGACCGCGTGCGGCCGAGCGGGCCCTCGGCGAGCAGGTAGTCGCCGAGGTCGAGATCAGCGAGCAGCTCTCGCGACGGCTCGTCGAGCGCCTGCGTACGCACGAAGACCTGCAGCTTGGCACGGCCGTCGTGAAGGTCGAAGAAGGCGATCCGCCCCTGGTCGCGCAGCGCCCGGATGCGGCCGGGCACGCGCAGGCGCACGGCCGCCGCCGCGAGCTCGTCGGCGGAGCGCTCGTCCCATTGCGCCCGGACGTCGGCCGGCTCGAGATCGTAGGCGCAGTGCGCCGGGTAGGCGTCGACGCCACGAGCCAGCAGGCGGGCGCGCTTCTCGCGCCGAACGGCGATCTGTTCCTCGAGCTCCGACACGGGCAGGAAAGGATAACGCGAATCCGCTGCTACGATGCGCGCCGTGAGCCACCGGGAGCGAGAGCTACAGGCCGCCTGCGAGCGCTGGCTCGCTCGCGGGCGGCCGCGTCCCGACATCGCGCTGGTCGCCGGCTCCGGCCTCTCGATCGCGCTCGGCGAGCCGGTCGCCGGACCCGAGCCCTTCGCCGACTGGGCGCCGTTCCCGGTGCGCTCGATCGCCGGCCACGACCATGCGCTCGAGCTGTTCTCGCCGACGGCGGGCCGCCACGTCCTCTACTTCCGCGGCCGCGTCCACGCCTACCAGGGCTACGCCGCCGCCGACGTCGCCTTCCAGGTGCGCTTCGCGGCGCTGCTCGGCGCCCGCGTCCTCGTCCTCACCAACGCCGCCGGCGGCGTCCGCACCGACTGGTCGGCCGGGAAGCTGGTGGCGATCCGCGACCACCTCAACCTCACCGGGCTCAACCCGCTGAGCGGCGAGCCCCCGGCGAGCTGGGGGCCCCGCTTCCCCGACATGGCTCACGCTTACGACCCTGCTCTCGTGGCGCTGGCACGGCGGCACGCCGAGGCGCTCGGCTTCGCGCTCGACACCGGCGTCTACGCCGGGCTCGCCGGGCCCAGCTACGAGACCCCCGCCGAGGTCCGCATGCTGCGCACGCTGGGCGCCGACCTGGCGGGAATGTCGACCGTGCTCGAGGTGATCGCCGCGCGCCATCTCGGCCTCCGCTGCCTGGCGCTCTCGCTGGTCACCAATCCGGCCGCCGGCGTCGACGCGGAGCCTCTCGACCACGAGGACGTGCTGCGCGCCGGACGCACCGCCGCCGCGCGCGTCGCCGCCCTGCTCGCCGCCCTGCTCGCCGACCCCGAGCTCTGACGCACCCGGATCGCGCCGGCTCTCAGCCCGTCGGGCGGTGGGCGAGGAGCCAGAGCCCCGCGTAGTCGCGCAGCAGGCGCATGCGCAGCAGCTGCAGCTGCTGGGCCTCGGCGAACGCCCCCTTGCGCACGGCCTCGTCGGCCAGCTCGCCGAAGCGGCCGACGTACTCTTCCGCCAGCCGGGTCGTGCGGCGTGCCTGCTCGAAGATCGGCGCTTCGCGGGTGACCATCGACTCGTCGAGCAGGCCCGAGATCTCGCTCGCTTCCGCCACGACGCGCTGGCGCAGGGCCGCCGCCTCGAGGATGAATCGCTCGAGCTCGGCGTCGCCCTCGGCGACGACGTAGAGGCGACGGAACGCCTGCACCTCGCGCGCTTCCAGGCGGAGGTGGAAGAGGTCGCGCGAGAGCGCGGCCTCCTTGGCGCTGGCGCGATTGTCGGTGCCTTCGAGCGCGGAAACGATCTCGGAGAGGAAGGGAGCGACGAGCTCGTGCGCGGGGCCGACGTCCAGCTGGTCGAGCCGCGGCGACGGCGTGCCGCGATCCGCGCTCAGCAGGCGCGGCCGCAGCTCCTCGATCTCCCGGCGCAGGAAGGAGAGATCCTCGAGCTTGAGATTGTCCGCCCGCTGGTTGCGCTCCACCTCGTCGTAGGCGCGCCGCAGCGCGCTCAGATCGGTGCCGGTGGCCGAGCCCAGGAACGCCTCCTCGGCCGCCAGAATGCGTTGCGACTCCTTGAGGATGCGCCCCTCCTCGGCCTTGAACTCGCTGTGGATCTTGCGCTTGAAGGCGAGGTTCGTCTCGACCACGGCGAGCACGATCTCGGGATGGAAGAGGTAGCGACCGAGCAGGCGCTTGGCGTCGCGGTAGCGAGCCACCAGCCGGCTGGCGGTGAATTGCTCGATGTTCTCGGCCGCCGCGAGCTCCTTGCGGAAGGTGGCGAGCTCGAGCTTGCGCTCCTCGACCCACGCCGGCTCGGCGGCGAGGCCCTCGATCGCGTGCCAGAATCCCTCGAAGATCGGCCGCAGCCGCGTCGGGGACCGCAGCCCGGTCGTGCCCGTCACCGGATCGATTTCTTCGCCCATTTTGGTGAGCAGAAAATCGACCTTGTCGAGCCGATCCCCCGCCAGCCCGTCCTCGACGGCGCGGCCGAGGTAGAAGCGGACCATCTGGGCTAGGATCTGGTCATCGTAGCTCTTGACGCGCTCGAAAAATTGCCGCAGCAGCGGCGGCGTGACGCGGACGTCGGCGGCGGCGAGAATGGCGACGGTCTGCTCGAGCTGGTGGGCAGCGCCATCGAGCAGCTCCGTCACGCCCTCGCCGCGGTTGGAGGTGAGGTGCTCGGAGACGAGCTTGAGCGTCTGGTGAATCTCGGACAGGTCGGTGGGATAGGCCGGGATCGACGCGCTGGC
>Ga0214472_10004797_pt1 | contig 14265 bp, 13 predicted proteins | sample RVTome_6_FD_207662 | JGI IMG/M metagenome (GOLD analysis project Ga0214472, IMG submission 207662) | Soil microbial communities from uranium-contaminated site in the Upper Colorado River Basin, Wyoming, United States - RVT140D175 | ecosystem: Environmental > Terrestrial > Soil > Contaminated >... | reverse complement strand
AAGTGGACATCGGTATCGTTAAGCAACGCCTTTTGGCATCGTTACACCCAGCAGGACCCAGCCGGCCCCGTACAGCACCCCAAACCATTCCGGAGTGTACGCGGGCGCCCAGGCGGGGAAGCTCGCACCGGTCGTGGTAAAGCTGATGAAATATACCGGTGCCAGAAAGAGAGGGATCCATTTCCACAGCGGCCGCGGCGCTTCCGCCAGTGCGCCCAGACCCAGACCCGCCAAACCGAGCGTCGTGATCATCTCTCCGGCAATCGCAAGCAGCCAGGCCCAGTTGGCGCCGAGGCCGGACAGGGTCGCGCCGGCGATCCACGCGACCATCCCGCCCAACAGAACCAGGGCGCCAGCTTGCCCCGGCGGGCCAAGGTGTGCGCCTCGTCGCAGCCTGAAAACGGCTGCAGCCATGAGTGCGACACCCGCCGCGGCCGCCAGGATGGTCGCGCCGAGCTCGCGATAATCGACGCCCGAATAAATGAACCAGAGATGCCACGCGATCCAAAACAGGCCGCCCAGGAGGGCGAGCGTTCTCATCCGCAACGATGTGGGTTTAACCAGGTTTCACCTCGATATTTGCAGATGATGGTTCCACGGTGATTTTAATCACCTGCGTCATCCCATCGCCTTCCAGGGCGCGGTGTTCGCCATCGGCGGCCTGCAGGCAGAGCGTGTATTCGCCGGAAGCCAGGGCAAGCTCGGCTTCGGTCTGGGCCTTGCCGAAGTGCAGGTGGGTCTCATCGTTGGGAATGACCTCGCCCGCCGCAATGCAGCCGGTATTGACCATGACGTGCAGGTGCCCGGCGTTATCATGGACCTCGCCCGCGGGCTCGATGGTGAAGTTCTCCGCGCTCCACACGACCAGGACCGGGGACTGGATCGTATCCCCGTCTTCGACGTTGGTGAAGAAGACGCGCGGGGCGTCCGAGCCGCCGCAGGCAGCCAGCAGCAGGGCGATCAGGATAAAAAGCGTGAAATGTTGGGTGGTCATGTCTCCTCCGGAATGATGGACAATCAGACTATTATTATTGCCTTCGCAGGGCATCGATCACCGCAGCCTGGCGATGGTGATTTCAAGGTTGGACTGCCTTATCTCAAAGAGGCCAGATCGGACGAATCGGACTGCAGCACATAGCCTAACCCGGCCAAACCGAGCAGGGAAACGGCCATGGGCAGCACCAGGAAATATGGTGATCCGTCGTTTACGAGAAGTAGCCCGAGCGCAACCGTGCCCGGAAACCAGAGACCCGTGAACAGCGGCAGGGCATTCCAGCGGGGCAGGGGGTTCTCGTGGATGGCAGCGGTCCCGAAGACCGCAAGAAAAAGAAACGTGAGCAAAAAGCCTGTTAAGAAAATCATCCACCACGCTTCGGTGCCCGTGAGAGAGCAGGCGCCGCCAATCACCGAAACGACCGAGCTGGCGGCGCTGAGGGTTAAACCCAGGCGCCCGATCCGCCCCACTTTCCCGCGATACACCAGGTACAGCCCCACGATTCCAAAAGAGATGAGGCCCATCCCCATCAACGCCAGCGCGTAAGGAACCGTTTCCGATGCAAACCGGTACACCTCCTGCCAACCCAGATGCGCAGGCGGTCCAAAAATGGCAGCATACATCCGGCGGTAATCGGTGGGATCGCCCAGGCCGGTGAAGAGGGCGATCGGACCGGTGATCAGGCCCCACCCGGCCAGGCGGGTCAGCTTCGCCCGCGTCATCCAGGTCGCGCGATTCAGCTGCTCTTCGATCACGGTTTTGAGCCAGTCGAAGAGCGTCAGCGCCCACAGGGCGGGGAATCCGGCCGGTCCGGACTGGCGGTGCGTGTGCAGGCAAGCGTCCCGGAAGACCTGCGCCATGTGCCGGCTGTACTCACCGCGAAAGGCGGCCGGGTACGCCTTCAGGAGAAGACCGTAAATTTGCCTGGATACCTGGATGGATAGGGGGTCCGCCGTCTGTGGGGACATCGCCGCCTCCCGGGTGGCAATTCAATTTCCGAAACCTTCAACTTTCAACCCGCAAACCAACCGTCAGCACTTCTTTCGATCGTGCCAGGGTCACCAGGGCGGCCAGCCGGCGGGATTCGGCCTCGACGACGCTCCCGCCCAACCCGGTCAGCCGATAGTAGCGGCGGCGCTGGTCGTCCATGTCGGGGTCCGGACGTTCATCGGCCTCTTCGATCAGCCCGGCAGCCAGCATACGCTTGATCGAGCCGTAGAGTGTACCCGGGCCCATTTTGACCTGGCCGTGCGAGATCGACTCGATTTCCTGCATGATGGCGTAGCCGTGCTTCTCACCGTCGGCGAGGGCCAGGAGGATGTGGAAAACGGCGGGGGTGAGGGGGAGAAACGATTCGGGATGGGGGGGAGTTTCAGACATGGCGCCTCCGATAATGTATCCGTCGCAGATATATATCTGCTGCGGATATAATAGCGGGAGACGCTGCAGTTGTCAAGAGAGAACTTGCTCGTGTATGTGCGATCCGGAACCGCCGCAGATCAGACTGCACCAGAGACTCGTGGTACACTATAGATCGTGTACACGAACACTCGTGTGTCATCAGGAGGTCAAGCATGCTTAAAAACATCACCTTCAGCGCCGATGAAAACCTGATCGCCCGTGCCCGCGAGCGAGCCGAATCGGAAGACACGACCCTGAACAATGAATTCCGAAGATGGCTTGCAAAGTATGCAGAACAAATACGGGATGGAGAGGAGTTCGACGAGCTTATGAATCGCCTCCATTATGTGCGCGCCGGAAGGAAGTACTCCAGGGATGAAATGAATGAGCGCTGAATTTTTCCTGGACACAAACGTGATCGTTTATGCGTTTGATGCCGCTTCGCCGGATAAAAGCACGATTGCATACCGGCTCATCCAGCGCGCCCTGAAATCCGGAGCCGGGGTGGTAAGCACCCAGGTGGTGGGAGAATTTCTAAATGTCGCCACGCGAAAATTCGAAGCGCCCATGAAAGCCGCAGATGCGCGGGAGTTCCTGGTCAGGGTGTTGAACCCGTTGTGCAAAGTCTATCCGGACCTGGAATATTTTGAAAATGGGTTGGAGATCATGACCGAGACCGGGTACTCTTTATATGATTCCCTGGTGCTGGCCGGCGCCTTTCGAGCCGGCTGTTCGACGCTGTATTCGGAAGATCTGCAACATGGGCAGGTCGTGCGCGGAGTGAGGATCGAGAACCCGTTCGTCGAGCCGTCAGAACGGCGGCATGCAAAAAGCACGTAGAGACGCCACACTGTGGCGTCTCTACGGTTGCAGTCTTGCCTGGTATCCCCGTTCGATTTCCCCCGCCAACCGCTCCCGCTCCGCCTCCCCCAGGAACGCGCTTTTCACTGCCTGCAGTGTGAACGTTTTTAATTCCCCAGGCGTCAACCCCAGGTCCTCCGCCGCGTGACCGTACTCGTGCGACAGGTCGATATCCGAGACCCCCGGATCGTCCGTGTTCAGCGTGACCTTCAACCCATCCGCCCGCATCCTGATCAGTGGACTGAACTGCAGATTGGCGTAAACCCCCGAATGGTAATTGCTGGTCGGACAGACTTCGAAGGTGATCCCCTGCTCCGCCGCCAGCCGGACTGCAGCCGGATCTTCGCACACCCGCACTCCGTGCCCGATCCGTTCTGCGCCCAACCGATCGATCGCCTCGATCACGTTCTCCGCCCCGCCCCATTCCCCGGCGTGGACCGTCCGCCGCAAACCGGCCTCCCCCGCTTCCCGGAACAACCCCGCGAACGGGACGGCCGAGAAATTCACCTCGTCCCCGGCCAGGTCGACGGCGACGACCCGCTCCCCCGCCCGATCAACCGCCGCCCGGATGGTCCCCTCGGCCAGCGCGACGCTTTCGTGCCGATTCACCCCGACGATCAGCCGGGTGGTCAGCCCGGTCTCCGCTTCGGCCCCCGCCGCTGCATCCCCCACCAGGTCGATCACCTCGTCCGGGGGGATCCCCCTCAAGGCGCCAAGGGCGGCCGGGGTGAACCGCAGCTCGAGATAGCGGACGTTATCCGCCGCGGCGTCCGCGATCGCCTCCCGCGTCAGCCGCGTGATGATCTCCGGAGACAGGTAAAACTTGCGCAGGGTATTGAATTTCGACAGAAAGTTCCGGTAATCGTGCGGGTCGTCCGGCCGCACCTGGACGAGCCGGCGCAGGGCGGGGAGGTCGGCGTGGGGGAGGTCGAGATCGTGCGTCCGGGCGAGTTCGGCCATCGTCGCGAGGCGCAGGGAGCCCTCCAGGTGGCGGTGCAGGTCAACTTTGGGGAGGGCGCGGTAGAATGACCTGTGTCGGACGAGGGTTCCTTTCTTAATGTGTCTTTCGTCATGGGACATCCCGGAAAGCCTACCATAAAATCCAGCCACCAATATTTTCTCGCCGGACCCATTATGCAAAACGATTTCAGGAAAATAATTATCTATAGTGGAATAGCGCTCGGTTTCCTCGGCCTGGGGCTTATTGCCTATCTGGGGTATTTCAACCGCTATTTTGCGGACGATTGGTGCTACGCTGCCGATTTCAAAACGCTCGGTCTGCTTGGAACGTTGGAAGGATATGCGTTTCGAGTCTCATACGCCAGCAATCGGTTTTCATTGACCCTCTTTTCCGGGCTGATGCATCCGTTCTCCATCACCGGGGTCCAGATGATGACAGGTCTCGGCGTCTTTTTGTGGTTGGTCGGGATTTATTTATCCCTGGCAAATCTGGATTCGTATGTGAGCGCATTCTCCTTCCGCGCGGTCCGGTTGCTTGTTTCCGTCTTATTCCTTTATTACGTACTCTATCTGGCCCCACATCCATACCAGAACCTGCATTGGCGCGCGGGCTTCATGCCATACACCGCGCCCCTAATTTTCTGGACATTTCTGACGGCTATCTTTACCCGGCAACTCAAAACACGGCAGGTGCGAGCCGGGCAGTTCCCCTTGATTTTTCTCTTTGCGTTCTTTGGCGCCGGGTTTTCAGAAGCCGCAAACGCGTTTTTTGTGGCGTCGATGCTTTTGGTGCTGGGTGTTTCGTTGTACGGGAAACGAAGAGGGGGCTTGTGGGGACAGCTGCTGCTTCCCGGTGCTGCCATCGGAGCTGCCGGTGCAGGATTGGCGCTGGTCGTCCTGGTCATGTCGCCGGCCATCCCGCTGCGGCTTGTTTCCTATCGCGCGCCGACAGAATTCCTGGCCCTGCCTTTTTTGGTGGCATCTCTGGGCGTAGATTTCTTTGAATACTTTGTCAAAAGTTTCCCAATTCCCACATTTGTGCTTCTGGCGGCAGGCGGTGGGCTGGCTTACCTGTTTGTTAAGGAACAAAACGGCATCCGGTTGGCCACACGTCTCAAACATATGGCAATCCTCATCGGCTGTGCGTACCTGCTCATTGCCGCAAGCCAGGCGCCGAGTGCTTATATTGAACATGGGCCACCGGAGGCGCGGGGCCTGTTTCCCGCCCGTTTTATCCTGATCGGAACGCTGCTTAGCGTCGGTTGGACGGCAGGGGCTTACCTGAAATCGGCGTTTCACCGGAATTATGCTGTGGCGATCGCCGTTCTCACGGTCGGGATTTTTTATGCATATACAGCCCGTTCCATCTTGATCGTGAGCGATCGCGTGGAAATATATTCCCAACGGGCTGAAATTTGGGACGAACGCGATGCGAAAATCATTGCGGACAGGGACCGAGGCATCACGGTAGTGGAAGTCGCAGGGATCGACAGTCTGCCGGTCGGCGGGATGAGAGACTTCAAATCGGAACCCGGTGATTGGATCAACGAATGCGCCGCCGTCTATTATGAGGTGGATGCCATCTTGGTTGCCGGGCCTGAGTGAAGCAGGCACAGGGCTCGCGCACTACCCGGACTCCTGCCTGATAAATTCCTCCACCAGCTTCCGCGCCTCATCGTCCGTAAACTGCTTTGGCGGCGTTTTCATAAAATAGCTCGACGGTGCCTCGATCGGGCCTGCCAACCCCCGATCCATGGCGATCTTCGCACAACGAACGGCATCGATGATGACCCCGGCCGAGTTGGGCGAATCCCAGACCTCCAGTTTGAGCTCCAGCTGGATCGGCACATCGCCGAAAGCCCGGCCTTCTATCCGGATGTGGCACCATTTGCGGTCGGTCAGCCAGGGCACGTAGTCGCTCGGCCCGACGTGGACGTTCCCTTCCCCCAGGTCGTACGGCAGCTGGCTGGTGACGGCGTTGGTCTTGGAGATCTTCTTCGATTCGAGCCGCTCCCGCTCGAGCATGTTGTAGAAGTCCATATTGCCTCCGAAGTTGAGCTGGTAGGTCCGGTCGATGTGGACGCCGCGGTCCTTGAACAGGTTGGTCAGCACCCGATGCGTGATCGTGGCGCCGACCTGCGACTTGACGTCGTCCCCGATCACGGGCAGCCCGCTCTCGATGAAGCGTTTGCTCCAATACGGCGAGCTGGCGATGAAGACGGGGATCCCGTTGACGAACGCGCAGCCGGCCTCGATCGCCTGTTCGACGTACCACTTGGTGGCCATCTCCGCGCCGACCGGCATAAAATTGACCACGACATCGGTCTTCGTTTCCTTCAGGATCCCGATGATATCATCGGTCGGGCCCTCGGCTTTTTCGACGACCTGGTTGAGGTACTTGCCGAGCCCATCGTGAGTCATCCCCCGGTGAACGGGGACGCCCAGGTGCGGCACCTCGGCGAACTGGATCGTGTTGTTGGGATGGGCGTGGATCGCCTGGCTTAAGTCCAGCCCGACCTTGCCGGCGACGACGTCGAAGGCAGCGGAGAACTCGATATCCCGGACGTGGTAGCCGCCGACCCTGGCGTGCATCAGGCCGGGGATCTCGGCGTCGTCGGCCGCGTCCTTGTAGAATTCGACCCCCTGTACCAGCGAAGCGGCGCAGTTGCCGATCCCGATGATGGCGACGCGGACTTTCTTGCTTTTCTTGGCCATGCTTGCTCCTTGTGTGTCGAAAGCGGCAAAAACCGTGTTGGAGCGGGCAAAGCCCGCTCCAACACGGTTTTTTTACCGTATGGATGAGGGAGAAACCAATGCTAATGCCTCGGAAGGATGTGCGTCAAGGGTGGAGGCGATTCCGGGGGCTTAAAATTCCCCCACACATTTTCTGATAGGTTTGTATATAATGCGAATTGAGCTGTCCGGGATAGCCTCGTCAGTCCATGCTGGCTCTCCAGGAATTCCAGCAGCAGCCGTGTGCCGTTCTCCAGGTTGAATATGTCTGATACTTTGCTCGTAGGATATTTCCTGTTCGATGTCGTCGTCATCCTGCTGCTGGCCCGCGTCCTGGGCCGCCTCGCGGAGCGGGTCGGCCAGCCGCGCGTGGTTGGGGAAATCCTGGCCGGTCTGCTGCTTGGGCCGACCCTTCTCGGGGAGGCGCTTTCCCTGGCGATCGCCCCGGCCGCGGTCCGGCCCGTGCTCGGCAGCATCGCGACCCTGGCGCTGGCCCTGTTCATGTTCCTGGCGGGTGCTGAGTTCGATCTGGAGGCGGCGAAGCGGCGCGGGTCACAGGCCGGCTTGCTGGCTTTATCGGGTGTGTTGATCCCGGCGCTGGCAGGGTTTCCGATCGCCTGGGCCATGCACACCGGGGCTTACGCCGGACCGGCCGCCACGAGCCTTTTCCCGTACGCCCTTTTCATCGGTGCCTCGCTATCCGTCACGGCATTCCCCGTGATGGCGCACATCTTGATGGAGCGCGGGGAGTTGAACTCTCCGATGGGCACCCTGGGGGTGGCCTCGACCGGGATCATGTCCGTCCTCATGTTCAGCTACATTTCATTCGCCGCGGCGATCGCGACGGCGAGTGGGCTCGATGCGTTCCTGGTCAAGACGGTCCTGGTTTTCTCATTTGTCGGCCTCTCCTGGTGGGGTGTGCGGCCCATGCTCCGCAGGTTTCTCCCCGGGGATACCGTGGCGGGGGATCGATTGGCGCTGTGCTTCGGTGGGCTGGTTCTTTATGCGGCGATCGCCCATCTGCTTGGGATCAACGCCATGATCGGCGGCTTTCTCTGGGGGATGATCCTGCCGGCAAGTCCGCTTCTGCGCGCGAGCCTCGTCGCCCGGGTAAAGGACGTTTCCACGATCCTGTTCCTGCCGATCTTTTTTGTCATGGCCGGCTTCCAGGCTGATTTGAAGCTGCTGACCTTGAATACCCTGCCGGCGATCGGTTTGCTGCTGATCGGAGCGATCGGGAGCAAATTCCTGGCCGCGCTGCCGGCGCGGGCTTTCGGGATCTCCTGGCGCGAGGCCGGAGTCCTGGGGGCGCTGTTTAACACGCGCGGGCTGCTCGTGCTGGTGACCGGGCTGATCGGACTGCAGGCGCAGATCATCACCAACCTGACCTTCACGATCTTCATGGTCGTGGCCCTCGTGACCAACCTGATGACCGTCCCATTGTTGAACCTGTTGACCGGTGAACGAAACACCGCCGCGACCGGCGTCCGGCAAACCGTCCCGGTTCCCATTTTGGAGGAAGACCTTGAAGACTGAAGTTGCCATTATCGGCGGCGGCCCGGGTGGGTCGACCGCAGCCATGTATCTGCTGCGGGAAGGTATCACCCCCATAATCATTGAAAAGGAAGCATTTCCCCGCTACCATATCGGGGAGTCGATGACCGGGGAGTGCGGCGGGATCGTGCGCGATCTCGGCCTCACCGAAGAAATGAATCGGCGTCGCTACCCGGTCAAGCATGGGGTCAAGGTCTACGGCCAGAACCCATGGTTTCTGCCCGTCATGGCGCGCGATCAGAAGAACGAGTTGATGGACATGACCACCTGGCAGGTGCGTCGCAGCGATTTTGACAAGCTCATGCTGGACGAGGCCGTCGCCCGGGGCGCCATCCTGGTCAGAGGGCAGGCGGTCGAACCGATCGTCGATGAGGACGGCGCGGTCAAGGGCGTGGTCGTGCGCACCTCCGACGGCGGCACCCTGGAAATCCGGTCCGAGATGCTGATCGACGCCAGCGGCGGGGCCACTTTCCTGGCGGTCAAAGGCGTGACCGGACCCAAGTACCTGGGCAATTACGACCGGCAGATAGCCATTTTCTCGCAGATCACCGGCGGCATCCGCGACAATGGCGAGGCGCGTGATGAGCAGGCCGACAACACGCTGATCATGTACAAGCAGAAATACCACTGGGCCTGGTGGATCCCCATCGACGATGAGGTCACCAGCGTAGGTGTGGTCAGCCCGGCGGCGTATTTCGTGGAGCAGGGTGAGTCCAAAAAAGATTTCCTGACCCGTGAACTCCAAGATATCCATCCTGAACTGACCCGCCGGCTTCCCGAGATCAAACTGGTCGAAGAGGCGCGCGCCATCAAGAACTACTCCTACCAGGTCAAGCGCTTCACCGGGAAGGGCTATATCTGCATTGGGGATGCCCACCGCTTTATCGACCCGATTTTCTCCTTTGGGCTGTACGTCACGATGAAGGAAGCTCAGCTCGCCGCCCCGGTCGTCCGGTCCTACCTGGAAGGGAAAGGCCGCGACAGCGCGCATCCTTTCGAGGAATACCAGCGCTATGTTGAAAAAGGCATCGACGTGCTCGAAGACACCCTGGACGGGTTCTGGGAGCACCCCTTTGCGTTCGCCATGCTGGTCTACCACCGCTACTTCGACCAGATGATCGATATCTTTGCCGGGCGCATTTACGAGAATCAGCCTTCTGCTGCAGCGATCGCGTTCCGGAACCTGCTGAAGCGCGAACGCAGCTACGAATCCGAGGATGTCTATTCGATGCCGATCGGCTCGCGCTACCATCCCGAGCGCGCCCCCATCTGGGTCGACGACACTTCCGATATGGAAGAGTTGGAGAAGGTTCTCGAAACGGATTGAGCCGAGAGCTCCTCCCCCCGGATCATTAGATAATCAGCACGGTCACCGCTGCAAAAACCAGGCTCACCACGAAGATTCCCACCTGGCCTTTCAGCGAAGCCTTCAGGTGGAAACCGTAATCCTTGTATCCGGCCAGCCCCTCGGTTCCGGGCAGGACGATCCGCTTTGGCTGCCAGGTGACGAAGACCAGCCAGTCCAGGATCACCAGGTCGACCAGGTTGAAAGTCGTGGCGACGATGAAGACGCTGAGGGCGACGTCCCAGAAAGTCAGGGCCGGGCCGCCGATGTCGGCCAGGCGCACGACGGACCAGATCGGGACGCCGAACATGATGAGGAGGGTCGGGATGACGGCGATACGTTGCCACTGGCGGGAGCGGGCGTCCATTTCACCGAATGCGGCTTTGATGTCCGGGGGATAGTCGTGCACCCAGGAGGCCGGGCTGATGAGGAACAGGGCGAGGAAGGTGAAGATGAGCAGGACGCTGAGGATGGCGCCGTAGGTGAGGCTGTGGGTGAGGAGGGTGGGGAAGTCCATGAGATCGTCTCCCTGATATTTAGTGTTGCCTAAATTATATATTAGGTAGGTTGGGATAGCAAGGGGGAGATAGTCCTTCGTTTGCGAACAGACGGAACCGTGCAGGATGAGCGTCACCCCATCCGATCTGTTTTATAATTCCGGTTCCTTGAAAGGGAGAATTTTGACCAGACTATTCGGATCACCCGGGACCCGTTGGCAGGACCGGCTAAGACCGTGGCTGATCGCCGAACTGCGCCGGGATGCACTGGTCCGCAGTCTCAGCGCCGGGTTCATGCTCTACGTGCTGGCCGTGATCATGAATATCTCTTTCAGCGCCTTGATCTTCAAAGGCGAACTGGCCGCGCAGCTGCCGATCGTGCTGCCGTTCGTCCTGGCCGGGAACTCGGTATTGATCCTGATCGTGGCGCTGCTGAGCAGCTATTCGGGGTCGATCGCATCCGCACAGGACGCGCCGGCCGTGATCACGGCTTTGGCCGCGGCGACGCTCGTCTCCGCGCTCCCGGCCTCAGCCTCCCAGGGCGAAATCATAGCGACCGTGCTGGTCCTCGTGCTCGGCTCCTCGATCGTCGTCGGCCTGGCGTTCCTGCTCTTCGGGTTATTCAGGCTGGGCAGTTTTGTGCGTTATCTGCCTTACCCGGTGATGGGTGGATTTCTCGCCGGGACCGGCTGGCTCCTGGCATTCGGCGGGGTGGGGGTCATGCAGGACCTTTCGATCGGGTCCGGAATATTTGCCTCTGACCGGCTCCTGTTCTGGATCCCCGGCCTGGCTGCGGGGGTTCTCATGGCGGCGGGAATGCGGAAGTGGCGCAGTCCGGTGATCTTGCTGGCCGGCCTCGCCGCACTGGTGCTCCTTTTTTACGGTGCGCTCGTCGTGTTCCGGCTGCCTTTTGCCGAAGTGAGCGCAGCCGGTTGGCTGCTGGGGCCTTTTCCGGAGCTGGAAGGCTGGAATATCCCGCTCAGCCCGGCCCGCCTGTCCCAGGTCAATTGGCCGGCGCTCTCGGCGGCTTTGCCGGAGGCTCTCCCGGCGCTGTTTCTGGGCATGATCGCGCTGCTGCTGAACGCCTCCGGTCTCGAGCTGGTGATCAAGAAGGATTTCGACCTCAACCGTGAACTCGTTACCGCCGGGATCGCCAATCTCCTTGGAGGATTTACCGGGAGCCTGATGGGTTATCACTCGGTGAGCCTGACCACCTTGAACCATACCATCACCAGGGGGCGCCGCTTGCCCGGCCTGATCGTCCCGCTCCTGATGGTCATGACGGTCATGTTCGGGACCGATCTGCTGGCGTACCTGCCGAGGATGATGCTGGGCGCGCTTTTGGTCTACATCGGCGCGAGCCTGCTCTACGAATGGGTCGTCGAAGTGTGGGCGAAGTTCCCGAAGATCGATGCCGCGATCGTCATGACCATCCTGGCCACGATCATCTGGAAGGATTTCCTGTGGGGCATCGGGATCGGGACCGCGCTGACGATCATCCTCTTCCTGATCAGCTACAGCCGGGTCAACGTCGTCCGGCACGTTTTGAGCGGAAGCAATTACCAGAGCCGGATGCACCGCAGCATCGAGCATGCTCGCCTGCTGAAATTCCACGGAGAAGAGGTCTGCATCTTCAAGCTCGAAGGGTTTATTTTCTTCGGCACGGCCAATGAGCTTTACGAACAGGTGAACGAGCGAATGAAGACCGCAGGAAAGCGCCCGATCCGCTTCCTGATCCTGGATTTCGACATGGTCACCGGGCTGGACACCACCGGGCTCCTGAGTTTCGAGAAGATGCTTCAGTACACCCGCTCGCAGGAGACGAACTTGATTCTTTCCGGCCTGAAATCCCGGTCCCTCTCCCAGTTCACCAGGGGCGGTTTCAAGGACGGGGACGAAAAGCTGCGCATCTTCCCCAGCCTCGACCGGGCTGTGGAGTGGTGCGAAACCCAGATGATCATGGAATCGAGCTTCGAGATTTCCAGCGCGAAAAGCCTGCTGGAGCGCCTGGTGAGGGTGTTGCCGGAAGAGGAGAACTTGCAGGCCCTGCTGGGCTTTATGGAACGGCGCGAATACCGGAAGGGAGAATACCTGATGCGCGCCGGCGACCCGGCCGGCGAGATCCTGTTCATCGAGACCGGCCAGGTGACCGTCCAGCTGGAACAGGAAGACGGAAGCCCGCTGCGGCTCGAGACGGCAGGGGGCGGGCGGGTCGTCGGCGAGGTGGGCTTTTATCTCGACCGGCCCCGGACGGCCGACGTGATCGCGGACGAGGACACCGGAGTCTACGCGCTGAAACGGGAGACGCTCGAACGGATCCGGATCGAGGACCCGAACGTGCTGTACACGCTCTCGCGGCTGGTGGTCAACCAGACCAGCGAACGGATCGTCGCGATGACCCGGGCCCTGGACGCACTGGAGGATTAGCCGGGATCCGGAACCGGGTCAAAGGTCCGGCCGCAAACCTTGCGGAGGCTCGAATCGAATTTCCGGATACAGGACGTTCGCTTCATACGGCAGTCCCGGCTCAGTGGCTCGCAGCATCACATCGAAGAAATCCACGGTAAATGCGTTGACCAACGAAAGCATCCGGTCCCCGGCGATCGGCCCCTTGACTCCCAGGTAAGGCGAGAGCGGGCTGGTAAGCGGCAGATCGGTGAAATCGAAGTGGTCGGACCCAAGGACGGTCATCACGGTGAGCTCGCCCGGGTAGCCGTCGGCGAGGGTAACGTAGCTTCCCACATTCGCCGCAGTCGACCAGGCTTCGCTGAACATCGCCAGGAATGGCTGGTCCAGGCCGGCTTCCAGGACGCCGTTCTCCACCGGCAGCAGCCAGGGGTCCATGGTGAACCCGGCGCGGCAGCGCGGTTCCATGCTGCAGAACTGGATCGCCGCGCCCCCGCCGGTCGAGTGGCCCAGGACGCCCACTATTGAAAGGTCCAGGCTACCGAGCAGCCAGCTGCCCGGATCCGCGTTCAGCGCCTCGAGGGTGTCAAGCGTGAATTGAAGGTCGCCGGTCCACTGGCGCAGCAGTTCTTCTGCGCCGGCTTCATAATCGGGGTCGCCGTCCGGAGGCAGCGTCTCGGGGTTGTGGGCTGCGACCCGTCCGTCCGGGAAGACGGTCATCGCGGCGGCATAGGTGTGTTCCAGGGCTGCCACGATATAGCCCCGGCTCGCGAGCTCCTGCACCTGGAACGTGTTCTGCGCCCGGAACCCGGTGTATCCGTGGGAGAAGAGGATCACCGGGAAGGGGGAACCGTCCGTCGCCACCGGCAGATCCAGATATGAGTCCGTGCGGGCGTAGATCAGGTGGTCCAGGAAGAACCCCGGCAGCTCGAGCACCTTTGCGATCTCCGGTGCGATGATCTCGGCGTCCGGCATCCACGGCGCCGGTCGGGCATCCGGGGTTAATTCCGCCGGATACCAGAGCTGGACCAGGAACTCCCGCGGCGTGTCCGGCTCCGGGGCATAAGGATCGATTCGAGAGGCGTCCACAAGGTGGAGGGTCCGCGTGCCGATCGGGTAGGGGCCGGTCGGCGGGTAGGGCCGGGGGATGGGGAAGATGTAGGGGAGTGCGGCTGCGAGGAGGACGAGCAGCGTGCCGCTGATCGCTGGGGCCAGGCGTCTGCGGCCTGCCGGTGGGGCCCGTCGCCGCAGGGCCGCGACCGCGGCGATCAGCCCGGACGCTGCAGCCAGGACGTATAGCGGGACCATCTGCCAGCGGTAGCCTTCGAACACGAGCTGGACCGCGGCAATCACGGCCGGCAGGTAATCCAACGCGCGCCGCCGTCCTGTAAACCAGGTACTGGCCAGCAAACTCAGAAAAAGGGTGATTTCAAAAAACCGCATATTGTGAATTAGAACCTGTCCGAAAATTGAGGTGGCGATTTGGGGGGCGTGTGCCGGTGAAACCGGCACAC
>Ga0214472_10004796_pt1 | contig 14266 bp, 12 predicted proteins | sample RVTome_6_FD_207662 | JGI IMG/M metagenome (GOLD analysis project Ga0214472, IMG submission 207662) | Soil microbial communities from uranium-contaminated site in the Upper Colorado River Basin, Wyoming, United States - RVT140D175 | ecosystem: Environmental > Terrestrial > Soil > Contaminated >... | reverse complement strand
GCCCAAATATATTTAGAAAAATCTTTTGGCCACATTAGCGTCTATCAGCGACCCACCAACACCACTGGCGAGCTAATACACTCCAGCTTTCTCGATTCTGTTTCAGAAGATGTCACCAGAGTTCAACTGGACCCGATTTATGAAAGTGGCGGTGATTACATCATAGCTAGGCCAGCCACAGTCTACCCATTTTCCAATTTACTAACCGAGAAATTAGAAAACTTAGAGATTGGCCATGACACTATAACCCTCACATCAAAACTAGAGCCTGGTCACTACACCCTAGTATTGCCAGAAACCCTCGCCGGCTACCAAGTAGAGCTGGATCAAGACACTATCCATGTCTATTTACAAGAAGAAGACATCTCAACAGATTCACCTGAGCCCAACTACGACATATCTGGTGAGCAAATCAATCTAGTCATTCATTCCACCTGGCAAGCCCTAAATCTAGATATACCATCTATCAATTGCTCTCAACCCGAGAGGGGAAGCACCACTACCAGAAGCACCAACACCGGCGCCTTCTACCAGGCAGATGACTACGCCGTAAACTGCGTCGGTATCAATTTGCCAGATATGACCATCAACCATTCTTGGTTGTTACGTGTTACAGGGGAAACAGTATTCGGTAGACCCATTAAGCTATTCATCAATACTTCTCCAGACAGAACCATCACCAAACAGCAACTTTTTCCGGCAGGGATTTATGATGTCATTTACTCGCTTCCTGCTATTCAATCAGATCAAGACAGCCACTATCTGCTCAACTGGGAGACCAGATCTTTTGGCCAAATCGCTACCAACCGGTTGAATCAGATGGCCATCACCAGCTTACCACTGGAATCATTGGCCGGCATCAAGCTAGACCCCAAAAATTTACCCACTTCCATTGACAACAAATTGGTCATAAATAACCACAACACCATTGACGCCAGTTTTCATATCATGGATACCGATTGCACTACGCCTGTTTGCTCATTGTCTCTCAATCAGTCATACGACCCCGGCTGGCTGGCTATTAGCCGCCAAACAGGCAAAGCCTTACAACCAACCAAATTAAACAACTGGGCCCAATCCTGGATCTTGCCTCAGGGAAGCGACACTATTTATATTTTATACTGGCCGGAGGTCGCCCTTCTCGCCTTATTGTTTATAGCCATAATTTATACGCTACTGGTAGCCGCTAAAAGTAGAAAAAAATTGGGTTAAACATGAAGCAAACAAGTGCTAAATTTATCATCAAGCAATTTTGGCCGCAATTGACCATTAGTTTGGTTATAATCCTCCTCATTGTTGGCAATTATCAGCCGGGCACTTGGCTATCCGGTTGGGATACGCTTCATCCCGAATTTAATTTTAGTCTATACTTTGACCGCATCTTAAACGGAGCTTGGCAGCAACACCAAGGCTTGGGCGCTTCGCCATCTCAAGCCCACGCCGCCGAATTACCTCGCCTCCTCATCCTCTGGCTACTGTCTTTTATCCTGCCGGTCAATGCGGTCCGCTATGCCTTCTTTTTTCTGACCCTTTGGTTGGGTAGTTTGGGCACTTTTTACTTAGCCAAGCAGTTATTAACCAAGTCTAAGTTAAGTCTAACTGCAAAAATTAGCTCACTGTTAGCCGGACTTTTTTACCTTTTAAATCCCGTTACCATCCAGCAGTACGTTGTGCCCTTTGAAATGTTTGCCGTTCATTTTGCCAGTCTACCTTGGCTGTTTTATTCAGCTGGTAGTTATTTAAAATCTCCAAAAGCCAAAAACTTGCTTTTTTTCTTGGTCGTTAGCATCTTTTCCGGCTCCATGGGCCACACACCCACTTTGTTTGCAGTCTATTTTGTAGCTTTAGTTTTATATTTGACAACAGTAAGCCTTATTAACCGGGCAAAATTAAAAGTCTCAATAACCCTGATTATCACTACCATTGTTGCCAATGCTTATTGGTTGGGAAACACCATTTATTACGCCATTTATCACGGCCAAGAAGTCATTGCTTCTCGAATTCACTCTTTATTTACCAGTACGTCTGCTTTTACTAACCATGCATTTGGCAATATCGGTGACGTTTCCAAGCTCCGAGGCTACTTATTCGACTGGAAAATACTTGACTTTGGCTCCCAAGAATTCGTACCTCTTTTGGGTAATTGGGCCAGTCGTTTAAACAGTCCGATAGTCGGAGCCATAGTTTTTACCACATTTTTAATTGGCATATCCGGGGCTATTATTACCATTATCAAAAAATCAAAAAACCTTTTACCCTTGGTGCCAGTCATGATTTTGGGCTTAGCCTTTCTGATCGGTAATCCTTTATTCTCCTGGCTTCAGAACTCTAGCCTGTTGGCAGAAGCTCTTCGGGCTCCTTTTAATAAGTTTGCCACCATTACCACATTTTCCCTGTCTGTATTTATTGCCTTTTTGACTTTTACACTTCTCAATAGGATTAAATCAGTTAAAACTAAAGTGGTCGCATTTTTATTGCTTACTGCCACCATCTTTTCGATCTACTTGCCCGCCTTTCAGGGTCAATTATTCAGTCCTCACGTCACAGTCAACATTCCTCAAAATTACTTTGAGTTATTTGATTGGTTTAACACTAAGCCCCACAACAAGCGGGTAGCCAAACTCCCCCTGCAATCGCCTTGGGGCTGGAATTATTACCAGTGGGGTTACCAGGGGGCTGGTTTTACTTGGTTTGGGATTCCACAGCCAACATTGGATAGGGAATTTGACCGTTGGAGTCCTTACAACGAAACCTTTTATAATCAAGCCTCGTTGGCGTTAAGCCAGGTAGTCAGTAGCCAACAGCCAGTAGGGAATAGTGAATACAAAAATAATTTAAGTAATTTTAAAAACACCTTAGACCAATACGACGTCAGCTTCCTCCTTCTTGACGAATCAATTATCGAGCCCGGCAAAGACCAAAGCTATCTCAAATTTGACGAAACCAAACAAGTTTTAGCCGACATTGGCGCCATCAAAGTTTTTGAATCGGGCTTTTTAACAGTCTATGAAGTAGCCAATAGCCAGCAGGGAATAACTAATAGTTTTATTAACGCTCCATCAGAATACTCTATCGTTAACGCCAATTCGACTTACTCACAAGTCGACCCGGTTTATCTGGATCTTGGAACTTATATTTCCGACTCTGGTAACAGGTCACTAGTCACTGGTAACTATCCATTCACCAATTTTGACCCTCGCTCTAATACCGACATATCTTGGCAAGACGGCCAAGTTGCCATCACTAGACCACTAAACGCCGAAGGCGATTACTCCTTACTCCATGCCCCATACTCCCAGTTATCTTGGCCGGCTACCGTCTTGGCATACCAAAAAGATAACCTTTTAACCCTGACTCTTACAGTGCCCCTGCCTTCAGTTATGATCGACGATCGGATAATTCTCAATCCCGACCAAATCCTAGCCACTTCCACCTTGCCTCTTACCGGTCCCATCGATTACGTCTTTTTGGATGATCAATACTACGGTATCGGCGGTCTTGGTTCCGAACCAACCATTATCGGTTACTTAAACACCAACTTGCCGCGGACCATCCAGATTCAAGGCACCACTATTGCCAGTCAGGACGGTCAAGATATCTTTACTACTCTCTCAGGGGAGACGGAACTGATTCTCCCCGGCATAAATCAGAAGATTAATCTAAACCAGAAACCGACAACGACTTTTACCAACCCCAAAAATATAACCATAATTTATCCGGTTTCAACCATAAACAACTTAAATAAATTGGGAAATAAACAAGCCAAAAACTGCGACATTTTGGATAGAGGCCAAGTTGAACGAATTATTCTTGACAATTCAGCTACCTACACTGCCACCGACAATGCCACCAGTTGTGACCACATCGACTATTCCCAATACGGTGGTTTTGACCATTATTTATTACGGGTTTTAGGCACCAACCATGAGGGTAGGGGACTAAAAATTTACTTGCACACCAAAGATAGCCAAAGAGTCGACCTGGAACAACTATCACCCACCGGTAAATTTGACCAGTCCTTTGTCGTCTATCCATCGGATAATAGCGGCTATGTCCTTAATCTAGACACCAAAGCCTTTGGCCGCCTTGGCTCCACTAATACTGTCGATACCATTAGCCTCATCCCATTCCCGGCCGGCTGGATGCAGGATATTCGGCTGGAACCGATCAATCTTAACGACCAAACAGCAAATATTAAAAATGATTTAAATATCACAAATACTAAAAAGTTGGGTACTAGTTATTATCATGTCGAGGCTATCGGCAATGGCCTTATCACCCTAAATCAAGGTTACGAGGCTGGTTGGATTGCCTTTAGGTTACAAGAAACAAGTAACAAGTTACAAAGTTTGCTACCCTGGATTTATGGAGAAAAATTGGATCATGTCAAAGTTAACGGTTGGGCCAACGGCTGGTTGGTGGCAGGCTCAGATGGCTCTTCACCCTCTGTTTTCGGCCCTTCACGCATAGTTATTTTCTACTGGCCTCAATTTCTAGAATGGTTCGGGTTTGGCCTATTGGCAGTGGCCATTATTTATTTGACAAAGAAGTTAATTACAAAAAATTAATGGCAGAGTTGAGGGTAGGTTTTCTAGGAAACTTGAGCAGTCCTCCTGGTCTACCTATCCTCGGCTTTGCCATTAAATGCTATCATAAGATTATGAGCCAAATCAAAAAAAGACTTCAAGTTTTAGAATACAACGCCGTATTTCAACAGGAAACAGACGGTGGCTTCTCTGTCTGGGTCCCGTCCCTACCAGGTTGTACTTCCCAAGGGGACACATTCGAGACAGCCGTTGCCAATATCAAAGAAGCCATTGCCCTCTACTAGACCATTAATTACTTGACTCGTTAAAATCCACTCTATCCATATCTTCTCTATAAAACACTTTGCCAGTCAACTGGTCTCTATATTTGTTTCGATAGTACGAAAACCTATACTTTGTTATGTCAGTCTCGATCATTTTCCGTTCACGTTTATCAAAGTCACCCTTCTTAACGTATGCATGACCGATAAAAGTTGTCCCAGAGTTATTTTTTTTAAAATAAACTTCAGCCAACTTATTGTTAACAACAGCAAAACACCAATTCACGATTTATCACTTTCCTGTTCCAAAACTTTTCTCACCTGTAATTTTAATATCGGTAAAGCTTTTTGCACTATATCCCAAACTATATCAATATCAATATTGTCATAATCATGCGCCATTCTATTTCTTGTCCCAGATATATCACTCCAGGGAATAGCCGGGTATTTTTCCCTCAAATCATCGTCAACTTTACCAACAGACTAACCAATTACTTCCACCTGACGGATAACGGCACTCTGAAACATCAGGTCTGTCGCCAGGTCAACCACGGTCTTGCCTTTAGAAAACTACTCAATCAATTCTATAGCTTTTAGGATATCTTTGATATAAACGAGGTTTGTTTTCGTCATAAAACAGCACCTTTTTGTCCTCATTAATAAATGGACGCAGATTTTTTTTTATCGACCTCTCAGTCACTAAATCAACTTTCCTACCCAGCAGGGTAGAGAATTCTCGCTCTATTCTAATCAAGTCAAAATAACTCACCCTGGTGGCAAAATCGACTATCATATCAACGTCACTATCAGGGCCAGCGTCCTCTCTAGCAAACGAGCCAAACAGAGCTAGATAAGAAATATTATTTTTCTTCACTAGTTTCCCTATAGATGGCATCTTTTTTTGTAATAGTCCACTCATGTCCCCATTGTAAACCCTCACACTAAGCTTGACAACTCTTATGGTCTATGGGACAATTCTTTCGATTGATTCCCCAAGGCATTGGTTAAAAATTCAGTAACATTATTGTGACTTGCCAAATTACAGCTTGAAATTTATCCCGTTTGGGAACGACGTTTTTTATTACCAATTATTCTAAATTCTAGTTACTAGATTCCATTTACTAGTCAAGAAAGGTTATTATGACCCCAACCAAACCCCAGGCCAAAAACCCGGCCACCAAATCCACGACTGCCAAAAAAGCCGACAATCCCAGTCCTAAAATGGGCAGTAACGAAGCTCCCCACCCCGCCAGCATGAGTTATAGAACTCCCCAAAAAAACCAAGATCAGCAAAATTTTGATGGCCAAATTGACGGCCGTCGCATCCCCGATGCCGGTTTACCCACCGACGTTATCACCGGTCCTCTGGACATAAACGGCGGCGACGGCCACGGCATCATTCGCCCCCGTTATTCCGCTTCCGATCTGGACGCCTACATCAGTAGTAGTCAAATCCGCCGCTTTTACCTTAGAAAAGGCGACATTATATCAGGACCAGCCCGTCGCCCCAAAGACAACGAGCGCTACTGGGGACTTCTTAAGGTTGACACAGTCAACGGCCAAGACCCGTTCAAAGTTGGCCACCGCCCCAAGTTCCAAAACATGACCCCCATCTACCCCGACAAACACATGACTTTAGAAACCAAACAAGAGATCTTATCAACCAGAATGATGGACATGGTTTCCCCTGTTGGCTTCGGTCAGCGTGGCCTTATAGTCTCTCCACCCAAAGCCGGTAAAACCACTATCCTAAAAGACATTGCCACCGGAGTCGCCATCAATCACCCCAACGTCCACCTCATGGCGGTCCTCATTGGCGAGCGGCCAGAAGAGGTCACCGATATTAGAAAACATATCGAAGTCGCCACAGGCGGCAAAGGCGAAGTAGCGGCCAGTAACTTTGACGAAGAGCCCACCGAACAAACCAGGGTCGCCGAAGTAGCCTTAAACCGAGCCAGAAGAATGGTCGAAGTCGGCGAAAACGTCGTTATACTGCTAGACTCCATTACCAGGCTTGCCAGGGCCTACAATCTGGCCATGCCCACTTCAGGTAGAACCCTGTCTGGGGGCTTTGACCCGGCCGCTTTGCACCCGCCCAAACAATTCTTTGGCGCCGCCAGAAACTTTGAGGAACACGGTAGTTTGACTATCCTTGGCACCGCCCTTATCGACACCGGCTCCCGGATGGACGATCTCATCTACGAAGAGTTTAAAGGCACCGGCAACATGGAACTCCACCTAGAGCGTCAATTGGCCGAGCGGCGTATATTCCCGTCTATCGACATCCAACGCTCCGGTACCAGAAAAGAGGAGCTGTTGTTTAATAACTCCACGTACCAAAGCATCATCGTCATGAGACGAATGATCGATCTACTGGGCAAAGACGAGCGCACCAGCGTCTTTATCGATCGACTCAAGAAAACCAAAAACAACAAAGAATTTTTAGCCGCCCTCAAAGAAGGCTAACAAAAATTTCTAATTCCTGCCCGCCGGCAGGCAGGTCTAATTATTCTAACTGTTTCAGATTTGGAGTTTAAAATTTGAGATTTTTTCGTACTTGTGATTTGGCATTTGTTTATAGTTTAGAGATTAGGTCAATTTGCCAAGTTGCATTACATCGGCACCGGTGTTAGTATGAATGCTCCCAAATAGGGGAAGACATGCAACGATTTTCATTTTTTAGAGACTTCAAAGAATTCCTATCATTTCTAGGCAATTATATTTACAAGCGCTCCTATCGTTATTTCCGTCATTTTGAAAAAGGGAAAGATTTTATTGTCGACGGTCTCTACCAAAAACGGGGTAAATACGCCCAGCCTTTTGTTCATTCCGGCATGATGGGACTTTTATTCGTGGGTGTCACCTTTGGACCCCTTATTTTGTCCGAAACTGCCTCAGCCGACGAGTTGTCCGAAGGCACCCTACCCTCATCGGTGGTCCTGGGCACCTCCACCGACCCCAACTACCTCCAACAAATTTCAACTCAATCCAGTCAAGGTGTTATCGAATATAGAGGCGGCGAAATCTTAGAATACCAAGTCCAGGAAGGTGACACTATCGGCAGTATTGCCGAAAAATATAACCTCCAGCTTGACACTATTCTCTGGGCCAATGACCTAACGGAAAAAAGTGCCATCAAACCAGATCAAATCATCAAAGTCCCGCCGGTCGACGGTATAGTCCACACCGTCAGAAAAGGCGATACCATCTACTCACTGGCCAAACGCTACGGCCTGGGAGACGACCCCGCCGCCGCCCAGGGTATTTTGAATTACCCTTTCAACACCTTCACAGACGACGAAACCTTTGGGCTGGCCATTGGCCAAATTGTGGTTATCCCCGATGGGGCTAAACCAGAGCCGGGTATCGCCGCTCCCACCACCCGCTTTGCCAGTCGCCCCACTCCCGACGCCGGCACCGTCTCTGCCGCCGGCTCCTTCATTTGGCCGGCCTCTGGCGGTATATCCCAGCGGTTTGCCGGTTACCATCCGGCAATCGACATCAGCAACCGATCCGGGGGGTCCATATTGGCGGCCGACTCGGGCACGGTTATTGTTGCCGGCTGGCCGGACAACTATGGCTACGGCAACCGAGTTATTATTGATCACGGCAACGGCTTTGTTACTCTCTACGCTCATCTATCCGGTTTCAGCGTCTCCGCGGGCCAAACTGTCACCAGAGGCAACGTCATTGGCAATATGGGTTGCACCGGCCGTTGTACCGGTACTCACCTCCACTTTGAAATAAGAAGTGGTGGCGTCGTCCAAAACCCCCTCAGTTACCTGCAGTAAAATCCTAAACTTCACCTAAATTCCTGTAATTTCCTCTATTGGCGTATACTATCCTCATGATTGACGAAGCCACATTCACAGTCCGCGCCGGCCACGGTGGCAGCGGCACCGTTTCTTTTAGGCGGGAAAAATTCATCCCCAAAGGCGGTCCCGATGGGGGAGACGGGGGTGACGGTGGTTCTGTTTATTTGGAAACTGACCTCAACTTAAATACTCTCCGATTCTTTGCCGGTAAAACCAAATTCGAGGCTAAATCCGGTGGCCGAGGCAGCAAACAAAAAAAACATGGTAAAAATGCCCAGGATTTAACTCTTATGGTTCCGGTTGGTACCACGGTCTATCAAGCCTCACAGGGTAATATTTGGCTACTTTTGGCAGATCTTAATAAACCCCACCAAAGAGCCCTTATAGCCCAGGGTGGACTTGGTGGTCGGGGCAATTGGCAGTTTAGAAGCAGCACCAACACCACACCCAAAGAATTTGAAATGGGCACTCGCGGCGAAGTCAAAATTATCAAACTGGAATTAAAACTGCTGGCCAATGTGGGCCTCGTGGGCCTGCCAAACGCTGGCAAAAGCACCCTACTTTCAGTCCTCACCAAAGCCCGTCCTCAAATCGCCAACTACCCCTTCACCACCATCAGTCCCAATCTTGGCGTTATGGAATTTAAAGGAGCCCAGTCCTCTCAGAGACGTGCTCGTTTTAAGGATCCCAAAGGGGAGGTTAGTACCTCTAATAGTCTTGTAATTGCGGATATTCCTGGGTTGATCGAAGGCGCCTCAATCGGCAAGGGCCTGGGCATTCAATTCCTAAAGCATATTGAACGTTGTCTTCTCTTGGTTTTTGTTATCGCACCCCGCGACCACGAGCTAAACGAATCTGCCGCCAAACTAGTCAAATCACTCCTGTCACAATTAAACGAAGTCAAAAACGAAATGCAGACCTACAACCCCAAACTTCTAGATTTACCGGCCATCATTACCCTAAACAAAACCGATTTATTATCAGACAAAACCGTCACCCAAATTATTACTTTCTTCCAAAAAGAGGGGATAGAAGTTTTGCCCATCTCGTCTGCCACCAAAAGCGGTATCGATCGGCTCACCATAGTCATCACCACAACTTACAATCAGGCTCAAACATGATTCATATACTAGTGACTTAAAACCCTACGATCATTCCCATTAGCACTAGTGTCATTAAAAAGCGACCCTTTAAGACACTTGCATTTACCCACCTACCAACCTCTACTCCCAAACTACATTTCAGCTTTTACCACTTTCCAAATAGTATTATCACCCACACCCCGCTCAAAGGCTTTCTTATGTGTCGTCAGGGCAAATACAATTTCTTCGTTATCATATGTATAATCCAACACATCTCTAATGTAACCTGCTAGCCTGTTGATTTGCCCTTGTTTGGTAATAATAAATAGAATATTTGGAAACAAACCATCATGCCCTCTATAAGCTTCATTATCAACCTCACTGTAAAGTTCAATATATTGTCGAACCCGGTACTCAAGCGCGTAGCGGGGAATGTGAGCCGGAAATAAATCTACGAAAAAAGCAGCAGACTCATCCATTTTTATAGACATTTTATCAACGTAGATGTCGGCAAAATACTTTTTTTGCAAATCAAAATCATCATCACCCGCAGACAAAGAGTGCATGTCGGCTTTAGTAAAACACTCAAAATCCCACTTCGTCCCTTCAAGTTCCTTAAACTGCATATAGAGTTCACACACAGCAATCGAATGGTCAATAAACAATTGAGAAGCATTTTTATCAGCGTACATCTTCTTTACCATCTTATCTGCCAAACTATAGTCGCCTACTCGCTCCTCAATCACCAGTTTGGTCCATAAAATACCGTTGTTATGTAAGAAATATATTGAAGGTTTAGTATTCTCCAATAGTTTTCGTGAGTATATTCGCCCTAAATATTTTTTATCAACCAAGTCTTTCAACCACACATTAATTCGATGTGCGCCTTTATGCCCCAGAAACTTCTGAATCTGTTGTCTATTTATGAATCTAAACTTAGCTACCAATTCCATAATTTTTTTCTGTTTGTTGGAAATCTTAGGTAGTTCTTTATAACCCATATCATTCTCTACATAGTTAAATAAGTATTACCAAGAGCAGGTGAAAATTTAAAAAGGACAGAAGCAATCAACTAGGCTAGCAAGTAAGAAGGTCAATTAAGGACAATTATAGTACAAAGGTCAATAACAAAGCAGGCTCTAACTACCCCTCGCGTCTTACTTTACTTTAGTAAAGGAAAGAGCGGAAGTTTCACGTCAACTTTAGCCATAAACATAGCTTCTTTTTTGTACTAACAGGTGACTACAGATTATTGGTTACCTAAAGATTTGTTTCAATTTTTAGTTGGAAAAAATTATATGCACCGTTCAATGCAGGGCAGATCAAAACCGGGACGCATTAGTCAGTTACTGGTCAACTGTTTCAGATTTTCCGACAAGGCTTTTTTATCAGACTAGGGTCGACCCGCGCACCAAGGGTAAACCAACAAGAAACAGTCACTACAAGGGTGTTTTACGGATAGATTACTTTGACAGTTCAATTTCAAAAACCATGGAAGTCTTGTATAATCTCACTTCAGAAGCAGTTTGGCATACTTCTATGGGCCGCTAGCTCAACTGGTAGAGCGCTTCGATGGCATCGAAGAGGTAAGGGGTTCGACCCCCCTGCGGTCCACTCCACTGGGCCGTTAGTATAGTGGTAACACACTGCATTCGCATTGCAGGGACGGGAGTTCGATTCTCCCACGGTCCACCCCGCTTAGTGGGATTATTAGCACATTACGTTTCCTTTTATGCCAAAATATATCAAAACTTTCCCCAAGCTTACAAAGAAAGAGTTAGCCCAAATAAAAACTACCAAACTACAAGAATTTGGATCAGAATCGATCCAAGTCATTGACCAAAATTCTCTTTTCTTTCTGCTTTACGAGCAAAGATCACTTGTGGCCCACGCCGAATTAACCCCCATCGGCCCGGCCATGTTTAGAAACGAAACCTTCATCATTAGCGGCATTGGCGGGGTGGTCGCCAATAGAAAATTCCAAGGTTACGGCCGACAACTTATGTCCATGATCAAAGATCATTTGCGAGCCAATCAGCTGCTAGGCATTGGCTTTTCGGGTCTAGTCAACAAGCTCTTCTACGAAAAGTGCGACCTTTTTGTTAGTAGCCAAGACATAAAACGCTTTGTCTATTACGATCAAGGCAAACCGGCAGTCAACCCCAACGACGAGTGTGTTATTATCTACGATTGCGCGCCGGGGGAGTTTAGCCAAAAATTGGCCAAATACCCCAAAGAAGAAGTATTATTACCCAGAAAGCCAGATTGGTAATCATGAAACAAGACAAAACTTTAGTTTGTGAAGATTGTAAACAGGAGTTTGTATTTACTATGGGGGAGCAGGAATTCTATCAAGAAAAAGGTCTACTAGAACCTAAATACTGCCTCATTTGTCGCGGCAAATACGAAGCCCAACAGAGAAATAAAAACAAGTATAATAAAACCTGACTATGCCCACCAGCAAGCTGCCCGCCACTTTAAAATTTGCTCTTATCATAGCCCTTACTTTTTTTGTGTTTATTTCGGGTGAGGTCTTATTTATATCAAGAGATGACTCTAGGTCTTCTCTCAACTTTTATAAAACCTTGGCCCATTATTCTACCCAGCTTTCCAACCCAAATACCGCTTTGTTTTTCATCAATCAAATGTTTTCCATAACATCTAACCACTATTACTCAAACAGATACCCTTCATTAACTTCACCCAAAGCTAATGTCAACTTATATGAGATTAAATCCAATACCCAGATTAAAAATAGATTTAACATTTATCTGAAAAAAGTCGACCTAGATTATCTAGTTACAGACGATGCATCCAGATTCGCCAAAATCTATTATGAATTAGGATTAATTGCATACCAAAACCAATCTTTGCAGCTAGCAGAAGACTTGTTTACACTGGCTAGCTATTCAGCACCCGAATGGAGTTTTTTTTATTTTGAGCTAGCAAACTTTTACTCAGAGTTGGAAGACACAAGTCAGTCATTTCGGGTTATTAGTAGGTGTAGAAGTTTTGAATTTGCCAGGCAATATTGCACAGGATTTGAAACGGAATATTTAGACAAAAACCAATCCCAACCTGTGGGTTTTTACAATCAAACTATCCAAACGGAAATGCCTACCCTTAGTCCTGGAGTTAATATCAACTAACTAAAAAAACTCTTTACCTGTCCTGAAATATACTGCACGTCGTTTTTTTTCAAATACTGGTGTAAAGGCAGAGACAAAACAGACCGACTAATTTTTTCAGCCACTGGAAAATCTCCCTTTTTATATCCCAAATATTTTAATGCCGGTTGTAAGTGCAGGGGGGTTGGATAATAGACTTTACTTTCAATACCCCTAGTACTTAAATAATTCATCAACTCGTGCCGCCTCTTTATCAGTATAGTGTAAACATACCAGGATGGCGAAACGCCAGAGTCAATCTTAAGTGTTTTTATTTTGGTTCCTTCAAATTCTCCGTTGTATACATTAGCTATAACCTGCCTCTTCTTTATTTTGTTTTTAAGGTATCTCAATTTATAGTTAAGGATCGCTGCCTGGAGGTTGTCCATGCACATCGTACCTCCCACCAAGTGATGCAGATCCTTATTGCCCTCTTTTCTTCCGTGATCTCTTAACATCACTATCTTCTTTTGTATTTGTTTGCTGTCTGTTACAACCACCCCTGCATCTCCAAAAGCCCCCAGAATTTTTGAGGGATAAAGTGAAAAGCACCCGGCAACCCCAAAAGAACCTAACATTTTATTCCCGACCTTAGTCCCATCCGCATGTGAGCAATCTTCAACCACCTTTATTTCATAAGTTTTAGCTAGACTTACCAATTTATTGATATACATAGGCAGTCCATAAACGTGAATCGGTACAACGGCCTTTGTTTTACTAGTTATGGCTTTTTCAACATTTTTTATTTCCATCCCTAAGTTATTCTTATTGACATCTACAAATACTGGCTTAGCCCCGACATTTATTATCGCTTCTGCTGTGGCAAAGTAAGTAAAAGGTGAGGTAATCACCTCATCACCTTGACCTACCCCAATTGCTTTAAGAGACAAGCTCAAAGCGGCGGTTCCAGAAGATACTCCAATTGCATATTCGGTTCCCACAAAGTCAGCAAACTTTTTTTCGAAACTATTCAAATCACTACCTTTGAAAAATTGAACTCTCGATATCACCCGTTCAAATGCTTTAACTAGCGCCCCACTATGATCCAGCGTTTCTTTTTTTAGATCAATTAAGGCATATCTTTTCATCTAGTTAATCTTATTTAATATCTTTTCCATCAGCCGTACCTCTTTGAGCACTTTAAACCCGGCTGTTTTTGGTTGAGTCATTGTTTCACTACACTCCAGAAAAGCTTTAATAACCTTTCTTAAGGTATTTTGCTTACCTTCTATTTGTGTTTTTTCGTTTCCAATTCCAACCCCAGTTAGACTTATTGTGTCAACTTTGCTAGATTCTCTTCTCCAAACCAAACTACCTGTATCACCTTGAATCATCCAAACCCGCTTCTTCCTTTTTGTATTACCAACTAACTTTATATTTACCTGGGTCTTATCA
>Ga0214472_10004795_pt1 | contig 14267 bp, 11 predicted proteins | sample RVTome_6_FD_207662 | JGI IMG/M metagenome (GOLD analysis project Ga0214472, IMG submission 207662) | Soil microbial communities from uranium-contaminated site in the Upper Colorado River Basin, Wyoming, United States - RVT140D175 | ecosystem: Environmental > Terrestrial > Soil > Contaminated >... | reverse complement strand
GGCGAATATCCTGTGGTGGCCCTCGAGCCGGTGCCGGTGGCCGGGTTCTTCGGCCGCCTGTGGGACGCGCTGCTGCTGTGGATCAAGAGCCTGTGACGAAGTCGCGGAGCGACGCATGAGACACCCTGTGTCAAGCTCCCGCGTTCTGCGTGCGCGGCGGCGTAGCCCGGATGGAGCCCCGGCGGAATCCGGGACTGGCGGCGAAACGATCACGGTCGGCCCCGGATTCCGTTGCACTCCATCCGGGCTACGAGTCATCTCCACGATTCCCGGGGAGGTGCTGCCATGAGCATCTGCTACCTGAACGGCGAGTTCCTCCCGCTGGACGAGGCACGCATCTCGCCGATGGATCGCGGCTTCCTGTTCGGCGACGGCGCCTACGAGGTGATCCCGGTCTACTCGCGGCGTCCGTTCCGCCTGCACGAGCACATCGCGCGCCTCGCCCACACGCTCGAGGCGATCCGCCTGCCCGATCCGCACCCTGCCGGCGACTGGGCGGCGATCGTGGGCGAGATCGTCGAACGCAATCCGTGGCGTGACCAGTCGGTGTATCTGCAGGTCTCGCGCGGCGTCGACGACAGGCGCAACCATGCCTTCCCGACGGTGACGCGGCCGACCGTGTTCCTCATGAGCGACGAGCTCGTCACCACCCCCGCCGCGCAGCTGGCCACCGGCGTCGCGGCCGTGTCGGCGGCCGATTTCCGCTGGCTGCGCTGCGACCTGAAGACGGTGGCGCTGCTCGCCAACTGCCTGCTGCGCCAGCAGGCGGTGGACCAGGGCTGCGCCGAGACGGTGCTGTTTCGCGACGGCTTCCTTACCGAGGGTGCGGCCTCCAATATCTTCATGGTCAAGGACGGCGTGCTGCTCGCGCCGCCCAAGAGCCACCTCATGCTGCCCGGCATCACCTACGACGTGGTGCTCGAACTGGCCGACCGCCACGGCTTGCCGTGCGAGGTGCGCGAACTGCTGGAAGACGAGGTGCGCGCGGCCGACGAGCTGTGGATGACCTCGTCGACCAAGGAGGTGCTCGCCATCACCCGCCTCGACGGCGAGCCGGTGGGTGACGGCACGCCCGGTCCGGTGGGTCGGCAGATGTATGCCTGGTACCAGGACTTCAAGAACACGGTGATGCGCGGTGGCTGATACGACCCGTACCACGCTGCTCGAGTTTCCGTGCGAGTTCCCGATCAAGATCATGGGCGCGCGGGTGGACGCGTTCGCCCAGGCGGTGGTGGAGGTCGTGCTGCGCCACGCCCCCGACTTCGAGCCGGCCACGGTCGAGATGCGCGCGTCGCGCAAGGGCAACTACCTGGCCATCACCTGCACCATCAATGCGGTATCCCAGGACCAGCTCGACGCCTTGTACCGCGAGCTCACCTCGCACCCGCTGGTGAAGGTCGTGCTGTGACGGGGGCCGGCGCGTGAGCGATGCCTGCGATCGGCTGCCCTCGCCGGCACCGGCCGGCGGATGCGCGCAGGCGGCGCCGTGCGAGATCGCCGACCACCTGGACCAGATCCTGGTGCGCCGCCTCGGCCAGGTCGACTACGAGCCGACGTGGCACGCCATGCGCGCCTTCACCGACGCCCGCGACGGCGCCACGCCGGACGAGGTCTGGCTGCTGCAGCACCCGCCGGTGTACACCCTCGGCCAGGCTGGGCGCCCCGAACACCTGCTGCGCGACACCGGCATTCCCCTGGTCAGGATCGACCGCGGCGGCCAGATCACCTATCACGGCCCGGGCCAGCTGGTGGCGTATCTGCTCATCGACCTGCATCGCCGTCACCTCAAGGTGCGCGAGCTGGTGCACATGATGGAGCAGGCGATCATCGACTGCCTCGCCGATTACGGCGTGGACGCTCGGCGCAAGGCCGGCGCACCCGGTGTCTATATGGGCGGGGACAAGATCGCCGCGCTGGGCCTGCGGGTGCGCAACGGCTGCAGCTATCATGGCCTGTCGCTCAACGTCGACATGGACCTCGCGCCGTTCTCGTGGATCAATCCGTGCGGCTATGAAGGCCTGAAGACCGTCCAGCTGCGCGACTACGGCGTCACCGACGACGTCCCCGCGGTGGGCGAGCGACTGCTTGCCCATCTGCAGCGCCTGTTGCCGCCGGTGGCTACCGCCGCCGCGCAAGCGCCGGCGTGAACCCAAGGGCCACCCGCCCGACAACAACCGAGAGAAAAGAGAGACCCCCGCCATGGAAACCCCCGCCCGCAAGCAGCGCGGCGCCGACAAGACGGCGCGTATCCCGATCAAGATCGTCCCCGCCGAGCGCCTCAAGAAGCCCGACTGGATCCGCATCCGGCTCGGCGCCGGCGAAGAGGCCGAGCGCTTCAACGAGATCAAGGCGACGCTGCGCGACCACAAGCTGCACACCGTGTGCGAGGAAGCCTCCTGCCCCAACATCCATGAATGTTTCGGCAAGGGCACCGCGACCTTCATGATCATGGGCGACATCTGTACCCGGCGCTGCCCCTTCTGCGACGTCGGCCACGGCCGCCCCGAGCCGCTCAACGCAGACGAGCCGGGTGACCTCGCGCGCACCATCGCCGCGATGCGCCTCAACTACGTGGTGATCACCAGCGTCGACCGCGACGACCTGCGCGACGGGGGCGCCCAGCATTTCGTCGACTGCATCCGCGAAACGCGCGCCGCCTCGCCCAAGACCGCCATCGAAGTGCTGGTGCCGGATTTTCGCGGGCGCATGGAGGTCGCCCTGGAGATCTTCGACCAGGCGCCGCCGGACGTCATGAACCACAACCTGGAAACCGTGCCGCGCCTCTACAAGCAGGCGCGTCCCGGCGCCGAGTACGACTACTCGCTGCGCCTGCTCAAGGAATTCAAGGCGCGCCATCCGGCAGTGCCGACCAAGTCGGGCCTCATGGTCGGGCTGGGCGAGACCGACGAGGAGATCCTCGAGGTGCTGCGCGACCTGCGCGCCCACGACGTGGAGATGCTCACCATCGGCCAGTACCTGCAGCCGTCGAGCGGCCACCTGCCGGTGCTGCGCTACGTGCACCCCGACACGTTCAAGATGTTCGAAACCGAGGCCCTGAAGATGGGCTTCAAAAACGCCGCCTGCGGCCCGATGGTGCGTTCCTCCTACTGGGCCGACCAGCAGGCGCACGGCGCCGGAGTGGTGTGAGGGCGGCGTAGGGAAGGGGGCCTTGACGGTCGTCGTTCGCGGTCACGCCGGGCGATGCGTCCGGCGGCAATGGTTCTGCGCAGCGGTGCTATCTTCGCCTAGCGGTACAGCCGCTCGGCGCGCTCGTGGCGCTCCTGTTCCTCGATGCTCAGGGTCGCGGTCGGCCGCGCCAGCAGGCGCCCGACCCCGATCGGTTCGCCGGAGACCTCGCAGTAGCCGAAGCTGCCGTCTTCGATGCGGCGCAGGGCTGCTTCCACCTTGTGCAGCAGTTTCAGCTCGCGGTCACGGATGCGCTGCTCCAGGACTTGCTCCTCTTCCTGGGTGGCGCGGTCCGCTTCGTCCGGCGTGGCCACCGTCTCGCGCAGATGCGAACGGGTTTCCTCGCTGTTCTCGCGCAATTCGTCCTGAATCGAGAGCAGGCGGCGGCGGAAGAAGTCGAGCTGGGCCGCGTTCATGTAGTCCTCGGCCGGCATGGCCAACAGCTCGGCCTCGGTGAGGGGACGAATGCGGGTCATTACGTCGGTCATCGTGAATGCTCCCTATTGTTGTTGCTGCTGGCTCGCCTGGATTTCGCGCGCCGCGCGCTCCATGGCGCGCACGAAGTAGATGAAGTCCATTTCCGGCACCGGGGCACCGAGACGGGTGGCAACGGCGGAAATCTGTCCGCGATGATGAACGAAATGCGTCATCAGGTGGGTAAGAACGTCAGTCACGGCATTTTCCTGGGGGTCGCCGTTCATCCGCGCGTACGCCGCACGCTGCGCGAAACGCTCCGGCGGCTGCGCTTCCAGCCAGTGGCGGAACTCGCGCAACTCGAGCTGCAACTGGTGCTTTAGCGCCACCCAGTCGGTGTGGTGGAGGACGCCGAGATCGATTACGGGGCGCTCGCCGCGCAGGCGGCCCGCCCACAGGCGCAGCACCATCAGCAAGTGGTCGACGGTGTGCTGGATGCTGCCGTAGAACAAGCCTTCATGGGCCTGCAACGTATCCGGATGGAGCCGCGCCAGGCTGTCGAACAGCACCTGATTGGCCCAGATCTGATAGTCGGTCTGGCGCAGGAAGTGGTGGTGCCAGTCGGGGGTCATGGCAATGTCTCAGACGCTGCGCGGGGTCGTGACGCCCACCGCGGATGGCGGCGACCCGTGGGTGCCGGCGAGGAGGACCGTCCTTGCGCGCGGCACTCCGCAATGACGGCGAATATCCCGAGTTTCATGCGCTGTTCGTCAAATCCGTGCAGCCGGCCGGGTTTCCATTCTGAAAGTTTTTGCCACCCTTGGGAAGCCCGCCCGCAATTGCAGCGCCGCGGCCGGGACAGGCGCCGGGCGCGACGCCTCGATCGGTTAGAATGGCGGCGCGTTGCCTGTGGGCGGCGCACGTGCTTTCCTCCCCCGCATCGATCGATCCAGGCCCATGTCCGCTTTGCTCAATCCACCCCAGCGCGAAGCCATCCATTATCTCGACGGCCCCAGCCTGGTGCTGGCCGGGGCGGGCAGCGGCAAGACGCGCGTCATCACCCAGAAGATCGCCTACCTCGTCCAGCAATGCGGCCTCAACCCGGCCAACATCGCCGCCATCACCTTCACCAACAAGGCGGCCAAGGAGATGCAGGAGCGCGTCGCCGGGCTCATGGGGGGGCGCGCGCCGAAGGGGCTCACGGTATGCACCTTCCACGCGCTGGGGGTGAAGATCGTGCGCCAGGAGGCGGTGCACTGCGGATTGAAGCCGCAGTTCTCCATCCTCGATGCGTCCGACACGGTGCAGATCGTCTCCGACGTCTCGCGCGACAGCGACAAGGCCCGCTCCAAGGCGATGCAGTGGCAGATCTCCTCCTGGAAGAACGCCATGATCACCCCGGAGGAGGCCGCCCGGCTCGCCGACAACGAGCTCGCCTCCGCGGCGGCGCTGCTCTACGCCGAATACGAGCGCACCCTGCGCGCCTACCAGGCGGTCGACTTCGACGACCTCATCGCGCTGCCGGTGCGTCTCTTCGAAGAGCACCCGGAGGTGCGCGAACGCTGGCAGAACAAGCTGCGCTACCTGCTGGTGGATGAATACCAGGACACCAATCGCGCCCAGTACCGCCTGCTGCGCCAGCTGGCGGGGGTGCGCGGGGCGTTCACCGCGGTGGGCGACGACGACCAGGCGATCTACGCGTGGCGCGGCGCCGACGTGGAGAACCTGAAGCTGCTGCAGCAGGACTACCCCAGCCTGAAGGTGATCAAGCTCGAGCAGAACTACCGTTCCACCCGGCGCATCCTCACCGCCGCCAACACGGTGATCGCCAACAACGAGAAGCTCTTCGACAAGCGCCTGTGGTCGGAGCACGGCGCGGGCGATCAGATCGTGGTGAACGCCTGCCGCGACGCCGACCACGAGGCCGAGTGGGTGGCCTCGAAGATCACCGCGCACAAGTTCGAGCACCGCACGCGCTTTGCCGACTACGCCATCCTTTACCGCGGCAACCACCAGGCGCGCCTGCTCGAGCAGCAGCTGCGCAACCAGAAGATCCCGTACGTGATTTCGGGCGGGCAGTCGTTCTTCGACAAGGCCGAGATCCGCGATCTCATTTCTTACCTGCGCCTGCTGATGAACGAGGACGACGACCTCGCCTTCATCCGCGCCATTACCACGCCGCGCCGTGGCATCGGCGCCGGCACCCTGGAAGCGCTCGGGCGCTACGCCGGGCAGCGCCACGTGAGCCTGTTCGCGGCGGTGTTCGAGGAAGGGGCGACCCAGCACCTCACCGCGCGCCAGCTCGAAGGCGTGCAGGAGTTCGCCGGCTTCATCAACCGCCTGCAGTACCGCGCCACGCGCGAGCCCGCGGCGCGCCTGCTGGAGGATCTGCTCGCGGCGATCCGCTACGAGGCGTGGCTGTTCGAGCACCTCGACCCGCGCGAAGCGGAGTCGAAATGGAGCAACGTGCGCGACTTCGTCGGCTGGCTGGGCAGGAAGGGCGAGGAGGACGGCAAGAACCTCATCGAGCTGACCCAGACCATCGCGCTCATCTCGATGCTGGACAAGAACGACGCCGACTTCGACGGGGTGCAGCTCGCCACCCTGCACGCCTCCAAGGGCCTCGAGTTCAAGCACGTGTTCCTGGTCGGGGTAGAGGAGGGCTTGCTGCCGCACCAGTCGAGCATCGACGAGGACAAGATCGAGGAGGAGCGGCGCCTGATGTACGTCGGCATCACCCGCGCCCAGCGCTCGCTCACCATCACCTGGTGCGAGCGCCGCAAGGCCGGCAAGGACGTGCGCACGTGCGAGCCCTCGCGCTTCATCGACGAGATGGGCGGCGACGTGAAGGTGAACGATCGCAAGTCGAATGCGCCGGTGTCGAAGGAAGAGGGTCGCGCCAACATCGCCAAACTGATGGCGATGCTCGAAGGACGCACCGCCGGCTGAAGGCGGGGCGTCATGCGCGTCGGCGTGCGGCGGGCGCCGCCACCGGCGCTTGTTCGGCCAGCACCGCCTCGAAGCGCGCGATGGCGGCACTCAGCGCGGGCCGCTCCAGCACGTTGTCGGGCAGCACGCTGCGCAAGATGCCGAGCGCCTCGTCGCGTAACGCGCCGGTGGGCAGCAGCGCCGGCAGGGCGAGCAGGGCCTGCTCGGGCGCGTAGGCGACGATGGCGGACTGGGTGGCGAGCATCTCGCGCAGCGTCGCCGCATCGGCGGTGGCGAACGCCGGCTCCTCGCGCAACTGGCTCTGCACGTAGCCGAGCGTCTCGCGCCGCACCGACCCGCCGACCTTCATCAGCAGCAACAGCATGCGCATCACCGCCTCGCGCACGCCGCCTTCCTCGATGCGCGCCAGCGCAGCCACCGATGTGTCCTGTCGCGCGGCGGGCGCCGCGGGCGCGCGGCTCAGCCGTTGTCCCGCGCCGATCAGGTCGAGATAGTCGTACACCGCGTGGAACGCGGTTTCCATCGCCAAATCGCGCGCGTCGCGCCACGCATCGAGGGTGCGCTCGACCGTCTCGGAAACCGCCTCCGGAAACCACCACAGCGGGTTGTCAGCCGTGGCGGCCGGGGGCGGCTCGATGAGGCGCGCCGCGTTGGCGGCCGGGGCGAGCCACCATAGCCACGGATTGAAATCGCTCCACATGGCGCGCTGCACGCGCAGGGGATGAAGCTCGCGCCGCCAGTGCGCCGACCACTCGTTCGAGATCGCGCGCACCCACGGCGAGACGAACAGGTCGTAGAGCCTGGCGTTGAGCTCCGACACCCCGGCGACAATGCGGAAATGGCCCTCGTCCAGGCGCGTGTCGTCGTGGCTCAGGATGTCGTCGATCTCGCGCTCGTGAAGGCTCACTTCATACTGCGGCAGGCCGCGCTCGTCCATCGGCGCGTCCTCGATCACCAGTTCGTAGAGTCCGGGCGGCAGCGCCTCGATTGCGGCCAGCGTGCCGGCGATCTGCGAGAATTCGCGCCGCACCACCGAGCCCGACACGAAGATCCCCAGATGCCCGGTGTCGGCGTGGATGATGTAGACGATAGTCTGGCCGTACGCCTTGATCTCGCGCGCGGACAGATAGCTGTCCGCGATCCAGTTGAGCGCCTGCTGCGGCGGGGTGATGTCGTCGCCGTGCGAACAGAACACCACGATCGGCGAGCGCACCTGGCGCAGGTCGAGCATCAATCCACGCGCGAGCGGGATGCCGCCGGTGGCGAGCTTGTTGCCCACGAAGAGGTCGTCGACGATGTCACGAATCTCCTCGCCGTTGAGGAGCACGAAGCCGCCCCACCACTTCTCGAAGTCGAGGAAGCGCTCGACCTCGTGGTCGATGTCGGCGAACAGGCGGTAGTACTTGGTCCACAGCGTGTTGGCCGGATTGAGCGTCTCGAAGTTGTGCACCAGCCAGGCGCCGTCGAACTTGCCGCTGCCCAGGTCGCTCAGGAAATAGGCGGGCCAGCCGCCGCCGGCCAGTCCCCCCATGTAGCGCATCGGATTCTTGCCATGGACGCCCGCCCAGTACGACAGCGGCGCGCCGTTGAGCACCAGCGGCCCGGTGATCTCCGGGTCGGACGCGGCCAGCCCCATTACCGCCCACCCGCCCTGGCAGTTGCCGACGATGGCGGGCTTGGGGCTGTGCGGATGGCGCCGCGCCACTTCCCGCACGAAACGCGATTCGGCCGCCGCCACCGAGCGCAGCGTCTGACCGGGCTCCGGCTCCGGGTAGAACACCGCGAAATACACCGGATTGCCCTCGCGCAGCGCCACCCCGACCTGCGACTCCTGCTTGAAGCCGCCGATGCCCGCGCCATGTCCGGCGCGCGGGTCGATGATGAGGTAGGGCCGCTTGTCCGGATCGACCGTGACGCCCTCTGGCGGGACGATGCGCACCAGGCAGTAATTGACCGGGTCGGGCAGATGGCGCCCGTCGATCAGGATCTCGTAGTCGAAGGCGAGCAGCGGCGGCTTGCCGCTCGCCTCGTAGGCGAGGAAGTTGTTGCCGCGCTGACGCAACACGTCGAGGAACAGGACGGTGCGGCGCACCATGTCTATCGTGAACTCCCACACCTCGGCAAAGCCGGGCGGACGCGCCGGCAGCCGGCGCAGCGCGCGGCTGACCGTCAGCGCCTGCCAGGGCATGGCCCGGTGCGCCTGACGCGCCGAGGCGCGGTGGCGGTAACGGGCGCCCAGCCGCTCGAGTCGCGTGGCCAGGGTATCGCCTTGGCGAACGGTGTGTTCGGCGTTTGCCGGTAAGAACATCTCCCCTCCGTTGGTGCCGGGTTCGGCAGGCGGAGCAAGGCGCGTACCTTGGGGCGGCCGGCCGGGGCGGGTGCGCTGCGGCGCGCGGCGCCATCCGCGCAGCCAAGGGCCGGCGCCGGAGCGCCGGCCGCGACGGTGAACAATCTACCGGGGGCGGGTAAAGCCTGCCGTGCCGCTCAGCGCCCGCCCCACGGCATCACCGGCACCGTGGAGATGGCGTTGGCCGGCGCCCCCTCGATCAGGCGGCGGCTGATGGCGAGATACACCAGGGTGCGGTTGGCCGCGTCCCACATGCGCACGATGCGCGTCTCCTTGAACAGGATCGAGGTGTCCTCGGAGAACACCACCTCGTCTTCGGGGAGCTTCGCGGGCACCGCGATCGGCCCGGTCTGGCGGCAGGCGAGCGAGAACTGGGACGGATCCTGCGCCAGCCCGAGCGAGCCGGAGATGCCGCCGGTACGCGCCTGGCTGACGTGGCAGGTGACCCCCGGCACCTTCGGGTCGGCGAAGGCCTCGACGCATACGCGGTGGTTGGCCCCGAACAGCTTCCACGCGGTGGTGACGCAGCCGATGGTCTCGGCGGCGGCCGGCGCGCTCGCCAGCAACAGGGACAGCAGGATGGGATGGCGCATGCATGGACTCCTGGCGGATGCCGAAAATTCGACTATATTGCAGTGCAACAACCGGGCGGCATGATCACCCGTGCATCCGCACGCCCGGCGCTCGGGAATCATTTTGCCGCAGCGGTTTCGATACCACGACCCACCCCCATCACAATAATTCCGGGAAGCCCTTCATGACCGCTTCGAATCCCTCCCTGCTCGGGCGCATTCCGCTCGCCTTCGGGACCTTTTTCGCGATCCTCGGCGATGCCGGGCTGGCCGCCCAGATCCTGCGCCTGCGCAAGGGCGCGCCGGCGCCGGCCGCAGCGGCCGCGCCCGCTCCCCCGCCGCCGCCGCTGCGCGAGGCACCGCACCATGCGGCACTGCAATTGCTCGGGCTGCTCCAGCGCGAGGCGCGCTTCATCGACTTCGTCGAGGAAGACATCGCCGCCTATGCGGACGCCGAGATCGGTGCCGCCGCACGCCTGGTGCACGACGGCTGCCGCAAGGCGCTGCACGAGCATTTCACCCTGCACCCGGTGCGCGACGAGGCCGAAGGCGCGCGGCTCACCCTGGCGGCGGGGTTCGACGCCGCGGCGATCCGCCTCACCGGCAACGTGGTGGGCGAGCCGCCGTTCACCGGGCAGCTCACCCATCGCGGCTGGCGCGTCACCGAGACGCGCCTGCCCAGGCTGGCCGACAGCCATGATCCGGGCATCGTCGCGCCGGCGGAGGTCGAGCTATGAGCAGGAATGATCCCGCCGCGCGGGAACCCGCCGCGGCCGCCCCGGAGGGGGCCGCCCGCTACGCCATCGGGATCGACCTCGGTACCACCCACTGCGCGCTGTCGTACGTCGACGTTGCGGCGAGCGACGGCGAAGCGGCGCGCCTCGAGGTGCTCCCGATCCCGCAGCTCACCGATCCGGGGGCGGTCGAGGAGCACCCGCTATTGCCGTCCTTCATCTACCTGCCGCACGCGAGCGAGCTCGCCGCAGGCGATCTGAGTCTGCCGTGGACCGCCGAGCAGGACTTCGCGGTGGGTGCGTTCGCCCGCGCGCGCGGCGCCACCACGCCGATCCGCATGGTGGCGAGCGCCAAGAGCTGGTTGTGCCATCCGGGGGTGGATCGGCGCGCCCCGATCCTGCCGAGCGACGCCCCCGGGGAGGTCGCGCGCATCTCGCCGCTGGAGGCCTCGGTGCGCTATCTCTCCCACCTGCGCGAGGCGTGGAACGCGGCGCATCCCGACGCCCCCTTCGCCGAGCAGGAGGTCACCGTCACCATCCCCGCCTCGTTCGATCCGGCCGCGCGCGAGCTCACCGCGGAGGCCGCGGCGGCGGCCGGCTATACGCGCATGCGCCTGCTGGAGGAGCCGCAGGCCGCGCTCTACAGCTGGATCGAGCAGAGCGGCGGCGGCTGGCGCAAGGAGGTGCACCCCGGCGACATCATCCTGGTGGTCGACATCGGCGGCGGCACCACCGACCTGTCGCTCATCGCCGTGATCGAGCGCGAGGGCAACCTCGAGCTGCACCGCGTGGCGGTTGGCGACCACATCCTCCTCGGCGGCGACAACATGGACTTGGCGCTGGCCTACGGCGTGGTGCGCAAGCTGGCCGAGCAGGGCACCCGGCTGGACGCATGGCAGACGCGTGCCCTCGCCCACGCCTGCCGCGCCGCCAAGGAGACGCTGCTGGGCGAGGCGGAGACCGACGCGGTGCCGCTGGTGGTGCCCAGCCGCGGCTCGAAGCTGGTGGGTGGCTCGATCCGCACCGAGCTCACCCGCGCCGAGCTCGACGCCATCCTGCTCGACGGCTTCTTTCCCCAGGTGACGATCGCCGAGCACCCGCAGACGCGCGCCCGCGCCGCCCTCACCCAGCTCGGGCTGCCCTATGCCCAGGATGCGGCGGTGACCCGCCACCTGGCGGCCTTCCTCACCCGCCAGCGCGCGGCCACCGCCGAGCTCGAAGGATTCGCGGCGCCGCTGCCGGAGGAGGCGACCTTCCTCCACCCCACCGCGGTGCTGTTCAACGGCGGGGTGCTCAAGTCGGCCCTGCTCGCCGAGCGGCTGCTCGCCAGCGTCGAGCGCTGGCTCGCGGCCGAAGGCGCCGCGCCGGCGCGGCTGCTGGCCGGCACCGACCTCGACCTTGCGGTGGCGCGCGGCGCGGCCTACTACGGCTACGTGCGGCGCGGGCGCGGGGTGCGCATCCGCGGCGGCACGGCGCGCGCGTACTACGTGGCGGTGGAGTCGGCGATGCCCGCCGTGCCGGGCATGGAGCCGCCGATCGAGGCCTTGTGCCTCGCCCCGTTCGGCATGGAGGAGGGCACCGAGGCGGAGCTGCCGGCGCAGGAATTCGGCCTCGTGGTGGGCGAGCCGGTGCGCTTTCGCTTCTTCGGCTCGTCGGTGCGCCGCGACGACCCGGTCGGCACCCTGCTCGACGCCTGGGAACCCGACGAGCTGCAGGAGCTCGAGGAGATCGAGGCGACCCTGCCGCCGGACGGACGCGCCGTCGGCGAGATCGTGCGCGTGAAGCTGCATGCGCGGGTGACCGAGGCCGGCACCCTGGAGCTCGAGGCCCTGCCGCTCGACGGCACCCGGCGTTGGAAGGTGGAGTTCGAGGTGCGCGGCGAAGCGCCGGGGTGACGACGACGCGACCGTCCCGGCAGCACGGCGGCCCGCGACGGGCCGGGCGCGCACCGGCCCGCGGCGGCGACCGGCGCACGCGCCGCCGCGCGGGCCGGCCTTCGACATGAGGCGCGGGTGACAGGCATGACCGGACCGTACCGCGTCGGCATCGACCTCGGCACCAGCAACACGGTCGTCGCCTACGCCGCGCCGGGCAGCGCCGAGATCATGCTGCTGCCCATCGCGCAGCTGGTGGCGCCGGGCGCGGTGGCCGAGCGCGCCCTGCTGCCATCGCTGCGCTACCACCCCGCGCCGGGCGAGCTCGCCCCGGGCGACACCGCGCTGCCGTGGCCGGCGGCCGACGTGGCGGGCGTGGCGCAGGCGGTGGTGGGCAGCCTCGCCCGCGAGCTGGGCGCGCAGGTGCCCGGCCGGGTGGTGGCGAGCGCCAAGAGCTGGCTCTCGCACGCGGCCGTCGACCGGCTCGCCGCGATCCTGCCGTGGGGCGCGGGCGAGGACGTCGCCAAGGTGTCGCCCGTGGCCGCCAGCGCGAGCTACCTCGCCCACGTGCGCGCGGCGTGGCGCCAGCGCTTTCCGGACGCGCCGCTGGAGGCGCAGGAGATCGTGCTCACGGTGCCCGCCTCGTTCGACGAGGGCGCGCGCGCACTCACCGTCGAGGCGGCCCGCCTGGCGGGGCTGCCCACCCTGCGCCTGCTCGAGGAACCGCAGGCGGCCTGCTACGACTGGCTGTTCCGCCACCGCGCGGGCCTCGCCGCGGAACTGGCGCAAACGCGCCTGCTGCTGGTGTGCGACGTGGGCGGGGGCACCACCGACCTCACCCTGATTCAGGTCGCCGTCGACGCCGGCGCCCCGCATCTCACCCGCATCGGGGTGGGCGAGCACCTGATGCTGGGCGGCGACAACATGGATCTCGCCCTCGCCCACCGCGTCGAGCCGCGCCTGGCCGGCGGCGAGCGCCTGTCGGCCGCGCGCTTCTCGCAGCTCGTGCAGCGTTGCCGTGCGGCCAAGGAAGCCCTGCTCACGGCGGACGGCCCCGCCGCGGTCACGGTGACGCTGCTCGGCGGCGGCGCGCGCCTGGTGGGCGCCGCGCGCTCGACCGGGCTCACCCGCGACGAGGCGCATGAGCTCGTGGTGGAGGGCTTCTTTCCGCGCGAGGCGGCCGACGCGCTGCCGCGGCGGCGACGCGCCGGCATCGTCGAGTTCGGCCTGCCCTATCCGGCCGATGCGGCCGTCACGCGCCACCTCGCGGCCTTCCTCGCGCGCCACGCGGCGGCCTCGCGGGCGGCGCTGGGCGACGCGGCGCCCGCCCCCGGCGAACTGCCGGTACCCGACACGGTGCTGCTCAACGGCGGCGTGTTCCGCGCCCCCGCGCTCGCGGCGCGGCTGCTCGACACCCTCGCGCGCTGGCGCGGCGCGCCGCCGCGGGTGCTCGCCAACACCGACCCGGAAGTGGCCGTGGCGCGCGGCGCGGTGGCCTACGCACTGGTGCGCGAAGGCCTCGCGCCGGCCATCGGGGGCGGCTCGCCGCGCAGCTATTTCCTGGTGCTCGACGACCAGGCCGGCACCCCCCGCGGCATCTGCGTGCTGCCGCGCGGCACGGTGGAGGACCGCGAGATCCCGCTCCCCGGGCGCAGCTTTGCGCTGCGCCTCGGGCAGCCGGTGCTGTTTCATCTGGTGGCCTCGAGCGCCGACACGGTGCCCCAGCCCGGCGAAGTCATCCCGCTCGCCGGCGAGGACTTCGTGCGGCTGCCGCCCATCGCCACCGTGGTCGGTGCGCCGGATGCGGGCGGCGGGCGCGGCGAGGTGACGGTCGAGCTCATCAGCGCCATCACCGAGGTCGGCACCCTGCAGATGCACTGCGTGAGCGCCGCCGACCCCGCCCGCCGCTGGCTGCTCGAATTCCAGCTGCGCGGCGCCGGTGCGGCACCCGCCCCGGACCCGCGCGCCGGCCTGCCGCCGCGTTTCGGCGAGGCGGTCGAGCGCATCGAGCGCGTGTTCGGCAGCCGCTCGCGGGAGATCACCGGCAAGCAGGTGCGCCAGCTGCGCGGCGAGCTCGAACACCTGCTGGGCAAGCGCGACGAGTGGGACACGCCGCTCGCACGCGCGCTGTTCGACGCGCTGTGGGAGCGCGCCCGGCGCCGGCGCCGCTCGCCCGAGCACGAGCGGGTGT
>Ga0214472_10004794_pt1 | contig 14268 bp, 9 predicted proteins | sample RVTome_6_FD_207662 | JGI IMG/M metagenome (GOLD analysis project Ga0214472, IMG submission 207662) | Soil microbial communities from uranium-contaminated site in the Upper Colorado River Basin, Wyoming, United States - RVT140D175 | ecosystem: Environmental > Terrestrial > Soil > Contaminated >... | reverse complement strand
GCACCGCATGCCGGTCGGCGTCGAGCAGCAGCAGAAGGAGCCCCGCGAGCATCGGCGGGACGAGAAGCGGGTCGAGGAACGAGCTGCCGACCGTGGGCCAGAAAACGCCGGTCGCGGCGCCCAGCGCCGTCGCGAGGCCGGCGAACACCGCGCGCTCGCGCCCCGGCAGGTGCGCAAAAAGCTTCCAGGCAAGGAGAAAGAGCAGCGACAGGCTCAGGCCGTGGACCACGGCCAGCACGACCGAAACGATGACGCTGTGCCAGCCTGCCGAGACCATCAGGTAGAAAGGCAGGTAGCCGATCGGATTGAGGTAGCTCTGCGCGCTGGCGGCGAAGAAGTCCTGCTCGATCCTGCCGGCGACGAGCTGATGCGGAAGGTAGTAGTGGTAATTCAGGAGATCCCAGTTGACGTCCTTGCCGGCGAGCACGGTCCACGCCGCGCATACCACGGCCGGCAGCCCGAGCACCATCGCCAGCGCGGAGCGACCCACTGGCGCGGCTCCTAGCGCGGCCCTCGGGGCCGCTTCACGCGCGCCTCCAGAGCTTTCAGGGCGAGCGCGTCGCCCGCCTCGCCGTAATGATTCCGCAGCGCCCTGAAGGCCGGGTTCTGCGGCACGGGCCAGACCGCAAACGCGGTTTCGAAATCGCGGATCGCCCCGGCTTCCTCGCGCAGGTCCAGGCGCACCCCGCCGCGCAGGACGAAGTAGCGCGCGAGGTCCTCCTTCACGACGTCGGAGGGCATGAGCTCGCGCACCCTTTCGAGGTACGCCGCTACCGCGCCGGCCGAATATCCCTGTTCGTTGCGGACCAGGCCCTGGGCGATCCCGAGCGCGCCGTGGAAATCGTTCGCGAGCAGCTCGAGGTGGCGCGCGGTGCGTGCATCGGGCGGCCGCGAGCGGGGCAGGAATTGCGCCGTCAGCTCCGCGTAGCGGCGGCGCAGCTCTCCCTGGAAGAACGCGATCCAGGCGTTGGGGTCCTTGGCGCCCAGCACCGAGTGCTCCAAGAACCGCACTGCCTCGTCCGGGATATCGAGCGTCACTCTGCTCGTGTCGCTGGAGGATTTGTCGACCTCCACGTAAAGCCAGCGGTCCCGCCTCGCGTAGCTGGTGAACGCCTCCATGGTGGACACCACCGGATCGGTTTGCCGCTCCACCGCCTCCCGCAGGATCTGCTGCCGTGTCGCTTCGTCGGTCTCCATCGGGTCAAGCAGGCGGTTTCCCAGGACCAGGCCCTTGGTCTGGTAGAGCGTGATGTCGGGCCGCTGGTTCTCGATCAGGTGGAAGTAGGCCAGGGTGCCCAGGTCGGCTTCTCCGCGCGCGAACACCACCGCGTTCTTCGGCAGCAGGGCGAGCAGCGTGCGCCCGTAGCGCGCGCCCCATTCATGGTCGGTGAGCACGTTGGTTCGCACGCCGACGGCGACGATCAGCGCGACGACCACCGCGCCCGCGGCGGCAGCCGCAGCCGGGCGCAGCCGGTAGCGCTCCACCAGCCAGGCGAAGCCCAGGCCGAGCCACAACGCGCCGACCGCGTAGGAGGGCAACGGATAGACGTGGAAGACATGCTTGGTGATCGAGCTGTAGTCGAAGCCGAGCAGCAGGATCAGCACCACCGAGGGCATGAGAAAAGCCACGGTGAGGAAGGCCGCGACGCGGCGGCCGAGCATGCGCCACTGGACCGCGAAGCCGATAGCGGCGAGCAGCGTGCCGAGCACCGCGAACTGCTCGAGCAGCTGGCCGCCGAAGAAGCGGCAGAACTTGAGGCGGTCGAGCCAGGTCGCCGAAAGCGACTGGTCGATCTCGGAGTAGCCCGCGCGGCTCACGAAGAACCAGATCTCGGGCAGGGTCTCGAGCGGGCCGTAGAAGCTGATCGGGATGGCCATCCAGGAGCGGTACACCATCCACGCGTAGGGCAGCAGGCCGAGCAGCGCGAGCCAGGTCAGCAGGCCGGCGCGCCTGAACAGCTCGCCTCGCAGCGGCCAGAGCAGCACCGCGACAGCGGGCGCGACGAGCAGCATCAGCGGCCAGTGGTTGCCGAGCGACAGCCCGAAGAGGAACGCCATGCAGGGTAGAAGCGCGCCCTGACCGGCTGCCGCCGCCGCTGCCTGGGCCCCCGGCGGGCAGGCGCGCAGCCCGAGATACAGCAGCGCGAGGAAGAAGAACGCGTTGAGCGTATAGACCTCGGCAATGATCGACTGCGACCAGAACACCGGCGACAGGCCGAGCGCGAAGGCTGCGAGGTAGGCAGGCAGGCGAGCGCCGATGAGCGCGCGGGCGCACAGCCAGAGCGCCGCACCGGAGAGCGCGCCGAAGAAAGCGCTGGCGAGATGCACGCGGTAGGCCACCGAGCCGAACGGCAGCAGGCTGAAGAGATGCCCGATGAGCGTGAACAGCGGGTAGCCCGGCGGATGCTCGATGCCGAGAAAGTAGCTCGACAGGATGAACAGCGCGTCGTCTTCCATGGCCACCGTGCGCGGCGCGCTCGCCGCGTAGAGCAAGGCGAGCGCCGCGGCGACGATCCCCGCCTCTTTCCAGTCCGACGCCGAAGGCCGGAATCGCTCGTGCAGCGGTTGCATCAGCGCCTTTCGGTGGTCGTGCCGCCCCAGGTGAACGACGCGGTGGTGAAGAAGTTCCACAACGCGGCGATCGAGGCACCGGCAAGCCCCGCCGCCCAGTAGACCACCGACTTGACGAACAGCCACTCCGCCACGGCGACGTTGATGAATGCCCCGATGCCGCAGGCGACGTAGAAGCTCGCCAGCCCGCGCCACATGCGCCTGCCGCGCAGCCTCTGGTCGCCGTAGGTGAAGACGTTGTTGAGGAAGAAGTTGCTCGTCATGGCCGCCCAGGTGGCGAGGAGCTGGCTCGTCAGGAAGCTGCCGCCGGCCAACTGGAACGCCGTCCAGAGCACGGCGAGATGCACCGCAAGGCCGCTCACGCCCACGGCAGCGAACAGGAAAAAGCGTGCCGGGAGCAGGCGCCCGGTGAGGTGATACAGGATCAGCATGAAGAACTCCGCGACCACGCGCGCGCCGAGCTTGCTCTCGCCGTGGCGCCGGCTGCGCATGCGATAGGGCAGCTCCACGATGCGCACCTTGCCGCGCGCCGCGGCGATGAGATCCAGCAGGATCTTGAATCCCCGGCCGTAGAGCTTGCGCACCACCCGGTCGAGGAAGCTGCGGCGCACGACGAAGAAGCCGCTCATCGGATCGGTGAGATCCCTGGTCAGCAGCCGGCTTACCGCGCTCGCCAGGCGGCTCGCGCGCACCCGCGCGCTGGCGAGCTCACCGGTGCTCGCGCCCTCCATGTACCGGCTCGCGACCACGATGTCGGCGTCCGCGCTGCGCAGCTTCTCCAGCAGCGCCGGCAGCAGCTTCTCGTCGTGCTGCAGGTCGGCGTCGATCACCGCGATATAGGGCGCCGAGCTTGCGAGCATGCCTTCGATGCAGGCCGAAGCGAGCCCGCGGCGCCCGATGCGCTGCATGCAGCGCACGCGCCGGTCCTGCTGCGCGCGCTGGCGCACCACGTCCTCGGTGCCGTCGAGCGCGTCGTCGACGACGAAAATCGCCTCCCAGTCGTATTGGCGCAGCGCCTCCTCGAGCGCGCCGAGCAGCGGCAGGACGTTGTCACGCTCGCGGTATGCGGGTACGACGACGGTGAGCTCGGGCATGCGCCGCTCAGTACTCAGTCATCGCTCGTCCACCGGAGCAGGCTGAGGAGAAAGGAGGCGAGCGTGATCTCCATCCCGGCGACCATCAGGGCGCTCGCCGGGATGGTGTCGCGCATCACGATCCTGGGATCGAGCGCGCCGAAGCCGGTCTCGCGCCACTGCCAGAACGCCGCCGCGCTCCACAGGAACCCGCAGAGCGCGATCGTCATTCCCAGGATCAGTCCCCGCTCGAGCGAGAACACCCGGAGCAGGCGCTCGAGCGCCGCATGGCGCGGCAGCAGCCCGGCGACCTGCGCGAAAGTGCGCGCGAAAAGCGCGAACAGGCAAAGCTGCAGGCCGAGCAGCGCCGCCGCGGATGCGTAGAGCATGCTATGGATATCCAGGCCCGCGCCCGGCAGCTGCAGCGGCGCGAAGTAGAGCAGTGTGGCGAGAGACGTGCCGGCGGCGAGCAGTGCCAGCCCCGGGTAGAGAAACAGCCAGCGCGGGCTGAAAAGCAGCAGGAAGCGCAGGTGCCGCCAGCCGTCTCGCCAGCTGCGCAGGTGAGGCGGCCGGCCGCGGCCGTCGGGGGAGAGCGTGGTCGGAACCTCGGCGATGCGCCAGCCGGCGAGGGCTGCCTTGACTACCAGCTCGCTCGCGAACTCCATCCCGGGGGTTCGCAAGCCGAGCGACAGCACCGCCGCGCGGTCGAAGCCGCGCAGGCCGCAATGGAAGTCGCCGATCCGGGTACGGAAGAAGAGCCGGCCGATGAAGCTCAGCACCGGGTTGCCGAGGTAGCGATGCAGCACCGGCATCGCCCCGGCCCGGATTTCCCCCTTGAAGCGGTTGCCCATGACGAGCGGATGCCCGGCGCGCAGCGCCGCGAGGAAGCCCTCGAGGCTGCCGAAGTCGTAGCTGTCGTCGGCGTCGCCCATGATCACATAGCGGCCGCGCGCCGCCGCGATGCCGGCGGAGAGCGACGCGCCGTAGCCGTGCTCGGGCACCCGGATCACCCGCGCCCCGGCCCCGGCCGCGAGCGCAGGCGAGTCGTCGGTCGAGCCGTTGTCGGCGACCAGCACCTCCCCATCCAGCCCTGAGCGCTCGAGGAAGCCGCGCGCCTTGGCTACGCAGGTACCGACCGTCGCCGCCTCGTTCAGGCACGGCATGAGAATCGTAAGCTCGATCATCCGGCGCCTCCCTGCGCCGTCCGTCCCCAAAAAAAAAGGTACCCCGAAGGGTACCTTTCATTGCGGTGCCGGCAATCAGCCGCGGCAGGAGCCGGGCAGGTACTTCGCCGGGACGGTCGTGCCGTCGTCGGTGGCGTTGCCGCAGCGCCAGCCGTACAGGCTCTGCGCCGAGTTCGCCGTGTAGGTCGACGGCGTGGTCGCGTTCGAAAGCGGCACCAGCGTCACGATCGACGTGTCCACGGACGAGCTGATGTTGCGCACCGTCGCGGTCACCGCGCCGTTGTCGTCGGTATCGATCGCCGAGATGTACTTCGTCGCCTGGGTGGCGCCGACTTCGCAGCCCCAGTTGCCGCCGGTAACGGCGCCGGCGCCCGACTGGTAGACCTCGGTAATCGACGTGCGGCACGCGCTCATACCGAGAATCACCTCCGACATCTTCGCTCGGATGGTGTAGTCCTGGTACGCGGGCAGCGCCACCGCCGCCAGAATGCCGATGATCGCGACCACGATCATCAGCTCGATCAGCGTGAAGCCTTTCTGCAGCGTTCTCATTCGGTGCTCCTTCTTGGTGTAGGTGGATCGGCCAGGGTTTTATCCGGCCTGCCCTGTACCTGCAACCTCCATGCCAGACCCGGAATGCGCCAAATAGGGGTGGTTTCGAGAACTACTTGGCATCCGCGCCCGCTCCCAGGTGCCGAAAGTCGTCCGCCGGCTGACGCTTTTCGTCACCCCTGGCCGAGGTTGAAGCCCGGGATCTTGGACTCGTCCACGGTGTCGATCTGCTCCGCATCGAGGAATATCTCCGCATAGCGGCGGTACACCTTGTCGCGCACGAAGATGTCGAACAGATCCGGGTCGATGTGGTGGTTGAGCCGCATCCGGCCCAGGATCTCGAGCGACTCGGAGAGCGTCTTGCCCTTCTTGTAGGGGCGGTCCTTTGCGGTCAGCGCCTCGAAGATGTCGGCGATCCCCATGCAGCGCGCCTGGACCGACATCTGCTCGCGCGTCAGGCCCTTCGGGTAGCCCTTGCCGTCCATGCGCTCGTGGTGGCCGCCGGCGTACTCGGGCACCCGGGTGAGGTGCTTGGGCCAGGGCAGCGCCTCGAGCATCTTGATGGTGGCGACGATGTGGTGGTTGATGATCTTGCGCTCCTCGTCGGTGAGCGTGCCGGAGCGGATGGTCAGGTTCTTCAGCTCGTCGTCGGTCAGGAACTTCGCCTCGTGCCCGGTGACGTCGCGCCAGCGGTACTCGGCGATGCGCTGCACGCGCTGGATGTCGGCGTCGCGCATGCGCTCGCCGCCGACGTTGCAGGCGTGCAGAAACTTGCGGTCGTCGTCGAGCGCGCGCAGCCGCGCGCGCAGGCGGCGCTCCTCCTCGTTCGCCTCCATCGGCTTGCCGCCTTCGAGCAGCGCGCTCCTGCGCCTGAGCGATTCCAGCTCGGCCTCGCGCTTGAGCACCTCGAAGCGCGTGTCGATCAGGTGCATGCGGTCGTAGATGGTCTCCAGCTTGGTGGCCTTGTCGACCACGTGCACCGGCGTGGTGACCTTGCCGCAGTCGTGCAGCAGCCCGGCGATCTTGAGCTCGTAGCGGTCCTTGTCGTCCATGCGGAAATCGCAGAGCGGCCCCTCGCGCGCCGCGTCCGCCGCCTCGGCGAGCAGCATGGTGAGCACCGGCACGCGCTGGCAGTGCCCGCCGGTGTAGGGCGACTTCTCGTCGATCGCGGAGTTGATCAGATTGATGAACGACTCGAACAGCTGCTCGAGCTGGTTGATGAGCATGCGGTTGGTGAGCGCGATCGCCGCCTGCGAGGCGAGCGACTCCGCCAGGCGCTGGTCGGAGGCCGAGAAGGCGACGATCTCGCCGCTGCGCGGATCCTGGGCGTTGATCAGCTGCAGCACGCCGATGATCTCGTTGTCGTGGTTGCGCATCGGCACGGTGAGGAAAGACTTCGAGCGGTAGCCGGTCTTGGAGTCGAACGCGCGCGTGCCGGAGAAGTCGAAGCCGTCGGCGGCGTAGGCGTCGGCGATGTTGACGGTCTCGCCGGTGAGCGCGGCGTAGGCCGCGACCATGCCGTGGTTGGGCTTGCCGTCCTTGTAGAGCTGGATCGGGTAGAACGGCACCGGGTTGCCGCTGGTGCCGCCGAGGTAGTAGCTGAGCGAGCTGGTGCGCACGATCTCGAAGCGCAGCGCCTTTTCCTCGGTGAGGCGGTAGAGCGTGCCGCCGTCGGCGCGCGTGATGGTCTTCGCCGCGGTGAGGATCGCCTCGAGCAGGCGGTCGATGTTGCGCTCCGCCGACAGCGAAGCGCCGATGGCATTGAGCTGCTCCAGGCGCTCGCCGAGGTCCTCGGCGGCGGCCGCCGGCCCGCCCGCCGCGAGGCGCCGTCCGTGCCGGCCGTCGGGGCTCGCGCTCACGCAGGGCGCTCTACTTGATGCAGACCGATCGCACTTCCTTGATCTGCGTCACGCCCGTCAGGCACTTCTCCATCCCGTCCTGCTTGAGCGTGCGCATGCCCTCTTCCAGCGCGATGGCGAGTATCTCGGCGACCCGGGCATGCTCCTGGATCGCCTTCTTCAGCCGGTCGCTCGCGACCAGCAGCTCGTGCAGGCCCAGGCGCCCCTTGAAGCCGCTGCTGCCGCACTTGTCGCAGCCGACCGGCTTGTAGAGGGTGAGCTGGCCCTTGTCGTTGCCGTAGCGCTTGACCCACTCCTTGTAGACGCCCTCCATCGCCCCCTTGGGGTCGGCCTTGAAGCGGGAGGTGTTCATCAGCTCCTCGCAGTACTCGCGCAGGAACGCGGTCAGCTCCGCCGGCTCGGGCGTATAGGCCTGCTTGCAGCCGCACAGGCGCTTGGCGAGGCGCTGGGCGAGGATCCCGAGCAGCGCGTCGGAAAAGTTGAACGGGTCCATCCCCATGTCGAGCAGGCGGATGATCGATTCGGGCGCCGAGTTGGTGTGCAGGGTGGCGAACACCAGGTGGCCCGTAAGCGAGGCCTCGATGCCGATCGAGGTGGTCTCCTTGTCGCGCATCTCGCCGACCATGATGATGTCCGGGTCGGCGCGCAGGAACGAGCGCATCACCACGGCGAAGTCGAGCCCGGCCTTCTTGTTCACCTGCACCTGGCGCAGGCCCTTCTGCGTGATCTCCACCGGGTCCTCGGCGGTCCAGATCTTGGTATCGGGCGTGTTGAGCGACTTGAGCACCGAGTGCAGCGTCGTCGTCTTGCCCGAGCCGGTCGGGCCGCAGACGAAGAACAGGCCGTAGGGCTTGGCCACCGTGGCCTGGAGCTGGTCCAGGTTCCTCGACGAGAAACCCATCTTGTCGAGCGCGATCGGCTCGCCGGCGGCGAGAATCCGCATCACGATGTCCTCGACGCCGCCGGCGGTCGGGATGGTCGCCACGCGCAGCTCGATGTCGAGCGGCCCGAACTTCCTGAACTTGATCTTGCCGTCCTGCGGCCGCCGCTTCTCCGAGATGTCGAGATCGCACATGATCTTGATGCGCGCCGCGATGGCGGCGCGGTAGCTCGCCGGCACCTCGATGTAGGGCCCGAGCGAGCCGTCCTTGCGGAAACGGATCTCGGTCTTCGCCTTGCCGGGGTAGGGCTCGACGTGGATGTCGGAGGCCCCCTGGTTGTAGGCGTCGACGATGACCTTGTTGACCAGCTTGACCAGCTCGTTGTCCGCGGCCGCGGAGACCTCGTCGGCGCCGCCTCCCTCCATCCCGTCGAGCCCCTCCTCCTCCATCCCCGAGAGCAGGTCGTCGATGTTTCCCATGTCCATGGCCGTTTCCTGGCCGTAGAACTGGTTCAGCGTCTCCCTGAACTCCTTCTGCGTGGTCACCTTGTAGAGGATGCGCGCCTTCGGAAAGACGTTCGAGGCGATGCGCGAGGAGCGGATGCGCTCGGGGTCCAGGCACAGCACCACCAGGCCTTCCTTGGTGTCGTCGATCGGCAGCCACTGGTTCGCCTCGACGTACTCGCGCTTCAGGTTCTTCAGAAGATCGGCCGGCTTCACGCGGTCGGACTTGAACGGCTCGTAGGGCACGCGGAAGAACTTGGCGAGCGCCTGGCCGATGGCCGGGATCTTGACCTGGAACTCGTCGGTCAGCACCTGCTCGACGTCGACCGCCTTCTTGCGCGCCTGGCGCGAGGCGAGGTCGAACTCGCCCGCCGAGAGCACCGCGTCCGCGATCAGGTAGTCGTACTTGGTCTTGACGAGCTGCGGCTTCTGGCGCTGCTTGAAGGCGATGGCGAGGGTCTGCGAGAGCTCGGCGACGCCTTCCTCGGCGAGCGCGCCGAAGGGCGTGCCGGCCTTGTTGTTGATGATCTGGATCACCCCGATCAGATCGCTCGAGCCCTGCTCGACGATCGGCGCCACCAGCATCTGCTTGGTGCGGTAGCCGGTGCGCTTGTCGACCTCCTGCAGGAAGCGCAGGTTGGGATTGACCGCGCGCAGCTCCGCCTCGTCGTAGACGTCCCTGAGGTTCACCGTCTTCTTCGCGAAGGCGACGTAGCCGGCGATCGAATGCTCGGCGATCGGCAGCTTGAGGTCCTTGAACGAGTTCAGCCCGGTCTTGACCTTGGAGACGATCGCCTGCTTGTCGTCGCTCACCGAGTAGATCGTGAGGCGGTCGGCGTTGAACAGCGCGCAGACGTCCACGCTCACCTCGAGCATGATCTCGTCGATGTTGTTGGTGGCGTGGATCTTGTTGGTGACCGCCTGGAGCTGCTTCTGGAATGCCAGGCGGGCGCCGACGTCGGTCTGCGAAGGCGCCTGATGGCTCAGGACTGCGCTCATTCCACCCTCCCTGCTGCCGTTCTTCCGGGCGCCCATACTAGCGCCGGTCCCTATGATTCACAACGACTTATTGCCGCTCAGGCGCGCTTTTCGGCAGCCTTCAGCCCGCCTTCGAGCACCCACACCTTGAAGCCGCGCTGCGCGAAAAGGAACGCGGCCGCGGCGCTGCGCCGCCCGCTCTGGCAGTAGGCGATGTACTCCCGGGAGCGGTCCAGCACCGCGAACATGTTGCGCACCTCCGCGAGCGGCACGTTGATCGCCCCGGGCAGCTTGTCGTACTGGTATTCGGACGGATAGCGAACGTCGAGCCACAGCGCGCCCGCGAGCACCTTCTCCGCAGCCTGCTCGAAGGCGACGCGCCGCAGCAGCGGCTCGCGCAGCAGCTGGTTGAAGTCGGCGCGCGTGAGGCGCAGCAGCTCCCCGTCGGTGAGCGCGATCACGCTCGCGTTGCGCTTCGCCTCGGAAACCAGCGCCTCCTCGCCGAACGCGTCGCCGCTCTTCAGCTCGGCGAGCACCACTCTCGCGCCGCCGACCAGCCGCTCCACCTGGAAACGGCCCGACTCGATCACGTAGTAGTAGTCGCCTTCGTCGCCTTCGCGCAGCACGGTGTCGCCGCGCGCCGCGCCCACGCGCTCGAAGCGCTTGAGCAGCTCGTCGATGTGGGCCGCCGGCAGCTGCGCGAACGCGCCGCTGCGCAGGTGCCCGCGCGAGAGCGCGCCGCTGATCGCCGCGCCGGCCTCTCCGGTGGCGACCTGGTCCCAGGTGGCGAGCACATCGAGGGTCTCGTCGTCGAGCACCAGCAGCTCGACGTCGGTGATCGCCCGGGCGCGCGCCACGCGGTTCTTCTGCCGGTTGAGGGCGGCGCGAGCCTCCTCGCTGCCGCCCACCACCACGAACGTGCCGCCGCCCTGGTAGGCGACCAGCACCTCGCCTTCCAGCAGGAACACCGACTGGGCCGGGCGCCGCTCGCGCAGCGGATCGCTGCCGCGCGCGGCACGCTCGACGGGGGAGACCTCGGCGAGCTCGGCGAGCCGCTCCGCGGACAGGCCCGCGAGCGGGGCAAGCCTCGCCAGCTGTTCGGGCCGCGCCACTAGAACTCCAGCACCAGGTTGTTCTGCAGCAGGCGGGGGCGGAACTTGCCCGCGCATTCCTCGATCTCGAGCATGGTCGGCTCGATCTCTCCCGGCTTGAGGTGCGTGATGTAGATCTCGGCGTTGCGCTCGAGCTTGGCGAGCTCCTCGGCGAGCGTCTCCGGGCACAGGTGGCGCGAGATCTCCGCGAGGTGGCGCTCCTTGTTGGAGAACGCGGTCTCGATGATCAGGTATTTCAGGTTCTCGATGCGGTTCACCACCCGCCACAGCGCGTCGTTCTGGCCGGTGTCGCCGGTGAACACCAGGCTCGCGGCGCCGCTGTCGAGGTGGTAGCCCACCGCCGGAACGGTGTGCAGCGCCGGGATCGGCGTGATGGTCCGCCCCGCGATCGACACCGGCTTGCCGAGCTCGATCTCCTCGTAGCGCATGAACGGCGCCTCGGGCGAGGGGATCTCGGTGAAGTCCGGCCAGATCGCCCAGTTGAACAGGTGGTTGCGCATGATCTCGATGGTCGCGCGCTGCGCGTGCACCAGGATCGGCTTCGAGCGCATGCCGCCGATCGTGTCGACCAGGAACGGGATCGACGTGACGTGGTCGAGATGCGAGTGGGTGATGAAGACGTGGTCGATCTGCGAGAGCTCGGCGAGCGTCAGGTCGCCCACGCCGGTGCCGGCGTCGAGCAGGATGTCGGAGTCGAGCAGGAACGAGGTGGTGCGCAGGTGCCGCCCGCCGATTCCGCCGGAGCAGCCGAGAACGCGCAGTCGCATGGCTCGGGCTATTTCTCGTCGAACGCCGTTACGCCGTCCCAGTGCGGCGGCGGCGGGTTGCGGCGCAGGGTGGCGACCCTCTCCGCGTAGACCCCGTACAGGGTGCAGCCGGGGCTCATGCGCTGCAGGTTGAGCAGGCTGACCTCGACCTGGTCCCATTGCTGCGCCCGGTACGCGCGCAGCGCCTGGTTCCAGAGCTTGAGCTCGTCCGCCAGGCTGCGTCCGAGCTCGGACTCCGGCCCGAGCGGCTCGTAGATCACCACCGCCTCGTCCTTGCCCTTGACCTTGATGCGGTCGACCTCGCGGAACACGACGTCCTTGACCAGTCTGCGCGTCGCCTCGCCGACCAGGATGCCGACGCCGTAGCCCTTGGTCCTGCCCTCCAGGCGCGAGGCGACGTTGACCGCATCGCCCATCGCCGTGTAGGCGCGGCGCACCTCCGATCCCATGTCGCCGACGCGCACGGTCCCCGAGTTGAGGCCGACGCCGATCTTCAGCGTCGGCCAGCCGCGGGCGGCGAAGCGCGCGTTGAGCACCTCGCACTGCTTCTGCATCTCCATGGCGGCGAGCACCCCGTTGCGCGCGTGCTGCGGGTCGTCCACCGGCGCGCCCCAGAAGGCCATGATCGCGTCGCCGATGTACTTGTCCAGCGTGCCGTGGTACCGGCTGCGGATGATCGAGCTCATCGTGGTCAGGTACTCGTTGATGTACTCGCGCAGGTCCTCGGGCTCGAGCGCCTCGGAGATGCTGGTGAAGCCGCGCACGTCCGAGAACAGGATGGTGAGCTCGGCGCTGCGCGGCTCCATGTTGTAGCGCCCCGGGTCCTGCGCCATCCGGTCCACCAGCTCCGGCGGCACGTACTGGCCGAACAGCTCCGTGAACTGGCGCTTGGAGCGCGACTCCACGAAGTAGCCGTAGGCCATGTTCATGGTGTACAGGCTCGCGATCATCAGCACCGTGGAGGCGAGCGGCAGCACCAGGTTCGCCTCGTTCCACAGCAGCAGGTTGAAGATCGCGGCGAGCGCGAGCGCGACGATCGCCGCCAGGGTGGCCCACAGCGCCGAGAGCGTCGGGATCAGTACCGCGAGCGCGACGCCGGCGACGCCGAGCAGCACCACCTCGGCGCCCAGCATGTAGGCCGGCTTCTGCTTGATCTCGCGGTCGATGATGCCGGCGACCAGGTTGGCATGGATCTCGACGCCGGGATAAACGCTGTCCACCGGCGTCGAGCGCAGGTCGAGCAGTCCCGGGGCGGTGGTGCCCACCAGCGCGATCCGCCCCCTGAGCCGCTCGGGCTCGACGCGGTCCTTGATGACGTCCGCGAGCGAGACATAGAGGAAGCTCGACCGGCTGCCGCGGTAGGGGATGAGCGCGCTCGCGGTCTCGTCCACGGGGATCGTCAGCGGGCCCACCCTGAGCCATTCCAGGCCGGCGTAGCCCTTCGCCATCACGCGCTCCGGCGGAAAGCCCGGCTCGACGCCCGGGAATCTCCCGCTTTGCTGGGCGAGCAGCGTGCGCACCATGGCAAGCGACAGCGACTCGTAGTACGCGCCCTCGAACTCGACGATCATCGGGACCCTGCGCACCACGCCGTCGAAGTCGGTGAGCGGGTTGAAGTGCCCCGCCGCCGCGGCGTTCTTCAGGTAGATCGGCAGGTTGCCGGTATAGCCGTTCCACGGCGGAAACTCGATGCGCCTGCCGCTGAAGGTGCCCTTGGGCAGCACCGGCTCGGGGATCGCGTTCGCCTGGACCGCCCGCTCCTCGCTGTTGAAGTAGTAGCCCAGCACCACCGGCCGGCCCTTGAGGCTGGCGGCGAAGCGCGCGTCGAAGTCCAGGCTCGAGCGCAGGCGGGCGTAGGCGGTGTGGAACGCCGGGATTTCCTTCAGGTCGGCGCTCGCCAGCGCATCGAGCACCTCGATGCCGGAGCTCGTGTCGCGCTCGGCCCACACCACGTCGAAGCCGACCAGGGTCACGCCGTAGCGGTCGAACAGCTTCTCGACCAGCCCGGCCATCAGGTTGCGGCTCCACGGCCAGCGGCCGATCTCGCCGAGGCTCTTCTCGTCGATGTCGAGGATCACGATGCGATCGTCGAGGCCCTGCGGCATCGTCACCCGCAGTCGCGCGTCGTAGATGATGTTGTCGAGCTGGGTGATGAAGCCGATCCTGCCGTCGGCCGTCGGGAAGTAGCGGGCGGCATGCCCGATGAAGACCAGCGTGATCGCTAGGCCGATGGCGATCCTGGCGATGTGCTGTTTCAGGTCAGGCCTTCAGAAAGAATTCCATTTTGACGCCGGCAAGCTCCACCACATCGTGGTCCTTGAGCGCGTGCGGGGCGGGACCGATCTGCTGGCCGTTGACCACCGGACGGTTGGCCCCCTCGACGTGGGTGATGAAGTAGCCCTGCGGGCGGCGGGTGAGCACCGCGACTTGCACGCCGGGCTTGCCCAGCGTGGTGAGCGGCTTGGTAAGCTCGAGCTCCTTGCCGGCGTTGGCGCCCGACAGCAGCTGGATCGCGCCCAGCGGCTGCGCCGGCTTGGGGGGCACGGAAGCGCTCGCCGAGGCGGCCGCGGGCGTCGCCGCCGGCGCGACAGCGGGGTTGGACGTCTGCGCGGCCGCGGGGTTGAACGCCTGCGGCGCCGCGACCGCGGTCGGCGCCCCGCCAGGCCCGGCGATGCCCGGCATGGTCTTGGTCTGGTCGACGGTGGATTTCATGGCCGAAGGCCGCAGCACCATGGTCTTCTCGAAGTCCGCCTTCTCCGCGGCCTGCGCGGGCGCCGCCTCGCCCACG
>Ga0214472_10004790_pt1 | contig 14271 bp, 13 predicted proteins | sample RVTome_6_FD_207662 | JGI IMG/M metagenome (GOLD analysis project Ga0214472, IMG submission 207662) | Soil microbial communities from uranium-contaminated site in the Upper Colorado River Basin, Wyoming, United States - RVT140D175 | ecosystem: Environmental > Terrestrial > Soil > Contaminated >... | reverse complement strand
TGGGATTATAACGAATACAATTTCTTTCCCGCCTTCATCCTCGACAATTACACCTATCTGCTGACCTCGAACGTGACGCTGGCCACCTATCTGAAGACCTTCAAATTCATGGTCCTGACCTGGATCTTCTGCACCCTGATCGGGTTTACGGTCGCCTATTTCCTGGCCTTCCATGTACGTTCGCTGACGGTGCAGATCGCGCTGTTCCTGGTGTGCACTATTCCGTTCTGGACCTCGAACATCATCCGGATGATTTCCTGGATACCGTTTCTCGGCCGCAACGGCCTGGCCAATTCGGCGTTGATCGGCATGGGTGTCATCGACGAACCGCTGGAATGGCTGCTGTTTTCCGATTTCGCCGTGGTGCTCGCCTTCGTCCATCTCTACGCGCTGTTCATGGTCGTGCCGGTGTTCAACACCATGATGCGCATCGACAAATCCCTGATCGAGGCGGCGCGTGACGCCGGCGCCAGCGGTTTCCAGATCTTGACCAACGTCATCCTGCCGCTGACCAAGCCGGGCATCATGATCGGTTCGATTTTCGTCGTCACCATGGTGATGGGCGATTTCATCACCGTGCGGTTCATGTCCGGCGGCCAGAGCGCCTCGGTCGGCCGGGTGATCGCCAACGAAATCGCGCTGCTGCAATACCCGGCCGCGGCCGCGAGCGCGGTGGTCCTGCTGGTCACGGTGCTCATCATGATCGGAATCATGATGCGCTTCGTCGACATCCGCAAGGAGCTTTGAGATGGAGCCCCGTTCCCGCGTCTTCTATGGACTGGCGGCGTTTTTCGGGCTGTTCGTCCTGTTCCTCTACGGGCCGATCATCACCATCAGCATCCTGTCGTTTCAGGGACCGAACGGCGGCCTGACCTTCCCCATGAACGGCGTCTCCCTGCACTGGTTTTTCGATCTGTTCGAAAGACAGGCGGTCGGCGATATCTGGGGGGCGTTCCGGCGTTCGCTCGCTCTCGGCCTGATGGTGATGGCGGTGACCCTGGTGGTTTCGGTGATGGGCGGTCTCGCCTTCCGGCGAAAGTTTCGCGGCGCCTCGGTGCTGTTCTATTTGATCGTCGCCAGCCTGATCGTCCCCTCCATCCTGGTTTCGCTGGGGGTCGGTCTGATCTTCAACCGTCTGGATTGGGACGTGCATTGGGCGACGTCCGGTTTCGGTTCGCAACTCACCTGGGCTCTGCCTTTCGGGCTTTTGATCATGTTCGCAGTCTTCAACCGGTTCGACAAATCCTACGAAGAGGCCGCGCGCGATCTCGGCGCCACCCCGTGGCAGACCGTCCGGCATGTGGTGTTGCCGATCATCGCGCCAAGCCTGATCGGCGTGGCGCTGTTCGGTTTCACATTGTCCTATGACGAATTCGCCCGAACCCTGCTCACCTCCGGCTCCTACAACACGCTGCCGCTGGAAATTTTCGGCATGACCACGAATGTCACGTCGCCGGTGCTGTATGCGCTGGGGACCCTGACCACCTTGTTTTCCTTCTTCATTATCGCCGGCTTCGTCGCACTGGCCGTCATCCTGCGCAAACGCCGCGCAAGGCTCGGCTCGGACGCGGACAAGGGCATGGTCTGAATCCGGTGCATATCCTGATCATCAATCCAAACACGACCGCGTCGATGACCGAAGCGATCGCCGCGGCGGGCCGCGCCGTGGCCATGGAAACAACGCGTATCACGGCGCTCAATCCGCTCCATGGCCCCGCCTCCATCCAGGGTGCAGGCGATGGTGACGCGGCGCTGCCGGGCCTCTTCGCCCTGTTCGAGCAGGAGGTTTCAGGAAAGGGCGGCTACGACGCGGTGGTCATCGCCTGTTTCGACGATACCGGCCTGGAGAACCTGAAGCGGCGCTCGCCGGTGCCGGTGATCGGCATCGGCGAGGCCGCTTTCCATGCGGCCATGCTGGTCGGCGCGCGGTTTTCGGTGACGACGACACTGGCGGTATCCGTGCCGGTGATTGAAGCCAATATCGCCCGCTACGGCTTTGCCGCCCGCTGCGCGCGGGTGCGCGCCTCGGGCGTGCCGGTTCTGGCGCTCGACGGGGAAAAGCGGGAGGCGGCGGAAATCATTGCCGCCGAGGTGGCGCGGGCGGTTGCCGAGGACGGTTGCGATGCGATCGTGCTCGGCTGCGCCGGCATGGCCGACCTGGCCAACGACCTGACCTGGCGCTTTGGCCTGCCGGTCATCGACGGCGTCGCCGCCGCCGTGAGCCTTTGTGAAGCGCTGCACCGCGCCGGGATTGGCAATGGTTGGGCTCGCGCGACAGACTGCGGCGGTCTTTGACGCATTTGCGCTTGAACAATCCGTCCGATTTCGATGGGATGCGTTTCGCAACAACCGGGCGCGCACCATGATTACGATTCTCCCTTTCGCCGACCCCCATTGGCCTTTTCTTTGGGCCATGATGCAGCCGGTTTTCCGGGCCGGCGAAACCTATGCCTATGCGCCGGACATCACCGAGCCCGAAGCCCGCCGCCTCTGGGTGGAGGCGCCCACGGCCACATTCGTCGCCGTGGACGAACAGAAGAATGTGACGGGAACCTATTTCATCAAACCGAACCAGCCCGGCCTCGGCGATCATGTCTGCAATTGCGGTTATATCGTTTCCGAAAGCGCCAAAGGCAGGGGCGTGGCGTCGGCCTTGTGTACGCATTCGCAGCGCCAGGCGATGGACCTCGGGTTTCTGGCGATGCAGTACAATCTCGTGGTTTCGACCAATGAGCGCGCGGTCCGCTTGTGGCAAAGACTCGGATTCGACATCATCGGCACGGTGCCGCAGGCGTTCCGCCATGCCCGGCTCGGATTGGTCGACGCCCATATCATGTATAAGCGGCTCATGCCGCAAACACTGGACTCCGAACCGCAATGATGGGCGCAGCCTGCGGCGATAAGGGCGGATCCGCTATGCCGAAATGCAAAAACCCTGGCCGGAGCCGGGGCGTTTGCGCAAGGCTTGAAGGGGAAGCGGATCAGCGGCAGATGCGCTTGTAGCCGACAACCACGTAATCGTCGTAATAATCGCTCCAGCGCGTGATCGGCTTTTCGAAGCAATGGCGGCGATGGCCGCGATAGCGGTCGCCATGGCCGTGGCGGCGGTCGCCGCGATACCCGTCATGGCGTCCCCGCCCCGCATTGGCGCCCAGGATTGCGGCGGTCAGCCCGAAGGCGGCGCCGGCGATGATGGCGTTGCGATTGTTGTAGTTCCGAGCCGAGGCGGACGTCGTGGTGACGGAGAACGCCGAGGTGGCGACGACGGCGACGGTCAATGCGGTGATGATGGCCTTGCGGAACATATCTGTCTTCCCTCTGTCTGGCGGCGTGTTCGTTCGCCTGTACCCTTGAGATGGGAGCGACCTTGCGCATTGCTTGTGACGCGCGTCACGGAATGGTCGAACGGAAACGGTTTGTCCGACGGCCGGCTTGCGCCTCGATCCCGGGCGGGCCGGAACGAAAAAACCCCGGCACGAGGGCCGGGGAGTTGGGGAGGAATGCGTGCAAGCGGATCAGCGGCAGACGCGCCTGTAGCCGACGACGATGTAACCGTCGTAGTAATTGCTCCAGCGCGTGATCGGCTTTTCGAAGCAATGGCGGCGGTAGCGGTAATCGCGGCGGTCGCCCCGGCGGTGACGACGTCCGTCGCCGCGGTAATGGTCCCGGCGGCGGTGGTCGCGATAGCCACGATGGCCGGCGACGAGAATTGCGGCGGTCACGCCGGCGGCGGCGCCTGCGATGATGGCGTTGCGGTTGTTGTTGTTGCGGGCCGAGGCCGAAGTCGTGGTGACGGAAAATGCCGAAGTGGCGACGACGGCGACGGTCAGAACGGTGATGATGGTCTTGCGGAACATGTCGGTCTTCCCTCTGTCTGGCGGCGAGTTCGTTCGCCTGTACTCTACAGATGGGAGAGATCCTGCGGATTGCCTGTGATCCCGGTCACAGAATCTTCGAAAGCCGAAAGGAATTGCTGCAAGGACTTTCGCCTGATCCTTGCAACCCGAACCGGCACCCGGCGATTGCGCCGGAAACTGGAATTCGGTGGATACAAGGGATCCCGAACGGAGGCCCCAAGGGTGGCGTCGGACGGCGCTCTGCCGCCCGCCGAACCGGCCGCGGCTTTCGTTCCGGGAAAATGCACGCTAGAATTCGGCAAACAGGACCTGCCTTCATGCTGCCACGCAAGACCTTTCATCCCGACGATCATCTGTCCATTGGCATCCCGCTCAATCACAGTCATGGCCTGGCCTGCGGCGAAATGCTGTTTATCGGTGGCCAGGCCGATATCGACGGCAAGGCCCGGGTGACCCGGCCGGACGAAATCGTCGAACAGACCCGGATCGCCATGCGCGGCGTTCTGAAAGTGCTGGAGGGCATGGGCGCGGAACCGGGGGATCTGGTGAAACTGACCGGGTTCCACGTGCTGGGCGACGATCCGGACGAAGCCCTTATTCTCGAAACCATGGCGGAATTCCTGGAGACGTCCTGCCGCCCCGGTCCGGCCGTGACCCTGGTGCCCATCGAGACCAATTGCTTCACCGGGCTTTCCATCGAGATCGAAGCGATCGCCATGCGCGGTCAGAACGGCGAACGGCTCGGCCGTACGGCGTCCTGGATTCCCGACGGCGACCCTCTGCCGCCGGCCTTCAGCCAGGCCGTGCGCTGCGGACAGATGATTTTCACCAGCGGCCAGACCGCTCTGGATGCGGCCGGCGGGATTGTGGAGCCAGGCAGTCTTGCCGCGCAAAGCCGCGTTGTGCTTGAAAAGCAGGGACGCCTGCTGGCCGGTCTCGGCGCCGATCTGCACGATGCGGTCAAGGCCAACGCCTTCAATGTCGAACCGGGCGATCAGCAGGAATGGAAAGAGGCCGCCCTGGTGCGCGCCGGGTTCTACCGCGAACCCGGCCCGGTGGCGACCGGCCTGTCGCTGACGCGGCTGCCATGCGCGGGCGCCATGGTGCGCTACGACGTCATCGCCATGCGCGGCCACGACGGCACGCGCCTGCCGCGCCAGGCCGTCTGGCCGACCGGTCATTGGGACTGGCCGGTGCACCTGCCCTATCGCCACGGTTTGAAGGTTGGGGATTTGGTGTTTCTTGGCGGCCAGGTCTCGTTGACGCCCGCCGGCGCCGTTATCGATCCCGGCGATATCGAAGCCCAGACGCACACCGCCATGGGCAATATCCAGCGGGTTCTCACGGAGTTCGGCCTGGATTTCGAGCATCTGGTGAAGATCAATACATTCTATGTCGGTGCGAACGGCGAAGTGGATCTGGCCAAGAATGCCCTCATCCGGGCGGGCTATTACCGTGATCCCGGCCCGGTCTCGACCGGCATTCCGTTTTCCTATCTCGCCTATAAGGACATGCTGATCGAGATCGATTGCGTGGCCATGGTTTAGGCTGCGGATCGTCTCACAGACCTGTGGACGCGCCCATCCAACACAGAAAGGCCGACGCCAATGTCCGTCACGCTCCGCCGCGCCCGGTCGCAAGACGCCGAGACCCTGACCGACCTGTCGATCCGCTCGAAGCGCTCCAACGGCTATGACGACGCTTTCATGGCGGCGTGCCGGGCAGAACTGACGGTGAGCGAAGCCGATATTGCGCATGCCGAATACTGGATCGCCGAATCCGGCGCCGTCTTGGGATGCGCCTGTCTGCTGGCGGATCCGGACGGCCGTGCGGGCGTAATCCATGCGTTTTTCATCGATCCGGACCGGCAGCGCCAGGGCATTGGACGCCTGCTGTGGCAAAAGCTGCTCGAACGCGCGCGGGCCAAAGGGATGGTGGAATTGCGCCTGGATGCCGACCCCAACGCCGTGCCGTTTTACCAGGCGCTGGGCTTTGAAACGGTCGGGGAGTGTCCGTCCGGTTCGATTGCCGGCCGAACTCTGCCGCATATGATGATCGCCCTGTAAATTGCCACCAAAGGAAAATTCTTTCGGTTTTGCTTCCCTTCGATTATGGGTGGTGTTTCGGAAGGGCCGGCGGACCGTGATCGAGGCATCGAAGCGGATCGGATGGCCCTGTTCCCGATCATGCCTCGATTGACCCGTCACATTCGGTGTTTCAGCGGAAGCGGCCCCGGCCCGACATCGTGCGCAACGACAATTCCAGGAAGCATGGGACCCGATCGCCCGGCGAGACGTGACCATGGTCCAATCCGTTTGCGGAGGGTTTCGCTTGACCAGGTCTGATCACGAATGCGGCGTTTGCGGCGAAACCATGCAGCAATGCAGGCCTTGGCTCTTCCATTGCCGCGCTTGCGGCTTCTGGCAATCGACCCTGGAGGCGGGCGCGGGGACCGGTATCGAGGGACTTGAGGATCTCAGGCGCCGCAACAACGCGGTCATTCTGGACCGGCTTGAACGCCGCCGTCCGCTCGACGGCATGCGGGTTCTCGAAATCGGCTCCGCCTGGGGCTGGTTTCTGGAAGACGCGGCGAATCGCGGAGCCCGGGTTCACGGGATCGAGCCCGAAGCCGCCAATGTTACGCTTTCGCGGCAAAAATTCGGCGACCGGATAGAGCACGGTTTCTTTCCTTCCGACCTGAAGGATCGGGGGCCTTACGACCTCGTGGTCTTCAACGACGTTTTCGAGCACATCCCCTGTCCGGCAGGGGTCATCGAGGCGGTCGAGAAAATTCTCGCCCCAAACGGCTTGGTGGTGATCAATCTGCCGTCCAGCGACGGCTTTTTTTTCCGCATGGCGAATCTGCTGGACGCGATCGGCATTGCCGGCCCGCTCGAGCGGCTTTGGCTGAAGGGGTTTTCGTCGCCGCATTTGAGCTTTTTCAACAGGACCACTCTGCAACGGCTCGTCCGCGCCAAGTCCTCCCTCGGCCTCGTCGAGGGCTTCCCCCTGGTGCCGATCGGCCGCAAGGGCCTTTACGACCGGATACGGGCGACCCATCGGGGCATGCCCGGTCTGGTGCTTTTCGCAGCGATCTGGCTCGCCACTTTCGTGCTGCCGCTGCTGCCGGCCGACAATGACGTGGCGATTTTCGAAGCGAAAGGACCAAAAGGACCGGCCGGGTAATTCCAGAGGCAAGCGCGTCACAGCCCGGGCAATGCTTCCCGACGTTGTTGCCTGATCCATGGCGCGCAGCGCCGCGGACGAAGCGCCTGAAGCCTGTATTACGCGGCAGGTTTCAGGAAACGCCGGGTTTTTTCGGCAAGACGAAAGATCCGGGATTGGCGAACGGGTTGACATAAAGACGGTCATGGCTCTCGACACCGACTTCCAGGAGACAATCGGTTTTCGGGCGGGCGACGCAGAGCAGCACATAACCCTCCTGCGACTGGCGCCGGTTTAGCGCCGTGGCGTTCGGCTGGCGCACCTTTCCGGCGAGCAGCCGGGCGGCGCAGGTGATGCACCCGCCATAGCGGCAGCCGACCGGCAGGACATGGCCGGCGGCTTCCGCCGCATCGAGGATCGCTTCGTCCTCACCGACGCAGAGCGTGAGGGCGTTCCGGTTTTTCAAGGTGACTTGGAATGTCCGCAAGACGGTCTCGCACGAAATCGTTACCCGACGCCCATCAGCGGGATCCCTCCCCGAATCGGGGAGGGTGGCCGGCGCAGCCGGTCGGGTGGGGTCTTTGACGGTGCAGACGACCGCCCAAGCGACCGCAGGTTCCCGCCCCGCATTGCTCGCGGGGCAGGCGCTGTCGGACCGGGCTCTACACCCAGATATCCGACGAGCAGTCACCGCCGGGATAGCGCGTCTCATGCGCCCGCGACGGACCATTCGGTTCCTTGCCGAAATCCACCAGGAAATTCTCGTTGATGGCCATACCGCCGTTTTCCACGTCGCAATCCACCACCAGCATGACGCCGCCGGCGTTTTTCATTTCCGGATAGAATTGATTGTCCCAGGTGGAAAACAGTGACGTGGTGACATAGAGCCGCCTGCCGTCCAGCGACAATTGGATCATCTGCGGCGCGCCCTCGACGGCGCGGCCGTTGACCACCGGCGCCTTGCCGAGCATGCCGCCGATCCAGACCTGGCCGGTCAGCACCGGGTGCGACGGATCGGAGATGTCGTATTGGCGCAGGTCCCCATGCAGCCAATTGGAGAAATACAGATATTTGTCGTCCATGGAGACGAGGATGTCGGTGATCAGGCCCGGCATCGGCACGGGAAAATCCTTCACGTCGATGGCATCGACATCGATGATCTTTTCCAGCTGAACCTCGCCGCTGCCATTCTTGTACCAATGAAAGATATTGGACGACAGCGTCACGCCGACGAAGCCGTGGGTGGAATCCGGATCGTGGTGAAAGCGCACTTCCAGGGGGATCATGCCTTCCTCGCCCAGATCCACGGACTTTTCGATGCTTCGGTTCTTGAAATCCCAGAAATGGATGTGGCGGCCATATTTGCCCTTGCCGACATCCGCGAGATCGAATCCGGGCAGGAACGTGTTGGGCGCGCCCCATTCGGTCGAGACCATCATGTTGTGGCGCGGCTGATACCAGAAATCGTAGTTGAAGTTCATGCCGGTGATGTCGTTTTCCCAGCGGCCGACGATTTCGAAATCCTTGTTGAGATGCAAAAAGCCGCCCGGCGCGTTGCCGGCGGCGTCGCCCAGCATGGAGACAATGATGTCCGAGCCGAGGCAATGCACGGTGTGCGGCGCCGACAGGTTGGTTTTTTTCTTGATTTCGTCCCCGTCGATCGTCTTGAACAGGCTGGGATTGCGCGGGTCCGTCGCCGTATCGACGATGTAGAAATTGTTAGAGCGCACGCCGGGAATAATCAGATAGCGGCGCGTCATGGAGCCGTCGCCGTGGCAGGACGAACAGGCGTTCCAGCCCATATGGTGCAATTCGTCGCCGATATTCGGCATTTCCAGGCGGCTGATCACCTGGCCGTAGGTCGGACTGGTTTCGTCGGCGTCGATGGTGGCGAGATAATCCGGTTTTTCCACCCCGGTGCCGGTATAGATGCAGATCGTATAGACGACCGTTTCACGAGGGGCCTTGATCGCTTCCTGCGGCGATGCATAACCCGGTCCGGCACAGCTCTCGCTGGGTGCAACTGCCATTGTCTTCCTCCCGATTGCGCAAGATTTCCTGCGGTTTTTGATTGGTCAGATCCGTTGTCTGTTCGGCGCAAAACACGGCACCCGGTTTCATCAAAAAATTGCATGATGCCGATGGTTCGTTCAATGCAATATTTGCATAATTCCCGGAAAAGCGTAACCGCAAAATAGGTATAACGCGCTTCGGCGCAAGGTTCATCGCGGCGGGGCGCAAGCCGCCCCGCCGGCCGTCTCCGGTCAGTGGCCGTATTGATGCTCGATCACCTCGAACAGCGCGCGGATCGCATGCGCCGCACCGCCTTGCGGCCGGGCCGGCTTCGCCGCCGGAGTCCAGCCGTAGATATCGAAATGCGCCCAGGTTCTGGCGTTTTCGACGAAGCGGTTGAGAAACAGGGCGGCGGTGACGGCGCCGGCGAAGGGACCGCCGGAAATATGATTGACGTCGGCGGTCTTGGAGGCGAGCAATTGATCATAGGGTCGCCAGAGCGGCAGGCGCCAGACCGGATCGCAACAGGCGAGGCCCGCTCGATAGACGGACTCGGCGAAGCCGTCGTCATCGGTGAACATAGGCGGCAGATCCGGACCGGTCGCCACCCGCGCCGCGCCGGTCAATGTCGCCATATCGATCATCAGATCCGGGCTTTCCTCGTCCGCCAGCGCCAGCGCGTCGGCCAGCACCAGCCGGCCTTCCGCATCCGTATTGCCGATTTCCACGGTCAGTCCCTTGCGGCTTTTGAAAATGTCGCCCGGCCGGAAGGCCGATCCGGAAATCGCGTTTTCGACGGCGGGAATCAGCACCCGCAGCCGCACCGGCAGCCCGGAACGCATGATCATCTCCGCCAGGCCGAGAACATTGGCGGCGCCGCCCATATCCTTTTTCATCAATTCCATGGAACTGCCCGGTTTCAGGTTGAGACCGCCGCAATCGAAGCACACGCCCTTGCCGACAAGCGTCACTTTCGGGTTCGCCGCCTCACCCCAGGAGAAATCCACCAGCCGCGGCGCCCGGTCGCTCGCCGCGCCGACCGCGTGGATCAGCGGAAAGCCCTTGGTCAGGAGGTCCGCGCCGACAATGCTGCCACCCTTGGCGCCGAAGCGTCCGGCAAGCTGCAGCGCGGCGTCGGTGAGTTCCTGCGGTCCCAGATCGTTGGCCGGCATGTTGATCAGGTCACGCGCCAGGGTCGCCCCGGCATGCACGGCCTCGAGGCGGGCGAGATCGACGGATTTGTCGGCGATCAACTGCGCTTCGCCTGCCGGCTTTTCGCTATAGGCGTCGAAGCGGTAGGCCTCGAGCGCCCATCCGAGCGCCGTCAGCGCCGGGTCCGCCAGCGCGCCTTCGGCAAACCGGTAAAGGCCGGCGGGCAGAAGCCCGCTCAGTTTCGCCGGCTCGAAAGCGGCGAAGGGATCGGCCGCCGGCGCTCCCAGCAGCACGGCGGCGACGCCGCCTTGCGCGTCGGGGACGATGAGGGTCGCACCCGGTTTCGCCTCGAACCCGTTCGCCTCGATCCATGCCCTTTGCGCCGGTGAAAACGCGGCGACCGCCTGGTCCGCTTCATCTTCGCCAAACACATGGATGGGGCAGGCCTTTTGTCCTTCGTCGCCGACCAGGCGGGTCTGCTGTTTGGAATTTGCCGGCATGAATTTTCCTTTCGATAGACAATGCGCCGCGTGCGCAACGCCGCGTGGACCTTGGGCGCCCGCGAGTAATCCGGATTAACCAAGCATTAGGGTTAACATACTATTTCTGAATGCCAATTCGACAGTTCCGACAAGATGCCCTGAGGCGCGTGGCCATGGTGATGAAAGCTCTCTTCTCTGCGAAAATCCTTGTTCTGCCGGTGCTGCTCGCGCTGGCGGTCGCCGCCTGTTCGAGTGGAAAGCGGGCTTCCGGCTCCCATGTCGGACTGTCCTCGAGCGCCGCGGAAGATTACGCGCCCGGTCAGTTGCAGCAGCAGGTGGGCAAATGGAGCGCCGCCTATCAAAAACGTCCGGACGACAAGACCACGGCGCTGAGCTATGCCGCGGTTCTGCGGCTGAACGGCCAGGCCGGCCAGGCCGTGGCTGTCCTGCAACGCGCGGTGATCACCCATAAGAACGACCGGGAAGTCGCCTCGGCCTATGGCAAGGCGCTCGCCGCCAGCGGCAAGTTCACGGAAGCCTTGAATGTCATTCGCAACGCCAATCCGGCGGCCAATCCCGATTGGCGGCTGACCTCCGCCGAAGGCGCGATTCTCGACCAGATCGGCGAGAACGCGGCGGCCAAGGCGAAATACACCGAAGCCTTGAAGATCGCGCCCGAAGAGCCGACGATTCTCAGCAATCTGGCGCTGTCCTATGTGCTGTCGAACGATCTGGCCCAGGCCGAGAGCATTTTGCGCCGGGCCGCCGCAAGTCCGAAGGCGAACAGCAAGGTCCGCCAGAATCTGGCTTTGGTTCTGGGTCTTCAGGGCAAGTTCGCCGAAGCCGAGGCGGTCGCCAACAACGAACTCAGCCGTGACCAGGCCGCCGCCAACATCGCTTATCTGCGCTCCATGCTGGCGCAGCCCAATACCTGGAATCAGATCAGGGGCCAGGACAAGCAAAACCGCAGCTGACGCCCGGCGCCGATTGGGCAGGGCCGCCTCAAGGAGTTTTTCCTGTTTGAACGGTTCCGTCCAGACAGGAAAGCTCCAGGCTGAGGACTTTTTAAACGTCCACTTCCGCGGTCAGCGCATTGTCCTGGATGAATTCACGGCGCGGTTCCACATTGTCGCCCATCAGCCGCGCGAACGTATCGTCGGCTTCGTCCGCTTCGCGGATCTTGACCTGCAGCAGCGACCGGATATTCGGGTCGAGCGTGGTTTCCCAGAGCTGGTCCGGGTTCATTTCGCCCAGGCCCTTGTAGCGCTGCATGGAAATGCCGCGCCGTCCGGTGGCGAAGATTGCCGCCAGCAGCGCCCGGGGGCCGCGAATCTGGGTCTCCGTCTCCTTGCGCTTCAAAATCGCCGCCTTGCCGTAGATTTCCTGCAGATGCGCCGCATGGCGATCGAGTTTGCGGGCATCGGCGGACCCGATAAGCGCGGCGTCGATAAAGGTCGCCTCCTTCACGCCGCGCACGGTGCGCGTAAAGGTCAGGCCGCCATCGGCCTCGGCCTCGCCGATCCAGCCCCGTTCGAAATCGTCGGCCAGGATGTCGAGGCGCCGGGCGATATAGGCCGCGGCCGCCTCCGCCTTGGCGCTGTCGTCGAGGATTTCCGGATTGAGCGCGCCGGCGATCGCCGCCTGTTCGACCGTGTCGCGGTCATAGCGCGTATGCAGCCCGCCCAGCAGCGACGAGATGACCTGCGCTTCATCGAGCACCGCGCGCAGATCGGCGCCCATGCGGATCTCGCCCGAATCCAGCGTCAGCGCCGTGTCGTCCAGGCCGGATTCGATAAGGTAATCCTCCAGCGCCTGCTCGTTCTTCAGATATTGTTCCGACTGGCCGCGCTTGACCTTGTAGAGCGGCGGCTGGGCGATATACAGATGGCCGCGTTCGACCAGTTCGCGCATTTGCCGGAAGAAGAAGGTCAACAGCAGGGTTCGGATATGGGCGCCATCGACGTCTGCATCCGTCATGATGATGATCTTGTGATAGCGCAGCTTGTCCGGATTGAATTCGTCGCTGCCGATGCCGGTTCCCAGCGCGGTGATCAGGGTGCCGATTTCGTTCGACGACAGCATTTTCTGGAAGCCGGCGCGTTCTACGTTCAAGATCTTGCCGCGCAACGGCAACACGGCCTGATTCTCCCGGTTGCGGCCCTGTTTGGCGGAGCCGCCGGCGGAATCGCCCTCCACCAGGAACAGTTCGGACTTCGACGGGTCGCGCTCCTGACAATCGGCCAGCTTGCCGGGCAGGGAGGCGATGTCGAGGGCGCCTTTGCGCCTTGTCAGTTCGCGGGCCTTGCGGGCCGCTTCGCGCGCCGAGGCCGCTTCCACGACTTTGGAAACCACGGCCTTCGCCTGGCCGGGATTTTCCTCCAGCCATTGATTGAGGGTTTCGTTGACTATGCTTTCGACGACCTGGCGGACTTCTGAGGAAACCAGCTTGTCCTTGGTCTGTGACGAAAATTTTGGGTCCGGAACCTTCACCGACAGCACGCAGGTCAGCCCTTCGCGGCAATCGTCGCCGGTGAGCGACACCTTTTCCTTTTTCAAAAGGCCGCTCTTGTCGGCATACCCGGTGATCTGGCGCGTCAGCCCGCTGCGGAATCCGGCCAGATGCGTGCCGCCGTCCCGTTGCGGGATGTTGTTGGTGAAGCACAGCACGTTTTCATGATAGGAATCGTTCCACCACAGCGCGGCTTCGACCGTGCAGCCGTCCCGTTCCGAGATCAGGGTTATGGGCTTGTCCAGCAAAGCGGATTTGGCCCGGTCCAGATAGCGTACGAAGGCTTCCAGGCCGCCTTCATAGGTCATTTCCTCGACCCGCGCCTCGACGCCGCGAAAGTCGGACAGGACGATCTTGACGCCGGAATTCAGGAACGCCAATTCGCGCAGCCGGTGTTCCAGGGTGTTGAAATCGAACTCGATCGTCGTGAATGTCGCCGGGCTCGGCAGGAAGGTGACTTCCGTTCCCGTCGCGCCGTTCGAATCGCCCACCGCGATGAGCGGCGATTCCGCTACGCCGTCGCGAAACCGCATGGCAAATTCCTTGCCGGCGCGCCAGATGCGCAGATCGAGCGTCGTCGACAGGGCGTTGACCACCGAGACGCCGACGCCGTGCAGGCCGCCGGAGACCTTGTAGGAATTCTGGTCGAATTTTCCGCCCGCATGCAATTGCGTCATGATCACTTCGGCGGCGGAAATGCCTTCTTCGGTGTGAATGTCGGTCGGAATGCCACGGCCGTCGTCGCGCACCGTAACCGTTCCGTCGGCATTCAGCGCGACGCTGACCGCCGTGGCGTGACCGGCCAGCGCTTCGTCGATGGCGTTGTCGACGACCTCGTAAACCATGTGGTGCAGTCCGGAACCGTCATCGGTATCCCCGATATACATTCCCGGGCGTTTGCGCACCGCGTCCAGTCCCCTGAGGACCTTGATGGAATCCGCGCCGTAGTCTTCGACATTGGCATCGACGTCAGGTGTATCGGTCATACGGCTCGTTCGGTTGAATCTATGGAAAACATGCAAATCTTATAGGGGGTTTCGCGGCATTGGCAAGTTCGCGAGGTCTGGCTATAACCCATTGTTAATATGAATAA
>Ga0214472_10004789_pt1 | contig 14271 bp, 14 predicted proteins | sample RVTome_6_FD_207662 | JGI IMG/M metagenome (GOLD analysis project Ga0214472, IMG submission 207662) | Soil microbial communities from uranium-contaminated site in the Upper Colorado River Basin, Wyoming, United States - RVT140D175 | ecosystem: Environmental > Terrestrial > Soil > Contaminated >... | reverse complement strand
GGTGAACAATGCCCCCTTTCCCCCTTTCCCCCTTTCCCCTTCCCCCTTCCCCTATCCCCTATCCCAGCCACCCCATCCACTGCTCGGCCACCCAGAAGCCGAGGAAGGTGCCGACGGCATAGCCCAGCGAGCCGACCAGGATGCCGGGCAGGACGAGGTCTTCCCGCCCCAGGCTACGTGCCAGCGCCAGCGCCGAGGTGCCGCCGCCGACATTGGCCTGTGAGGCGACGGCCGCGATGTCGGGATCGATTCGCAGCACCCAGGCAGCTCCGAAGGTGATCAGCCCGTGCACCAGCACGGCGATGGTGGTGAAGAGGAGCAATGCCCCACCGAGTTCGCCCATCTCCCGGAGGGCGGCGACATCGCAGAACGCCCCGATGACGGCCAGAAACAGGTAGACGGCATACATCCCCAACACCTTGACGCCCTTTATCCGTTGAACGGCCGGCACCTGGGCCAGGATAAGCGCGATGACCGTCAGGATCAGGGCGGAAGGGATGGGCTGTAGGTAGCCGGCGAGCACTTCGGAGAGCCATACCGCCGCGAAGCCGAGGCCCAGTACCAGGCCGAGGTCGATCGGGTGAAGCGTCTCGGTGTCGTCTTCGATGCCCAGCAGCACTTCACGGGGCTTCTCGGCGTTTGTTCGCCCGGCTTTCCACCGCCAGATCGGCATCAGCAGCCGGGGCAGGGCAATCGTCGCGACCATCCAGATGGTCGTCACGATGTTATCCACCACGATAGAACCACCGTACAGGACGCCGTTCTGCACGATGTCGTAGTTCAGCGCGATGGTGTTGAAGTTGACGCTCCCGCCCGAGTAGGTGGCCGCGAACATGCCGCCGACGGCATGGTAGAGTGGGCCGATGGTCTCGGGGCCGTTGATAACCCACATCCCGACCAGCACCCCGATGCCGATGCCGAGCGAACCGAGCAGGAAGAGGAAAATCATCGGCAGCCCTGCCTTCAGCACATCTCGCAGGTTCACGGGCAATAGCAGCCAGAAAATGGCGAGCGGCGCTACGTAGGAGAAGATCCCGTCATACACCGGCACCGGTCGCTCGGCGGAAGAGCCTGTCGGTAGAATGCCCAGGTTGGCCACCAGCGCCGTCAGGAGGATGACGAGCAACGCCGAGCCGATATGTTTCAACCAGGTTCGTCGTACCAGCCACTCGGAGAGGACGACGAGAAGGCTGAGGAAGGCGAGGAGGTAGAGGGGATTCTGGAGCATGAGGTTCTGGAAAAGGCTCCTAAGTATCGATAAAAAACAAGTACATCACAAAATGGTCGCTCCATGCAGACCTGTAGGGAAAACGAAACATCCGACGGCCGGCCTTCGTTGAGATAAGCACCCCTCAAAAATACCCTTTATCCACTACACCATGCGCGCTTCTAACCGACATACCTTTTTTGCCTGTTGCGGCATCATGGGCTGTTGTTGTCCCCGGTGGGAGGGGAGCGTACGCACGGCATACGGCGGATCGACGCCATAGACGACGTACCTGATCAGCACTGCCTCAAGGCAGCCCCCGCCCCTCCCGGACTTACCGCGAGGGGTTTTTGTTTTCCCACCACACCGACTTTGCCATGAACGTATGGTCTGCGGAACCCTCCCTGGATAGGATGCCTGTGCCGTCGACCCGTATCGACGGCGCAACGCGTGAAACGGCCCCCATGCCGGACCTTGCCGCACAGATCGGGCGGACGCCACTGGTACGCCTGAACCGGCTTTCGAGCGGGCTGCCTGATACGGTAGCCGTCTATGCCAAAGCGGAACACCTTAATCCAGGCGGGTCGGTGAAGGACCGTGCCGCCTTGCGCATGATCCAGGCGGGCTACGCCTCCGGTGGGTTGCGGCCGGGTCGTACGCTGATCGACGCGACGAGCGGCAACACGGGGATCGCTTATGCCATGCTCGGCGCGGCCTTCGGCTTTCCCGTCACCCTTGCTATGCCGGCCAACGCTTCCCTTGAGCGAAAACGTATGCTGGAAGCCTACGGCGCTAAGATGATCCTGACCGACCCGATGGAAGGGACCGACGGTGCCCAGCGCTTCGTCCAGGCGCGGGTTGCAAGCGACCCGGACCGCTACTTCTACCCTGACCAGTACAACAACGACGCCAACTGGGGCGCGCATTTCGAGGGCACCGGCCCGGAGATCCTGGCGCAGACCGGCGGGGGCATCACCCACTTTGTCGCAGGGCTAGGTACGACGGGGACGTTCACGGGGGTCTCACGCCGCCTCAAACAGCACAACCCGGCCATCCAGTGCCTCTCTCTCCAGCCCGATAGGCCGCTGCACGGGGTGGAAGGGCTGAAGCATATGGCGACGGCTATCGTCCCGGGCATCTATGACCCTCACCTGGCTGACGCCGAGCTACGCATCGAGACGGAGGAGGCCCTTGCGATGACGCGGCGGCTGGCCCGCGAGGAAGGGCTGCTCGTCGGGGTCTCCGCCGGTGCCAACGTCCACGCTGCCCTGCGTCTGGCACAAACGCTCGACGAAGGCGTCGTCGTCACGATCCTCTGCGACAGCGGGACCCGATACCTGAGTGCACATCCGGCGTAGCCGGCTGTGCGAAAGAGGCAAGTTCGCTGGTGCGATCTTATGAAAGGGGTCTTAGCTATGCATACACGACCATCTATTCTTGAAGCCATTCGTGCCCATGGGGTGGCGACGTATCCGGAGGAATGCTGTGGCTTCCTGCTCGGCGCTGTCGGCGAACAGGGCAATCAAGTCACGGCCTTACAGCCTGTCGAAAACCGGCAGGTCGAGAACCGCCGGCGGCGCTATGTGATCACCCCACCCGACTACCTGGCTGCCGAACGAACCGCACGCCGTCAGGGCCTCGACATCGTAGGCATCTACCATTCCCACCCGGACCACCCCGCCCGACCCTCAGCCACGGACCTTGCAGAGGCGACTTTCCCGGGCTACACCTACGTCATCGTCTCTGTCCGCGAAGGACGCGGCGAGGACCTTACCGCCTGGTCTCTTGCACCGGACCGCTCCCGGTTCGATGCAGAGCCGGTTATCCTTGACTCATCCACCCAACCCTCAACCTGACACGATCATGAGCACAACCCAGACCCTCACCGACATCTTGATCCCCACACCGCTGCGTGCCTATACGAACAACCAGGCTCGGGTAGCGGTAGCAGGAGATACCGTAGGCGCGGCCTTGAACGCGCTGGTGCAGCACCATCCGCAGTTGCAGCACCACCTGTACGCCGAAGGGGGCGTGCTGCGCTCGTTTGTCAACGTCTATGTCAACGACGAAGACATCCGCTATCTGGACAAAGAAGCGACCAGGCTAAGGGCCGGCGATGAACTCGCCATCGTTCCCGCTATCGCAGGCGGACGTTTCTAGCATCTGACGGTAGCAACTACTTTCAACCTGCAACCTGCAACGCCATGCAAACCCTGACCACCACCGTAGCACCCGGCCTGACGGCCGAGGAATTGCGCAGGTACAGCCGCCACCTGATCCTCCCGGAACTCGGCCTGGAAGGGCAGAAGAAGCTGAAGGCCGCCTCGGTGCTGCTTGTCGGCGCAGGCGGGCTCGGCTCGCCCCTCGCCCTCTACCTCGCCGCTGCCGGTATCGGCCGCCTCGGCCTTGTCGACTTCGACGTGGTCGACGAATCCAACCTGCAGCGCCAGGTGCTGCACGGCACAAAAGATGTCGGCCGCTCCAAACTGGCCTCGGCCCGCGACCGCATTTATGACATCAACCCGCACGTCGAGGTCGATCTCTATGAAACCCAACTCACCAGCGAAAACGCGCTCGACCTGATCCGGCCCTACGATGTCGTGGCCGACGGAACGGACAACTTCCCGACCCGCTACCTGGTCAACGACGCCTCGGTGCTTACCGGGACGCCGAACGTGTATGCCTCGATCTTTCGGTTCGACGGGCAGGTGTCGGTGTTTGGCACGACGGACGGGCCGTGTTACCGTTGCCTTTACCCGGAGCCGCCTCCGCCCGGCCTGGTGCCTTCGTGCGCGGAGGGCGGGGTGCTGGGCGTGTTGCCGGGCATCGTCGGTACCCTGCAGGCCACCGAGGTCCTCAAGCTCGTTGCCGGTATCGGCGATCTGCTGGTCGGGCGTCTCTTGCTGGTCGACGCCCTCGGTATGCGCTTCCGTACTTTGAAGGTGCGCAAAAACCCCGATTGCCCCGTCTGCGGCACGCATCCGACGGTGACGGAACTGATCGACTACCAGGCCTTCTGCGGTATCCCACAGGCGGCCGCTGCCCTGAAGGCGGAAACGGCGGACGTGCCCGAAATCACCGTGCGGCAACTCAAAGACCGGCTGGACCGTGGCGAGACGCCCTTCCTGCTCGACGTGCGTAAGCCGCTGGAATACGACATCGCCAACCTGAACGCGCCCCTCATTCCCGTCGACGAACTGGCAGCGCGGGTGGATGAACTGGCGGACTATCGCAACCGGGAGGTAATCGTCTATTGCCGCTCGGGCATTCGCTCGGCGCAGGCTGTCAAGCTGCTAAAAGCGCACGGCTTCACCGGGGCCGTCAACCTGAAGGGCGGCGTCCTGGCCTGGAGCGATGAGATCGACCCAACGATGGTGAAATATTGATCTCTAACCGAAACGGAATGGCAGGGGGGGAAGGGTCGTCAAAATACGGTCAGATCTTTCACATACGAGAGGGGGGGGATGCGGATTGCTTCGATCACCTTTGCTGTTCTATTCGGCCTTGCTGCAACAGGGAACGCCGCGCTGGTACAGGCGCAAGACGGGAGCTCGGACGAGCCGGGCGTAGCGGCTGTACGGGTCGCCGGCCCGGTTGATATCGACGGGCGACTGGACGAGGCGGCCTGGCAAGAGGCCGAAGTCGTCTCGGCGTTCAGGCAGTACGAGCCGGTCGAAGGAGCGCCCGGTACCCAGCTGACCGAAGTGCGGGTACTGTACGGTCCCGGTAACCTGTACATCGGCGCTTTCCTGTATGACGAAGACCCCGCAGGCATTGAACAGGCCCTCGGCCGCCGGGACGACTACAACCGGGCGGACTGGTTCCTGGTCTCTATCGACTCGTATTTCGACCGTAAGACGGCGTACACCTTCGGTGTCAACGCGGCGGGGGTGCAGTATGACGCCCTTCGTTCGGGCAGCGGTGGTGGCCCCGGCGGCGGCCCAGAAGGCATGGATGAATCGTGGGACGCCATCTGGTATTCGGCAGCCCGGATGACCTCGCAGGGATGGATCGTCGAGATGCGTATTCCCTACAGCATGCTACGCTTTCCCGAGGCTGTGTCGCAGACCTGGGGCATCCACTTCACCCGCTGGATCCCACGCCTGGGCGAGCAGGCCGAGTGGCCGCTCGTCCCGCGCACCGAACGGTCGAACCTGATCGCGCAGTTCGGCCTGCTGACCGGCATCACGAACGTCACGCCGCGCCGCAACGTGCAGGTCCGGCCCTATAGCGTAACCCGCCTCCATACGGAAGAGAGCTTCGAGACGCCCGGAAAAGCATCACGAGAAGGCAGCTTCGACGTCGGGGGCGACGTCAAGGTAGGGCTTGGCCCGAATATCACGCTTGATGCAACGATCAACCCCGACTTCGGACAGGTTGAATCCGACCCGGCCGAGCTGAACCTGACGGCGTTCGAGACCTTTTTCGAAGAGCGGAGGCCCTTCTTCGTTGAAGGCATCCAGATCTATCAGTTTTCCGCCGGGCCGGGCCTGCTTCTCTACACGCGGCGCGTTGGTGCAGCAGATCCCATCGTGGGCGCCGCCAAGCTATCGGGCCGCACTGCCCGCGGCCTGTCTTTCGGCCTCCTCGGTGCCGTCACCGGTCAGGACTTCGATCCGGCGCGGCGCTACGGTGTAGCCCGGATGAGCCAGCAGATCGGGAGATATTCGTCGGCCGGCGGCATCTTGACGGGCTTTGACGCGCCTGTGCCGGGCGCCGGCGGACGTCGGCAGAGTGTGGTCGGCGGGGTGGACTGGGACGTCCGGCTCGCGGGCAACCGGTACGGCCTGGAAGGCTTTGCCTCGGTCACCCATCGGCGGCTCACGGAAGACGGCGGAGCGTCCGAAACCGGCTTCGCTACCAAGATGTGGGCGCTGAAACGCCAGGGCACCCTGACCGGCTTCCTGGGCCTTGACGTGTTCAGCGACACGTTCAATCCCAACGATATGGGCCAGCTTCGCGAGAACAACTTCATCGCGCTGTTGAACAGACTGGAATACGAGGCCAACAGCGGGCAGTCCTTCGGCCCCTTCCTCCGCGCCAGCGCCGAGGCTTTCTCTTCGCAACGCTTTTCCTACGAAGACGGTCGCAATCTGGGACTTGACATCAGAACGGGCTCGCGCTGGACGTTGCGGGGGTTCCAGACGATAGAACTGGAGGCTTCGGTAGAGCGACCCTTCGGCGGGTACAACCTGTTCGAGACGAGGGGGCTTGGTCCCTGGGCGGCTCCCGCACAGATCCAGGTCGGCGGCGAGTTTCAGACGGACGAGCGGCGGGCCTGGCAGGTCGAGCCGGATGCGAGCCTGTCCTTCCACGAAGGCGGAGGACGAGCATACGAACTGGGGCTGCGCGCCAACTGGAACGTGGGCACCCGGCTCTCGCTCTCCGGCAACCTGGACGCTGAGTGGGAAAACAACGTCGTCGCCTGGTCTTCCAACGAGACGTTTCGTCGAGCGGCGGAGGGCGGGTTGTGGTTGATCGGTGGCGTCTCCAACGCCGGACCGGGCACGCTGGACGTCGGTGACTTCGTGGCGTTCGACGATCAGCGGCGGCTCGATGCGATTCTCGGATTCGGGCTGGAGGATCACTACGTTCCGGTATTTGGTGCCCGGAAAACCCGCTCGGTGGACCTCACGCTACGCAGCAACATCACGTTTCGGCCGAACCTTTCGTTGCAACTGTACGGCCAGTTCTTCCTGGCGCACGGGCGCTACCACGATTTCCAGATTCTCCAGAACCCGGACGACCTGGCGCCCTTTTCGTCGTTTCCGAAGCGCGACGAGTTTGCCTTCAGCAGCCTGCAGTCTAACGTAGTGCTCCGCTGGGAGTACCGGCCGGGGTCTACGCTCTTCCTCGTCTGGACGCACGGCCGGAATGCAGAGGATGTGCTCAACCCGCTCTCGCCGTGGGGGCTTTCGCCTTACGGCCGGCCGATCAACGAGCAGATCGCCGAGACGTTCGACATCTTCCCCGAGAATGTCTTCCTGATCAAACTCAACTACACGTTCCTGTACTGAGCCGGGGCTATGTTCCAAACATAAACAGCAGCGGGCGCCAGATACGGGTGGCCCAGGCGCGTTCGTTGTGGGCGGCCGCAGGGTCGCGGACCCACATCAGGTTGTCGCCTTCCGTGAAGCCGCGGGCCGGCAGGACTTTCAGCATAGCGTCGGTACCCTCCTGGAGCTGGGTGTCGAGTTCGTCGCCGCCGTTATCCAGATAGAGGCGCAGGTTCGCCGTGTCCCACGCGCGGGATTGGACTTTTTGGGGCAGGTCTTCGGGGAAGTAGGGCGAGAGGCAGGCGGCTTTGGAGAAGACTTCCGGGTGCTCCCAGGCTGCCAGGAACGAGATCAGCCCGCCCATCGACGAGCCCATGACGGCCGTGTTCGCCCGGTCCGGCAGGGTGCGGTAGGTGGTATCGATCATTGGTTTGAGGTCGTCGACGAGAAAGCGCAAGTAGGCGCGGCCCAGGTCGGTGTCGTTGTATTCGGTGCTGCGGTCCGGGGTGTTATAGACGCCGACGATGATGATCTCCGGCATGCGGCCCTGCCGGCTGAGGCTGTCCACCGCCTCGTCCACCTGCCAGTCGACCTTTGTATAGGAGGTGTTGGGGTCTACGATGTTTTGTCCGTCGTGCATATAGAGCACGGGGTAGCGTTGCTCGGGTGCGCCGGCGTAGCTCGGCGGTAGCCAAACGATCACATCGCGCGGCTTCAGCCCCCTGCCGGTAAGCGCCCGGTGATAGGCTACGGTGCCGGTGATCTGCCCCTCAATCTTATGGATGACGTCCTTCCAGTTGTCAACCGTGAGGCTGATCGTCGTGTCGGTACGGATCGTGAATCGGTAGTTGGCAGGGACGACACCTTCGGCGGAGACGGCCTCCGTCTCCCAGGTTCCGCGTGTAATTTTGAAGACGAGGGGGCCGGGCTTGACAGACAGGGTGGTCGTCCAGCGGCCGTCGCCCTGCTGTTGGAGGGGAACCGCGTCGGGTTGCCAGGAGCCGAAGGATTCCCCGTCGCCGGTGAGGTAGACGGCGGCGCTGTCGGAAAGGGGGGTGGCCGGGGTGACGATGAAGGTGACGGCGGGTTCGGCCGCGCAGCCCGTGAACAACAGGGCGAGAAAAGCAAAGACGAGCGAGCGGATAGAGGGCATCGGAGACAGGCTGCGAAATGGAATGAAACACTCTCGCTGCAAGCCGCGAGGGTTCAGACTAAGGAATTGTATCTTTTCCGACGCAAGTGTCGGGGAATGCGACCAATAAAAGAATTCAAGAGGCCGGCGGTGTACGCAGGGTGTCTGGAAACAGTTGCTCGAAGGCCCTGCGTCCTTCCGCGATTTCCTGGAAGGGCAGCCTGCCCCGGCTCAGCCGTGGCATAGACACCAGGCGGAGGCGGTCGTACAGCGCAAGGCCGGCCGCATAACAGGCCGGGTCAGGCTGTTCGGCCAGCACGAAGAGCACGTCTTCCGCCTTGTCAAACTGTCCGGTTGTTTCGAAGAAGTGCAGGAGACGAAACTGAAGGGGCCGAGGTAGGGTGGCCGCGTTTGTCGCCCGGAGGAGGGTGTTGATACGGGCGAGGGTGTCCGGCGACTGAAAGCCGGGCGCGTCGAAGAACACGTCGAGCGTGAGCGCGAGGGCGTGGAGGTAGCGCTGCGCGGCGGCGGCTTCGTCAGCGTTCTCCAGCAGCATCAGGTCGGCTTGTTGGCGCAGCAGTTCTGCTACGAAGGCGGCGGCTTCTGCGTCGAGGTCGTCGCCGGGCCGGAGGGCTTCGACGAGGTCGCTGTAGGTCACGCCCTGCAGGTCATCCAGGTCGAGGCCCAGGTGGCGCAGGCCGCTCTCCCGGATCTCGGCCAGGGCTTCCGAATAATCCTGGTTACGCCGGTGGAAGAGCACCTGCGCCAGCGCCTCTGTGAGCTGCTGGATCTGGCGTTGGATGTAATCACGTTGGAACATGAGCGGCGGCTTTACCAGCGGGTGGCCTGTCCACGGGTGTCAACATGGATGAAGGGGCGGCTTAAGGCCGTGTTTGCTAAAAAAACCTGTCATCTCGACCGAGCGAAACGAGTGGAAATGATAGGGGTGGGGATACGCAGTCTCAATATCTGCGTTATCATATAAAAACGATCAAAGGCGCTTCTTGTTCGCCTACCAACTTATGCACACTGTGGATAGTGTGTTGAAAAAAAGGAGTTTGCCAGGGCGATTGTCGGGTGGTGTATATTGTCCGAGGGCGTGTTCAAACCCTGCTGCTCCGGGCGGCATCTTAGTAGAGAAGCCTTGAAGCGCCACGCCCTCGCATTCCGGATTGCACGAAGCCTTGGAACAACAGGACACGATCACAGACCCCCAGCAGGTCCTTGTACGCCGTGCACAGGCGGGCGATACCGCTGCCTTCGAACAGCTGTACCGCACGCATGTAGACCGCGTGTATGCACTCTGCTTTCGGATGGTGGCCGACGAAGAGCGGGCGGTCCGGCTGACCCAGGATGCCTTTGTGCGGGCCTGGGAGCACCTGGTGCGTTTCCGGGCGGAAAGTGCCTTTTCAACATGGCTCTACCGGGTCGCCTCCAACGTGGTGCTGATGGACTTGCGCAGTACCCGGCGGCGCAATGCTCGCTTTGCGGCTACCGACGACCCGACCTGCTTCGAAGAGACGACGCACGCCCCCACGCCCGGCCTGGCGATGGACCTGGAGCAAGCGATCGCGGCGCTGCCTCTGGGAGCGCGTAGCGTGCTGGTGTTGCACGAAATTGAGGGTTACCGGCACGATGAGATTGCAGACATGATGGGCATCGCGGCGGGGACCTCTAAGGCCCAGCTTCACCGTGCTCGAAAGCTGTTGAAAAAAATGTTGAACCGATGAGTACCTGTTCCCACATCGAACCTTTGCTGGAGGACTACCTCGACGGCGCCTTGTCTCGGGAGGAGCGGCAGGTCGTTGAAAGGCATCTGCACGGCTGTGCAACGTGCCGGGCATCCTTCGACGCACTTCGGCTGCTCCAGGCCGAAACCACCGCGCTGCCCCGCCGGGTAGCGCCGCCGCATGACCTCTGGCCCACCATCGAAGCCCGCCTCACGGAACGGGCTCGCGAGGTCGACGCGCCGGGCCTGCCGATCGGGCGCAATGGGCAGGCCGACCGTCCGCCGCGTCGCTCGGCCATGCGCCGCCGTCCGGCGCGCTGGTTGGTAGCTGTGCTGGCCGTTCTCCTGGTGAGCCTCGGGGCCTGGTGGGGCACGCGCGTCCTGTTTGCACCCTCCTGGGAAATCGCGGTCCTTGAAGGCGTGCCGCGTGTTGGAGCCGGTCTGCTGGAAGATACAGGCCGGTTGCGGCGGGGCGAGTGGGTGGAGACCGACGCGACCTCAAGCGCACGGCTGGAGGTGGGGATGATCGGCAACGTGGAGGTCGGGCCGAACACGCGCCTACAACTGCTACAGGCGCGGCCCTCCGAGCACCGGCTGGCGCTTACCTCCGGCACCATCCACGCGCAGATCTGGGCGCCGCCGCGCCTGTTCTTTGTCGAGACCCCCTCGGCGCTGGCTATCGACCTGGGTTGTGAATACACCCTGAGCGTGGACAGCACCGGCGCCGGCCTGCTTCATGTGACGTCCGGCTACGTCGCCCTCGAACAGGGTGAGCGGGCGACCATCGTGCCGGCAGGCGCGAGGGCTGTCACCCGGCCCGGCTACGGCCCCGGCACGCCCTTCGACGAAAGCGCGACCCCGGCCCTCCAGCGAGCGCTGACAGCTTTTGACTTCGAAGGAGGCGGTACGGAAGCCCTGGACCTTGTGCTGGCCGAGGCCCACCCGGACGATGCGATCACCCTGTGGGACCTGCTCTATCGCGTCCCGGCGGCGCAGCAGGTGCGGGTCTATGAACGTCTCGCTGCGCTGGTCCCTGCGCCCTCGGGCGTCACGCGAGAGGGTATGCTCCGGGAAGATGCCGCGATGGTTCATGCCTGGCGCACCTACCTTCGGCTGGACGTCGAGAACTGGTGGGAGTTCTGATGCCTCGGGCGAAACACCGAACGCAATGCTGCCGAGACGGGCTACAACGAGACGGATCACGGGAACCGCGAGGTGCCCACCCGTCCCGTCCTGGAAAACCGGACCGTTCTGTTGAAATATACCTATACCTTTGCGCTCTGATGCGAAGGTCGCTGCATCAAAAGGCCGCCTTCTTCCGTCAATAGGCTTCGATCCTCGTCTGCCTTTCTGCTCACCATAAACGCCCTTTGTGGCCCTTCCTGCCTCCATGCGAACGCTCCTTCTAATTCCCCTGCTCTTATTGACCGCCTGTGCTTCCCCGGATGTAGCAGAGACCATTGAAACCCCGGATGACCTTATCGCTGCAATGCAGGCTCGTTATGCGGGTAACTGGTATGAGACCTTGACGTTTGAGCAGGAGACGATTCAGTACCGCGCCGATGGGAGTGCCGATACGGCTACATGGCACGAGGCGCTCCAGGTGCCGGGCCGCCTTCGCATCGACATCGGCGACCGGGCCGAGGGGAACGGGCTGATCTTCCGCAACGATTCCCTTTTTTCCTTTCAGAACGGCCTTCAGGTCAATGCGCAGCCTACCATCCATCCCCTTCTGCTGCTCGGGTTCGACGTCTATTTCCTCTCGCCCGAGGCCGTCCAGGCCGGGCTCGACAGCCTGGGGTTTGACCGGTCCGTGATGCATCAGACGATCTGGCAGGACCGGCCCGTGTATGTCGTCGGCGCGGCGGAAGGCGACCTGTCTGCGCCGCAGTTCTGGGTCGATCAGAAGCACCTCTACTTCGTTCGGCTGTTGCAGCCGGTGGGGCCGGGTGGTGTGCAGACGCAAGATGTGCGCTTCAACAGCTATGAACGCCAGGGGGGGGGATGGGTAGCACCGGAGGTGCTGTTCTATGTAGACAGTACCCTCGTCATGGTAGAGCGGTACAAAGACGTGCAGACCGGGGTGCGCCTGGATGAAGCTCTTTTTGACCCCGACCGGTGGTAGCAAGCTTGCTACGCGATCCTGCGAAAGAGACAGCCTTGCTGTCTGTTACCTGAACCCAATAGGAAGGATCGCGCCTTCGAGGGCGGCGCCTTCGAAGCTGGCGTTTGTGAGGATCGTGCCGGAGAGGTTGGCGCCGGTGAGGATGGCGAAGTGGAGTTTGGCGTGGGTCAGCACGGCATCGCTGAGGTTGGCGCTGAAGAGAATGGCCTCGCGAAGCCGGACCTGCGAAAGGTCGGCGCGTCTCAGGTCGGCATTGGTAAGGTTGGCGTAGCTCAGGTCGGCGCCGACGAGGATAGCTGCCGTGAGCCGGGTCTCCGAAAAATCCGCGCCTGTGGCGACAAGCGCCGAGAGGTTAGCGCCGGAAAGGTCCGCCCCCTCAAGATCGGCCATCGTCAGGTAGCTGTTGCGCAGGTCCGCGCCGCTCAAATTGACGCCTGCCAGATTGGCCTCCATCAGGTTGCTGTTCTGCAAGTCGGCGCCGGAGAGGTCAGGTCTAATCTCAGGGTATTGACGCCGCCATGTATTCCACTTCTCAACGCCCTGGCGAAGGAGGGAAAGGTGCTCTTGATTGGCCATAAGGGTGAGGTTTACGACGAGGCGCCTCAATTACGGGGATGGGGAAAAGAAGCGCAATAAAAAATGAGGAAACCATTTAATAAAGGTGACGGGTATCCGATGCTAAAGTTAAGGAAAACTCCAAGCTTCCTGGCGACACCAGGTGTTGCCACCCGCCCGGCCCCGTAAGGCCGGGCTTTTTCTTTGCCCGCTGCCTTTCTATATTTTCGGACAAAGGCCCCTCCATATTAAGCGGGTGTTCATCACTTTGGTGCCGAATTCCCTCCGTGCTAGAGGCTGAGGTCCGTTTCCGTTACCTTGATAGGGCGCTATTGTAGAAAACGAGCCGGCCGAACCGGGAAGCATGATGCAAGAAACGGAGCACGACAAGACGGGGGATTCATGGCTGGATCTCCTGGCTATGGTAGTGGTTACCCTCGCCGCGATTGCTGTGCTGGGGGTCACCATCGCAGCGGGTATGGTCATGGTGGTGGGAGCAAGCTGGAGCACTGCATCTGATGTTACCCTTTACTTTACACTCGTTGTCGGCACGCCGGCTACGCTCTTTCTCCTCTTTCGGTATTTTCGTAGCGGTCGCCAGGTATAGGCTGCATACACGTTACAGGTTGCAGGCTCATCATTCCTGAACCCTGTAGGTTGTTTATCCGTAGAGACGCTCAGACCTGTCCTACACGCTCGGGATCAGGCCAACGTGTAACCTGCAACCTCCCCTCATGAAGCACGCTCTAAAAATTGGCGACGTCGCACGGATCGGTATCTTCGTCCACTGGACGTTCTTTTTGATGCTGGTAGGGTTGTTTGCTTTCTACCTGTACCAGGGGGCGACGCCGGCGGCGGCGCTGTCGGGGGTCGGGTTGGTCTCGGCCGTTTTTGTATGCGTCGTCTTACATGAACTGGGGCATGCCCTCACGGCCCGTCACTTCGGGATCCCAACGCTCGACATCACGATCTATCCGATCGGCGGGATCGCCCGCCTCGAAGGGATCCCCAGGGAGCCCCGTCAGGAATTCTGGATCGCTATCGCGGGGCCTGCCGTCAACCTGGTCATCGCCGGTGTGCTGTTCTTGTTCAACCTCGCGACGGGCCAACCTACCGGCATGTTGAGCGTGCTGCAGGCCGCTACCAGCATTCCAGGGCTTTTGATGTGGCTCAACCTGTCACTCGTCGGGTTCAACATGCTGCCGGCATTCCCGATGGACGGCGGGCGCGTGCTGCGTGCCGGGCTGGCTACGCAGATGGACTACGTCCGTGCCACCCGGATTGCCGCGTACGTAGGGCAGGGTATGGCGGTGTTGTTCGGGCTGTACGGGCTCTGGATCGTCAACCCGGTCCTCCTCTTCATCGCCGCCTTCGTCTTCCTCGGTGCCCGCCAGGAAGCGCAGCAGGTCGGGCAGGAGTGAAAGGGGAAAGGGAGAAAGGGAGAAGGGGAGAAGGGGGAATTGTTCACCCCGTCCCATCCCGGCACCTGCGTAGGGGCGCATGGCCATGCGCCTTCCCGACCGAGGC
>Ga0214472_10004788_pt1 | contig 14272 bp, 13 predicted proteins | sample RVTome_6_FD_207662 | JGI IMG/M metagenome (GOLD analysis project Ga0214472, IMG submission 207662) | Soil microbial communities from uranium-contaminated site in the Upper Colorado River Basin, Wyoming, United States - RVT140D175 | ecosystem: Environmental > Terrestrial > Soil > Contaminated >... | reverse complement strand
GCATCGGCGAGCGCCTGGCCGAGCAGCGACCGGACCTGTTCCCAGGAGGTCGCCGAGCCCTCCCCCACGATGGCGCCCTTCGGCCCGTCGACCAGCACGAAATAGGGAGAAACCGGCACCCCGTAGGTGTCCCACGCCTCACTCGACTGGACCAGGGTGACACCGGCCGGCGCCAACTGGGAGAGACGAGACGGGCTTTCGGCCTCCGCCCCCTTGGTCACCACCACCAAACGGGCGCCACCGACGGTGATCGGCCGGCCGTTGTCCTGAAGCCCCTCCCAGAGCCCAATGCAGGCCGAACATCCGGTGGAGAGGAAGGCCAAGAGGGTCTGGCCTTCGTGACCGGTCACACCGACTTGCACCGCCGAGCCCTGGAGCGACTGGCCCATGATGTCCTCTGCGCTGCCCGATGTGAGACGAGGCACGGGACGGGGAGCGGCGGTCACCGATCCGGCGTGGTCGGAGATGCCCAACTGATGGAGGCTGCGGGTGATCTCGGCGTTGCTTCGGAGAAGACCGACCACGAGAAGGCCGAGGAGCAGGATCGCCAAGCCTTCGATTACGAGAATGGCAGTCATCATTAGATAAATATGTCGTAGGGTCCCGTGGAGTTTTCGTTTCGAAGGTACCACGCACGATTGCGATAGACCCCGGGGCCGTTGACTCCGTCGCCGTCCCAATCCCCGACCAGCGGCCGATCACCCGGGTTGCCGAAGGTGTACGAGTAGTCGGCTGCGCCGAGCCCGTCATTGTTGGACCCGAGACGGTTGATGATGTAGAAACGCTGCTCGGACGGCCGGTACAGAGAGACGCTGTCTCTCCCTCTCCCGTCGAAGTCGCCGGCGAGCGGTACGTCGCCCGGGTTCCCGAAGAAGAACCTGATATCGGCAATCCCCTCGGTGAGGGAGTTGCGCAAGTAGACGAACCCATCGGAGCGCCGATAAAGACCGGGCTTGTCGATTCCGTCGCCTGTCCAATCTCCCGCGAACGGCATGTCGCCGGGGTTCCCGAACCAAAACGACCGGTCGGCGGGACCGGTAGTGTTCGAATCGCGCAGGAACCATTGACCATCGCGGACCACGCCGGGTGTGTCCACCCCGTCCCCGTTCCAGTCCCCGACCACTGGCAGGTCCGTCGACGATCCGAAATCGAAGACTATGTCCGGGCCTCCATCCGCACTTCTCAAGTACCAGCGGCCGTTGGCGAACACGCCCGGCATGTCTCGCCCGCTGCCGGTCCAGTCGCCCACCACTGGAGCGCCGGCAGGCCACGCTCCCGGCTGATTGAGACAGGGGGCGTTGTGGAACCTGGTGTTGTTGTCGGTGGCCGACGTGGTGGTGCAGTTCGAGTCCCAGACCCACGGAGGGGTGCAGGTCACCACGCGACAGGCGATCGGCCCCACACATGCCGCGCCCTGGTTGCACTGCCCGTAGCGGAACTGGGTACAGCTTGCCTTCCGCAGACCACAGTCACCGTTGACACAACCACAAGAGAAGTTGCTTGGATTCTGGCAACCGCCGCTACACGTTCCCGAACCGCCACAACCGCACGACCCACAGTCGGTGAGGTTGCAGTCGAGGTAGTACCGGGGCTGTGGGCCAGCCGCGGCGTCACAGACACCGGAACCATCGGCCTTCCACCACCCAGCGGGGATCGTTCCGGAGGGGCAGGCGTTCACGCCATAGATCGAACAGCAGAACTCGGTGTATCCGTCACAGCAGGTCGAGCCGCAGTCACAGCTCCGACCAGAGCAGGAACAGATGGCCGCATATGCGGTGCCGGGGCGAAGGAGGTAGGAGACCGGGGCCACACTGAGAGCCGTGGCGACCATCGTGAAGCGTCTGAGAAACCCCCGTCGAGAAACCGGCCGATCTACCAGCTCGGCTGCTCGCTTCACCAACGTTCGACTCATACGGGCGAGGCCTTGCGCCGAGGAGTCGGGACGCTGACCACGCTATCCGCCGCCGTTTTCTCTTGAGGCAAGACGGCGATCAGGGCGTAGAAGAGGTAGATGGTCACGCCGACAAAGACGGCAAACGGCAATGCTTCTTCCCAAGGCGTCCCACCCATACCTCCCAAGGGACCGATCGGAAACACGGCGCAGGTGACGAGGAAGACCGCGGCAGCGATGTTGAAAACCAGGTGCAACCTGGTCGGGGGCGTGTCCGAAGTGCCGAGGCACCCACAGCTCGATATCGGTAGCCGATGTCTTAGGGCATGACCGACGAACCACGCGAAGCCCCCATAGAACATCGCCCCGGCCGCGGCAGCAACCAATGAGCCCAGAGCAACCCCCGCCACCCCGACCGCCAACTCACCAAGACCCAGGGCGCGAACCGTCAGCAACGAGCTAGGCAGTCGAGCGGCTCGGAGAGCGCCGGCGGTCGGTCCCGGGCGCAGGAGCTTGAAGATCCCTGCAATGGCCAGCAGCCCGAAAAGGGCTAGGGCAGGACCGGCGTGGACTGGCATCGGGCAGGCATGCTACCTCCTGCACGCTGCCGCTCTGGGCCGACCCAAGGCGACACCGGAGGCAGCCGGGAGGCATCGACCTTCACCCAAACGATTGCCCAGAGAAGCAAGGGTCACCGTCGCGCCGATCAGGCGACGATCACCAACCCCCGATCTGCATGGTTCAGCACGTCGACCCCGGTAGCGGTGCAAACCACTATGTCTTCGATCCGCACTCCGAATCGACCGGGGAGATAGATCCCCGGCTCCACCGAGAACGCCATCCCGGGCTGCAAAAGCAAGTTGTTGCCTTCCACCATGTACGGATGCTCGTGGACCTCGAGTCCGATGCCATGACCGGTCCGATGGATGAAGAAACGGCCATATCCGGCGCTGGCGATCACACTGCGTGGCCAACGGTCGACTTCCTGGCAGGGGACCCCCGGGCCCACAACCGATCGGCCCACCCGATTGGCCTCTTCCACCAGTGCATGAACCTCGATCTCCTCCTTGCCCGGCTCGCCCACGGAGAAGGTTCGGGTGACGTCCGAGAAGTATCCCCCCACCCGACCTCCGAAGTCACAAACCACGAGGTCCCCCTCCCGAATCACCCTCAGCCCGGGCTCATGATGAGGTGACGCCCCATTTGGGCCGGAACCGATGATGGTGAAGGAAGCGACATCGTGGCCTTCTTCCACGATCAACAGGGCGAAGTCACGAGCTACCTGTCTCTCTGATCTCCCCGCAAACCGCACCTCAGACCGTGCTCTCGATAACACACGGTCCACGCCTTCGGCTGCGGTCCGCAAAGTCGCGATCTCCTCAGGATCCTTCTTCACTCGAAGCTTCTTGGTCAACTCCGAGGCGATCCCCCATTCGACGCCAGGTAGCTGGCCCTGAAGGGCGACCAGGAATGCCGACCAGGTGTGGTCACCCACCGCCACCCGGAGGGGATGGCCGACAGTCCGCGCAACGACCCCGATCGGATCGTCGGTGTCGCTCCACGCCACCATCTCGAATGGACCGGGCCCGACTCGGGGAGCCTCGAGCTGAGGGACGAGCAGCATCGGGTCCCCCTTCTGCTTTACAACCAGCATTGTGAGCCGTTCAGAGGCCATCGCCTCGTAGCCCGTGAAATAGGGGAGGTCAGATCCTGCGGAGAGCATCACCACATCAATCTCTGACTCAGACATCAACTGGCGAAGCCGTCCGATTCGACCGGCGTGGTCGAATCGACGCCCGACAGAAGGGGTAGTCGTTTTGGTCTCCAGCACAGCCAGATGACGTTAACCAGGAAGCGGTCTTCGCCCGCATCACCGGATTCCCCCACCCGCCCGTAATTGGGGCGCTCAGGTGTCACATGCGGCCCTGTGGCTCCCAATTACGCAGGGGGCAGGGCCAACTAACCGACTGTGGTCCCGATCGTCACCGGGACCGCCTCCCGACTCTCCCTGGCGTGGTAGCTGGAGCGAACCAACGGCCCCGACTCGACGTGGGGGATGCCACGACCCTCGCCGAAGACCTTGTATTCGGCGAACTCGTCGGGATGCACGTAACGATGTATGGGCCTATGTCCCGCGGTCGGTCGCAGGTACTGCCCGATGGTGATGATGTCGATGCCGACCGCCCTCATATCAGCCAGCGTTGAGAGCACCTCTCCTCGGGTCTCACCCATCCCCACGATCAACCCGGACTTGACCAGACCACCGGGGTTCATCTGCTTGGCCCGCCAGAGGAGCGCTAGGGAGCGGCCGTAATTGGCCGACGTCCTGATGTCGCGCTGCAGTCGGAGCACGGTCTCGGTGTTGTGGTTGAGCACCTCGGGCACCACATCCATCACGGTCTGCAGGGCTTCGCGGTCGCCCTTGAAGTCCGGGATCAGCACCTCGATCTCGGTGCCTGGCGATTGGCGGCGGGTCTCGCTGATGGTGTGGGCAAAGATCCCCGAACCCCCGTCGTCGAGATCGTCGCGGTTGACCGAAGTGATCACCGCGTGCTTGAGACCCATCTTCCGGATTGCCTCGGCCGCCCGATACGGCTCGAAGACGTCGAATTCCGTCGGCTTTCCTGTGGTCACGTTGCAGAACGAGCATGCCCTGGTGCATTTGTCCCCGAGGATCATCAGAGTGGCTGTGCCCATTCCCCAGCATTCGTAGATGTTCGGGCAGTTGGCCTCCTCACAGACCGTGTTCAGCTGCAGGCCACGCATCAACTTCTTCAACTCCAGGTAGTCGCCATCCATCCTGGCGGTGACCCGCATCCAGCTGGGGCGCTCCGGCTCGCCCGGCAGCCGGCCGTTGATCATCACCGGTTCCTGGGCCCGCTTCTCAGGGCTGAAGGTGCCGTTTGCCAGCAAGCGGTCGACCTCGAACTCGCTGGATTTGCCCTGGCCCCTGACGAAGGCAGCGAATTGGCTCTCAGTGTCGGAGTAGCCGAAGACCTCAGCCAACGCCGGGATCAGGACCTCAACCGCCTCCTCCAGAGTCACCTTGTGACCGACGAGCTCCGAAACCGTGGTCACCTCCCGATCACTGATCCCACACGGGTTCATCATCCCAAAGAAGCTCATCTCAGGGTGGAGGTTGAGAGCGAACCCATGCATAGTCACCCGTCGAGCAACCTTGACCCCGATCGCCGCCACCTTGCCCTTTGCGGTCCAGACCCCGGTGAACCCCGGCTCGGCCCAACTCTCGACCCCGAATCCGGCGAGGGTGCGGATCAGGGTCTCCTCGAGACGACGTACGTAGGGGACGACCTGCTTCGGGTCCTCCAGCGACAGGATCGGATACCCGACCAACTGACCGGGGCCGTGAAAGGTGATGTCCCCGCCCCGATCGACGTGATGGATCTCGGCGCCCGCTTTGACAACTGCTACCTGGTCCGCCAAGAGGTTGGTGATCGACCCGTTGCGCCCGATCGTGAAGACCGGTGGGTGCTCGAGCAACAACAGATAATCGTCGGGAGTCCGACCGAGCACCTTTCCGTCGTGGAACGCCCGCTGCAGATCCCAAGCCTCGGCGTAGGGAAGCCGCCCCAACCAGCGAACGCGAAGGAGGCGTTCCTGACCGTTCTGGCGGTCGACAACGGAGCTACGCAAGCTCCTGCTCCCAGTCCCAGGTCTCCAGGTTCTGCTTGATCCGCTGCAGGAAAAGCACGGCCGTCGAACCGTCGAAGGCCCGGTGGTCCCAAGAGAGGCCCAGATAACCGATATGGCGGATGGCGATCATGTCCTGGCCTTCCGGCGTGGTGATGACAGCCGCCCGTTTCGACACCGTCTCCGTCGAGAGGATGGCGACGTTGGGGACATTGATGATCGGCGCCGACATGAATGACCCGAACGGCCCCGGGTTGGTGATGGTGAAGGTGGAGCCGGTCAGGTCATCCACGGTCAATTTCCCATCGCGGGCCCCATCGGCCAATTCACGGATCGATCGGGCGATTCCGACCAGGCGCAGACCGTCGGCATTGCGGACCCGCGCCACCACCAGGCCGCTCTGATTGAGATCGATGGCGATCCCCAGGTCGACTTTTTTGTGCAGGACCGACTTCTTCTCTTCGAGGTAGAAGGAGCTGTTCACGATCGGGAAGGCCTTCAGGGCATCGATGGTGGCCCTCGAGATGAAGGGCAGGTAGGTCAGCGAGAACCCTTCACTCTTCTTGAACTGCTCCTTGTGTGCTTGACGAACCCTTTCCACCCGTTCGTAGTCCACTTCCACGGAAGTCCAGACATGGGCCGCCGTCTGCTTGGCGCGGATCAGATTCTCCGCGGTCCGCACCCGGAGGCGATCCAGGTCGACCTCCTCGGACCCTTCGCTGGCCGCCACCGGGGCAGGGGCTGCCACCGGCTCCGCTGCCGCTGCTGCAGGCTCAATTGGTGGCGTGACTGCAACGGGCGCCGGTTCGACAACTGGTGCCGGCGCGACAACTGGCGCCGAATCTGCGGAGGGGGCCACCGCCCCGGCGCTGGCGAGATAGGTCTCCACGTCCTTGCGGGTGATCCGTCCCCCCTGCCCGGTTCCTGACAGCCGGGAGACATCGATCTCGTTTTCACGTATCAGCTTGCGAACCACCGGTGACAACAGATTGGGGTGCTGCTCGGTCTCGTCGGGCTCAGCGAAGAAGGCATCGACCTCCTCGGCCGTGGGCTCGCGTTTTGCTTCTCCCGCGGGGACAGTCTCGGGGCTCGGGCCGGGAACAGGTGCCGGTGCGGGCACAGCCACCGGCGCAGGTGCCGGTGCGGGCACAACCTCTGGCGCAGATGCCGACTCGGGCACAACCTCTGGCGCGGGTGCCGGTGCGGGCTCTGAACTCCCGGCCTCGCCGGCCTCTCCGATCACGACCAATGGTGTGCCCACGCCGACGGTGTCGCCCTCGGCCACCAGGATCTCGAGAACGGTCCCCGAGGCCGGTGAGGGAACCTCGGTGTCGACCTTGTCGGTCGATATCTCGAGCAGAACCTCATCTTCGACGATCGAGTCGCCGACCTTCTTCGCCCACCGCAGAATGGTTCCCTCGGTGACGGTCTCCCCGAGTTGGGGCATCGTTACGGTGGTCGGCAAGACTGACTCCTCTCAGTGAAGACTGCGGCCGGCAGCGGACATAAGTGTCTCACCGATCGCCTCGGACAAGGTCGGGTGGGAGTGGATGAAGGCGGCCGCCTCTTCGGGCAGGGCCTCCCATCCCACTGCGAACATCAATTCGTGGATCAATTCTCCAGCCTGAGGACCGACGATCGCTGCGCCCACAATTGGCCCATGCTTCACAGAAACCACCTTGGCGAACCCCTGGTTGTCACCGATGATGATGGCCCGGCCGATGCCATTGAAGTTGTGTTTGGCTGACGTCACATCCAGACCCTGTTCGAGGGCCTCGGCTTCACTGAGGCCGACCTCGGCGACCTCGGGGTGGGTGTACGTCACCCGAGGGATCGCCTGATAGTTGACGGGCTGGGCCCTCCCCGTCGCGATATGGGTCACCGCCGCGATCCCTTCGGCAAAGCCCACGTGGGCGAGCTGCGCCGTGCCGGCAACCAAATCACCCACGGCGTAGAGACCCGGCTGATCGGTCTCCATCGTTGCCAGATCGACCTTGACGAATCCGCGATCGAGGACAGCCGAAGTGGTTTCGAGCCCGACACCCTCGGTGTTGGGACCCCGGCCCACCGAGACCAGGACCACATCGACATCGACCGACTCGCCACCAAAGGGCACCTTGACCGACTGTCCCACGGTCGGGGCCTCGACGGAAACGCCAATGTGGAACTTCACCCCCCGTTTCTCCAGCTGACGCTGCAGTTGACGGGCGGCCTCGGCGTCGGATCCGGGGAGGATCTGATCCATGACCTCGAAAACATGCACCTCGGACCCGACATCGACGAGAAACGAGGCGAATTCACATCCGATCACTCCACCGCCGATGATCGCCACCGACCCGGGACGCTGCTCCCAGTCCAGGGCATGATCCGAGGTCACGATCTTCTTGCCGTCGATCTCGTAGCCGGGGATGGTCCTCGCGTAGGAACCGGTGGCCAGAATCACGGCCCGACCCTCGAGGACCTTCGTCTCCCCGTTCGCAGCGACTTCGACTTTGCCCGTCCCGGCAAGCTTGCCGACGCCGGTGATCACTTCGGCACCCTTTTGCTTGAGCAGGCCACCAAGCCCCCTGACCAGGCCTTCGACGGTTTGATTCTTCCGGGCAAGCGCGGCAGGCCAGTCGAGACTCGGCTGTTCGGTGATCACCCCGAATTCGGCGGCATGGGCAACGGTGTTGAAGACATCAGCGACGTGAAGCCATTGTTTGGCTGGGATGCAGCCCCGGATCAGACAGGTTCCGCCAGGACGGTCCTTCTCCACCATTGCGACCGAGAGCCCGAAGTTGTGGGCGTAAAGGGCAGAGGCGTAACCGCCCGGTCCGCCGCCGACTATGACGATGTCGTACAACACTGACCTTTCGGTGGGACTGTCAGCCCGAGCCTAGTTGTGACGGGGGTTACCCTCCCCAACCCAATGCCAACCCGCTGGCTCCTCATCGCCTCCGCGGTGCTCGCCTTCCTGATCATCGGGGCAGCCGCGATCTGGTTCTTCGTTGCGCTGCGATGAGCGAGAGAATCGACCTGTCGACCTCGGATGGCCAGACCCTGGAAGCTCGGTGGGATCACGCGGCCAACCCAATCGGCGTGAGCGTCTTCTGCCACCCTCACCCACTCGATGGAGGGTCGATGAATGCACCCCTCATGATCGGTGTGACCCTCCGTCTCGTCGAGCGAGCGTTCTCGGTACTCCGATTCAACTTCAGGGGAACCGGATCGAGCACCGGAGGCCATGACGAAGGGCGATCCGAGATCATCGACGTTGCTGCGGCTGTGGAGCTGGCGCGCGGGACCGGTCTGCCTCTCAGCATCGCGGGTTGGTCGTTTGGCGCCTCGGTCGCTCTGAACTGGCTCGCCGTTGAACCAGATCCGCCTCCTTATGTGGGGATCGCCCCGCCCCCCGACAAGCTCCCCGACTCCCTTCCCCCGGGGCCGAAACGAATGATCGTCGGAACCAGAGACCAAGTGGTCGACATCCAGGGGTTGCTGGCTTATGCCGAACGTCAGTCGATCGATGTTGTGCTCACGCCCGGTGACCACTTCTTCCATGGCCGGGGAAAGAAGATCGGGGATCTGGTGGCTCAGGGGCTGGCCGCCTAGTCGGCGGGATTCGCCTCGATCTCGTTCCTCGTCGTCGCCGGGCGGTAGCCCCGGTTGGCAGCTTCCTCCGCGGTGTCGGGAGCGAAGGCCTGCAACCGGTTCCTCCCCAGCAGACCTTCGTCCTCAACCCTTGCTGCGAGCTCCTCGAACTGCGGCTCGTCGTCGCAGTCATAGAAAGTCATCGTGTCCCGAGCCCCGATATATCGGTAGTGCTCGAAGCGCCCGAGACGGCTCATTCCTCTTCCGTGAGCACGGGGTCTTCCTCCGGTGGCGCGCTGGCGGCGACGGGTTCCTCGGGAACGGACTCTATGGGAGCGGACGAAACACTCCTGCCTGTCTGCACCTCGGTGCCACAGTTGGGACACGTGGCGACTGAGATGTCGCCCACGATGAACGTGAACGCGCACTCCGGGCAATCGATCCGTGGCGAGGGCCGATCCGGCGGTGGAGGTGTGGGGGCCGGCGGCGCGCCGGGGGCGGTGGGGTAAGCGCCGGCCGACGCCGGCCCGGTCGCCGTCTGGTTGCGAACGACGTTCACCGAGCCACACGACGGACACGAGAAGCGGCCCGCGCCGGCAACCTCGAACTGCGTCCTGCAAGCGCCGCAACGGACGATCATTCCTCTTCGTCTCCTTCCAATTCGACCTCGTCTCCGACGGCGCCGATCTGAAACAAGTAGTCGGCCTCCATGCGGAGCACATTCTCCACGTCTTCACGAGCGTAGGAGACACCGTGTTTAGCGGCGATTTGATCGGTGATGTAGTCGATGGAAGCCTCGTGGCCTCCGGCAACCGTCTCCACCGGATTAGATCGGTCGTCCTGGGCCAGGCCTTGGAGATAGAACACCTCCCAATCCAGGATTCGCCTGATATCGGCGCGTGACAGATGATTGTTGCCCTCGTCGATCAGACCTGCTTCGACGTGTATCACCGCGTCATCCACGACATATGTCAACGGCTCATAGTTGGGACGGCGGCGCGCCTCCTGCCAGACCACCATGGCCACCACGACCAGGAAGATGCCGATGAGAAGGGCTACGAAAGCGAAAACGGCCGGACCGGACATTTCCTAAACGCTAAACACAAAACGCAGCAAGCAACACGGTCAGCGGTGAACGGGCGGCGGCCTAGAAGGCCGCGACTGCCATTCTCATCAACGAGCCGTCCTCGGCGATGGCCGCTTCCCGTCGGGCCGCCACCTGGGGAGCGCTCAGCCGGAGAAACCAGCGGGCCGATTCCACCTTGCCCACATAGAACAGATCCTCCTCGACCCGGCTGATCGCGATCTCGGCCTGACGCAACAACTGCCAGGCGATGATCACCTCGGCCAGCGACTCCAAAAGTGAATTGGTGTGGAGACCCACCTTGTAGATCTCGGTCGACTCGCCGCTGAACGACGTCATCAGGTTCTCGACCATCGACCCGAGCTGGGTCTGAGCATCGGCGAGCATCCTGCCGAGCCGCTCCCGCTCTTCGGCCAGCGGGTCGTCTCCGAGCCCACCCTTGACGAACTCGGTGATCTCGGAGGCGAGAGCGGCCAGAGTGTTGCCTTGGTCCCTCGTGATCTTGCGAAAGAAGAGGTCCAGCGCCTGGATCCCTGTGGTCCCTTCGTAGATCGTGTCGATCTTGGTATCGCGGATGTATTGCTCGAGCGGGTAGTCCTGGGTGAAGCCGGATCCGCCGAGGACCTGAAGCGCCTCGGCCAGTTGGTGATATGCCGTCTCGGAGGAGTAACCCTTGACCAGCGGCAACAGGAAGCCAGAACGCCGCTCCCATCGGTCGTCGTCAGGATGGAGTTGGGCCTGGTCCTGCACCCACGCGGTGTACATCACCAGGGCGCGCAAACCCTCGGAGTAGGCCTTGAGGGTCATCAGCATCCGACGTACATCCGGATGCTGGATGATCGGGACCCTCGGCGCAGTCTTGTCGGTGGCTTTGGTGAGATCAGCCCCCTGAGATCGTTGCTTGGCGTATTCGAGGGCATTGAGATAGCCGGTGCTCAGGGTCCCCATCGCCTTGGTCCCGATCATCATCCGCGCCCCCTCGATGACCCGGAACATCTGTCTAATACCGTCGTGGACATTCCCGACCAGCGTCCCGATGGCGGGCCGATCCGCCCCGAAGGTCATCTCGCAGGTTGTTGATCCCTTGAGACCCATCTTCTTCTCGAGGTTGGTGGCGACGACGCCATTGCGCTCTCCCAAGCCCCCGTCCGGGTTGACCAGGTACTTAGGCACGACGAACAAGGAAAGGCCTTTGGTCCCCAGCGCAGCGCCCTCGTGGCGAGCCAAGACGAGATGGATGATGTTCTCGGTGGCGTCGTGCTCGCCTCCGGTGATGAAACGCTTCACCCCTTCGAGGTGCCACGTGCCGTCTCCCATGTCGATGGCCTTGGTGGTGCAGGCGCCCACATCAGAGCCCGCATCGGGCTCGGTGAGGATCATGCTCCCCGACCACTGCTTGTCCATCCACAATCGGGCCAGCGTCTTTTGCTCCTCGGTCCCCTCCTCGAAGAGCACCCTTGCGAACAATGACCCGCCGGCGTACCAAGCGACCGGGGTATTGGAGGCGAGCAGCATCTCCTGGGTCGCCCACAGCAAGGTGGGCGGGACGGGCATCCCGCCGAGCCCCGACGGAGCCCCGAAACGGTCCCATCCCCCTTCCTTGTAGGCCTGAACCCCCGCCTTCACCGACTCGGGCAGCACGACGATGCCATCCCTCAACTCGAGTGGGATCCGGTCCAGGTCGACGTAGGAAGCAGCAAAGTCCTCTCGGGCCAAACGATCGATCTCGAGGAGGACGTCCCGGACGGTGTCGGCGTCGAGATCGGGCCAATCCCCGGTGCCGAGATAGTCCTGGATCTGGAGCACCTCGAAGAGGTTGAACTCGAGGTCACGTAGGTTCGACCGGTAATGACTCATCGATGCCTTCTCCCAGTATTTGAGTGATAACTCTAATTTGTGTGAACACTCAATGTAAGGGCAGATGGCTACCGTTTCGCCGATGCGATACAAGGCGGGTCTGGAGACCAAGGATCGGATTCTGGAAGCCACCAGATCGCTCATCGCAGGCAAGGGTCTCGAGGGAACCACGATCAAGGCGATCTGCGACGGGGCCGGTGTCCTTCCTGGCAGCTTCTACAACCTCTTTGCCTCGAAGGAACAGGCGATTCTCACCGTGGTGCGAGAGGCGATCGACGCCGTCGACCCCGACCCCGAGGGCCAGGGCACCGACACCCTCGACGAGTTGGTCCTTGCCTATGAGCGATTCCTCGAGGAGCAGCCGGCGCTAGCCAGGGTGTACATCCGGATCGCGGTCTCGGGGGCTGCCACCAACCCCGAGCTGAGCGGCCGTCTCTTGCGACATCACGAGGGACGGGTGCTCCGATTCGCATCGGCCATCCAACGCCATGCCCCGGAGATGGCCGAGGACCATGCCACCCGTCGCGCCGAGACCCTGGTTCTCGCCCTCAACGGCATCGCCCTCCACCGTGTCCTCGATCCGAGTTTCGACGTCGCCGCCCACGCTCGGGCACTTCTCGAAGACGCTGCCGCCGTCGGCTGACGGTCCCCTCCGTTCTGGCGCGGAGATCTCGACCCACGGTTCGAGATCTCCGCGCGAGTAACAGGACGTGAACCCCTAGGCTCGCCCCTCGATGGAGCTCGCCATTCAGACTCGGGGATCTTGGGATGTGGTCTTGGAGACCGCCAACTGGGCTGAGCGGCGTGGTCTCGCCGCGATCGCCCTTCCCGACCACTATCTCGTGCGTGGGGACGAACTCGAGCGGCCGGCCTACGACCATCTCATCCACCTCGCCGCCCTGGCGCCCCTGACCACCGATCTGGAACTGGTGTCGCTCGTCTCGCCAGTCACGTTCAGACATCCGGCGGTCCTCTACAAGACAGCCGTGACCCTCGACGAGATCTCAGGTGGTCGGTTCACGATCGGGGTGGGTGTCGGATGGCTCGACGAAGAATTCGAGCTCTTCGGGATCGACTACCCCGAGCGCCACGTTCGATACGAAATGCTCGAGGAGTGTCTCGCCTATCTGACGGCTGCCTTGGCGCCAGAAGCGAGACCCTTCAAAGGCTTCCACTATCAGTTGGGCGACTTCGACCCCCAACCTCATCCGTCCAACGCTCGGCTTCTGGTCGGAGGTGGTGGGCCCTACAAGACCCCCCGACTGGCCGGGCTCTATGCCAACGAGTTCAACATCTATGCCTGTCCCCCATCCGAGTACACCGAACGGGCGGACCGGGCGCGGACGGCGGCTATCGAAGCCGGCAGAGACACTGCTGCGATCTTCCTGTCGTCAGCCGGGCCGGGTCTCGCCGCCACCAAGGAAGCCGACTACCAGCACCTGCTCCTGCGATATGCCGAGCGCACCAAGTCCAGCCCGGAGAGGATCACAACGGTCTACGAGGCGAAGGGTCTTCCCCATGGGTCAGGGTCCAAGGCTGCAGAGATGGTGGCGGCACTCGGCGAAGCCGGCTGTCAGCGCTACTACATGCAGATGTTCCTCGGCGACACCCAGGATCTGGACATCGTCCTCGACGCCTACCGAGGCTGATCGATCATGTCACAGGCAGCGATCATCGGAACCGGGCTGATCGGGGCTTCGATTGGCCTCGCCCTTCACGAGCAGGGATGGGCTACGAGGGGCTGGGATCCCTCTGCCGAGGCGATAGCCGTTGCAGTCGAACGGGGTGCGGTCGAGCCGGCCGACTCGATTCGCGAGGCAGCCAAGGGCGCCGATCTGTTGATTCTCGCCGGCCCATTGTCCGCCAACCTCGAAACGCTGGGAGCCCTGCGAACCGATTCGCTGGTCACCGACGTGACCAGCGTCAAACAGCCTCTCATCGCTCGCGCCCCGGCCCAAATGAGGTTTGTCGGGGGTCACCCGATGGCGGGGCGGGAGCATGCCGGGCCCGGGGCCGCCTCGGGCTCGTTGTTCCGCGGTGCGGCGTGGATCCTTTGTGATGACAAGGCGTCACCGGACGACTTGGCCCGGATGCAGGAGATCGTGGCATCGGTCGGTGCCAACCCGGTGGTCATGTCGGCCGAGCATCACGACCGGGTGGTCGCCGCCATCTCCCATCTCCCCCACCTCCTGGCAGTGGCACTGGTCGATCTGGTG
>Ga0214472_10004786_pt1 | contig 14274 bp, 9 predicted proteins | sample RVTome_6_FD_207662 | JGI IMG/M metagenome (GOLD analysis project Ga0214472, IMG submission 207662) | Soil microbial communities from uranium-contaminated site in the Upper Colorado River Basin, Wyoming, United States - RVT140D175 | ecosystem: Environmental > Terrestrial > Soil > Contaminated >... | reverse complement strand
CAAGATTCCCAAGGGCGATCTGTTCCCCGACGACATCTTGAGCAACCCGGACTTCGTGGACAACGGCCGGATTACACCGGCTGGACTCGCCAAGCTGAAAGAGGCCGTGCCGCACGCAGACTTAACTCCGCTTGAGGCCAACCCGCTCCTTTCCAAAATGCCGGATCTGTTTACCGTCGAAACGATCGTCAATTATGTCGAGAGCAAGGTTGCCGCGGCCTGAGCGCACAACGCGAACTTGCCTCCAACGAGCTATTCGAGTGGGTAGGGTCCGACGTGCGGACCGAGAATGTGGAAATCAATCGACCCACCAGAAGATCCGCACGGCGGACCCTACTGAACTTTCGAAAACGCTCCGGGGAATCGGGTAGACCCTTCTCATGCGATGGATATGGATCGACACCTTTGTTGATTTCGAATCGGGTCGACGGGCTTCGGCTATCAAGAATGTAACGCTGGCCGAGGATCACCTGCACGACCACTTTCCCGGCTACCCGGTCATGCCCAGCAGCTTGATGATCGAGGGAATGGCGCAAACCGCCGGTATCTTGGTGGGCGAAGCTAGGGGATTCGCGGAGAACGTGATCCTTGCTAAGATTCGCAAGGCGCAGTTCAGCGATCACGCGATTCCCGGCGATCAACTGCGTTACGACGCCGAGATCGACTCGCTGGACGAACGGGCGGCGGTAACCCATGGCACCGTTTCCAAAAACGGGAATCCGATCGGGCAAGTGGATTTGATTTTTTCGCACGTGGACCAAGCGAGCAAGACATTGAACCTTCCGGATCACAATTTCGTCTTCACGGACCAATTCATGAGCTTGCTCACGTCGTTTCGGTCGCGTCCAGAGGGTGAGTCGGATGCATAGAACGAAGGATGAAAAGCGCCGCGTGGTCATTACCGGACTTGGCGTGGCTACGCCCATCGGTCTGGGCGTTGAACCCTTCTGGGTAGCGTTGAACGAAAAGCGTTTCGGCATTCGCCGAATCGAGACGTTCGACCCCTCAGGCCTGCCCGCGCAAATTGGGGGCGAGTTACCGGATTTCACGCTTGGCAACTACATCCCCAAGAGTTACCGAAAGAGCGCCAAGGTTCTTTCGCGCGACATCAGAATCGCCGTCGTCAACGCGTACCTTGCGGCGACAGATGCGGGCTTGGCTACTAAGTGCTTGATCGATCGTGGCGAAGCTGAGGCACCCTCCAACATCGACAGCCGTCGCATGGGCGCCAATATCGGCGCCGGATTGATATGCGCCGACCTGGAGGAACTGACGGGGGCGCTGAGCACGGCAGCGGACGACAAAGGCAACTTCAGCCTCTCCAAGTGGGGCGAAGCGGGCATGGCCAACCTGACACCGCTTTGGTTGCTCAAGTATTTGCCCAACATGCTCGCGTGCCACGTCACCATCGTGCACGACGCCCAGGCCCCGTCCAACACCATCACGTGCACGGAGGCCTCCAGCCACCTGGCGATCGGTGAGGCGTTTCGGACTATTTCTCGTGGGCATGCCGACGTGTGCTTTTGCGGCGGCGCGGAAAGCAAGATTCATCCGCTGGCGATTACAAGACCCGCCCTCTGGGGACAGCTCAATACAACTTCCAACGACAACCCGCACAACGCGTCGCGCCCCTTTGGCGCCCAACGTAAAGGCATGGTCGTCGCGGAGGGCGGTGGCTTGATCATTCTCGAAGCACTCGACCACGCCCTGCGGCGCGGGGCGCGGATTTATGCAGAAATCTCCGGTTTCGGCGCCGCCGCGAACACCTATAGCTGGTCGAAGCCCGATCCGCAAGGACGTGGTATCGCCCTGGCCTTGCGCAACGCACTTGGCGACGCACAACTGAGCGCCGACACGATCGACTTGGTGACGCCGATGGGCACGGGAACGATCGAGCATGACGCCGGTGAAATCGCGGCGTGGAACGACGTATTCGGGGATCGGTTAGCGGATGTCCATGCGGTCTCGACACGCGGGGCGATCGGCAACAACGGGGCCGGTTCCGGAGCAATCGACCTTGCCGCGTCCGTCATGGCCATACATCACAACACGGTTCCGCCCTCACTCAACACCGACACTCTGGATGCTGATTGTCATTTCCGCTTCGTTCAGGACGATCCGATCGATGCGAAAATCAACTGCGCGGTGAGCGCGGGTTACGCCATGGCGGGTGGACAGTGCGCGGCACTTGTCATTCAGCGGTTTACGGAGTCATAGGATGGAAAGACGCGTTGTCATAACCGGCATGGGCTGCGTCACACCACTGGGCTTAGACGTAGAGACGCTATGGAAGAACTTGTTGGCTGGAAAATCCGGTGCAGGGCCGACGACCCTCTTCGATGCGCGATCTTTTCCGACCTCTTTCTCGGCGGAGGTCAAGGATTTCCGGCTGGAGCGAGTGCTGGGGGCTGATGCTGAGCGTCACTCGGGTGCCAGTAGGAATACACTTTTTGCCATGGGCGCGGCGGGGATGGCGTGGGACGCCGCCGGGCTCAATCGGTTCTCAGGGCTCGCCCCAGCTCGGGTTGGTGTCTACCTCGGCGGTGGCGAGGGACCGGTGGATTTTTTCGGCAGCACAACCGCCGCCATCGCGGCCCGCTTGCAAGAAGACGGATCGGTGGGACCGCTGGACACGGCCAAGTGGTCACAAACGGCCCTTTCCGTGCTCGACGCCACCTGCGAACTGGAGCAGGATCCCAACATGGCCGGTGGTCATATCGCGGTGCAGTTCAACGCGCAGGGGCCCAATCTCAACACGCTCACGGCCTGCGCCGCCAGCACGCAAGCGATCGGCGAAGCCACGAATCTGATTCGCTACGGCGATGCGGACGTCATGATTTCCGGCGGCACGCACAGCATGATCCATCCGCTGGGGGTCACCGGGTTTAATCGTCTAACGGCATTGTCGACCAGAAATGACAGTTTCATGACAGCTTCCCGCCCCTTCGACAGAACGCGCGACGGATTCGTCCTCGGCGAGGGCGCGGGCGTATTGATTCTCGAGGAATTGCAACACGCCCAGGGGCGCGACGCCGACATCCTCGCGGAGATCGTCGGTTTCGGCTCGACCGCGGACGCCTTCCGCATTACCGACATCCACGATGAAGGGCGCGGTGCCATCGCCGCCATGCAAAGTGCGCTCACCTCCGCAGGGCTCAAGCCCACGGATATCGACTATATTTCCGCCCACGGAACGAGCACGGAAGAAAACGACAAAATCGAGACGTTAGCGATTCGCGGCTGCTTCGGTGACCACGCCCGGAAAGTAGCCATCAGTAGCGTCAAGAGCATGGTCGGCCACTTGATCGCCGCGGCCGGTGCCGTCGAATTGATCACTTGTGTACTGGCGATTCGAGACGGCATCGTCCCCCCCACCATCAACTACCATACATCCGATCCGAACTGCGAACTGGATTACGTGCCCAACGAAGCTCGGAAGATGAAAGTTCGAACGGCGCTCTCCAATAGCTTCGGATTCGGCGGTCAAAACGACTCGTTGATTGTCCGGGCATTGCCTTCGTAACGGCAAACGCACGTCGATCCAGCAGAAACCGCCGACCACCTGCCGATATCATCCTGATACGAGGATCGCAGGTTGTATCATGTGGCGCCGGGGTATTTCCCCTGGCTATTGGGTGCCCCATCGCGTCAGCCGAGTAGGGTGCATCTTCGAGTAGGGTGCATTTTAATGCACCCTACAAGCTTGTGTGCGATACTTTTCGGGCTGTTAACGCTGCGTGCTCAACCACAGTAACCTCACAATTCAACGGCCTCCAACAAAACCCGGCGTCATCTCTGCTGCGTCAAGATCTCGCATTGTCCGAGAATAGACTGAACTTCATCCAAACGGCTGATGGTCAGCTTCCCGGTGCGACGCGAACCATATCGTACGATTAGGGCGAGGTTTAGTCCTGAAAAAACCAAGCAGCTCCGCCCTCCGTGCCGGAGATGTGTGCGTTCATGCAAGTGAGTCATAGTGCCAACACCCTAATCAAAGGAACAGAAGTATGTCACAAACATCGCCGGGAACTGTAGGATTCCGCACGAGGTGTGTATTAACTGCTGTCAGTTTGGTGACGATCTGGGCCGTGTCCCGATCGCTCATCAGTCAGAGTCAAGCCGGCACGCCTATCGTGCCCGGCGCCGCCGAGACCCAACTCAACGAGGCGCTCGGCCTCCGCGCCAGCAGCATGGCCACTTTGCACATTCGCGCCGGAAACGCAGAATCGCTCTCGACGATCGTGCCGCTGGAAGACGACGACTACACGCTCGAACTTCTGCCACACTCCGTGCGCTCAGCAAACTACCGCGTCATGGTCCAACAGGCCGACGGCTCGCTCGAAAACGTAGCACCCGGAGCGGTTCGAACCTACCGAGGGCAACTGGTCGAGGTCGAAGGCAGTTACGTCGCGGCATCCGTTACCTCCGACGGCCTGCACGCCCGGGTCGTTTTGCCCGAAGGCGATGAATTTTGGATCGAGCCGGTGGCGGCGCGTGTGCCCGGCGCTCAGCGCGATGACCACGCGATCTATCGAACTGAGGACGTCATTCCCACGACAGCCAAGTGCGACGCCCATTCGGGTATGAAACTGAATGTGCAGGGCGAGAACCTCGCCCTGGCGACCGGCCCCGCATGCGGCACCGGTCTGTGCATCGCAGAAATCGCGATCGATACGGATACGGAATATTTCGAGCGTTGGGGAAGCGCAACCGCCGTCGAAGATCGGATCAATGCAGTTATCAACTCCGTGAATGTACACTACGAACGCGATGTGAGCGTCCGACACGTCATTACCGGCATCATCATTCGACCGTCCGAGCCCGATCCCTACACCGCAACGGACCCCCAAGCACTACTCACGGAATTTCGCAACGAATGGCAGACAAACCAGTCCGGCATGCAACGCGACCTGGCGGAACTATTCACCGGCAAGGCCATTGACGGAAGCGTGATCGGAATCGCGTGGCTCAACGCGGTATGCAGCAGCTATGGATACTCGCTCGTGCAATCCGATTTCACGTCTAACTTTAGCTGTACGACCGATCTGACCGCACACGAACTGGGTCATAACTGGGCGGGCGACCACTGCGACTGCGCGGGCGACCCTTCGTATACCATGAATCCCTTCATTACATGCGCCAACCAGTTCCATCCTTCGCTGACCATTCCCGACATTGAATCCTACCGCGATGCAATCAGTTGCCTGACGGCCGGCAGTAACTGCACGGTCGATGCGGATTGCGACGACGGCCTGTACTGCACGGGCGCCGAACGCTGCAGCGCCGGAGTCTGCACCACCGACGGTGATCCTTGCCCGGGTGAAGACTGCGACGAATCCATCGCCCAATGCGTTCCGCTCATCTGCAACGACAACGGTATCTGTGAGGCGGAAGAAAACTGCCAAAACTGCGCCGGTGATTGTATGACCGGGTCCGGTTCGATTTGCGGAAACAGCGTATGCGAAATGGGCGCCGGCGAAAGTTGCGTCACCTGTCCGCAGGATTGCAACGGGAAACAAGAGGGTAAACCGGATCGCCGTTATTGCTGTGGCAACGCCGGCTTCAGCCCGATCAATTGTGCCGACGTCCGTTGCAGCGGCAGCGGCAAGGTATGCACCGAAGAGCCCGGCGTTCCATCATGCTGCGGTGACGGTGTATGCGAGGGTGTCGAGGAGAGCTGTCTATGTGCGATCGACTGCGGTCCGGCTGTGGCCACCGAATCGAACTGTGCCGACGCCGCTGACGACGACTGCGACGGCGGCATCGATTGCGGGGACGCCGACTGCGCCGGCGACCCGGCCTGCGCCACATCCGGCAACTGTGGTGATGGGGTGTGCGACTCCGGCGAGGACTGTCTCTCGTGTGCGGCAGACTGCGCAGGCCAGACCAGCGGTCGCAAGTCGAATCGATTCTGCTGCGGCGACGGAACCGCTCAGGGTCCGGAGCAACAAGACCCATCTCTCTGCGGCGGAAACGACTAGTACCACGTTTCATAAATACTGCGACGATCATCCCCTCCCGAGCCGCGGGCTTTAGCCCGCGCGATGCCACGGACGACGAGGACGTCGCGACAACCGACAGTTCGCGCAGGCTAAAGCCTGCGGCTCAGGTGGTCGTGCAACTTATGAAACACGATACTACATACGAAGTGTATCACGATAGGCGTCCACGGGCAACTTCGGGGCCCGACTGCGCCGCCTGCTCGATGCCGTCGGGTGCATGACACTTCCGGCGGTCGTGTTCACGCATGTCCTGACGAGGCGACCTAAACGAGCGCTGGGCAAAGCCCTGGAGTTCTGTCGGCGCACCGAATAGGCAGCCCTGCAAGGGCGCATTCATCCGTTATTCCGCCCTTTCAGGGCTTATCTGCAAAAACCCGCAAGGTTCCCAGGGCTTCGCCCTGGGCTGTATTATTCCGCCCTTTCAGGGCTTGCCTGAAGCCGGACGCCTTGCGCGCGAGACCAGTTGCCTTGCGTGCGACACCAGTTGCCATACGTGCGAGCGGCGAAAATACCTGCCACCGGAAGTGTCACGCACCCAATGCCGTCGGCTGGGGCTTTCGAGCCTTGCCGGTCGACCCGAAGAGCCGTAAGATGAGGCACCGGTGAAGAGGCAGGCAAATGCGGCTTGAGGAAATACGTGCAGCGTTACGAAAACAGCCGTTTGAGCCGTTCCGAATCCGGCTTACCTGCAAGGCTTCTTACAGCCCGCTACCGATACCCCGGAGTTCTGGGTGGCACAGCCCGTGAGTACAAAAGCCAATGAATAGGCGAATCCGGCCACCATGATCGAACGTTTCATTTTGTTTTCCCTTCGTTGTGTTGAAATCCCACATTTTCGAGTCATCAAATACTGACCCATGGAGACGCTATTGTCTAGCGCAAGATGCAGCCGGCAAGATGCGCTGAGATCACAAGGGCAGAGCGATTCGGCTCCCTCCCCGCTTATGCGATGGGCCACCCGCCCATCTACGATCAACGCTCGATCGTCCGCAGCAAGGCAACCGGTTTGTCGGCGCGAACACCCATTTCACCTCCCGGACGGAATTCGTCATGCAAGCCTCGTACCAACGGTCTCTCGTTACCGCGCTGACATACCCAGCGATCCTGGATATGATGCCGACGCAACAAGCGCGATCCGCTCGCGCAAACGCCCAGCGCCGGTAGCTCAGTCGGATAGAGCACCGGATTTCTAATCCGGTGGTCGCAGGTTCGAGTCCTGCCCGGCGCAGTCGGGGTGCAAGAATTCATCCTGAAGCCCTGACGTCGTGCAAATACGCCGCCACCTTTAACGAATGATCCATGCAAGGGACTTGACGTCCACGGCCATGGCCTCGATCTATTCGCAAATTCCGGGAGGATTGAACACATGCACTCGAGAATCTTCACGCCGACGCTTTCTTGTCTTATTCTGTTCGGTACAACATGGGTGGGGCGGCCCTTCGCGTTAGCGGCGGAGGACTCGAATCTCCAAGAAGACACCGCCGCAACTAAAAACCTAAGAACCGAAAAGGCAAACGAGGCGACGTCTCCGCCGAACGATTCTGCCGGCGCGACCTTTCTCATTTCACCCGAAGATGCCGACTTCGAGAAACCACTCCGAGACTTTGTGGCCGAGGGTCGGTCACGTATTAAGGATTTCTTCGGCGCTCCCATTCCGAAGCCCTTCACGGTCCGACTCTCACCGAGCAGGAATGCCTTCACCGAATTCTTCAAGAAGAAATGGGGGATCACCGAATCTCAGTGTTGGTGGGTTGCGGCCGGGGTCGCGGACACGTTCATCATGCTCTCGCCGCGCGTATGGGCCAAGGAGGCATGTGAGCACGATGCCCACGACGCCGACCACGTGAAGGGCATTGTGATGCATGAACTGGTCCACGTGTTCCACGCTCAACATAACGCCAAGGTCGAGGAGCTCGAAGAGATCGGTTGGTTTGTCGAGGGCCTGGCCGCTTACGCCTCGGGTCAGCTCGAGGGTCGTCACAAAGGAGCGGCACGTAAAGCCATCGAAACGAACGCCGCTCCTAAGAAGCTGGCTAAGGCTTGGTCGGGTCCACACCGCTACGGCGTGTCCGGCTCGCTGGTCCAATACATCGACGTCACCTACGGGCGGGAAATGATTCTCAAGATGCTGCCGGTCGCTAGCCAAACCGATCTGCTCAACATGATCAAACTGACCGAACCGCAATTGCTGGACGCATGGCGAAAGTTCGTTCTGGCCGAAACGCAGCAGTAAGTTTCGTCTGAAAACAGGAGACTCGGCGTCCCTACCGGCCGAAGGTAGAGCTGGCGTCGCTGTCAACCGAGAGTAGACGGCGTCCCCTCCTGACTGCACGTATGGCTGATCGCAGTGATTCTCCGGCACCGAGGCCGGAGCTATTGGGCTGGGCCATTCAGCCGCCCAATCATGGTCCGTGACAGAAACGGCGGGCTGTTCAAGTACCGTAGTGGTGTGGAAGGCCGAGGCTCCTGCCGAACCGGGCGATCGCAATCGACACCCCGTACGGCTCGCCGGGAGGCTGGCCCTCCCGAAGGCCCCGCCGAAACTGTCACGCACCCGTCCAACCACGCGCATCTTGAGAATCAGGCCGTGATTCCCGTTTTACCGCACCTCAAAATAATGCCTTCCAGTACCCGAATTAGAACCCGTAGCGTATATCCAGCCCGGCAGGCGAAGCTGGGCTTTGCGGGTTGTGATTGCCTCGCGGCAAAGATAGGGAGATGTTGAGATGATTACGCAGAATCGAATGTCGCCGATGACGGCCTTGTTTCTCGGCATTTTCGGCGTGGGGGCGGTCGGGATCGCGTCCGGAACCTCGGTGGTCCTGTATGCAATGCACGTGATCGACCGCAACGTATCTGAGGCCATTGGGGTGGTTGACGGCACGCTCACGGATTTGCCCGCTTTCATTGATTCACTGCCGGACTCGATCGGGGAGCTACTCCATAGCCGGCGGGCTCCTGAATACATGGCTCAGATCGATGTTTCCGTCGATTTCGTGGCCGATTCGCGGTCGGACACCGTTCGGCCCGTGCTGACCATTGTCAACCAAGGAGACGAAGTCGTTTCGCTCCTGGCGATTCGCGTAGCGGCGTTGAAGGACAAAATACCTGCTCGCGACTGGACGCAGGTTGTCGCAACCCCGCTGGCGATTGATCACGACTGGCCCGGTCCGCTGATGCCGGGCAGCACACGGCACGTCGTGCTGTCAAACTGCTACCGGAACATCACGGTCGAGGACATTAAAGATATCACAGGAAGCTGGGAGATCGCCGATGTGCATATTTGGAGCCCGCAAGATGCCCTGTAGCGCCACGCGTCGTTAGCGACGGAACCACCGAGAAAGTTCACCACAATGTTGCGCCACCCTTTATGGGTGGCGTTTTTTTATAGGGTCGCTGTGTGCCCCGTTCTTGCGAAGCAAGGGTGGGGGCTCCTGCAGGGTGGGCACGGCCCACCAATCGCAGGGTTCGCCGTGCCAATTCCCCACCCTTCGCAAGGATCGAAGGATGGGGCGCCCGTCCACCCTCGATCAGGCCGAGATCAAACCTCTACGCTGCTTGGAATACGATCCAACCCCCGCGGATTTCGGATCGTTTCTGCGGCTGCCCGGCCAATTCCATGCTCATTGCGATTGCGACCTGTGTCGGTCCGGTTATTATGCCCGGTGGCTAACAGGTCCACTTTTGGTGAGCCTTGGCGTTTGACGGCTACGCTTCGCCGGAAAAAATGAATGGTAAGCGCTTCAGCAGAATAGAGCATGCTCTAGGAGAATTGTTATGTTCGAATGTCATCGGGAACGTTTGCGCTGGATGGGAGCGACAGGCTTACTCGTCGCAACGTTGATCCTTTCGCCCATTGCTTGGGCGCAGACGGACGAGGAGGATGCCAAACCCAGCGGCGTACAACCGCGCGAGGTGGTGTTGGATAACGGATTGACGCTGCTCATGGTGGAGCGTCGCGACCAGCCCATCGTGGCGTGCGGTGTGTTCTACGATGTGGGTGGGGCGAACGACCCGCGGGGTAAGAGCGGAATCGCGCATCTTTTCGAACACATGCTGTTCAAGGGCTCGCGCGTTATTGGGACAACCGACTACGAGGCGGAGCGCCATTACATCGAGCAGCAGGACGCACTTCGAACCAAGATGATCGCGGAAATGAACCGCATGCGGGAAATGAAGCGTCGCGGCCAGATCCAAGACGTGCTCGACCCGTCGCAATGGACGTTGGCCTACTCGGGATTGAAAAAGCAGTATGACCAGTTGGTCGAGTCGCAGCGCACCTACATCAAGAATAATGAACTGTTCAATCTCTACACCACCAACGGCGGGGCGATGCTCAATGCCGGCACCATGGAAGATTTGACGATGTACTTCGTCCAACTTCCGGCGAACAAGCTGGATCTGTTCCTTTGGTTGGAGTCGGACCGGATGGTCAACGGCGTGATGCGAGAGTTCTACGTGGAGCGTGACAACGTTCGCGAGGAGCGCCGCCTGCGCGTCGAAAGCACGCCGACGGGCAAGTATCGCGAGGCGTTCGAGGCGCTGTTCTGGCAGGCGCATCCGTACGGCGTACCCGTTCTCGGCTGGGCGTCGGAAGTGGAGTCCATCACCCGCGACGACGTACGTGATTTCTACAAAGTATATTATGCGCCGAACAACGCCCGCGTGGTGCTGGTTGGCGATTTCGATACCGACGAAGTGATCGCCAAGGCCAAGCAATACTTCGGAAGGATTCCCCCAGGCAAGACAGTGCCACCGCCGGTCATTACGGAAGAACCAACACCCGTCGGCGAGAAGCGTTTCAACGCCGTGGCGGAAACGAATCCGCGTGTGCAGATTCGTTTTCACACCGTGGCCATCGGCCACTCGGACGAGGCGGCGCTGGATGTGCTCGGGGGTTTACTTTCCGGCAAGAGTGGTCGGCTCTACAAGCGCTTGATCAGCGAGGAGGACTTAGCCATCGGTCAGCCCCGGGCCTCCAATCAGTCGCGCAAGTACGCGGGGTACTTTGAGTTCTTCGTGACCGTCAAAGAAGGCAAGTCGCCCCAGGCCGTTGAATCAATCATACTTCAAGAGATCGACAAGCTGGGTAGCGGGACGATTACGGATCACGAGCTTCAACGGGTCAAGAATCAGGTTCTGGCGTCATCGGTGCAGCGACTCAAGAACAACGTCGGCCTGATGTTCCAGCTCGGCATGTATGACACGTGGTATGACTGGACGTATATCAACGAGTCACCCAAGCTGATGTTGGCCGTGACCGCTGAGGATGTAAAACGGGTGGTCAAACAGTATTTCGATCCCACCACCCGTACGGTTGCGATTTACAAGACGAAGCCGGGTGGTGCGACGAAATCGGAAGATCCAGAACTGGACGCCGTTCTGGCCAACATCCCGCCGGACCAGCATGAACGCACGAGGGGCATGATCAAACATATCAAAGGGTCAACGGACCTCGTACGCCTGGAAGGCATGATGACCATGATGGAGCAAGGGGCCGCTTCGGGCGAAATCCCGGAAGGACAAAAAGCGATGTTCGAGTATATGATCAAAGTTCTCAGGTCGCGCGTGGCCGAGTTGCGGTCCACCGAGAAGGAGTCGGACTGATATGCGTATCAAAACCAATAATTGGCTGGGCATGGGACTGATCGGACTGACGATGGGTGGTGCGTTTCCGGTTGTTGCGGACGGACCGATTCCTCCGCATCCGTCGCAGTTGGCATTTCCGGAGTTGGATTTTAAGCTGCCTTCAGCAAGTCAGTTCCGCACGGTATTGTCCAACGGCGTTGTTGTTTATATCACCGAGGATCGATTATTGCCCGTGTTTGACATGTCCGTGCTGCTGCGCACCGGGGCGGCGGTTGAATCGCCCGGCAAGGCCGGGTTGGCCTCGCTGGTGGGCGAGCAGATGCGTGACGGGGGCACGAAGAATCTCGGTCCGGCGGAACTCGACGAAAAAGTGGAGTTTCTCGCGGCGTCGCTCTCGGCGCGCATCGGGGACACCCAGGGGACGGCCTCTTTGTCGTGTCTTTCGAAGGACGTGGATCAAGCGTTGTCGCTTTTCTTCCAAATGCTGCGTTACCCTCGGTTTGACGAAGAGCGCCTGCGACTGGCGAAGGAACGCTTGATTCAGAACATCAAGCGCCGCAACGACTCGACGGATTCCGTGTCCCGCATCGAATGGGGCTTCTTGATGGACGGGGAGAACCACTTCAGCAATCGATATCCGTCGTCGAAGACGATTGGCGAAATCACGCGCGACGATCTGTTTGCGTTTCATCGCAAGTACCTTCATCCCGGGAATATGGTGATTGCGCTGGCGGGTGATTTTGATCGCGCCACGATGCTCAAGAAGCTAGAAGCCGCTTTCGACGGATGGCGCACTGGCGAAACGGGACCGACCGCCTTCCCCAAACCCCACAACGCCCCCAAGCCGGGCGTCTATGTCCTTCATAAGGACGACGTAAACCAGGGGCGCGTTTCCATCGGGCACAAAGCCATCGAACGCGGGAGTCCCGATGAGTTTCCGGCGATGGTCATGAACGGCGTTTTGGGCGCCTCCGGTTTTCGTTCGCGCTTGGTGGCCCGGGTTCGCTCCGATGAAGGATTGGCCTACAACACCGGCAGCCGTTTCGAGCAGGGTATTTACTATCCCGGCGATTTCCAATGTTGGTTCCAGAGTAAGAGCAACTCGTGCGCCTACGCAACCAAGATTGTGCTGGAAGAGATTGAGCGGCTGCGCACCGAACGCGTACCGCAAGAGGAGATTGACGACACCATCGATTACTACGCGGAGAGTTTTCCCTCGCGTTTCCCCAACAAGATGTCCTTGGTGAGCACCTTCGCGATGGAAGAGTTTTCCGGGCGCGATCCCAACTTCTGGCAGCGTTACGTGGGGAACCTCAGCGGCGTAACCTCGGAAGATGTTTACCGAGTCGCGAAGAAATACTTGCATCCCAGCCAGTTCGTGATCTTGGCCGTCGGTGACGTGGACGCGTTGCTGAAGAGTGGTTACGACAAAGCGCCCGATCTACGATTCGAAGAGTTCGGCGACGTCGTTCGTCTTCCGCTCCGCGATCCCGACACACTGAGGCGTTAGGTGGATCGCTTTCGACGCTGGTACGTGTTTGCCCGCTCAAGGTCGATCGCAGGAACAAGTGTGGCACGGGCTTCCGGCCCGTGAATCCACCGGCAAGATGCCGGTGCCGCACAATTCTGGGATAGGCTCAAAGGCGGAAGCTGGGGCGTACCGTTTCGCAATAAGGAGGCGGTATGAGTACTGCGGTGATCCAACTCGCCTCCGGCGATGTTGAGGCTTTTGGTTTTGGCCATGGCAACACCCAGCGATCCGAGTCCTTTTGCAGGGCCGTGGATCAGGCCGCGGCAACGCTCGACGCGGGCGGACTGGTGGCCTTCCCCACTGAAACGGTCTACGGAGTCGCCGCCCGTGCGGACCTGCCCGATGCCCTAGAGAAGCTGCGGCTTGTCAAATCGCGCCAGGATAATCGCCCCTTCACGGTGCATATCGGTTCGCCGAGCGATGCCGCGAAGTTTGTTCCGGAGGTCAAAGGTGTTGCATCCCGATTGGTGCGCAAGGGTTGGCCCGGTCCACTGACTCTAATTCTGGCGGTTGATGACCCATTTTCCGCGCCGGTGATGGCGAATCTCGAGGCTTCGGTCGCCGCAGGGATGTATTTCGAGGGAACGATCGGTCTTCGTTGCCCGGATGATCCCGTCGCGGAACGGATACTTCGATTGACCCGTGGCCCGGTCGTGGCCAGCAGCGCCAACGCGGCGGGGACCGCAGCACCACGGTGTGGGGGCGATGTATTGCGCGATCTGGACGGTCGGATCGACTTGTTAATTGATGGTGGAAATACGAAATACGCCAAGCCGTCAACGATTGTGCGGGTTGACGGTTCCTGGTATACAATAACTCGAGAAGGCGTTCTGGACGCCGGAATTATCGAGCGAATGGCTAAGCTAAGAATCTTGCTGGTTTGCACGGGCAACACCTGCCGCAGTCCCATGGCCGAGGGTATCGCCGGAATGATGCTGGCGGCGCAGTTTGGTTGCGGCGTTGATGAGTTAGCCGGTCGCGGCGTAGAAGTGCGATCGGCGGGCACGTCCGGCGGCGATGGTTGCGGCGCTGCGCCCTATGCGATCTCGGTGACGGCCCGGCGAGGTATTGATTTGTCAGGCCACGTGTCAAAAGGACTGACGGCGGATATGGTTCATCAGGCTGACGTCATCTTCACGATGACACGATCGC
>Ga0214472_10004785_pt1 | contig 14274 bp, 13 predicted proteins | sample RVTome_6_FD_207662 | JGI IMG/M metagenome (GOLD analysis project Ga0214472, IMG submission 207662) | Soil microbial communities from uranium-contaminated site in the Upper Colorado River Basin, Wyoming, United States - RVT140D175 | ecosystem: Environmental > Terrestrial > Soil > Contaminated >... | reverse complement strand
GGCGTCACCGTACACGGACGAGGAGGAAGCGTAGACCACCACCGGGCGGGAGGCGCCGAGCGCCGCCTCGAGGAGGCGCTGTGTCGCGAAGACGTTGTGGTCGGTGTAGTGCAGGAAGTCGCGTCCCCACGACGCGCGCACCCCGGCCTGCGCGGCGAGGTGGAAGACCTGGTCCGCCCCCTCGAGCACGGGAGCGAGATCGAGCTCCTGTACGCGTCCCTCCACGAGGCGGAAGCCGCGGTGATCGCGCAGCGCCGCGAGGTTTTTTTCCTTGACGTCGCGGGGGTAGTAGTCGGTGAAGCAATCCACTCCCACGACCTCGGCGCCGTCGGCGAGGAGGCTCTCCGCGAGGTGGGAGCCGATGAACCCGGCCGTGCCCGTCACCACCGCCTTCACGACAAGAGCCTCCGCAGGGCCGGGGGGAGCCGGCGGGGCCGCCCACCGGAGTCGACCGCGGCGTGCTCGGTCGAGCCGGTGACGAGGGGCCCGTCGGCGTCGGGGCGGTGGATCTCGTACTCGAATCCCACCCGGGCCCCGGATTGACTCGACAGGCGCGTGCGGACCTCGACGAGGTCGTCGTAGAGGACGGGGTGGTGGTAGCGCGCGGTCGCCTCGACTACCGGGAGGCGTAGCCCCTCACCCTCGAGCTCGCGGTACGTCGTGCCCAGCTCGCGCAGCAGATCCGTCCGCCCGACCTCGAACCAGGCGAAGACGTTGCCGTGCCAGGCCACCCCCATCTGGTCGGTCTCGGCGTAACGCACCCGCAGTCGGGAGACGGAGGACCGGCTCACCCGCACGCCTCGATCAGGCGTCGGGCCGCCTTCTCCGGCTCGCCACCGTAGAAGACCGCGGCCCCCGCCACGACGATCTCGGCTCCGGCGTCGACCACGGTCCGGATGTTGCCGTCGTCGATTCCGCCGTCGACCTCGATCCGCGCCTCGAGCCCGCGTTCGCGGATCGAGAGGGCAAGGCGTCGCACCTTGCCGAGCACCGAGGGAACGAACTTCTGACCCGAGTAGCCGGGATTCACGGTCATCAGCAGGACGTAGTCGACCTCGGGGAGGATCTCCTCGAGGCACGACAAGGGCGTCGACGGGTTGACGGCGACCCCGGCCTTCACGCCCCGGTCCTTGAGGTGGACCACCGCCCGCTGGAGGTGGGTGACCGCCTCGACGTGGAGGCTCACCCAGGTGGCGCCGGCGTCGACGAAGGCATCCATGTGCTGCTCGGCGTTGCCGACCATCAGGTGCGCGTCGATGGGCAGCCGGGTGACTCCCCGAACCGCTTTGACGACGGCGGGACCGAACGTGAGGTTCGGGACGAAGTGCCCGTCCATCACGTCGACGTGGACGACCGCCGCGCCGCCGCGCTCGGCGGCCTTCACCTCGTCGGCGAGCCGCCCCAGGTCGGCGGCCAGGATGGACGGGGCGAGGATCACGACTGCGCCCTGCTCACGTCGAGGCTGAGCGGCGTCCGGCGGTTGACCGGGTGGCCCGCCGGAGGGAGCTGTCGCAGCACGATGCCGGGAGCGGCTCCGGGGTAGCTCCGGTAGCGCACGTCGGTGACCTTGAACCCCGACGCGTTCAGCCACGCGATCACGTTGTCGGCGCCCCGACCGATGAGATCGGGCATGACGAAGCTGCCCCGGCCCGCTCCGCGACTGACGAGGAGGGAGGCCTCGGCGGAGGCAGAGTCGGTCTCACCGGCCGCAGGGCGCTGGACGAGCACCGTCCCCTCGGCCGCGCTCGAGGCAACCTCGATCACGTGGGCGACCGGAAGTCCAGCCTGCTCGAGTGCGATGCGGGCGGTGCGTGCCGACTGTCCCTCGACCGGGGGCACGTTGACCCGGCGCGAGCCCAGGCTCACCCAGACGCGAACGCTGCGGTGAGCCTTGAGCGTGGCCCCCGGAGGTGGCTCCTGGGCGAGGATGTGGTCGGCGGGAACGTCGGGGTCGTGCCGTCGGCCCTCGACGCGAATCTCGAGCCCCCTTCGCCCGGCCTGCGAGCCGGCCTCGCGCAGGGTGTGTCCCACGAGGGCGGGAACGGCGACGTCCCGGACCGAGAGCACCACCCTCATCGTGAACGCCGCGCTGATCGCCACCGTCGTCAACAATGCGAGACCGAGAATGACGTTGCGGGCGACAAAGCGGAGGGCGGATCGCAGGGTCAAGTGGTGGCCTCGTGGCAGCGAGAAGAACGGCCAGCGTACCACAATCGGCGGGCCCGCCGTCTGCTTCAGCCCCTGCGCCGGAGGCGCGCCGCGAAGAAGGAGTCGCCGCGGTCGCGCGCGGGGCTCATGCGCACGAACGGTCCCGAGGCGAACCGCTCCGACCACGACGGGAGCTCCTCGATCTCGAAGCCGGGGTGGCCCCGGAGGAACGGCTCGACCACCCCCAGCGTCTCCTCGTCTTCCACGGAGCAGGTGGCATAGACGAGGCGTCCTCCGATCTCGACCAGCGACGAGACCGCCTCGATCAAGCGACGCTGCTTCTGCGCGTGGCGGCCGGGGTCGCCGGGGCGGGCGCGCCAGCGGATGTCGGGATGTCGGGCGAGGGTGCCCAGCCCGCTGCAGGGGGCGTCGAGGAGCACGGCGCCGAAGGTGCGCCGAAACGGCATCGCGAGCGCGTCGGCGGCGACGATGTCGAGGCGCGAAGCGCCCCAGCGGGAGCGCATCTCGACGAGCGTGCGCACTCGACGCAACGAGACGTCGGTCGCAACCGTGCGGCCGCCCGTACCGAGTCGGTCGCTCAGAAGGAGCGACTTTCCCCCCGGGGCGGCGCACGCGTCGAGAACCCGGCCCGGGTGCGCGGCGAGCGCGGCGACGAGCTGCGAGCCTTCGTCCTGGACGTGGAGCACGCCACGGGCGGCGAGGTCGCCCGGGCGGCCCCTCGTCACCTCCCAGGCGCCGGGGACCGTGGCGGGCCGGGCCTCGAGTCCGGCCGCGGTCGCCCGTGACGGCGCGTCCGGGATCGCAGGGTTGAAGTGGACGCACACCGGCGGCGGTTGGAGGAGCGCTCGCGCCCGCGCCAGGGCCTCGGCCGCGCCGCAGCGCTCGAGCCAGCGCGCGGCCAGCCACCGGGGCAGCGAGCCCGCGGTCGTCAGCCAGTGGAGCGGGTCGCGATCGGGGTCGGGCTCGGGCGGAGGTCCCTCCCGCTGCAGCCGGCGCAGGACCGCGTTGACGAACCCCGCCCCGCGCGGATCGACCGACCGGGCGAGGGAGACCGACTCCGAAACCGCCGCGTGGTCGGGCACCCGGAGGAAGAGGAGCTGATAGGCGCCGAGGCGGAGCGCGTCGAGAAGAGGCGGGGGAGACCGATCGAGCGGGCGCGTGACCAGGCCCTGGAGGACGTGGTCGAGCCAGCCCTGGCGCCGCAGCGTGCCGTGGACGAGCTCGTGGAGGAGCGCGCGGTCTTGGGTCGAGAGGCGCTCCTTCTCGGTCTCGGCGAGCGCCTCGGCGAGGGTCGGGCCCCCACCGCGAGCCCGGAAGAGGACCGCGTGAGCGAGGCGGCGGGCGGGGGTGGGCACCTCTCAGCCGAGCCGGGCGCCCGGGGCGACGCGGGCCCCGGCGGCGAAGGCGGCGGCGGGCATCGGGCGGCGGCTCTCGGGCTGGACTTCCACCAGGCGCAGCCGGGAACCCTCGCCGCAGCACATCACGATTCCCTCCGGACCCGCCACGAGCACCTCGCCGGGCGCGCCGGCGGGCGGGGGGGAGCCGTCATCGACGAGCCGGGCCTTCAGGACCTTGAGAGTTCGCCCGTCGGGGGCGAGAGCGAAGCAGCCCGGCCAGGGGAAGAAGCCGCGGATGCGGGCATGGAGCTCGCGGGCGGGCCGCTCCCAGTCGATCCGGCCGTCTTCCTTGGTGAGGATGGGAGCCTTCGTGGCCCGCGCGGGGTCCTGCGGCACGGGTGTCAGGCTGCCGTCGGCGAGCCCGCGGAGGGTGTCGAGGAGCAGCTCGGCGCCGAGGCGGGACAGACGCGGCTCCAGCTCGGCTGTGGTCTCCTCCGGCCCGATCGGCGTGGGGCGCCACAGCAGCATGGGCCCGGTGTCGAGCCCTTCGTCGATGAGCATGGTGGTCACGCCCGTCTGCGTCTCTCCCCTCGCGATGGCCCACTGGACGGGCGCCGCTCCCCGCAGCTTGGGAAGCAGCGACGCGTGCAGGTTCACCGTCCCGCGCGGGGCGATGTCGATGACGGACCGCGGGAGGATCTGGCCGAACGCGACCACCACCTGCAGGTCCGGGGCGAGGCCGCGCAGCGCGTCCTGGGCCTCCGGCTCTCGCACCCGCTCCGGCTGGAGAACGGGGATGCCGTGGGCCTCGGCGACCGCCTTCGTGGGCGGCGAGGCCAGCGCACGCCCTCGTCCTCTTCCCCGGTCGGGCTGGGTCACGAGCGCCGCGACCTCGTGATCCGAGCCGATCAGCGCCTCGAGGGGCGCGACGGCGAAGGCGCCGCTGCCGAGGAAGACGACACGCACCCCCTAGTCCCATCCTTCACGCGCCCGCTTGCGCAGGCGGCGCTTCATCAGGTCGCGCTTGAGCGGAGAGAGCCGGTCGACGAAGAGGCGGCCATCGATGTGGTCGATCTCGTGGCAGAACGCCCGGGCCAGGAGCTCCGTGCCCGTGTAGACCCGCTCCTGGCCCTGAGGATCGAGACCGCGCACGCTCACCCGTCCCGCCCGGATCGGGGAGCCGCCGAAGCCGGGGAGGGACAGGCAACCCTCGTCCTCACGCTGCTCACCCTCGCAATCGAGGATCTCCGGGTTCACGAGCCGGATGAGCTGGCCGCGGTCCTCGCCTACGGAGAGATCGATGACGATCACCCGCAGCGGCACTCCGATCTGGGGAGCGGCGAGCCCGATGCCCGGGGCGGCGTACATGGTGTCGACCATGTCGGCGAGCAGCTTGCGGACGGCGTCGTCGACCTCCACGACCGGTGCCGCCGGGGAACGGAGCACGGGGTCGCCGTACTTCACGATGGGACGTATGGCCATGATCTAGTCGGAGGGTCGGCCGGTGAGCACCCGCTGGCGCTCGCGGGTGGAGCGGAGGTGGTCGAGGACCTCCCCGAGCGAGTCGCCCCCCGTCTTCTCGAGGAGGGCGTCGGCGAGGACCCAGGCCACCATCGCTTCCGCCACCACGCCGGCGGCGGGGACCACGCAGGTGTCGCTGCGCTCGACCGAGGCCTTGCGCGCCTCGCGGGTCAGCAGGTCGACCGATCGGAGGGGGATGAGGAGGGTGGGGATGGGCTTCACCACCGCCAGCGCGCGGATCGGCTCGCCGTTGCTCACGCCGCCCTCGATCCCGCCGGCGCGGTTGGTCGGGCGCGAGACGCCGGTGGCCGGCTCCCAGACGATCTCGTCGTGGAAGCTCGACCCGCGTCGCTCCCCGGCTTCGAATCCGGCGCCCAGCGCCACGGCCTTGACCGCGTGGATCGACATGAGCGCCTGGGCGAGACGGCCGTCCAGGCGCCGGTCCCAGTGCACGTACGAGCCGAGGCCCGGCGGCACGCCTCGGGTGACGACCTCGAGCTCGCCGCCCAGGCTGTCGCCGTCCTTCTTCGCGCGATCGATCTCGGCGATCATCGCCGCGGCCACCGACTCGTCGACGCAGCGGACGGGGCTGTCCTCGACGCTCTCGAGGTCTTCCCAGGACACGCTCGCCTGCGGGGGGAGCGCGGCCTGGCCGATCCGCACGACGTGGCTGCGCACAAAGACCCCGGCCTCGGCGAGGAGAGCGCGGGCGAGGGCGCCCGCCGCGACTCGACACGTCGTCTCCCGCGCGCTCGCGCGCTCGAGGACGTTGCGCAGGTCGGCGGTGTCGTACTTGACCGCCCCCGCGAGGTCGGCGTGCCCGGGCCGGGGGTGGCGCAGCCGACGTCGTTCGCGCGCCTCGTCGCCCTGCGGATCGGGCGACATCACGTCGGCCCAGTTGGCGTGGTCGCGGTTGCGCACGACGAACGACACCGGGCTGCCGAGGGTGCGGCCGTGACGCACTCCGGAGAGCACCTCCACGGTGTCGGTCTCGATCTTCATCCGGCCCCCGCGGCCGTACCCGCCCTGGCGCCGCCGCAGGTCCGCGTCGATCTTCGCCCGATCGACCGGCACGCCGGCGGGGAGACCTTCCACGATCACCGTGAGAGCGGGACCGTGCGACTCGCCGGCGGTCAGGAAACGCAGCATGCGCGCCATCGTGGGGCACCCCCCGGGGACTGTCAAGAACGCGCGCCCCTCGCTGGCTGTGACGGTCGAAGTTCTGTGACAGTGGTCGTTCCCGGCGCCTCTTCGAAGGGTAGCCTCCCGCATCCAGTCCGCACGAACGGGTCGCCTGAAGAAGGAGGGACCGGGGGAATGGGAGAGAGCGAGCATGCGCTTTTGGGTGGGCTCCTCGGCCGGTGCGCGGCCATGGAAGAGCTCCGACGGCGAGTCCGGAGGTTCGGCTCGAGCGAGCTGCGCATTCACGTGTTCGGGGAGACGGGCACGGGCAAGGAGAAGGTCGCGCAGGCGTTGCACGCGGTGTCGCCGCGGCGCCGGGGACCTTTCGTGCCCTTCAACGCCGCCGGGTTCACCGACGATCTCGTCGAGCCCGAGCTGTTCGGTCACGCGCGGGGCGCCTTCACGGGGGCGGTGGGCGACCGCGAGGGCCTCGTCCGTGCGGCGGAGGGGGGCACGCTGTTCCTCGACGAGGTGGCGGAGCTGACGCCGCGCGCTCAGGCCAAGCTGCTGCGGTACCTCCAGGAGCGTGAGTACTGCCGCCTGGGGGAGACGGTGCCGCGGCGCTCGGACGTGCGCATCTTCAGCGCCACGAACGTCGACCTCGCGCGCCGCGTCGAGGAGGGCCGTTTCCGCCAGGACCTCTGGTTCCGGCTGTGGGAGGAGCGCATCGTGGTCCCGCCCCTGAGGGAGCGGAGTGGCGACGTGGGACTGCTCGCACGACACTTCCTGCGTCGCGAGTCGGAGCGCCAGGGCCGGGTCTGCCCGGTGCTGGCCCCCGTGGTCGACGAGGCCCTCGCCCGCTTCTCCTGGCCGGGCAACGTTCGCCAGCTCGAGCGCGAGATGCGGCGGCTGGTCGTCGTCGTCGACGCCGGGACGGTGGAGCTCGACCACCTCTCGCCCGAGATCGGCGAGACGTCGGGAGCGGGAGAAGGACGCCGAGGATGCCTGCGGCGCGCGCTGCACGCCTTCGAGCGCGACTACCTCCGCCGCGCGCTCGAACGCCACGAGGGCGTGCGGACGGCGACGGCGGCGGAGCTCGGGATCACGCGTCAGGCGCTCGTCAACAAGATCCGGCGCCTCGGCGTCTGCGAGGTCGACCGGGCGCTGCGGTGATCATCCCCGCATGGATGGCCCGGGTCGGCGTCGACATCAAGGTCATCGGCCTGTTCACGCTCGCCCAGGCACCGTGGACCTTCCAGCTCCTGTGGTCGCCGTCCATGGACCGCTACTCCCCGCCGTTTCTCGGGCGCAAGCGAGGATGGATCCTCCTCTGCCAGGTCGCCCTCCTCGTCCTCGGCCTCGGCTCGGCCGGCGTGTCGGATCATCCCGAGGCGGTGTGGGTCATCGGGGCGTTCGCCCTGGCGATCGCCTTTGCCTCGGCTTCGCAGGACGTGGCCATCGACTTGACGGAGAAGCGCTTCTCCGCCACGCAGTACGCCCTGCTCTCGAGCCTCTTCGCCCTCCCCCGGATCCTCGCCGGCCCGGTCGCGGGCGTCCTCGCCGACACGCTGGGCTGGCGCGACTTCTTCGTCCTCACGATCCTGTTCGGCGTGCCGGGCATGGTGATGCTCGCCCGCTTCGTCCCCTGGGGCGTGCGGGAACCCTCGTTCGAAGTGGCAGCGCCGTCCTGGGGGCCGCCGATCACGCGGAAACATCTCGCGCTCTTCTCGCTGGCCGGCGCCGCCGTTGCCGGAGCCGTCTCTGTGCTGGGCCTGGGCCTCGTGGGAACGCTGGGTGCCCTGAAAGGCCGGCCGGGGCTTGGACCTCGCCGGGCCGGTCCTGGACATCCTGCGGCCCACCTCGCTGGGCGCCGGCCTCTCCGCGGCGGGCGTCCTCGTCGTGTCCCTCCTCGGTGGCGTGGCCACCGCGGCGACCCTGGTGGGGCGCCGGGGGCTCGCCCCCGCACGAAACGGGGAATCGGGCCGCCCGGCCGGGCGTAACATTCACTAGAGGGGGAGCCGACCGGGGCAAAGCGGTGTCCAAACCTTTGGCGCGCGGCGGAGGGACGGCCATGGGCGTGGGTGAGATCCCGCTCGAGGCGGGTCGAGCGGTCACGCGGGCGGCGGAGAGGGTCCTCGTGGACCGGTGCCGCCGCGGTGATCCCGAGGCGTTCGCCCGGCTCGTCGCCCTGCACGAGGGCATGGTCGTCAACCTGGCGGCCCGTCTCCTCGGCGACCCGGAAGAGGCGCGCGACGTGGCCCAGAACGTCTTCCTTCAGGTGTACCGACGGCTCGGCCAGTTCGAGGGGCGTGCGTCCCTGCGGACGTGGATCTACCGCGTGACCGTGAACCAGTCGCACAACCGGCGCCGCTGGTGGCAGCGGCGGCGCCACGACAAAGAGCTGCCCCTGGATGATCTCGTGGCGGGCCGGGGAGCGGCGCGGCTGGCCGACTCACGACCAGAGGCGAGCCCCTTTCAGGAGACGCGCCGGCGGGAGCGAGCGCGGCGGGTGCAGGAGGGGCTCCTCCGGCTGAGCTTCGATCACCGGACGGTGCTCGTCCTGCGCGAGGTCGAAGGTCTCTCCTGCGACGAGATCGCCGGCGTGCTCGACGTCGCCCCGGGAACGGTGAAGAGCCGCCTCGCTCGGGCCCGCGAGTCCTTGCGCGGCGAGCTTACGGGCCTGGTAGAGGAGGGACGGCGATGAGGTGCGCGGCGGCACGGCGTCGGCTCTCGGAGTGGCTCGACGGCGACCTGCGACCGTCCGAGGCGGGCGCGGTCTTCGCCCACGTGGAGGCCTGCCCGGCCTGCGCCCGGGTGGCGGGGGAGCTTCGCGCCGTGGCTGCCCTCGTCTCCGAGCTCCCGCGGGTGGAGGCCGTCGATTCGGTGGCGCAGGCCGTGCTGACCGGGCTCGAGGTGGAGACGCGCGGACCGGGCCTGGGATTCCTCTTTCGCCGGAAAGGCGCCGCCCGGCCCTTCATGGTCGCGAGCCTCGTGCCCGCCGCGCTCGTCCTCGCGACCGTTCTCGCGGCGGCACTGGCGCTCGACTCCGACGGGAGTCCGCGTGCGAGCGGCGGACACGATCGATGGCCGGCTCTCTCGGCGTCGGGAACGGAGAACAACCCGCTGTTCCCCTCGGCCGAAGTGGGAATGCCCCTCGAGAACGACGCCGGACGTCCGGCCGCGGACGCCTTCCTCTCGGGGCCGGGGGAGGGGGCGCTCTTCCTTGAGACGGTCGTGGCGCGGGACGGGACGGTCGCGCGGGTCACCGTGCTCGGCGGCGACGCGGCGGGCACCCAGCCGCTGCTCGACGCCCTGCGCCGCCAGACCTTCGAGCCGGTGCGCTACCGCGGCCGTCCGGTGGCGGTGAGCGTCTACCGCCTCATCAGCCGGCACGAGGTTCTCGCCGGCCCGACCATCGCCGGCAGCTGAGCCGGCGCAGCCCTGCGGTGGTGTCGCCGCAGCGGATCGGCTCGTCGCAACCGGCGCCGGTCGACAGGCAGTCGACTGGCCGGGTCCCGCCCGTCGAGGCCGTTCTGTCTCGACGGCGGTGACACGATGGCAGACGCGACGACCTCAGGCGCCTCGTGCCGAGGCGTCAGGCGCGCTCGAGGTCAGCGGCCGCCTGCTCGACCGCGGCAGAGTGGAGACCGGCCATCGTGCCGTCCGGCGAGCGCAGGGTCGCGACGAGCGGTCCGCGCGGCGCCCACGAGACGGGGTCGGTGGGTCCGAACAGCGCGAGCGTCGGGGCTCCGGCCGCGGCGGCCAGGTGCGAGACCCCGGAGTCGTTCCCGACGTAGAGTCCGGCGGCCGAGAGCACGGCGCCGAGGACGCGCGAGGGCAGGCACTCGGCGACGACCGCACCCGGAACCCGCTGAAGGGACGCGACCGCTTCGCGATCCGCGGGACCGGCCACGAGGAGCCAGCGCCCGCCGCCTGCGGTCCGGGAGGACGCGAGGCGGGCAAAGCGCTCGGCGGGCCAGTTCTTGGCGGCGGCGCCGCTGCCGGGATGGATCGCCAGGAATCGGGGCGGGAGTGAGGCGCTGACGGTCGCCGCCGCCCGCCGCTCCTCGACGCTGAAGCGCAGGGGCGGGAGGCGCTGCGGCGCCCGGCCGCCGATCTCGCGGGCCGCCTCCGCGAACCAGTCCGCGGCGTGGACGCCGGGTGGCGGATCGGGGTCCCGGTGGACCAGCCGGCCCGCGAAGCGACGCAGGGTCGAGATCAGATCGACGCTGCGCGACAGGGCGAGCACCGCGTCGGCGCGCAGCGCGACTTCGAGCTCGCCCTCCGGCGTCTCCCCGCCCAGCACGCCTGCCATCTCCGCTCCGTCGAGGGGCACCAGTGCGTCGACCCCGCCCGGCCCCACGAGCACCCGTCCCGGGCCGGCGGGCGCGAGCAGCCGCACGCGGTGGCCCGCCTCTCGCAGGGACGCCACGGCCGAGCGGAGGAGCAGCACGTCGCCCAGGGCGCCGGCGCGGACGATGAGAGCGTCCAAACCGGGGCCTTTCCGCGACGTCAGGGCACGTCGACCCGCCCGGTGGCGACGTTGCCCAGGAGGTCGGAGACGCGCAGGACGACGACACGTGAGCCGGCGGACTCCGCGGGCGGGACCGTGAACTCATAGGTCTCTTCGCGCGAGTCGTTGATCCCGTCGACGGGGTGGACCTCCTGCCAGCGACCGGCGTCCACCGAGAACTCCAGGCGCCGGATGGCGCTTCCTGCGTCCTTGACCTGGACGCGGACGCGGCCCCTCTGGCCGCGCACGAGGCTGGCCTCGAGGGACGGAGGGGCGTTGTCGACCTCGAAGGAGCGGCTGTCCCGGTGACCGGTGAGGGAGAGGGCCGGGGGATTGTCGGGGGCGTCCGACGCGGTCACGCGGATGACGTAGCGACCGTCGGGGACGGCGGAGGTGTCCCAGGCGAGCACGGGCTCGGTGACGCCCTGGCGGAGCGGCCGCCAGCGGTCGTCGCCCAGGGCCCGGTACTGCACCTGGTAGACGAGGGCGTCGGAGTTGGGGTCTTGCGCCGTCCAGGAGAAGGTGCGCAGGCCCCGCTGCTGCATCTTTCGGCTGAAGGTCGTGACGGACGGCGTTCCCGGTGGAGTGCGGTCGGCGCCGCTCTCGGTCAGGGGGTCGGGGGCGAGACCCAGGATCTCCGGCTCCCCGCTCACCGAGATCGGCTTCTGGAACACCTCGCCCGGTGCGTGGACCGTCACCGCGCTCACCTCGGGCCGCCGGTTGCGCTGGAGGAAGGCGGCCGAGATCGCTTCGATCTCGGGGCTCGCGCCGTCCGCTCCCTCGAGCGTGGCGCGCACCTGGAGGAAGCGGGCGCTCTCCGAGCGGATCGCCCCCAGGCCGGAGGCGACCTGGGCCTCGATCCACTCGCCCCAGGTCGAATCGGGCGTTGCGGTGTTGCCCGACCGCGTCTCGAGGCGGACCTGCGTGCCTTTCGGAGCACCACCCTCCCAGCGGATCTGGCCCCAGGAAGAGACCGTCCCGGCGTCGCGGACAGGCGACGTGAACGTGCCGCGTCGGGCGGTAGCCGTGGGCAGGGCAAGCACGCGGGCCGGGTTGGAGGTCACCAGCATCGCTCGACCCTCGCCGGCACCGGCGAGGCCCGTCACCTGCAGGGGCTCGACGTGGGCGAGAAGCGACCACGTGGAGTCGTCGTTCACCTGATAGACGTTCCCCCGGCTGCCCGTTCCCACGAGGACGCCCTGTCCCGATCGCAGGAGCGAGTGCGGCAGGTCCTGGCTCGAGCTCCAGAGCGTCTCGATCCCGCCGCCCTGGGCGATGCGGAGAACCGCTCCGCGGGGGCTCGCGGACGAGGTGTCGTCGGAGGCGCCTCCGGCCGTCAGCACCGGAGTGTCGGCCGGCAGCGACATCGCGAAGGTCTCGGTGACGGTGACCTGGGCGACGGGCCCCTCCGCCCTGGGCGAAGGGGCGGGGGAGACACCGGCCGGGGGCGAGGTCTGGTCTCCCACTACCGCGGCGATGACGGCGCCGTCCTCGGCGGCGACGATCGCCTTCACCTCGGAGAACGCGGAGTCGAGGATCACGAAGGCGTGGCCCGGGGCGTCGATGCGGTAGACGACGCCCTCGGGCGAGCTGCCGGCGAACACTCGGTCGCCCTCGCCCGGGGCCAGGCACAGGACATGGGTCTCGTACGTCTCGAGCAGGGTCTCCGAGGTCCCATCGCCCCCGACCCGATAGACCCGGCCCTCGTCGCCGGTGGCGACCAGGAGCCGTCCCGCGCGGTCGATGGCCAGCGCCCAGATGTACTTGTCGGGCGGGTCGAAGAAGACTCGCGACGAGCCGTCCTTCTCGATCACCCAGACGGCGCCCTCGGGGGAGGTGGCGGCGTAGGTGCGGCCGTCTTGTCCCGCCGCCACCGCGTGCACCTCGAGCTCGGCGGCGTCGAGGACGACTCGGCCTTCGCTTCCCTCGATCCGGTGGACGAGCCCGTCGTTGCCGGTTCCGACCACGAACGCGTCGTCTCCGGCCGAAGCCAGGGCCCATCCGTTGGGCGCCTCGAGATCGAACACCGCGGTGACGGTGCGCCCGAGCCGAAGGCGGGCTTCGGAGTCGAGCGAAAGGGACGCGAGCTCTCCCTCGAGAAGGGCCGACGTGCCCTCGAGGCGCCAGAACTGTGGCGCCGCTGCGTGGCCGCGGGGGGCGCCCGCGAGTGCCAGGGCGGTGGCGAGGGCGAGTCGGCGTTTCATTGCTGTCTCTCCGGGACGAATCGGGGCGCGACGCTCAGGGCTCCACGGTGAGCGTGAGGCGGCGGGCGCCCGAGAGCGCGTGGTCGGTGGAGAGCTCGGCGCTCCACACCTCGGCGTTTCGGATGGGGACGACGCGGGTGCCCTGGTCGGTGCCCCGCAAGACGGAGAGGACGGAGCCGGGAAGCGAGGGGAGGTACTCACCGGCGACGATGGCCCCGTCGTCGGGACGGGTGAGCCGGGCGTAGAGTCGATTGCCCGCGCGCAGCCCGTTGAGGGACCGCAGCAGCTGGTCGAGGTCGCGGGGTGCGAACGGCTGCTGCATCTCGCCCTGCTCGAGAGCGTTCAGGGTCGCGGCGTCGGTGACGAGGAGGGTGTAGGTCCCCGGCGTGGCGCCTCGGGGGATGCGCATGGACATCTCCTGCGTCAGCAGCGCGCCCCGGTGGGTGCGCAGCTGCACCTTGAGCCGAGCCGACGACCCCGCCCTCAGCCGACCGTCGGACTCCACCCACGCGCGCACGACGGTCGCGCTGCGATCGTCCTCGCGGGCGTCGACGCTCACCTCGATCCCCTTCACCCCGACCTTCTCGAAATCGTTCCCCACCAGCAGCGCGAGCGGGGCGGCGACGAGGGCGGCGGCCCGCTGCGCCGGCGACGACTCGGCGAACACGTCGTGCAGCCGGACCTGCCGTCCCCCGACCAGGTCGAGGCGGGCGTCGAGGCTCATCGTGGCGCTGCCGAAGGCGCGTTCCTGACCCTGAAGCACCGAGAGGACCGAGAGGTAGGCGAGGACCGGCGTGAAGAGCTCATCCTCCACGAGTCGGAAGTGGAAAGGCCGGTCGCCGCCGCGCTCGGAGCGCAAGGTCACCGTCACCGGGATCATCCGGGGCCCCGCCCCGAGCTGCCCGGCGATCGCGGTGGTGCGGTCCTGGTCGACCGTTCCCACCGCGTCGACGGCGGCAGCGATCTTCCACGAGGACTGGAGGCTCGGGAACACCGAGTACACGAAGACCTTCTTCATCGGGAACTGGGTGGGCCCGAGGTTGTAGAAGGGGTGGCCGAACGCGTAGACGCGCCCTTCGTCGATGTCGGTGATGGTGCCGAACACCGAGAGATCGAGGTCGCCCTCGATCAGGGAGAAACCCAGCGCCGCCCCCGGCTCGAGGTCCGGCAGCGGGCCCAGCGCCGCTGCGCTACCCGCCGAGCCGGTCATGGGGGCGAAACCCATCGAGGCGAACAGCCCGCGCGCCCACTCGAAGGTCTGCGGGTCGAACCCGGAGAACGCGAGGGGCAGGGCGAGGGGAGTCAGGCTCGCCCCGGCGACGGCGGCGGGAAGGCCGACACCCCGCGCGGCGGCGGGGACGAACGTGCCCGGCGGCCGTCGGATCGCTTCCATGAGCGCGTCTCGATC
>Ga0214472_10004784_pt1 | contig 14278 bp, 11 predicted proteins | sample RVTome_6_FD_207662 | JGI IMG/M metagenome (GOLD analysis project Ga0214472, IMG submission 207662) | Soil microbial communities from uranium-contaminated site in the Upper Colorado River Basin, Wyoming, United States - RVT140D175 | ecosystem: Environmental > Terrestrial > Soil > Contaminated >... | reverse complement strand
AGCGGTCGGGATCGACGGTCGTAGCGATGACTCGCAGCGCTTCGTCGAAGTCCCGGGTCGGCTTCCAGCCCAGGGCCCGGACGCGGGAACCGTCCATGCTGTACCGCACGTCCTGGCCCACGCGGTTCTTGACCGAGCGCACGGCCCCCTCGGGGGGAAGGTCGAAGATCTGCGCGATTCGCCTGAGAACCTCGATGTTCGGCAGCTCCGTGTCGCCGTCCACGTTGTAGATGGTATTGGTCTCACCCCTGGTCAGCACGGTCAGGATCGCGTCCACCGTATCCTCGACGTGCAGCCAGGACCGCACGTACGACCCGTCGCCGTGCATGATCGCGGACAGACCCCGCGACATGCGCCAGATGGACCGCGGAATCAGCTTCTCTGGGTACTGGTGGGGGCCGTAGTTGTTCGACATCCGGATGATGTTGTAGTCCAGCCCGTAGGTTCGCGACCAACCGAGCACCAGCATGTCCGCCGCCGCCTTCGTGCTGGAGTAGGGATTCGACGGCCGCAAGGAGTCGCTCTCCCGGTGCTTGCCGTCGATCGTGTCTCCGTACACCTCGTCCGTGCTGATCTGGACGAAACGAGGCGCCGCCGAGGTGCGTGAGCGCGTGAGCTCCAGCAGTTGCTGCGTGCCGAGGATGTTGGTCTGGCAGAACTGACGGTTGTCGACGATCGAGTTGTCCACGTGCGACTCGGCAGCGAAGTTCACGATGTACTCTGCTTCCGGGATGTGGTCGAGCTTCGCGATGTCCTGCCGGACGAAGCGATAGTTCGTGAAGCGCGCGAGCTCCTCCATCGCGACGCGGTCCGCGGCATAGTTCATCACGTCGATATTCGTCACGTAGTTCCCGAGCTCCAGGCATCGGCGCACGAAGTGCTTGCCGATGAAACCGAGGCCTCCGGTGACGATCAGTACCCTACGCTCCATGTGACCTTCCCGCGTTGAGGGAGGGCGTGGGCCGCGCTCCGAATCCCCGGGGCGCAGCGCGATTCAGTCTGTCGGGATCAGCTTGATTCGCACGAGGTCGCTCTCGTACGAGTCCTGGTCCCGTCGGCGGCCGGCGAAATTGACGAAGGTGGTGTCCTCCACGAACCTGACGGCATGCTCGACCATCGGCGGCGTGAAGACCATTTCTCCCGCACACACGCGCACGCAGCTGGGCTCTTCCGAAGAGCCGGTCGGTCGGTGATAGTAGTCGAACGCGCCCGTGAGCAGGTACATGTAGTGATAGTCGGTCTTGTGGTAGTGATTCGCGCGGACGCTGCCCGCCTTGGACGAGATGAGCTGGGCGCTCTTGATCTCGTCGTCCACTAACGGCTGAATCGTCCCCCGAGCATCGCTCAGGGGTTCGGGAAGGTGGACGCGGACCTTCTCGTGCGCAGAGTCCTCGGCCTTGCTTGGATTCATGGGCGTTTCCCGGTAAGACACAGGTTCAAAGGGCGGCGGGCGCGCGCCCGCTCCCGACCAGCTCGACGTACGCCGAATGCAGGATTCTCGCATATCGGTCCCACGTCTGTTCCGCCGCGACCGCGACATTCCGGCATCCCATCGCGGCCGTCCGCTCGCGATCCTCCCACAGCTCGCCCACGGCGCGGACCATGGCATCGACGTCGCCCGGCCGGGTGGTGACCCCCTGGTAGCCGAGCTCGACGGTCGACACGATGGCGCATCCGGATGCCATGGCTTCGAGCAACACCAGTCCGTAGGTCTCGGCCCGGGACGGAAAGAAGAAGATGCGAGCCCGGGCAAATGCCTGCCGCAGCGCATCCTTGCGGTCGAAGGGAATCATCTCGACGTTGCTCATGGCGTACAGCGGTCGCGCGGACGCGTGCGATCCCCAGGCCATCACCCGGAACCTCACGTGGGGTAGCGCCCGAGCCACCGCCACGAGCTCGTCGATGCCCTTCCTGGGATCGAGCTTTCCGGCGAACAGTACCGCCTCCTCCTTCTCCGGGGCCGGGCGGAAGGCCCCGCAATCCACCCCCGGGGACGCGACGAAAGTGCGGGCGGGGTCGATCCCGAGCGCGATCCCGGCCCGGCGCGAGTGCTCGCTCAGGAAGAAGACCCGGGCGTACTCCCGCCGGAGCAGCTGCCGCTCCCAGTACCGGAACAGGGGGCCCGCCAGCGGACCCCGCATGCCCTCCCAGGCGTTGCCGAACAACGCGAGCACGCCGCAGACCACTGGCTTGCCCGCTCTCCGGCCCGCGGCGAGCGCGGGCAGGCAGGCATGGTAGTTGAAGGTCTGGATCAGATCGACGGATCGCGCCATCTCCGTGACGGCCGCGGCGGCGAGATTGAATCGGTATCTGCCGATGGGAAGGCGCCGGGTGGGGATGCCGTCGACCTGCTCGATTGCCGCATCGCCCGCGGTGATCACCGTGACCTCGGTGCCCAGCCGTACCAGCTCCAGCGCGGTCTGGTGCACAATGATCTCGCCCCCGCCACCGAAGTCCGGCTCATAGCGTTCGTGGCAGATCAGCACCTTCATCAGGCGTCCCCGGTCGCGCTCTGCATCAGCAGATGCGGCGATACAGGGCCTCGAGCTGCGGACCGATCACCGATCCCGAGAAGCGGCGCGCGTGCCGGCGGCACGCGGCCGGTGTTTCGGGGTCTTGGGCCAGCGCGAGACCCCTCAGGATCGCCTCCGCGAGGCCTGCCGCGTTCTCCGTCTCCTGCCCCTGCGTATCCGGATCGAACAGGACGCCCACGGCCTCGTTCACGAACTCCGGGATTCCTCCATGATTGGTCGCGACCACGGGCGTACCCGCCGACCACGCTTCCATCAGGACCGTTCCGCTCGGCTCACCCATCGCGGGCAGGACGAGCAGGGTCGCCCCGGCGTAGAGCCGCGGGAGGTCCTCGGGTCGGCCCAGCCCGAGGACCCGGACGTCGTCGCGGACGTGCGCCGGCATCTCCTCGACGAGTTCAGTCACGAGGCGATCGGGCAGACGGCCGGAGAGTTTGAGCAAGAGATCCGGCCTTCGCTGCTTCACCAGGGGGAACGCCCTCAGCAGCACGCGGATCCCCTTGCGCGGCAGCGTGAAATCGCCAGCGGCCAGGAGGTAGGGCGGCGCCGTGTCGCGGAGAGGACCAGGATCGAATGCGTCCACATCGACCATGGGCGGAATCACCACCGAGTCCACCTGGAAGTGGTCGAGCACGAGCGACCGGACGAACTCGCTGCACGAGATGAGCCCGTCCGCCGAGTGCAGCACGCGGCGATACATCGCGGCCTCCGGGGGGAAGCGACGGCAAGACGTGCCCGGCAGTGCTACCCCGTTCATCTGGAATACCGTGGCAAAGCGACGGCGCGTGGCGAGGGTGGTGGCGGCAAGCGCGTCCGGCATGAGCAGGCTGTGCACGACGTCGATGTCCAGCCGTCGCAGTTCACGCAGAGCCACCAGGAAGAACGTGTGCGTCGAATCGACATTCAGCAGGGACATGCCCGGCGCGGTCAGGGGTGCCGCCAGTATACGGGTGCCCGCCTGGCCGTGCTCGATCGCGCGCGGGCCGTCGCGGGTGGAGACGGTGACGACCTCGTGTCCCTGCGCGGTCAAGTAACGGGCCATCACGTCCAGGTTGCGTTCGTTCCCGCGGCGGACGAAGGGCCAGCAGTACGGGTGTGTGAAAGCGATCCTCACTTCCCCCCGAGTCCTTCCTTCCCGCGAGGCCGAACATTCGCTAGAATCCGGCCTCTTGCGAATCGCGCTGACCCATCCCACGACCGTCGCCCGGGTGAGTCGGGGTACCGAGCGATTGATCCACGAGACCGCGACCTACATGGGAAAGCGCGGCCACGACGTCCGCATCATTGCATGCAAGCCTGGCCCGCGGGAGGTGGTCCGGAGCGACGCCTACACGAGCGACATCCATCGGCGGCTGTGGCATCCGTGGCTGGGCAAAGTCGGGATACGTGAGGAGCACGCCTTCGTCTTCACCAGCCTGCGGGAGCTGCTGCGTGGCCGTTACGACGTCGTGCACGCCCACTCGATGGGCGACGCTGCCGGCGCAACCATGGCCCGGTGGTTCACCCGCACGCCGTTCATCTTCTTCGTGAACGGACTACCTCCCGCCGTCCGCTACTACCGGAGCGTCTCCACGGGGGGGGCCGTCTTTGGCCGGGCCGTGGCGAGTGCGGACGAAGTCATCTGTGTGAGCGACTACGTTCGACGCTACATTGCGGAGCGCTTCGGACGCCAAGGCACGCTGATCCCGGTCCCGGTGGACCTGAACCGGTTTCCACTCTGGGAAGGCCCGAAGCATGATCCGCCGGTCATCTTCTGTGCCGCCGCCCTCGAGGACCGGCGCAAGGGCGGCCGGGTGCTGATGCGCGCGTTCAACCTCGTCAAGCAGCACAGGCCAGAGGTGATCCTGCAGAATGCGAGCGCGATCTCGCCCGCAGTCCGCGACGAGCTCGTTGCCCTGGTCGAGCCTCGCTGGAGGCGGGACGTGCACTTCCTGGGTGATACGCCGTGGAGTGAGCTGCCGGGCCTCTATGGCCGCGCCACGCTGTCCGTGCTGCCCTCCTTGTGGGAGGCCTTCGGGCTCGTCAGCGTGGAGTCCATGGCCACGGGCACACCGGTCGTCGGCACCCATGACGGAGCCCTTCCCGAGGTCATCAACGACCCGGGGGTGGGCCGGCTGTTCGCCCCCGGAGCGCAGAGCACCTTCGAGCCGGACAACGCGGAAGGGCTGGCGCAGGCACTGTGCGAGGCGCTCGTCCTGGACGGGGATCCGCAGACGAGGAAGCGGTGCCGGGCGCGGGCGCAAGCCTATGGATGGGATCGCATCGGCCCGCAGATCGAACGGCTCTACGAGAAGGTGGCAGCCACCCGCAAGGATCCGGTGTCCTAGAGGGCCTCGAAGCCCGCGCGCTTGAGCCGCGCGGTGAGACCGACGCACAGGCGCTTGAGGCTGTCGCCGACGCCGTAGCTGCGCACGAGGGATGCGGTCCGGCAGAGGTTGTAGACACCCGCCAGCACCGGCCTGGCCAGGCCGGTCCGCGGCTCGAGGAGACTCACCAGCCCGCTGCCGGCGGTTGTCTTTACGACTGCTTCGATGAAGCCCATGAACGCATGTGCCTGCAGATCCAACGTCAGGTGTTTGCGAGCGTAGTCCAGCGCTGCGACCGACATGGCCTGCACGCGGTCTCGATGAAGGGCCAGTTCTAGCAGCAGCCCGCGCAGGGCCTGCGCCGCGTGGTCGTCCGGCACGATCCTCGGGCAGCAGTCCTCGGGCAACTCGAGAAACGTGCCGCGGGCGGAGACGATGACAGGCGTTCCTGCGGCAAGGCAGCGAAGCGCACTGTTGGCCGTTTCGGCAGCGGTCGTTTCCCGGAGATCCACGGCGACGTCCGCCAGGCGGAGCAGGTGCTCGTAGCGCTCTGGGTCCACCCAGCCGGTCTGCTCCACGATGTCCGAGAGCCCGAGGTCCTGGATCATGCGGTGAGTACTCGCCCCCGGGGAGCCACCGCCGACGACCAGGAATAGGAGCCCGGGAATCTGCCCCCGCAGCTCGCCGAGTGACGCGAGCACGAGATCCAGGCGTTTCTTGGGCGCGCGGGTGCTCACCGACGCAACGATGAAGTCGTCGGCGCGGTAACCGTACCGTCGTCGCAGCTCCTCCTTCGAATGCTGCCGGGGAGGCATCGACACCCCCATCGGGACGTTGCGGACCGGCTTGCCGGGGACCTCTCGCTTCACCAACTCCAGCGCATGCTGGCTGTGCACGATCACACCCCGGCTGGCGGCGAGCAAGGGATGGGCGAAGGTCAGCAGGCCCGGGTCCTCCAGGCCCAGCAACAGGCGGCGCGTCAGCCGGGCCGCTCGCTCTCCGTAGACCGGCTGCAGGGCCTCGACCAGGGCGCCGAACTCCCCCCGGCGAAGCGTGAGTCCCAGCACCAGGTACTGCAGGCAGTAGTCCTGCAAGACGACGATCCCAGGCGCGGCTCGCAGGCACGGCACCATGTAGCCGTGACACCGGAGGTTGTTGCCGAGCTGGTAGACGGCCGCCTCGTACGCCGAGGGATCGCGCAGGTACTCGCGGTAGTGCAGGATCCGGAAGCCGTCCCGAATCGCGGGATTGACCGGCGTGTAGTCCCCGTCGATCACGATGTCGATCTCGGCGAAGGCAGCGAGGTGCGGCAGCAGCTCCTCGCTGTGATCCGAGATGCCACCCGGCCGGGGATGGAGCGGGGTGAAATAGGCGACGCGCATCGGGTCGTCAGCTCACGCTCAAAGCAGTAGGGTCCGGTAGCGGATGCTCCCCAGCAGCAACAGGCCGAAGGAGAGCAGATCGCGCGGGAGGTAGACGAGGACGCGGGCGACGCGCCTTATCCCGTGCAGCGTGCGCGTGGGCTCGACCGCCCGCACCAGGACATACGGGATGCCGCAGCTCAGCCAGAGTGGCGACCACGGGGAGAGCATCACGCCGACGAGGAGCAGGGTCAGGCCGGCCTGGGCCGGGTCGACGAAGTAGTGAAGGAAGAACTCACGCCTCATCTCGGGAACCTCGCGCGCGAGCCACGGCAGCATGAACATGCGTTTCTCGTAGAGCCATCGCCAGACACTGATCGGAACCACTTCGTGGTAGACGAGCGCGTGAGCGGCAAACGTGCTTTGCCAGCCCTGCCGCTTGACGCGCCAGGCCATCAGGGCATCCTCGCCGCCGGTGGGACGCTCGTCGGTGGGGGTCAGGTCCTTGGCCGGTTCCCCGGCCGCGGCGAGGCAGTCGCGGAGATAGAACACGTTGGCGGCCTCGTAGCGAGGATTCTCCGCCTCGATTCGAACGTAGCGCGAGAAGACCCCCAAGGGCTGATCCGGATGGGGCAAAGTTCGACCCTGGACGATCCCGGTGTCCCCCGCGAACGCGGCGAGCCCGGCCGCCAGCCAGCCGGGTGTGGGCTGGCAGTCGCTGTCGAGGAAGGCAATCACCCTTCCGCGTGCGCGCCGTGCGCCCAGCATCCGGGACGGGCCCGGACCTTCGGGGGCCTTGCGATGGAGCGTCAGCGACACGGCGCCGGCCTCCGCCATCAACGACTCCACGACCCGGGCGTTCTCCTCGTCGGGCGAGCTGTCCACGACGATCACCTCGAATCGGTCGCTCGCCATGTCCTGCGCGAGCGCAGACCGCACGGCCTGTCTCAACAGCACCGGGCGCCGGTAGGCGGGAATCACCACGCTGGCATCCGGCGGGGAGAGCGTGTCCCGCGGCCTATTCGGCGGCTTGCTCACGGACCATCCAACGCCACGCCCGCAGCAGCCGCCGCCCGAGCTTCTGGGCCACCTGGATGGCGATGCGGGCCGCTCTCCACAAGGCGACACGCAGCGGCCCCTGCCTGTCGACATCCAGCGTGAGATAGGCACCCGCCCAAAGCAGGGGCTTGTCGCTCACGAACTCGCTCGTGAGCGCGAAGTCGGTGCACTCCAGGGCGGGGTTGAACCACATGGCATACTCGCCCACCGCCGACACGCTCTTGAAGAGGTACGCGCAGCTGGAGAGCAGCAGCATGTCGAGCAGGACATCCTCGCCCTTCTTGTAAGGGCTGACATCCCTGAGCTTGAAGGGTGCGATGTCATTGCCCGAGCGCAGGGCATCACAGGTTGCCACCCGGCCTGGGAAGCGAGTCTCGAATGCGGTCACGAACTGCTGCTGATCGGTGGCGAGGAATATCCTGAACTCGGAGTAGCCGAGCTCGCGCCCCTTGGCCTCGATGGCGCCGAAGTAGGCTTCGGGCTGCGTCGGTCTCGCGTAGTAGAAGTCAGTTCCCCGGATATGCACGCCGAAAGTGACGCCGGGACGAATCAGCCGCTCGCAAAGCTGGTCGAACTTCTCGACGATCTGCGGCTTCAGCCGGACGTAGCGGCGGACGAAGTCCCGTCCCAGGCGGCGCTTTCGCTCCATCCAGGCGGCTCGGTCGTGGACCTGCTCCCGTCCCCAGAAAGTCGTGATGCGGTCCGGGTCACCGACGTGCCAGTCCACCGTTTCCCGATCCGAGAAACGGTGCACCTGCTCGTGAGTCACCTTGCCCGCCTCCAGCCACTCGCGAAGCTGGCCGGAAGACAGCCCGGCTACCGGCTCGAAGTAGTACTCCCACACGTTGTCGCCGTACGCCGGGTCGTGGAAGTGGGGCGTCTCCGCCGCGGTGAACTCGACAACGGGCAGCCAATTGCGCTCGTGCGCACGGCGAACCCCGTTGAGAGCATAGGTCACGAGCGCCGAGAAGCCGGCGCCGCGATCTCCGTTGTGGACGACGTGAATGAGATCGTACTGGTGCTCGCCAAAGGTCACCCGGTTCCCCATGCCTGCCTCAGCATCCGACGCGATCGGGGGAGGGCCCTTCGTCGCCGACGACCGCTCAGACTAGCACACTCCCCCTTGGCTCCCCGGCGAGAGCCGCATCGGGTTGACTTCCGCGGGTGAAGCTGGGACTGTCTCTCGCATCCGGCAACGGGGGAGCCGACGGCTGGTGAGTGACCCGAGCGCGACGACCGCACAGTACTGGAGGGGACGTCGCGTCTTCGTCACGGGCTGTTCGGGCCTGCTCGGCTCGTGGCTGACCCGCGAGCTGCTCGATGCGGGCGCGGAGGTGACCGGCCTGGTGCGCGACTGGGTACCGAGCTCCCGGCTCATCGCGGAGCGCACGGTCGATCGCATGGCCGTGGTCCGCGGCGACATCGAGGACCTCGATTGCCTGGAGCGGAGCCTGAGCGAGTACGAGATCCAGAACGTCTTCCATCTCGCGGCCCAGGCGATCGTGGGCACCGCCAATCGAAACCCGCTGCCGACCTTGAGGACCAATGTCGCAGGGAGCTGGAACGTCTTCGAGGCCTGCCGGAGAGTGCCTTCCGTGCTCGCTGTCGTCGTGGCCTCCAGTGACAAGGCGTATGGCGCGGCTGACGGCCTGCCCTACACCGAAGACATGCCTCTCGAGGGTCGTCATCCCTACGACGTGTCGAAGAGCTGTACCGACCTGCTCGCTCGGACCTATCACGCGAGCTACGGACTCGGAGTCTGCGTCACGCGCTGTGGCAACTTCTTCGGGGGCGGCGATCTGAACTTCAGTCGCATCGTCCCCGGCACGATCCGGTCGGTCCTCGAGGGCCGGCGACCCGTGATCCGCAGCGACGGCACGATGCTTCGCGACTACATCTATGTCCCCGACGTCGTCGGCGCCTATCTGGCTCTCGCGGAGGCGATGGAGGATCCAGGGATCCACGGGGAGGCGTTCAACTTCAGCACCGAGTCGCCCCTCACGGTCCTCCAGCTGACCGAGCGGATCCTCCGGGTGATGGGGCGGTCGGACCTCCAGCCGGCCATCCTCAACCAGGTCAAGAACGAGATCCAGAGCCAGTACCTGTCCGCCGCGAAGGCCCGCGAGCGCCTCGGCTGGGCACCGCGCTACTCGCTCGAGATGGCGCTGGCCGAGACGGTCGACTGGTACAGGTCCTACCTGAAGAGCTGAGGCGGCCGGTCAGGACGGAGCCGAACGCATCGTCTCCAGGTGAGCCAGGGTCGCCTGCTCGATGCTCCGCACCACCGTCTCCCGGTCGGGAGGCCGCACCCCCAGCCTGCTGGTCATCTCCTCGACGTCGAGCACGACGGACGCCGACTCCCCGGGCGCCAGCGGGTGGTCGAAATCCAGCCGCAACCGGTAGCCGTGCCCTTCCAGCACCGCCGCCACCAGCTGCGCCACCTCGCCGTTGCTCATCCCGGTTCCCGACCCGACGTTGATGATCGCGACCCGACCGGCCTCGAGCGGAAGCTCGAGGGACTTCAGGATGGTCTCGACCACGCACTCCACGGTCACGTAGTCACGAATGATCCGGCCCCCGCCGCGCAGCAGGGCGGCCAGCGACCCATCCGGACGCCTGATCGCGTGCCCCACCAGGTACGGGATCAGTCCCCGGCAGCGCGGGCCCACGACGTTTCCCAGGCGCAGCGAGACGACGCTCGCCTTCCGCTCGCCCGCCCACTGGCTGCAGATCGCTTCACCCATGAGCTTGGAAACGCCATAGGCCCCGGTAGCGGCGGCATCACCCGGAATGGGACGCGCCCGGCGATCGCGCAGCGTGCCGTAGACGGCGCTCGAGGAGGCGAATACCAGGCGTGCCGGGTCGAACGCCTGCAGCACATTGATGGTCCCCTCGACATTGGTGGCGGTCAGGTCGCGCATGGAGCCGAACGGCTGGACCGCCTCGGCCAGGGCGGCCAGATGGACCACCACCGGCGCCGGCGATCTTCGGGCCAGCTCGGTCAACATCGCCAGCCTGCGGATGTCGGCCAGATGAGCCCGCGATGCCGATGGATCGGCCGGCACCAGGTCCAGGGTGGCGATCGCGGAGGCCCCGAGCGATTCGGCGGCCGTTCGGCACAGGTGACTGCCGATGAAGCCGGCGGCGCCCGTGATGATCTGTCGGAGTTCCATCGTGGCTGCGTTCGCGCACAGCTACTGAAGCTCGATGCGCCGGGATCCGATCGTGCCCGCGGCACCCCTGGGCCGACGAGGGCCGCTGTGCGGGCGCCGTCCTTTGACTTGAGGTTGCGCAAGCCTACAATTGCCGCGGGCGAAAGTCACTTTGGCCTGTCGGCCCACGCTCCCGGCCCGAGCCGACCAGCCCTCTGCGATGCCACGGGGATGACGACGCCACAGCCACCGACCCTCGAACCCGCGCATCGAGAGGCCTCCTTGCGGGACGTCTTGGCGATCCTCTTCCGACGACTCTCGGGGATGACGATCATCTTCGGAGTGGCGATGCTGATCGCTCCGGGCTGGATCCTGGTCGGCCGCAGCGACGTCTACGAGACCACGGCCAAGATCCTGGTGCGTATCGGTTACGAGCAAGCACCTTCGCTGACCGTCATGGACCGGCAGACGCCCATCGTGGGCTACCGCCACCAGGACGTCGCCACCGAGGTTCAGATCCTCAACAGCACGGACGTCCTCGCGCGGGTCGTCGATCGCCTGAACCTCGCTGAGGTTCAGGCGCCCCAGCGTCCGCCCGGCCTAATTGCCGGTCTGCGTCACGACCTCCGGCAGGCCGTGGCGAGCGTCCGCGAATGGACGGGCGAGATGCTGATCCGGATCGGGATGCGGGAGCGTCTGAGCCCGCGCGAGCAGGTGATCGAGGCCCTCGGGGGCGCGCTACGTGTCGGCAGCAGCCAGGAGTCCAACGTAGTGGTGGCCACGCTGCGCCTGCCCTACCGGAAGGGCGCGGCCACGGTCCTGAATGCCATTCTCGACGAGTACCTGGCCGCGCGCGTGCGTTTCTTCCAAGAACAGGACGCCCTCGACGTGCTCCGCGTGAAAATGGACCGGAGCCTCGAGCAGCTGCGGGAGGTCGAGGGTGCGACCCGGCGCCTCGAGTCCGAGTCCAACATCGTCAGCATCGACGTCCAGAAGAAGCTGCTCCTCGAGCAGCAGGATCAACTCGGCCGTCAGCTCAAGGCGGACCGCGTCGAGCTCGACGCTCTCGCCGGGAAGCTCGCCAGCCTGCGCGGATTGCGGGCATTCGCAGACTTCGACTTCGGTCGCCTGGGGGCGTTCCCGCAAGGCTCCTTCGCTGCGGACCGCATGGCCGAGCTCGCGCAGCTCAGGAAGGAGCAGATTCGCATCGAGTCGGCGGCCGGGGGGCGGGACCAGCGGAGCGTGGACGAGAACCGCCGGCGCTTCGAGACGACACTCTCACTGTTCGAGTCGAACCTCGAGTCCATGGTCAACGACCGACGGGCGACGATGAGTGGGCGTCGGGAGGCCCTGGAAGGCGTGGCGACGGAGATCGCGGCCCTGCACGGGAAGGAGACGGCCTGGCGCGACCTTCGGCGTCGCTCCGAGCTGCTGGAGAACGAATACAAGTTCTATCGGCATGAGGTCGAAGAAGCGTCGACCGCCTCCTCCATGCAGACGCAGCTCATCAGCAACGTCAAGGTGATTCAGCACCCGATGGATCCGCTGCAGCCGGTGGGCACCCGCAAGCTCTACCTGGTCATCATCGCCACCCTCCTGTGCGCGTTCGCCGCCGGGGCCTGGGCGAGTCTCGCGGAGTTCCTCGACCATCGCGTGCATACGACCAGCCAGCTGGCGGACGCCCTGCGCGCCCCGATCGCGGGGGTCGTGCGCCGCCTGCCTGCGCCCGAGCTCGAGCCATCCCTCGGGCCCGCGGCCTTCGTGGCTCGCCACGCAAGGCGCGACGGGTTGCGGCGGTTCTTGTTCACGAGCGCCAGCGCCGGCGAGGGCACGACGACCACGGTCCTCGGCATCGCGGACACCCTCGTTTCGTCGTACGGCCTGCGCGTGCTCGCGCTGGAGCTCAACCCGCGATCGGGCGGCTTCGAGGCGAGGCTCGGGCTCGAGGAGCCGCCGCCCCGCTACGCGGGCGACCCGCCACCGACCCGGCAGGACGTCAAGGCCGTGGGCCCTGGATTCAGCATCCTGTCGATCCACGGCAAGGAGGAAGGACGCGAGGACGGGGTGGACTCCGCGGAGTTGCTCGTGCGGGCCCTCGGGTCGCTGGGCGGGAGCTTTGACGTCGTCCTGGTCGACGCGCCGCCGGTGCTGGACCGCCCGGAGGCGCTGGCCGCGGCCCCCGCCGTGGCGGGCGTGATCCTGATCGTCGAGGCCGGTCGCACGCGGTTCGAGATGCTGGGCCAGGTCAGGCACGTGTTCGATCGCGAAGGGGTGAACCTGCTGGGGAGCGTCCTCACGAAGCAGCAGCATGCCATCCCAGGCTGGATCTATCGCCGCTTGTTTCCTTGACTCGAGCTTGCAGCGACACGACCGTGCGCTGGGTTAAGAGGTCGGCTGGCATCGTGCAGGGCCTGCTCCTGCTCTCGCGGACCGAGGTCGTCGCCCAGCAGGCGTCGGCGCCCGGGGCGCCGCCGCGCGCCGACACGGTGTCGAGCCGCCCGCGACCGGAGCTCGAGCCTCTGGGCTTGCGCCTGGGCAGCTTCCTCGTCCATTCCTACGTGGGCTTCTCGCCGCAGTTCGACGACAACGTCTACGCCACCGATGCCCCAAGGGAAGCGGACCTGATCTCGGTCTTCTCCCCGGCGCTCGTCGCCCGCACGAACGGGACTCGGCATTCCGTCCGCCTGTCCGCGGGCGCGGACCTCGGTCGCTTCCGCGAGCTCTCCGCCGAGAACTACGACGACTGGCGAGTCTCCGCCGACGGCCTCATCGACAGGACCCCGGGATCGCGCATCCTCCTGGGCGGAGCCTTTGCCAAGCTGCATCAGCCGCGCGATTCTCCCGACGATGCGGGCGGCCTCAGCCCGACGGAGTACACCTCCGCCACGGCCTTCGCCGACTTCTCCCATCGCCCCGGGCGCGTGTTCGTGCACCCCGACGTCGTGGTCAATCGCCTAGAGTACCGGAGCGTCACGGCGCTGGTCGCGGGCGAGCCCGTGGAGATCGAGCAGGACGATCGAAACCGGAATGCGTACGCCGCCACGCTGGAAAGCGGGTACGGAGGCGGGCCCGACGACGGCAGCTTCCTGCGGGTTCGCGGCGTGCTCAGCGACTATGACCGGCCTCAGCAGGTCACGGGGTTTGACCGGTCCTCCCGGGGTCTCGAAGTCGGGGCGGGCATCGTCTTGAACTCGGGCGGGGTGACCCGCGGGCGGGCGTACGTGGGTTATCGCGAGCAACGGTATCTCGACCCGCTGCCGGACATCCGGGAGCCCGTGTTCGAGGTCTCCGTCGTCTGGAGTCCCTCCGAGATCACGACCGTGAAGCTCGAGGCGGGGCGGCAGCTCGCGGAAACGACCGCCCCTGCCTACTCCGGCTACGTCTCGACCTCGACCCGCATTGTCGTCGACCACGAGCTGCGGCGGAGCCTGATCCTGAGCGCCGCGCTCGCATCCGAGCGTGATGCCTACGTGGGCATCGGTCGGGCGAGCCGCACCGACAAGACCTACTTCGTCGATGCGGGCGTGAGCTGGCTCCTCAACCGCTACGTCGTGGTGTCGCTGCGCTATGAGTTCACGGCCAGGGACTCGACCGATGATAGGGTTCCCGAAGGACTCGCCTTGGATGATTTCGACCGGAATCGGGGCTGGGTGCGGATCGAGTTCCGGCGCTAGCCGGGTGGAGACAGCATGACGCCATCGTTGAGGTTGGATGCGGGGGCCATGCTGGGCCTCGCCCTAACCCTGGCTGCCGGGTGCCAGCATGCCCCGCCCGCCGTTGCACCAGCCGCAGGGCCGCCTCCGGCCTACCGGCTTGGTCCCGGGGACCGGGTCAGGGTCACCGTCTTCGAGCGCGCGGACCTCTCGGGC
>Ga0214472_10004783_pt1 | contig 14282 bp, 10 predicted proteins | sample RVTome_6_FD_207662 | JGI IMG/M metagenome (GOLD analysis project Ga0214472, IMG submission 207662) | Soil microbial communities from uranium-contaminated site in the Upper Colorado River Basin, Wyoming, United States - RVT140D175 | ecosystem: Environmental > Terrestrial > Soil > Contaminated >... | reverse complement strand
TTCATGAAGGGGGTTCTCTCCCACAAGGAAAGCTCGGTCTACAAAGACCGCATCGAAGAGAGATATCATTTTCCGAACCGGTATCTCGGCGCGGCGCGCCAGCTTGTCGGCGATTGGTTCGTCTACCACGAGCCTGGCAGCGACGGAGGCCGCAAAGCCTATATCGCGGTCGCGCATCTGGACCGGATCTCGCCCGATCCCGAGCAAGAAAATCATTCCTATGCTCATATCAGCGGATTCATGCCTTTCGACACGCCGGTCCCGATCCATGGGAACGGCCGGTATTTTGAAACCGCCGCCAACACGTCGACCTCCATTTTCCAGCGGGCCGCCATGCGCCCGATCTCGGACAGCGACTTTACCGCCATCGTCAAAGCCGGTCTTCGTGAAATCTTCGATCCCGAGAATCATCGGCTCCTCGATATCGACACCGCCGTGCTGGACGAGGAGGCGTGCGGGTTCTTCGACAATCCGCAAACCGCCTTCGAACGTCCGATCGAACAGATTCTCCTCAATCGACCGCTTCGCGACGCCGCCTTCCGGCACTCCGTGCGGAGCGCCTATGATTTTACCTGCGCCGTGACGGGCCTGAAAATGCGCAATGGCGGCGGCAGGCCGGAAGTCCAGGCCGCTCATATCTGGGCGGTGGCCGACGGCGGCCCGGATTCGGTCTCGAACGGCCTCGCCTTGTCGCAAACCGCCCATTGGATGTTCGACCGGGGGCTGATCGGCATCCGCGACGACTATTCCCTGATCGTCTCCCACAACCAGGTGCCGGGACCGATGCGCCACTTGTTCGGCGAACGCGAAACCCGGATTCACCTGCCGCAGGACCCGCGGCATCGCCCGAACCCGTTTTATCTGGCGAAACACCGGGAGCGGTTTTGTTTGTGATGCCACGCTTTGGAAGGTAATGTCCTGACGTCGAGGGCGAGCATGGTCAGCATCTATGTAGGCAATACGGACAATAATTGGTTCGACTTCCTTCGAGCCCAGACAAGTCTTGATGAAGTCAATTTCTGGCAACCCAGCGCCAAAAATTTCAAGGCAATTACGGAAGGGGAACTGTTCGCATTCCGTCTCAAAAGTCCGCGCAACAAAATTGGCGGATTCGGTGTACTGACCAACAGTTCCGTGCTTTCAGTACAGATGGCCTGGACGGCCTTCGGTCCGTCAAACGGCTCCAACTCGCTCGCCGAAATGATATCGCTTATCGACCGTTATCGGCCAGGAGTCCAGGTTTCGGCCAACACATTCATAGGCTGCCGGATTCTCGTACAGCCGGTCCTGTTTCCGCAGCACCTTTGGTTTGACGTCCCTGAATCCTGGTCCCAGAACATCGTAACCGGCAAAATCTACAGTACCGACGAACCTGAAGGATTGCGGCTTTGGGACCAACTGCTGCAACGCGCTCACATGCTGAACGCTGAAACCAACCCCGGCCTATCCGAAGACCCGCATCGATACGGCATGCCAACGCTGATAAGGCCACGCCTCGGTCAGGGCGCCTTTCGAGTGGCGGTGCTGGAGGCCTATGGCCGTCAATGCGCATTCACCCGAGGAAAGGTGCTTCCAGCACTTGATGCCGCGCATATTAGGCCGTTCGCCGACGGAGGATCGCATGAGAAAACCAACGGAATTTTCCTGCGAAAAGACATGCATTCGGTTTTTGACGCTGGATACATAACCATCGACAGCACGTACAGAATCGTGGTCAGCGACAAGATCCGGGATGTTTTCAATAATGGAGAGGAATATCGCCGTTTACACGGCTCGCCCATCAATCTGCCGCGAAATCCGGATGACAATCCAAATTTGCAGGCCTTGAACTGGCACAACAACGAAAAATTCGTCGGTTAGGCACATGATTCGCACACGAGATTTTATCCCCTCCGGCGATCCGATCGGATCCGGTGACGGACGTCAGCGCCCTTGCCAATGGAGCGATGAGGAAATCCTGGACGGCTTGTCGCGGAAATTTCCGTCCTGTCCGCACAAACACGGCCAGCAGATCCTGAAGCTTGTCGCGCGCCGTTTTTGGCAGGGTGTGAAGCTCGGCCAGGTCGTCGAACGCATTGCTGAGAATTATGTCCGGCACGACCTGACGGATTACGATCGGCTGATGAAGGTGCACGGCCTGGCCCGGGAAGAGGCGCGAATCGCGCTTGACGAAGAAGTCGACGGGATTTTGCGGGAGTGGAAACAGCGGAAAGGGTCGCGCGGCGCCGGCGGCTGACTCCGGCGCGCAATGCGCATGGCATCGAAGGACGCATGGATTCCCAGATTCATTCGAGCAACCCCGGACTTTGCGCCGCCCGACCCGATCTCGTCCAGCCTATTTTCGCCCGCCGAGCCCCCGGTAGACCTTCATTCCCGGACGGCCGGTGACCGGCAGGCCCAGATCCGCTTCGGCTTGCCGGATGCCGGCGCGTGTTGCCGGCCCGACCTTGCCGTCCGGCTCGCCGACATCGAAGCCTTTTTTGTTGAGGCGGCGCTGCAGGTCCAAGCGTTGGGCGCGGGACAGGCCGGGGTCGTCCGTCGGCCATGTGGTCACGAACGGCTTGCCGCCCTGCATGAGGTCGGACAGGTGGGAAATCGCCAGCGCATAGGATTCGGCCAGATTGTAGGAATACAGCGCGTCGAAATTCTTCATGACCAGGAAGGCCGGGCCGGAGGCGCCGGCGGGCAGGATCAGGCCGGCTTTGTCCGAGCCGGAGAGTTTGCCGCCACGGGCTTTCCGCAAGCCGCGTTTCGACCAGGTGGAGAGCGAGACCTTGGCCTTGCGGCTGGACTTGCCCTTGTAACCGCGCGGCAGAATCACCTCATGGCCCCAGGGTCGGCCCTTCTGCCAGCCGGAGCGTTTCAGGTAATTGGCGGTCGAGGCGAGCGCGTCGGGAACGGAATGCACCAGGTCGCGGCGTCCGTCCCGGTCGAAATCCACCGCCAGGCGGCGATAGGTCGAGGGAATGAACTGGGTCTGGCCGAAAGCGCCGGCCCAGGAGCCGCGCAGATCGCCCAGGCGCAGATCGCCGCGATCGACAAGTTTCAAGGCTTCGATCAGTTCGCTCTGCCAGAATTTGGCGCGGCGGCCGGCGCAGACCAGATTGGCCAGCGCATGCGGAATGAAAAAGTCGCCCTGGGCCTCGCCGAAATTGCTTTCCACGCCCCACAGCGCCGCGATGGCATGGCGGTCGACGCCATAGGCGCGCTCCACGGCCTTCAAGGTGGCGCCGTGTTTTTTCATCATTTTCCGGCCGGTTTCGACGCGCTCCTCATCGACCAGAAAGGCAATATAATCCCAGATCGGGGTTTTGTATTCGGGCTGCGCCTGGGAAAAGCGCACGACCTTTTCGTCATAGGCGGCACCGCCCAGGGCGGCTTTGGCTGTCGTGCCGCTGACGCCGGACTTGACGACCGAGGATTGCAGACCGGCAACGCAGGAGCCGAACGAAGCGTGCGCCGGGACGGCCGCCAGCGCAGTAAAGGTCAAGAGTAGACTTAGGGCGATTCCATGGGATTTCATCATTGAACCTCTGGTCTTGTTCGCCCGCGAATATGAGGGCGAATCAGGCATTCTCCAAAGGAAAACGGGTTGTTTCCTCCGAATTGGACGCGATCAGCATGGCCGGCAAGGACCCGGCCGAAGGCCGGCGGCCGGCGCGGACCCGCCCCCCGACACAACCCACTGCTTGCTACCCTCGGTGTTTTTCCGGATTATGCCGGGGAAACCGAATTGGTATATCCCTGCAAATCACGGATGCCGCGGACCGGCGCGCGCACCCGCAATCAGGAGACCGGATGGGACCCGACCAGACTTTGCGGCTGCGCGCCGCGACCTTGATCAAACAGATCGCCGACAGCGAAGAGACCTTCGCCAACGCAACGGCCGACGCACTCGCCGACCTGCTGCGGCCGATGCCCTTGCAGAAATCCTCGGTGAAGCTGACCTTCGAAAAACGCGGGTCAAGCATCGAAGGCGAAGCCGCCGGTGTCGGCGCTGCCGCGTTCCAACAGGAAGATACGCGCAAATCCTGGTCGACCGGCGAACGCAGTTTCCGCTGCGGCGCCTATGTGGTCGAAAAGCCCGGCGAAACGGAATTCGATATCCGTCATGTGGGCGAAATCCACGCGGAGATGAATGCCGGGGAGCAATTGAAACTGGTGAAGGAAGGCGAGAACTGGGCCGGCTATCTCAACGAACCGCGGGTTTACAGCTTCTTCTTCATCCACGTGGTGTTGGGCGGAAACTGGAGGTTTTGGAAGCGCGGCGTTTGACGCGGCCCGCCGCTCAATCCGCCGGCTTGGCCATCCGTTTCAACCGGTAAAGCGCCTCCAGCGCGTCGCGCGGGGTGAGATCGTCCGGGTCGAGATCGGCCAGCGCGCCGCGGACGGCCTCGGCCTGCGGGTCGGATCTGGCGGTCTCGGCCACGGGCCGGGCGAAGGCGGCGGAAAACAGCGGCAGATCGTCGACCAGGGACGCCGGGGAGGCCCGGTCGGTTTCCTCCAATTGGGTCAGAACCGCCTCGGCGCGGCGGATGACCGAGGCCGGCAGGCCGGCGAGTTTTGCGACCTGAATTCCGTAGGAGCGGTCGGCGGCTCCCGGCGCGATTTCATGCAGAAACACCAGATCGCCCTTCCATTCCTTGACCTTGACGGTGGCGTTGCGCAGCCGCGGCAGGCGCTCGGCCAATGAGGTCAGTTCGTGGTAATGGGTGGCAAAGAGCGCACGGGAGCGGTTCACCTCATGCAGGTGCTCGACCGCGGCCCAGGCGATGGACAGACCGTCGAACGTCGCGGTGCCGCGGCCGATCTCGTCGAGGATCACCAGGGATTTCGCCGTCGCCTGGTTGAGGATCGCCGCCGTCTCGACCATTTCCACCATGAAAGTCGAACGGCCCCGCGCCAGATCGTCGGCGGCGCCGACGCGGGAGAACAATTTGTCGACCACGCCGATATGGGCCGAGGTCGCGGGCACGAAGGCGCCGATCTGCGCCATCAGCACGATCAGCGCGTTCTGGCGCAGGAATGTGGATTTACCCGCCATGTTGGGGCCGGTGATCAGCCAGATCTGACCGTCGGCCGCGCCGCCGTCCGGTCCCGAAGCGGCGCCCAGGTCGCAATCATTGGCGACGAAGCTCTTGCCGTCGCGCGCCAACGCCTGTTCGACCACCGGATGGCGGCCGCCCTCGATGCGGAACCGGGTGCTGTCGTCGACCTTCGGGCGGCAATAGCCGCGCTCGAGCGCCAGGCGGGCCAGACCGGCGGCGACGTCGAGATCGGCGAGCGCGCCGGCCGCCGCCTTGATGGCGTCCTCCGCCGCGGCGATTTCGGCGACCAGGGCGTCGAAGGCCGCCAGCTCGATGGCCACGGCGCGCTCGCCGGCATTGGCGATCTTGGCTTCCAGCTGCGACAGGTCGGTGGTCGAAAACCGCACCGCATTGGCCAGGGTCTGGCGGTGAATGAAGGTGGCGTTCAAAGGCTCCTTCATCATCTTGTCGCCATGGCCGGCGGGCACGTCGACGAAATAGCCCAGCACGTTGTTGTGTTTCACCTTGAGGGCGCGAATGCCCGACAGGTCGGCGTAATCCGATTGCAGGCCGGCGATCACCCGGCGGCTTTCGTCGCGCAAGGCGCGCATCTCGTCGAGATCGGGACTAAAGCCGGGGCGCAGGAAGCCGCCGTCGCGTTTCAACAACGGCACATCGTCGGCAAGCGCGGCGGCAAGACCACGCGCCAGGTCGAAAGGCGCGGCGGACAGCGCATGCAGCGCCCCGCCGAGGCTTTCCGGCAGGTCGACCGCCTCGCGAAACAGCGCCAGGACGGCGGCGGCGCAGTCCAGACCGATGCGGATCGTCGTCAGATCGCGCGGGCCGCCCCGGTTCAGCGCCAGCCGCGCATAGGCGCGCAGCATGTCGGGACCGGCGCGCAGTTCCGCCTGGACCCGGTCGGTGAGAATCGGATCGGCATGGAAATGGGCGATGACGTCGAGCCGGCGCGCGATGGCGGCGCTGTCGCGCATGGGGTTGGACAGGCGTTCGGCCAGACGCCGGGCGCCCGGGCCGGTGACCGTGCGGTCGATGGCGTGAAACAGGCTGCCGGCGCGCTCGCCGGACAGGGTCCGCATGACTTCCAGATTGGCGCGGGTCGCCGGGTCGATGGCCAGAACACTTGCGCCGTCCTCGCGCTGCGGCCGGTCGAGGGGCGGATGTTCGCCCAATTGGGTGCGCTCGACATAGGCGATGATGGCGGCCGCCGCCGCCAGTTCGGCCCGGGAAAACGTGCCGAAGCCGGCAAGCGTGGTGACCCCGTAATAGGTCTGCAGCCGGTCCTCCGCCGTCGCCCCGTCGAACAGAACCCCGGGCATGGGCGCGATTGCCGCGGACAGGTCCTCCACCACGGCGCGCACGGCGCTGTCGTCGAACAGGGCTTCGGGCAGGATGATCTCGCTGGCGTCGATCATCGACAAGCGCACGCCGAGACCGGAAAGCGGCGTTTCGGTCACCCGGAAATGGCCGGTGGACATGTCGATCCAGGCAATGCCGAAGCCGCCGGCCTCAGACGCGCCGCGCACCCGGTGCAGGGCGCAGAGATAATTGTTGCGGTCCGCATCCAGGAGGCTGTCCTCGGTGATGGTGCCGGGCGTCACCAGGCGGATGACGTCGCGGCGCACCACGGATTTCGGGCCGCGCTTCTTGGCGTCCGCCGGATTTTCCAGTTGTTCGCAGACCGCGACCCGATGGCCGAGGCCGATCAGGCGCTGCAGATAATCGTCGGCGGCGTGTACCGGCACGCCACACATGGGGATGTCGTCTTCCAGGTGCTTGCCGCGTTTGGTCAGCGTGATGTTGAGGGCGCGCGCGGCGATTTCGGCGTCCTGGAAAAACAATTCGTAGAAATCGCCCATCCGGTAGAATAAAAGACAATCCGGGTTGGCCGCCTTGATCTCCAGAAACTGCGCGATCATCGGCGTCGGTTTGACGCCAAGCGATTCGGCAGCGGACGGTTTGGAGGACGAAGCGGTCATTTCATTCATCAGGCGCGTCATTTCCCAGTTAAGATGTCGTGTTGCAGAAAAATTGTTTCGTCCGGCCGCGGACATGCTTTCGCTTGAGACCGTCTATATCGCACGTTAAGAAGCAACGCATCCAGGCACGACCCCAAGAAGGCCAAATATATGCCCGCAACCGACAAGTCAGCCGACAAAGCGCTCGCATTCACCGATCAGGAAGCGCTGCAATTCCACCAGCAGGGCCGGCCCGGCAAGATCGAAATCCGCGCGACGAAACCGATGGCAACCCAGCGCGACCTGTCGCTGGCCTATTCGCCGGGCGTCGCCGTGCCGGTGCGCGCCATCGCCGACGATCCCAGCAAAGCCCATGATTACACGGTCAAGGGCAATATGGTCGCCGTCATCACCAACGGCACCGCCATTCTCGGCATGGGCAATCTCGGCGCGCTTGCCGCCAAACCGGTGATGGAAGGCAAGGCGGTGCTGTTCAAGCGCTTCGCCGACATCGATTCCATCGACCTGGAAATCGACACCGAGAATATCGACGAATTCGTCAATTGCGTGCGTTATCTCGGCCCGGCCTTCGGCGGTATCAATCTGGAGGACATCAAAGGTCCGGATTGCTTCATCATCGAGCAGCGGCTGCGCGAATTGATGGACATTCCGGTGTTTCACGACGACCAGCACGGCACGGCGATCATCACCGCGGCCGGGATCATCAACGCGCTCGACATTTCCGGCAAAAGCATGAGCGACGTGAAAATCGTGTGCAACGGCGCCGGCGCCGCCGGCATCGCCTGTATCGAACTGATCAAGGCGCTGGGCGTGCCCCATGAGAATGTGCTCATGCTCGACAGTCTCGGCGTCATCTATCAGGGCCGGCAGGAACGCATGGACCAGTGGAAGTCGGCGCATGCGATCGACACGCCGAAGCGCACGCTGGCCGAAGCCATGGACGGCGCCGATCTTTTTCTCGGTCTGTCGGTCGCCGGCGCGGTGACGGCCGACATGGTGCGGTCGATGGCGAAGAACCCGATCATTTTCGCCATGGCCAATCCGGATCCGGAAATCACCGTGGAGGAAGCAGAGGCGGTGCGCGACGACATCATCATCGCCACCGGCCGGTCGGATTTTCCCAACCAGGTCAACAATGTGCTCGGCTTTCCCTATATTTTTCGCGGCGCCCTCGACGTCCAGGCGACGACGATCAACGAGCCGATGAAGATCGCCGCGGCCCATGCCCTGGCGGAACTGGCGCGGCTCGACGTGCCGGACGAAGTCGCCGCCGCCTATCGCGGCGTGCGCCCGAAATACGGCCCGAAATATATCATCCCGGTGCCGTTCGATCCGCGGCTGATTTCCCACGTGCCGCCCGCCGTCGCCAAGGCGGCGATGGATTCCGGCGTTGCGAAACGGCCGATCGTCGACATGGACGCCTATCGCGACACCCTGTCGGGCCGGCTCGACCGCACCGCGGGCACCCTGCAGCGAATCTTTTCGAAAATCCGCCAGGCGCCGAAGCGGGTGGTGTTCGCCGAAGGCGAGGAAGAGCGGGTCATCCGCGCCGCGTCCTCGTTCGTCGCTCAGGGCCTGGGGCACGCCATCCTGATCGGACGCGACGACGAAATCCTGGAAACCGCGCGGCTGGCGGGAATTCCCATCCGCGACCGCATGACGATCCTCAACGCGCGGCTGTCGGAACGCAACAGGGAATACGCGCATTTCCTGTTCGCCCGCCTGCAGCGCAAGGGCTATCTTTTGCGCGACTGCCAGCGCCTGATCAACACCGACCGCAACCATTTCGCCGCGGCCATGGTCGCCACCGGCGACGCGGACGCCATGGTTTCCGGCTCCACAAGGAATTATTCGGTGGTGCTGGAAGACGTGCGCCATCTGATCGATCCGAAACCGGGCCATCGGGTGATCGGCGTGTCCCTGGCGCTGGCGCCGGGCCGCACGGTGCTGGTGGCTGACACCGCCGTCCACGACATGCCGAATTCGGAAGAGCTTGCCGACATCGCGGTGGAAGCCGCCCATGTGGCGCGCAAACTCGGCTACGATCCGCGCGTCGCCCTGCTCGCCTATGCCACATTCGGCCATCCCCCGGGAGAACGCGCCGAACGGGTGCAGGAAGCCGTGCGCATTCTCGACCGGCGCCGGGTGGATTTCGAATATGACGGGGAAATGGCCGCCGACGTGGCGCTCAATATGGACGTCATGGCACAATATCCGTTCTGCCGGCTGAGCGGCCCGGCAAACGTGCTGATCATGCCGGCCTTTCACTCGGCCTCGATCTCGACGAAAATGCTGCAGGAGCTCGGCGGCGCCACGGTGCTCGGCCCGTTGCTGGTCGGTCTCGACAAGCCAGTGCAGATCGTCTCGCTCGGCGCCAGTGATTCCGACATCGTCAACATGGCAGCGATTGCGGCTTATGATGTGACGTGAGGGTGGAGCGGAAAGGGCGAAAAGGCAAATCCGTTCGGGCACAGTTTTCGGAAGGACCTTTGTTCGATTCATCCACAACCCTGTCTTGACGGGCTTCGATACCGAATGTGACGCCAAGTGCGTCGGTTTTATCCTTGCATGGTGGACTTTGACGGCGCGGGGTTTGGCTTGGCAGGATTTTTCTTGCGATGAGTTGATTTGTCAGGTGCAAGGGAATTATGAGCGCGCTGCGCGCGCGCCTATCGCGCTGGTCCCCGGATCTGCGACACGGCTGCGCCGCGCTTGTCCGGGGTGACAGGCGGTGGGTTCATTTCGGGAGATCGGTGATAGCGGATCGAGTCGATCGGGGAAACCATCTATCACGACTCGCACCCAAAACCGCGTCGCGCCGATCAATCGAAAATCATCCCGTCAAACAGCTTGCGCGCCGTTCGAAGAATTCCTGCTTGCAGAACCGTGCCCGTATCGTCGGAGGTCACCACAACATCCGTGCGGCCCGTGGGATGCTCCACCGCGAGGGTCTTGCGGTTCCCGGTCGGAATGACCGCCAATTCCGACGCGGGCGAGCCCGGGGTCAGGCAGGCGGTGGCGACGCTGACGGCGCCGAGCACGCCGATCGAAGCATGGCAGCGATGGGGAATGAAGGTGCGGGTGGCGATTGCACCGCCGGACAGGGGCGGCGATATCATGGTCATTTTGGGGACGCTCTTGTCGGCGACGTCGCCGAGAGTCATCAACGCACCAGCCTGCAGCCTTATGCGTTCCAGCCGGGCGCGCAAATCGACATTTGCCTCCAGCTCGTCCCGGGATTCTGTTCCGGCAATGCCGAGATCCGCAGCGCGTAGCACCACGGTCGGCATGCCGTTGTCGATCAGCGTCGCCTCCACTCCATCGACGACGTCCACGGCGTTGCCCGTGGGCAGCAGGGCGCCGCAACTGGAGCCGGCGGTATCGCGAAACACCAGGGGAATCGGGGACGCGGGATTGGGCACGCCGTCGATCAGAGCCTCGCCGCGATAGACCGGACGGCCGTTTTCGCAAGCTACCGTGGCGATGGCGGTCTGACCGGTGTTTTCCATGTAGATCGCGATGTCGGTCTCGCCGTCCCGCGCTTGGACCAGGCCGCGCTCCAGGGCGAAAGGACCCACGCCGGCCAGGATATTGCCGCAATTCTGCGCGTCGGTGACCACAGCGCGATCGACGAAAACCTGCAGAAACAGATAATCCACGTCGATGCCCGGCCGCGCCGATTTGCAGACCACAGCCACTTTCGAGGTCAACGGATCGGCACCGCCCATGCCGTCGATCTGGCGCGCATCGGGCGAGCCCATGACGCGCAGCAGAAACCGGTCGCGTTCGGCCCGGTCGGCCGGCAGGTCTCCGGCCAGGAAATAGCCGCCCTTCGAGGTGCCGCCGCGCATCCACATGCAGCGCACGCCGCCAATCGTTTTCGGGTTACATGACGCCTTCGCGCCGTCAGACATATTTCAGGCCCTTTTCGGCGAGCCGGGCGCGCATGTCGTAGAGATCGAGACCGAGTTCGCCGGCGGCCAGCCGGGCGCGCTTGTCCGCTTCACTGGCTTCGCGCGCTTTCGCCTTGTTCAACACGTCCGACGCCTCGGCGCGGCGCACCACGCAGACCCCGTCATCGTCGGCGACGATGACGTCGCCCGCCTCGACCAGCGCTCCGGCGCAGACCACCGGAATATTGACCGACCCCAGGGTCTCCTTGACCGTGCCCTGCGCGAACACCGCCTTCGACCAGACGGGGAAACCCATCTCCGTTAGGTCGCGCACATCGCGCACGCCGGCGTCGATGACGAGGCCCTGACAGCCGCGGGCTCTTGCCGAGGTCGCGATCAGATCGCCGAAATAGCCGGCCTCCGAGGGCGATGTCGGCGCCAGGACCAGAATGTCGCCGGGCTTGATCTGTTCGATCGCCACATGCAGCATCCAATTGTCGCAGGGCGGGGCGGAAATTGTCAACGCCGAGCCGGCAATACGGGCGCCGGAATAGATCGGCCGCATATAACTGGCCAGCAGACCCTTGCGGCCCTGGGCTTCATGCACCGTGGCGACGCCGCAGGCGGCGAGGCCGGCAATCACCGCGTCCTCGGCCCGTTCGATTTTCTGTACGACCACATGCATCACAATTCATCCACGCAAATCGGAAACACGGTTTGAAATCCTTCGGCATGGGTGGCCTTGCGGCCGCCGGCCATGCCGCCGGAATTGCGGCGGAAATGGTTGCCGCGGTTTTCCGCGACATTGGTGTAATAATCCCACAAATGCTCCTGGCCGGTCATGCATTCGATGGCCGCGCGCTTTTTCTCCCACACGGTCGAAATGTCGAGAAACACGTCGGGCTTCCAGCCCATCTGTTCGGTCTGGTGCGGCTCGAACAGATAAAGCTGCGGCGCGCCCAGCACCTTTTCGCCCGGATTGTGGCCCCAGGCCTGGGCGATCATGCGCGCTTCCAGCGCGATCTCGGTCGTATACATATGGTCGGTATTGTAGGGATCGTATTTGGAATGGGAGAGCATGAAACGCGGCTGGACCGAACGGATCAGATCGACAAGCCGGAATTTGGCGTCCCGGTCGAGTTCGAGCGGATAATCGCCGAGATCGAAGAACCGGATGTCGTGGACACCGAGCGCGGCGGCGGCGGCTTCGGCTTCCCTGCGCCTTTCGACCTTGACGGTTTCAAGGGTCATGCCGGGCTGTTTCCACAGCTTGGCGCTTTCGCCGCGCTCGCCATAGGACAGGCAGACGACGGTGACGTCATAGCCCTTTTCCGCATGCAGCGCGATCGCGCCGGCGCAGCGCCAGACGAAATCGGCCGAATGGGCGCTGATCACCAGCGCGGTTTTGTCTGCCATGGCGTTCTCCTGTTTCACCCGCCCGCTTTTACGGGCGGCGTGCCATGCGTGTGGAAGCTTTCAATGGTTTTCAGTCCCCAGGCCTGGCCCTTCCTGCGGTCGGATTCGGTCCAAGTCACCGGTTGCCAATCCGGCTGCAGGATCAGCCGCGCGCCGGCATTGGCGACTTCGACCCGGTTGCCGGCGGGCTCGTAGACATAGAGAAAGAACGTGCCCTGAATCGCGTGCTTGTGCGGCCCGGTTTCGATGAACACGCCGTTTTCCAGGAAAATGTCGGCGGCGCGCAACACGTCCTCGCGCTGATCCACCGCATAGGTGACGTGGTGGAAGCGGCCGCTGGCGTCCGTATGATCGCCCGTATAGGCGATATCATATGTCTTGTTGTTGACGGTGAACCAGCAGCCGGCGACGGTTCCGTCGTCGAGCACGATCTGTTCGGTTACCCGGCTGCCGAGCGCCTTCGGCATCCAGTCGCGAATGACCGAGACGTCCTGGGCCAGCAGATTGAGATGGTCGATGCGGCGCACCCCGACGCCGCGGCCGTGATAGCGCTGGGCGAGATTCTTCAAGGCGGGGCGCTCTTCCGGCGGGGCTTCATAGCGCCTCGTGTCGTAATAGAGTTCGAAGACGTGGCCGTCGGGATCGGTAAACCGGTAGGCGCGGCCATGGCCGCAATCGCCGTCGACCCAGCCGATGCCGCCGCCGAGCGCTTCAATGGCGGCGACCCGGCGCGCCAGGGCCTCGGGCGACGCGCAGCGATAACCGATATGGCCGACGCCCGTGGTGTCCGACGCGGTCAGTTTGAGCGTGTGGAATTCATAATCGTCGAACGCGCGCAAATAGACGCTGCCACCATCGCGACCGCTTTCGGTCAATCCGTAGATATTAACGAAAAAATCCAGGCTTTCTTCCGGCTTGTCGGTAAAAAGCTCCACATGGCCCAGATGGGCGACATCGTAACACGGCCCGGTCATGGTCGTCCGTCCCTGATGATTTGAGGCAGCCAATCACCAAATAAGCGGCCGGACAAGTGCGAAAGCATTCGGCGGCGGAATTGCGCGCTTCAAAGTGGGTTACCGGTCCTCAAAGGGAAACACGCCGGGTTCGGGAATGAAACCGCCCGAGATCCCCTCGATCGCGGTGGCGCCCATCCGCCAGCGGGCCTCCTCGGAGCCGGCGCCGATATGGGGCGTGGCGATGAAATTCGGCAGGAGCAGGAGGTCGTCGTCCTCCGGCGGCTCGGTCTCGAAAGCGTCGAAGGCGGCCGCCGCAAGCCGGCCGTCGGCGAGCCGTTCCTTCAAGGCCTTCTCATCGACGATGCGGCCGCGGGCGGTGTTGATCAGGACGCAGTCGGGGCGCAGACGGTCGAGCACGTCGGCAGAATACAGAAACCGGGTCCTTTCCGTCACCTGAAGGTGGATGGACAGCACTTCGCAGCGCGCCCAAAGCTCCTCCGGGGACACCCCGGTCACGCCGTAGCGGCGATAGACGGCACTGCGGTCCTTGATATCGTTGCCGAGAATCTCGCAGCCGAAAGGCTGCAGCAGGCGGATGAATTCCTCGCCGATCTGGCCGACCCCGTGCACGCCGACGACACGGCCGGAGATTTGCCGGCCCATGATCTGCAGCGGCCGTGCGCCGGCGCGCATGGCGAGATTGCGCGGCAGAACGCCGCGCAAGGCCATGATGGCGCCGCACAGCGCCAGTTCGGCAACCGACGTCTTGTTGACCCCGGCGGTCCAGGCCAGGCGCACACCGTGGCGTTTCAGGGCGTGCGGATCGATCTTGTCGAGGCCAACGCCCAGTTTGGCCACGAGGCGCAACTCGGGAAGGTTTTCCAGGACGTAATCGGTCATCGGTTCGAAGGAGACGATCGCCGCTTCATAGCCCTTGAGATAGGCGATGGTCTCGTCTTCGGAGCGATAATAGGTCAGCCCTTCGGTATTGAT
>Ga0214472_10004782_pt1 | contig 14283 bp, 11 predicted proteins | sample RVTome_6_FD_207662 | JGI IMG/M metagenome (GOLD analysis project Ga0214472, IMG submission 207662) | Soil microbial communities from uranium-contaminated site in the Upper Colorado River Basin, Wyoming, United States - RVT140D175 | ecosystem: Environmental > Terrestrial > Soil > Contaminated >... | reverse complement strand
GGTTCGAACTGTGAGCTCGAGCAGGATGACCCGGCTCGTTCTTACAGGTCCTTTCCGACCGCGCGTTTCCTCCGCGCCAGCGCCAGGAACGCCTGCGCGGCGTTGGAGTAGTTGCCGGCGCTCCGGTAGACGAGCCTCAGATCGCGCGGCAAGCTGAGCCCGGGCAAGCGGATGGCCGCGAGCCTACCGGCCTCGATCTCGGCCAAGGCGCAGCGCTTCGGAAGGAGGGCGATCCCGATCTTCCGCTCCACGGCGCGTTTGACTCCGTCGAGGCTCGGAAGCGAGATGCGGATGTTGAGCGGGACGTTCTGCTCCTCGAACCGGCGCAGGACCCGCTCGCGCGCGGGCGAGGGGTCGTTGTGCGCGATCACAGTCTCGCGCCCGAACTCGGCCATCGTCACGCTCTTTCGCGACGCGAAGGGGTGGCGGGGGTGCGCCAGGACGACGAGCTCGTCGTGGCCGATCACGACCGATCGCAGCCTTGCCTCGTTCGGCGCGAAGGTCATGACCCCGAAATCAAGGGCCCCTTGCAGGACCTCGACGGGAAGGTGGCGGGCCGCCGCGCGGCGTACGTCGAATTCCACCTCGGGGTGCTCCTGCCGGAAGCGCTCGATGAGGGGAAGGAGCGCCTCGACGGCCGACTCGTTCGAGCCGAGGACGACCCGCCCGCGCTTGAGCTCCTTGAGGTCCTTGACGGCGCGCTCCGCCTCGTCGGCGAGCCGCAGCACCCGCTCGGCGTAGTCCTTGAGCACGCGTCCGGCCTCCGTGAGGCTCGCCTCCTTGCTCCGCCTGTCGAAGAGCGGCTCCCCGAGCGAGGACTCGAGGCGCCGAATGGCCTGGCTGACCGCCGACTGCGTGCGGAAGAGCTTCGCCGCCGCGCGGGAGAAGCTCCGCTCGGAGGCGACCATCAGGAAGACCCGCAGCAGGAAGAGGTCCATCTATCAGTACTGCTAATGATACAAGAAAGTTTATTAGCTTGACGGGACGTCGGGAAAAGGCCCTAATTACGCCCGTGATCTCGAGACAGCTCATTCTCGTCTTTGCCGGCGCCTTCAACGGCGTCCTCGTCCTTCGCATTCCCGAGGTGCGGGCCGGCTGAGACGAAGGACAAAGTCGCACCAGACGCCCCGCACCTCACAAGGTCGCGGGGCTTTTTGTTACTGGGAGCCCGATGAAAAGCGACGCCATCAAGAAAGGTCCCTCCCGCGCGCCGGCGCGCGCGATGCTGCGCGCGACGGGCCTGACCCGAGCGGACATCGACCGGCCGCTCGTGGCCGTCGCGAACACCTGGACCGAGGTCACCCCCTGCAACATCCACCTGCGCCGCCTGGCGGAGAAAGTGAAGGAAGGCATCCGCGCTTCCGGCGGGACGCCGCTCGAGTTCAACACGATCGCCGTCTCCGACGGCATCTCGATGGGCACCGACGGCATGCGGGCGTCGCTCATCTCGCGCGAGGTCATCGCGGACTCCATCGAGCTGGCGGTGGCGGGGCACTCGCTCGACGCCGTCGTGGCGATCTCCGGCTGCGACAAGACGATCCCCGCGACCGTCATGGCCCTGGCGCGGCTCGACATCCCAGGCGTGGCGATCTACGGCGGCTCCATCCAGCCGGGCCGGGTGGATGGGCACGACGTGACGATCCAGGACGTGTTCGAGGCGGTCGGCTCACACGCCGCCGGCCGGATGAGCCCGGCGGAGCTGACGAACATGGAGGAGAGCGCCTGTCCCGGCGCCGGCGCCTGCGGCGGCCAGTTCACGGCCAACACCATGGCGACGGCTCTCACCTTCCTCGGGATCTCGCCGATGGGCGCCAACGACGTCCCCGCGAATGACCCGCGAAAGGACGAGGCGGCATACGAGGCCGGCCGTCTCGTGATGAGGTGTCTCGCGGAGGACCGCCGTCCCTCGCGCCTCCTCACCCGCGGGGCGTTCGAGAACGCCATCGCTGCCGTCGCGGCCACGGGCGGCTCGACGAACGCGGTCCTGCACCTGCTCGCGATCGCGCGGGAGGCGGGCGTTCCGCTCGCGCTCAACGACTTCGACGTCATCGCGTCCAAGACGCCGATCCTGGCGGACCTCAAGCCCGGGGGTCGCTTCACCGCGCCGGACATGGACCGGGCCGGCGGCTCGCGCCTCCTGGCGAGGCGCCTCATGGAGGCCGGGCTCGTTCACGACGAGATGACCGTGACCGGCCGGACGCTCTTCGCAGAAGCCTCCGAGGCGAAAGAGACTCCGGGCCAGGCCGTGATCCGACCGCTCGAGAGGCCGGTGAAATCGACCGGCGGCCTGGCGATCCTCCGGGGCTCGCTCGCGCCCGAGGGCTGCGTCGTGAAGCTGGCGGGCCACGAGCGCCTGCACGCGACCGGCCCCGCGCACGTCTTCGACGGCGAGATCGCGGCCTTCGCAGCAGCCGAGCGCGGCGAGATCTTCCCGGGCGAGGTCGTCGTCATCCGCTACGAAGGGCCGCGCGGCGCTCCGGGCATGCCCGAGATGCTCGCGGTGACGGCGGCGCTCGTGGGGCAGGGCCTCGGCGAGAGCGTCGCGCTCGTGACCGACGGGCGCTTCAGCGGCGCCACGCACGGCCTCATGGTCGGCCACGTGTCGCCCGAGGCGGCTGCCGGGGGGCCGATCGGGCTCGTCAAAGATGGTGATCCGATCACGATCGACGTCGTCTCCCGGCGGATCGACGTGGAGGCGCCGCTCGATGCGCGCCGCGCGCGCTGGACCGCGCCGGCCGCGCGCTACTCGGGCGGCGCGCTCGCGAAGTACGCGCAGCTCGTCTCTTCCGCCTCCGACGGGGCGGTCACCGGATTCCAGATGAAAGGGGCCCTGGCATGAGTACCGCTCTCCGCACCGACGCCCGTCCCCGGGAAAGAGTCCGCGCCGCCAACCTGCTCGCCGAGGAGCTCGCCCGGCTGGGCGTCACTCACATCTTCGGCCACCCGGGCGGTGCCGCCCTTCCTCTCTACGACGCCCTCTTCCAGACGCCCGGCGTCGCGCACCTCCTGATGCGGCACGAGCAGAGCGGCGCCCACGCGGCCCAAGGCTTCGCGCGCGCCACGGGACGCGTGGGCGTCTGCCTGGCCACGTCCGGGCCGGGGGCCACGAACCTCGTGACGGGCCTGACCGACGCTTACATGGATTCCACGCCCATCGTTGCCCTGACGGCTCAGGTGACCAAGCCGCTCATCGGCCGCGACGGGTTCCAGGAGGCCGACATCCTCGGCATCACGCAGCCGGTCACCAAGCACAACTGGCTGGTCTTGGAGCCGGAGGACCTGATCCCGACGATCCGCGAGGCGTTTCATCTGGCGGTCTCGGGCCGCCCCGGCCCCGTCCTCGTGGACGTGCCGCGCGACGTCCTGCAGGCTCAGATCGAGCCCGAGGAGGAGGCGGCCGAGCCGTCGTCTCGGAAACGCCGCGCCGACCCCACCGACCTGCGCCGGGCCGCGCTGGCCATCGCGAACGCGCGGCGGCCGGTGCTCTACGTGGGCGGCGGGGTCATCTCCGCCGGCGCCTCCGAGGAGGTCAGGCGCCTGGCCAAGAAGACCCGGATCCCCGTCACGACGACGCTCATGGCCAAGGGCGCCTTCCCCGAGTCCGACCCGCAGTCGCTCGGGATGCTGGGCATGCACGGCACGGTCTACGCCAACTACGCCATGAACGAGAGCGATCTCATCATCGCGCTCGGCGCCCGCTTCGACGACCGCATCACCGGCAAGCTGGCCACCTTCGCCCCGCACGCCAAGGTGATCCACCTGGATGTGGACGAGGCGGAGATCGGGAAGAACCGCAAGGCCGACTTCCCGCTCGTGGGTGACGCCAAGACGGTCCTCCACCAGCTCTTGCCGCTCGTGGGCGCCCCGGACACCGCCGCCTGGTGGCGGCGGGTCGAGGAGTGGAAGGCGAAGCACCCCCTCCGCTACGAGCAGGGCGATGGCCCGATCCTGCCGCAGTTCGCCATCGACCGTCTCTGGCACGTCACGAATAGCCGCCGGCCGATCCTCACGACCGACGTCGGGCAGCACCAGATGTGGGCCGCCCAGTTCTGGAAGTGCGACGAGCCGCGCAGCTTCATCACCTCGGGCGGCCTGGGGACCATGGGCTACGGACTGCCCGCCGCAATCGGCGCGCAGTGCGCGCTTCCCGACCGGCTCGTCGTCAACATTAACGGGGACGGCAGCTTCCAGATGACGATGCAGGCCCTCGTGACCGCCGCCGAAGAGCGGCTACCGATCAAGGTGGTCATCATCGACAACCAGGGCCTCGGCATGGTCCGCCAGTGGCAGGAGCTCTTCTACGACAAGCGCTTCTTCTCCACCGAGCTGAGGAACCCCGACTTCGCGAAGGTGGCCGAGTCGCTCGGGGCCGCGGCCTTCACGGCGCGGCGGCCCGAGGAGGTCGACGCGGTCTTCCAGAAAGCCCTCGCCGTGGAGGACCGCCCGGCCGTCGTCAACGTCATCTGCGACCCCGAGGAGAACTGCTACCCGATGTGGCCGGCGGGCCAGTCGATCGACGCGATGGTCATCGAAGACCCTCGGCGGGCCCGCGGGGAAAAGAGCTGAGAGATGGAACACACGTTTTCGCTGAAGGTCAACGGCACCCCCGGCCTCCTGTCACGCGTGGAGGCGCTTTTCCGGCGTCAGGGCATCTCGCTCAGGCGCTGCTTCTTCGAGGAGACTGCGGAAGGCGGGGCCGGCCGGCTCCTCATCGTCGCGGACTCGGACGAGGCGCTTTGTGCGCTTCTGAAGAGACAGCTCCGGCGCCTCCACGACGTCTACGAGGTCCTCGACGCGGAACACGTCCGGGCGATCCACGGCTCGCACGAGCCGCAACAGGCGCTGAACAAAGGAGATTTCGATGGCTACGATCTGGTACGACAAGGACGCTGATCTCTCGCGGCTGAAGGGCCGCACGGTGGCGGTCATCGGCTACGGAAGCCAGGGTCACGCCCATGCCCTCAACCTTCGCGACAGCGGCGTGGCCGTGGTGGTCGGCCTCTCCTCCACGTCGCCGTCCGCCTCGCGCGCGAAGGCGGATGGGCTGACGGTCCTGCCCGTGGACGAGGCCGCGCGGCGCGCGGACATGATCATGATCCTCACGCCCGACACCGGCCAGAAGAAGCTGTACGAGGAGTCGATCGCGCCGCACCTGGTCAAGGGCAAGGCGCTCCTCTTCGCTCACGGCTTCAACATCCGGTTCGGGCAGATCGTGCCGCCTCACGACGTCGACGTCGCCATGATCGCGCCGAAGGCGCCCGGCCATCGCGTCCGCGAGCTCTTCACGGAGGGCGAGGGCACGCCGGCTCTCCTGGCGGTCGACCAGAACGCCAGCGGGCACGCGCGCGAGGACGCGCTCGCCTACGCGAAGGCTCTCGGCGCCACGCGGGCGGGCGTTCTGGAGACGACCTTCGCCGAGGAGACCGAGACGGACCTCTTCGGCGAGCAGGCGGTACTTTGCGGCGGCACGAGCGCGCTCGTCAAGGCCGGCTTCGAGACGCTGGTCGAGGCGGGCTATCAGCCGGAGGTCGCGTATTTCGAGTGCCTGCACGAGCTGAAGCTCATCGTCGACCTGATGTACCGCGGCGGCCTGAACTACATGCGCTACTCCATCAGCGACACCGCCGAGCACGGCGACTACACGGCCGGGCCGCGCATCGTGACGGAGGAGACGCGCACGGTGATGCGGCGGATCCTCTCCGAGATCCAGGAGGGGACGTACGCCGAGGCGTGGATCGAGGAGAACCGCAAGGGCCGCCGGACGTTCGAGGCGACCCGCGCGAAGGAGCGCGAGCACCTCGTGGAGCAGGTGGGCCAGGAGCTGCGCGCGAAGATGCCGTTCCTGAACCCGGTCGTCGTCGGGAGGGTCGCATGAGAGAGCGAATTACGATCTTCGACACGACCCTCCGAGACGGCGAGCAGGCGCCGGGCTTCTCCATGCGTGAGAGCGAGAAGCTGCGCCTGGCGCGCGCCCTCGATGAGCTCGGCGTGGACGTCGTCGAGGTGGGCTTCCCGATCGCCTCCGACAGCGACTTCGAGGCGGTTCGCGCGGTGTCGCGCGAGGTTCGCCGGCCGGCGATCGCCGCGCTCGCCCGATGCGCCCCCCAGGACATCGACCGCGCCTGCACCGCGCTCGAGGGTGCGGCGCGCCCACGTCTTCACACCTTCATCGCGACATCGGACCTTCACCTCGAGAAGAAGCTGCGCATGACGCGCGAGGAGTGCCTGGACGCGGCCGCGAAGGCCGTCGAGAGGGCGCGCCGCAGCGTCGACGACGTCGAGTTCTCGGCCGAGGACGCCACCCGCAGCGACCTCGACTTTCTCGCTTCGGTGGTGAAGGCCGTCATGGAGGCCGGGGCGACGACCATCAATCTGCCTGACACCGTCGGCTACGCGCTGCCGCACGAGATCACCGGCTTTTTCCGCAGCATCATCGGGCGCGTGCCGAATGCTCACCGGGTCACGTTCAGCGCCCATTGTCACAACGATCTCGGCCTCGCCGTCGCCAACTCGCTCGCGGCGCTCGAAGGCGGGGTGAGGCAGGTCGAATGCACGATCAATGGAATCGGCGAGCGCGCCGGAAACGCCTCGCTCGAGGAGATCGTCATGGCCGTGAAGGTGAGGCCCGATCTCCTCGCCTACGAGACCGGCATCAGGACGCCGGGCCTTCTCGCCGCGAGCCAGCTCCTTTGCGAGGTCACCGGCGAGCCGGTTCAGGCGAACAAGGCCATCGTGGGCCGAAACGCATTCGCCCACGAGGCGGGCATCCACCAGGACGGCCTCCTGAAGGACCGCCGGACGTACGAGATCATGCGGCCCGAGGACGTCGGCGTTCCCGAGACGACGTTCGTCCTGGGCAAGCATTCCGGCCGCCATGCCTTGAAGAACCGGTGCCAGGCGCTGCAGGTCTCCCTTTCGCGGCTCGAGCTCGACGAGGTCTACAAGCGGATGATCCGCCGGGCCGACACCCGGAAGGTCATCCGCGACGCCGACGTCCTCGAGCTCGTCGCGGAGATCAAGCGAGCCGAGGCGCTGCGCCATGCGCCGGGGGCGTTCCGCGTGGCGCGGACCGACGGAGGCGATCGAACCTCGGAGCCCGCGTGGGGCGAGGAGACGGCCATCGAAGAACCGGGCTACGGGTTCGGAGTCTGAATGGGCCGTGGCGCCAAGATCGTCGTTCTGCCGGGAGACGGAATCGGGCCCGAGGTCGCCGACGCGGCCCTGACGGTCCTTCGCGCCGTCGCGGAGCGCTTCTCCCACCGCTTCGAGATCACGCCGTTTCCGATCGGCGCCTCCGCAATCCGGAGCGAAGGCACGCCGCTGCCCGAGAGAACGCGGGAGGCCTGCCTCTCGGCCGACGCCGTATTCCTCGCCGCCGTGGGCGACCCCTCCTTCGACGACGCTCCCCCCGACGGGCGGCCGGAGGCGGGTCTCCTTCGGTTGCGCAAGGCACTCGGCGTCTATGCCAACCTCCGTCCGGCGCGGATCTTTCCCGGTCTGGAGAACGCCGGGCCGCTCCGGCGCGAGGTGGCGGGCGGGCTCGACCTCCTCATCGTGCGCGAGCTGACCGGCGGGCTCTACTTCGGCACGCCGCGCGGCGTGGACCTCGAGGCCGGGACGGCCGTCAACACGCTTCCCTACACGCGCGAGGAGATCGCCCGCGTGGCCGACCTCGCGTTTCGCCTGGCTCGTTCTCGCCGGCGCCTCGTGACGTCGGTCGACAAGTCGAACGTCCTCGAGACCTCGCGCCTTTGGCGGGCGGTCGTGAACGAGGTCGCCGAGCGCTATCCCGACGTCAGGCTGGAGCACCAGCTCGTGGACTCCTGCGCGATGAGTCTGGTTCTTTCGCCCGCTCGCTTCGACGTCCTCGTGATGGAGAACCTCTTCGGCGACATCCTCTCCGACGAGGTCGGCGCGCTCGTCGGCTCGCTCGGCCTCCTGCCGTCGGCCAGCCTCGGCAAGGGACCGGGGCTCTTCGAGCCCGTACACGGCTCGGCCCCGTCTCTGGCAGGGAAGAACCTCGCGAATCCGATCGGGGCGATCGGATCGGTCGCGATGCTGCTGAGGTGGTCGCTCTCGCTGCCCGAGGAGGCGGATGCGGTCGAGAAGGGGATCGAGGCCGCTCTCTCCGTGGGCCTTCGTACGGCCGAGCTGGCGCCCCCGGGGACTCGAGCGGCGTCGACCACTGAAATGACCGAGGCCATCGCCGGGGCGATCGCCGCCCCGGCGGTCACAGCCGCGCAATGAAAGGAACACGATGACGCTCCAATCGAAGACGATCTGGATGGATGGCGCTTTCGTCGATTTCGAGAAGGCCACCCTGCACTTCCTGACGCCGGGCCTGCACTACGGCATCGGCGTCTTCGAGGGCATCCGCTGCTACAAGACCGCGCACGGACCGGCCGTCTTCCGGCTGAAGGAGCACATCACCCGCTTCCTGTACTCGGCCGCGTGCCTGGGCTTCCGCGAGCTCCCGTTCTCCGAGCAGGATCTCGTCGACGCCTGCGCGGAGGTCGTCGTGCGAAACGAGTTCGAGGACTGCTACATCCGGCCGCTCCTCACCCTGGCGAGCGGCGGCTGGAACCTCAACCTCGACGGTGGCTCGCCGTCCATCGGGATCGCCGCGTGGCAGTGGACCAACTACCTCGGGGCCGAGGCCCTGGAGCACGGCGTGCGCGCGAACGTGTCGTCCTTCACTCGCCACCACCCCAACGTCACCATGACGAAGGCCAAGATCTGCGGCAGCTATGCCAATAGCTTCCTCGCCAAGACGGAGTCGGTCCGCCTCGGCTTCGACGAGGCGATCATGCTCGACCCGCAGGGCTATGTCGCCGAGTGCACGGGCGAGAACCTCTTCCTCGTGAAGAACGGCATCATCGTCACGTCGCCCTCGGCGCCCATTCTGGAGGGCATCACGCGCGACGCCCTCGTCACGCTCGCGCAGGACCTCGGCCACACGGTGGTCGAGCGCCTGGTCTCACGCGACCAGCTCTACACGGCCGACGAGGTCTTCGTCTGCGGCACGGCGGCGGAGTGCATCGCGCTAAGCGAGATCGACTTCCGTCGCATTGGCGCGGGCACGACCGGCCCCGTCACACGCGCCCTCCAGAAGGCCTTCCACGCAGCCGTGCGCGGCGAGCACCCGCGCTCGAAGGAGTGGTGCCACCCCGTCCCGGCGGCCGAGCCGGGGCGTGTCGCTTTCTTCGGCCGCCGGCCTAGCCGAGAGACCGCTACGCGTTCTCACCAGGGACCGGCGGGCTAGGCACGGCTCCTAGCACGCGCGGCGGCCGCCCCTTGCGGAACGACTATCTCGAGCGGATCCTCGCGGCGCGTGTCTATGACGTGGCCGTCGAGACACCGCTCGAGGCCGCCCCGGGCCTGACACGGCGCACCGGCAACACGGTGCTGCTCAAGCGCGAGGACCTGCAGCCCGTCTTCTCCTTCAAGCTGCGCGGCGCTTACAACAAGATGTGCCGCCTGCCTCGCCGAGCGCTGAAGCGAGGCGTGATCGCGGCTTCGGCGGGCAACCATGCGCAGGGGGTGGCGCTGGCCGCCGCGAAGCTGGGGTGCTCGGCCACGATCGTCATGCCCGTGACGACGCCCCGCATCAAGGTGGACGCCGTGGCCTCGCGGGGCGCGCGGGTCGTCCTTCTGGGCGACTCGTACGACGAGGCCTACGCCGGGGCGCGGCGTCTGGCCCGGAAGGAGCGCAGGACCTTCATCCACCCGTACGACGACCCCGACGTCATCGCGGGACAGGGGACCATCGGGATGGAGATCCTGAGGCAGCGGCCCGCCGGCATCGACGCGGTCTTCGTGGCGGTGGGAGGAGGCGGCCTCATCGCGGGGGTGGCGGCCTACGTCAAGCGGCTGAGCCCGGGGACGCGTGTGGTCGGCGTCGAGCCCGTGGACGCCGACGCGATGCATCGCTCGCTCAAGGCGGGGCGCCGCGTGCGCCTGCCGAGAGTCGGGCTCTTCGCGGACGGTGTGGCCGTTCGGCAGGTGGGACGCGAGAACTTCCGGCTCTGCCAAGAGCTCGTGGACGAGGTCGTCCTCGTGGACACCGACGCCATTTGCGCGGCCATCAAGGACGTCTTCGAGGACACGCGCTCGATCCTGGAGCCCGCGGGGGCGCTCGCCGTCGCGGGGCTCAAGACCTGGACCGAGCGCCACCGCGTCAAAGGTCGGACGCTCGTCGCGATCGCGTGCGGCGCGAACATGAACTTCGAGCGGCTCCGCCACGTTGCCGAGCGCGCCGAGCTGGGCGAACGGCGCGAGGCGATCCTCGCCGTCACGATTCCCGAGAGGCCGGGCAGCTTCCGCGAGTTCTGCGCCGTCGTCGGGCCCCGCAGCATCACCGAGTTCAACTACCGGTACGCCGATGCGGTGAACGCGCACGTCTTCGTCGGGGTCGAGGTCGAGAACGAGAGCCAGACGCGGGCGCTCCTCGCAGCGCTGAGGCGCCACGGCCTACCAGCCCTCGACCTCTCCGACAACGAGATGGCCAAGCTCCACGTCCGCCACCTCGTCGGAGGGCGCGCGCCGATGGCCAAGGACGAGCGCCTCTTCCGGTTCGAGTTCCCCGAGCGACCCGGAGCCTTGATGAGGTTCCTGAACCGCATGCGGAGCGACTGGAACATCTCGCTCTTCCACTACCGCAACCACGGCGCAGACTACGGCCGCGTGCTGGCGGGGATCCAGGTCCCCCGCAAGGACTCACCGAAGTTCCGGCGGTTCCTGAAGGACCTCGGCTACCGCCACTGGGACGAGAGCCGCAATCCGGCGTACCGGCTGTTCCTGGTGTGACTACCGACACGAATTCGGCAGATGTAGAGATCGCGTCTTTTCAGTGGGTTGAGTGATGTGCGTGGACAAGCATTGGTGGAGGCGGCGGGAGTCGAACCCGCGTCCGGAAGCGTCAGGCGAGAGGCCACTCCATGCTCAGCCTCTTCTCGGTTCTCGCCCCGCCGCCTCGAGAAGAGGCAAAACAGCGGCAGGGCATCCCCGAATTGTTTTCGCCGTTCCGTCCGGAGAACCGGGGCGGCTACACCTGCATTTGGCGACGTCCGTCGGGGCGCGGCAGGTGCGCTCCTTCGACGAACGTGGCTACGCTAGTTTAGGCAGCCAGAGCGAGAGTGCTGTTATTCGCAGCTACTTTTTTTCACCTTTTTTACGAGGAGGGTGAGACCTCGGCATGCAACCTTTCGCGTGCTCGTCCCCGTCGAAGCCGTTTCGCCCCCACGACGGGAAGTCTCGCTCGATGTCACTCAAAGATCAGGGTGAATGCTAACACGCAGGTTCAGCCGGAATTCCCCGGCCAGGAGCGCGGGGGGACCGCAAGGTCCCCGACGAGTACTCTGACATCCTCATGACCCGGATCGCTTGACACCAACCCACCCGCGTAATGGAATGCCCCCTTCGATGGTGACGAAGGACCTGATCGTCGTTGTGACCTCGGTCGGCACCGAGGACCAGGCTCTCGACGTTGCTCACGCCCTGATCCGCAATCGCCAGGCGGCATGCGTCAACATCGTTCCGAACGTCCACTCGGTTTATCGCTGGAAGGGCCGCGTGTGCGAGGACGACGAGAGACTGCTGATCATCAAGACCGTCGCGGAGCATTTCGAGGCCGTGCGGGAGACGATCCATAAGGTCAACACGTACGAGCTGCCCGAGGTGCTCGCCTATCGCGTGGACCAGGCGAGCAAGCCTTTCGGCGACTGGATCGCCCGCATGACCGAGCGCCCCAAGAAACGGGCTTCGGCCGCTCGCTCGAAAGGGCGCCGATCGCCCGCCGCGGTCACGACCATCGCTGGCTGAGCTGTTATTTACCTCTCCCTCCGGGAGGGGTAGGGTGAGGGGCGTGCCTCGCCGACAATGACCTCCATCGCCTTCACCTCTCTCTTCCTCGGACTCGTTCTCGGACGATCGACCTCGCGATGACCTCGATCGCGTTCACCTCGCTCTTTCTCGGTCTGGTCCTCGGGACGAACACCGTCGGCGCGATCGTCGAGGGGCCTGTCGCGGCGGTCGAGTTCCAGCTCGACGGCAGACGGATCGCGCGCGTCGAGAAGGCGCCCTGGTCCTCGCGCGTCGATCTCGGCCGGGACCTCGCCCCGCGCGAGCTCGTCGCAAGAGCGCTCGATCGCTCCGGAGAGGAAGTCGCACGAGCGCGACAGTGGTTGAACCTTCCGCGTCGGAGCGCCGAGGCGGAGATCGTTCTCGAGACCGACGCGAACGGGCAAGCGGTCGCTGCACGCCTGGCGTGGCAGAGCCTTCTCGGGTCACGTCCCGAACGGGTGTCGGTCACCTTCGACGGCCGATCCCTGCCCGTGGACGAGACACGGCGGGTGAAGTTGCCGGCGTACGACTCACAGGCGTCTCATCTGCTGACGGCCGAGCTGGAGTTTCCAAGCGGAGTTCGCTCCCGCACGGACGTGGTCGTGAGCGGCGCGTCTTCCGGTAATGCCACCAGCGAGTTGACCGCCGTGCCGATCCGGATTGTCGGAAAGAAGCTTCCGAACGTCGCGGATCTGCAGGACAGGTTCGTCAAAGACAGCAAGCCTCTCCGCGCCGCCGCGGTCGAGTACGGCCCGGCGCAGGTCCTGATCGTGCGCGACCGCGGTCGTGGGGAGGCCGCAACGGTACTCGGCACGTCCGATCTTGCCGCGGCGGAGCGGCTGAGGTACGAGATGCGTGTCCGTCGCGGCGACCGAATTCGATTCGTGTGGCCGGTCCCGATTCGTCATACGGATGCTCAGATCTCCTCCGATCTCTTCGACAGTTCCCGCGATTTCGTCCGTGAGGACGGCGGCCTTCATTGGCTCCTGACCCGCGTTTACCATCCCGATGGAAGCCTGCCGCAACAGCGTTTTACCGACGCGGTAGCCACTGCGGGGCTGCAGGCGTTCGCGAGCGGCCGCCGTCGCGCGGTCGTCCTGGTCCTCGGCGCGAGAGCCGACGACGCGAGCACCCTGTCGCCGGAGGCGGTGCGTAGTTACCTGGACAAGCTCCGCGTCCCTCTCCACGTCTGGACGCTCGTCGAACCCGCCTCCCGGCCGGAGATCGCCCGTTGGGGGGATATCGAGGAGGTCAACTCCCTCTGGCGACTGCAGCGCGCGTTCGATCGTCTCGAGGACGATCTCGACTCTCAGCGCGTCGTCTGGATCGAAGGGAAGCACCTGCCCCAGGAGATCGCGCTCTCCGAGAAAGCGGCCGGAATCGAGATCGCTCGGTAGCAGGACCAGGTAAGTGTCCGAGTGATCTTTTGGGGGGGCACCTTGCCGTCTCTCGAACCCCCGAGTCGAACGTCAGCCGCGGGGCAGTCCGCGGGCCGGCGAAGCTAACCAGGAGTGTGTCCGGGTAATCTTTTGACGGGGGACCTTGCGGTCCCCCGAACCCCCTAGCTAAACCGCCTCCAGTGCCTGCGCCAGGTCGGCAACGAGGTCCTCGACGTCCTCGATGCCGACGGAGATCCTCACGAGCCCCATCCGGATACCGAGGGTCTCGCGGTCCGACTCCGGGATCGAGCCGTGCGTCATCGTCGCGGGGTGCGAGATCAGCGTCTCGACGCCCCCGAGGCTCTCCCCGAGCGAGCAGAGCCGCACGCGCGCGAGGAAGGCCCTGGCCGATTCGAAGGATCCGACGTCGAACGAGATCATCCCGCCGAAACCCTTCATCTGGCGCTTCGCGAGCTCGTGCTGCGGGTGATCGGGCAGCCCGGGGTAGTAGGTCCTGCGGACCTTCGGATGAGCCGCGAGGAACCGCGCGATCTCGCGCGCGTTCTCCTCGTGCCGGTCCATCCGGACGGCGAGCGTCTTGATCCCGCGCAACACCAGCCACGAGTCGAAGGGCGAAAGGATCGCGCCGGCGCTGTTCTGCACGAAGCCGAGCCACTCGACGTGCTCGTGATTCTTCGCCACGACGATCCCGCCGACCGAATCGGAGTGGCCGTTCAGAAACTTGGTCGTCGAATGCACGGCGAAGTCCGCGCCCAGATCGAGCGGCCGCTGGAGGTACGGCGACGCGAAGGTGTTGTCCACGACGACGAGAACGCCCCGCTCGTGGGCGATCTGCGAGAGCAGCGGGATGTCGCAGAGCGTCATCATCGGGTTCGTCGGTGTTTCCAGGTGCAGCAGCTTCGTGTTCGCCCGCATCGCGCTCCGCACCGCTTCCGCGTTCGCCGTGTCGACGAACGTGAACTCGACGCCGTAGCGTGCCTGAATCTGGGTGAAGTAGCGGTACGTGCCGCCGTAGGTCAGGTTCGAGCAGACGACGTGGTCG
>Ga0214472_10004781_pt1 | contig 14286 bp, 14 predicted proteins | sample RVTome_6_FD_207662 | JGI IMG/M metagenome (GOLD analysis project Ga0214472, IMG submission 207662) | Soil microbial communities from uranium-contaminated site in the Upper Colorado River Basin, Wyoming, United States - RVT140D175 | ecosystem: Environmental > Terrestrial > Soil > Contaminated >... | reverse complement strand
CTGCTGAGTTTTTTTGTTCAACATATCCGCCTATGCAGATATCCGCCTTGGCGGACTCAACGAACAGGAGATGGAAGCATGAGCATTCGCATCGGCATCAACGGCTTCGGCCGCATGGGGCGTCTGGGACTGCGGGCGGGCTGGGAGATGGAGGGCTTCGAGATCGTCCACATCAACGAGGTCAAGGGGGGCGTCGAGACGGCGGCCCATCTGCTGGAGTTCGACTCGGTGCAGGGGCGCTGGGACCGGGAGGTGCGCGTTTCGGACGGCGCTCTGTTCATCGACGGCAGACGGATAGGCTTCAGCGAGCACAAGACCCCCGGCGAGGTCCCCTGGAAGGAGCTGGGGGTGGATCTGGTCATCGAGGCCTCGGGCAAGTTCCGCACCGAGGCGACCCTCTCACCCTACTTCGAGGGCGGGGTGAAGAAGGTCGTTGTGGCGGCGCCGGTGAAGGAGGCCGGGGCCCTCAACGTCGTCATGGGCGTCAACGACCACCTCTATGACCCGAGGGCCCATCATCTGCTCACCGCCGCCTCCTGCACCACCAACTGCCTGGCCCCGGCGGTGAAGGTGCTGCACGAGAAAATCGGCATCGTCCACGGCTCCATGACCACCATTCACGACATGACCAACACCCAGGTCATCGTGGATGCCCCCCACAAAGATCTGCGCCGGGCGCGGGCGGCGAGCATGTCGCTCATCCCCACCACCACGGGCAGCGCCACAGCCATCACCCTCATCTACCCGGAACTCAAGGGGAAATTGAACGGCCACGCCGTGCGGGTGCCGCTCTTGACCGGCTCCCTCACCGACGCGGTCTTCGAGATGAAGCGGCCCGTCACCGCCAAAGAGGTCAACGATCTCATGGAGGAGGCGGCCCAAAGCTATCTCAAGGGGATTCTGGGCGTGGAGCGCAGGCCCCTGGTCTCCATCGACTTCAAGGGGGATCGGCGCAGCTGCATCGTGGACGCCCTCTCCACCCTGGTGATTAACGATACCCAGCTCAAGATGTACCTCTGGTACGACAACGAGCTGGGCTACGCCCACCGCATGATGGAGCTGGCGCAGAAGGTGGCCCGGAGCCTTTCATGACCGATCTGCGCGGCTACGCCCTGGTCACGGGCGCCTACTGGGGGTTCACCCTCACCGACGGGGCCCTGCGCATGCTGGTGCTGCTGCACTTCCACGGCCTGGGCTACGGCGCGCTGCAGATCGCCGGCCTCTTTCTGCTCTACGAGTTCTGCGGCATCCTCACCAACCTGCTGGGCGGCTGGCTGGGCAGCCGCATGGGGCTGAAGATCATCCTGTTTTCCGGGCTGGGGCTGCAGGTCTTCGCCCTTGCGATGCTGGCGCTGCTGGATCCCGGCTGGCAGGCGGGATTCTCCCTGGCCTATGTGATGATCTCCCAGGCCCTCTCGGGTATCGCCAAGGATCTCACCAAGATGAGCTCCAAGAGCGCCATCAAGCTGCTGACGGGGGAGGGGGGCGAATCCAGGCTGTTCAAGTGGGTGGCCGTGCTCACCGGCTCCAAGAACGCCCTCAAGGGGGTGGGTTTCTTCCTGGGCGGGGTGCTTCTGGCTTCCCTGGGATTTGCGGGGGCGCTTTACGCCATGGCGGGGGCGCTTCTGGCGGTGCTTCTGGGCTGCGTCCTCTTTCTGAAGGGGGACATGGGCAAGTCCAGGGCCAAACTGAAGTTCAAAAGCCTGCTCTCCAAGAGTCCGGCGCTTAACCGGCTGAGCCTGGCGCGCTTCTTCCTCTTCGGCAGCCGGGATCTCTGGTTCGCCCTGGGGCTGCCCCTGTTCCTCTCAAGCGCTCTGGGCTGGGAGCACGAGGCGGTGGGGGCGGCTCTGGCCCTCTGGGTCATCGGCTACGGCGCCGTTCAATCGGCGGCCCCCAACCTGCTGCGCCGGGGCATCGCAGGAGGAACCCCCGACGGCCGCACGGCGACGCGGCTGGCCGCTTTGCTCTTCGGCACCACGGCAGCGCTGGCCCTGCTGCTGGCGGCAGGGGCCCCGCCCGAAGCGACCCTCATCCTCGGCCTGGCCGTCTTCGGGGCCGTCTTCGCCCTAAACTCCAGCATCCACTCCTACCTGGTGCTGGCCTATTCCGACGCCGATCAGGTGGCGGCCAACGTGGGCTTCTACTACATGGCCAACGCCGCCGGGCGCCTGGCGGGGCTCTTCCTCTCCGGTGTGGCCTATCAGTGGGGAAGTCTGGTCGCCTGTCTCTGGGGTTCAGCGGGATTTCTGGCCCTGGCGGTACTCTGCTCCCTGGGGCTTCCGGCCGGACGGGCAGATGAATCTGCATCCTGATGCGATCGCCCGAACGTAAAAAGGCAGCCCATCCGGGCTGCCCTTTTACGTTCCAGGTTTCGAAGCAGGTGCTCAGTTTCGCTCCAGCGCCTCGATGAGCTGGGTGAACTCTTTTTTGACATCTTCCAGGATGATGTCGTTTGCGTAGGCGAAGTTGTGGACGCCCAGGGTGGCATCGTTTTGTACCAGATTCAGGTTGTAGAGGGAGCGCTCGTACATTTTCCACTGCAGCTCGGTGTTCCTGCCCAGCTTGTCCGCTGCCTTGAGCAGGCTCGCCGCCTCGGCACGCAGGGCTTCGGCCTCCTTGAGTGCCTCGCCGGTATCCTCTTTCCAGCTGCTGAGGATATCCATGTAGCTCTCGTCGTGGCAGTTGAGGCAGATGTCCTGCGGCGGACGGTAGAAGCCCTCCATGGTGTCGGTGTGGCAGTCCACGCAGCCCACCTCGGCCTCGTGCATGAAACCGGGATCCCCCGTCAGGCCGATGGCGCCCGTGCCCTCGTTCATGCCGAGTTGGGCTTCGTGACAGACGGTGCAGTTCTCCAGCTGGGGCGCGCCCCGGTCGACGAACTGGGAGTGGCAGTCCAGGCAGAATTCCTTGGTTTCGCGCTTGGTACGGGGATCGTGCACCACGCCGAAATGGCAGCTGGCGCAGGTGAATTCGAAATCCCGCATGTGGCGGGCGTGGTCGAAATGAGTGCCGCCGACGAAGTTGTCCTTCAGGATGTCGGGCAGGCCGTGGTGCTCCCGGAACTCGGGATTCTTCACCTTGTCGGCGAGGCGGCCCGTAAGCGGTGCGCTGAAAACGGCGCTGCCGTCCAGGGTGCTCTCATCCGAGTGGCAGTGCAGGCAGACCCGCTGGGAGACCAGGCCGTGGCGGCGCTCCTCCAGGATGGCTTTCATCTCATCTTCGGAAATGAAGAAGGAGTGAATCGCATCCTTGGCGCCCTTGAGTTTGGTCTTCATGTATTCGACCATGCCGACCCGGGCATGGCAGTCCAGGCAGGAGACGCCCGCCTTGCCGTGGGCGGATTTTTCCCAGGAATCCACTTCGGCCAGTACGCCGTATCCTTCCAGATGATGGCACTTGGCGCAGAAACTGGGGTCGGAGGAGGAGTGGAGCCCCTGGATGGTCACCAGGAAGAGGACGAGACCCAGCGGAATGGTGATGAGTAGGAATTTGAAGAGTTTGCGACGGAAAGACGGTTGGTTCTGATTCGTCATGAGGCCCCCTGAGTTTGGTGATGAAGGTAGTTGGAGGTGCCCGACGGCAGAATCGCCCGGCTGGAGCGCCGGGCGATTCCGGGGTGGGGATTATTTTTTGGAGATTTCTTCGCGCTTCTGCTGGAGCCTGGCGAGGATGGCCTTGGTGTCCTCCTCGACCTTGTTCAGGTCGAAGGTGTGCCAGGTCACGGCGAGCCTGGCCAGATCGGCGTCGATCTCCTTGAGGAACGCCTGGGTCTTGGCGGGCTCTCCCTTGGTGCTGATATAGCGGTAGAAGCTGTTGATGCTGTAGCGATGGTTCAGCAGGTTCTGCGCCCGGCGGGGGATTTCGGCGTGAAAGCCCGTGCCTTCGTTGTGGCACTGGTTGCAGACCTGGGAGACGGTGCTGACGTTGAGGGCCACGGAGCTGATGGAGCTGTGGCAGGTCACGCAGTTGGGGCCCTGCATGCCTCCGGCCTTCTGCAGCTGCTTGAAGTGGGGGCTCTGCTGGTAGCCCTCCAGGGTGTCGGTGTGACACTTGCCGCAGGTCGCGGGGACGCGATCGAAGGAGAGAGCCTCCATCTGGGCATGAGCGCCCTTGGCGTCGGACGCTTTGGGGTTGCCGCCGTGGCAGTCGGTACAGCTGACGCCTTCCTGCTTGTGAACGGAGAGCTTCCACTCGTTGAAGTACCGGTAGAGTTTCTTGTTCTTGACCAGGAAGTCTTCGTCGCTATGGCAGGCAACACAGGAATCCTGGGCTTTCTCTGCAAAAGCGGCCGGCGCCTGGGCGAGGCACAGAGCAAGGGTGGCACAGACGAAGGTGAGGAGTTTTTTGGTTGTGGATTTCATGACAACCTCCTTTCTTATTTCCGCAAGACCTGAAGAGATCCGGGGGATGAGGCAGGGGCTGCGCCAGGCGTGTGAGATTTAGCGCAGCTAATTACACTCGGGCCGGAATCCTAGCACTAATTTCAATCTCCGACAAGGGACTGCTTCGCAGCGGGCGGAGTTTTTGAGTCGGATTTTTCCAGTTTTTTGACCGGTTTGCGCACGCCGAGAGGTCGCAGTACGCAGCCTCCCCGGCGCTGTTCGATGGCCTTTCGGAGTTGGCGCTTGTTCGCGGCGCCGGGCCGTTTTATGCTCAAGGAAAGTTCCCCCGGGGTGTTCGGCCGGGAGGCAAGGGGAGGTGGCTTTGGATTTTACGGATGTGACAGGTGTGATTCTCGCCGGGGGACGCAGCAGCCGCATGGGGCGGGACAAGGCCACCCTGCTGGTGGGCGGCAGCGTACTCTATGGCCGGATACTGTCTCTGTTCAGGCAGCTCTTTCCCGCCGTCCTGATTTCGGGGGACCGGCCCGATCTGGCCGAAGCCGGCGTGGGGATCGTTCCCGATGTCTATGCCGGCAGTGCCCTGGGGGGCCTTTATTCGGCGCTTCAAGCGGCCCGGACCCCCTGGGTGTTCGTCGCGGCCTGCGACATGCCGTTTCCCGACCGCCGCATTATCGAGGCGATCCTTTCGCGGCGCTCGGGGCAGGATCTGGTCGTTCCCCGCACCGACGACGGCCTCGAGCCCCTGTTCGCCTGTTACCGCAAGACCTGCCTTCCCTCCATGCAACGGATGCTTGAGGCGGGGCAGTATCGCATCTACGATTTTTACGACGAGCTGCGCGCCCGCTATCTGGAGCAGGACGAGCTGCCCCGGGGCTGGAGGCGCTCCTTGCTGAACGTCAATACTCCCGAGGAGTTGCGTTCCATCGAATGAACCCCGGCATTGTAAGCCCGCTTTGCCACCATTTTTCCTCTCAAGGTATACGTTGCGCCGCCTCGGTATTGCGTTTAGAATAGCCGCAACTTACCGCTTTTAAGGAGAGACCGACCATGTTTGGACTTGGAACACAGGAACTCATCATCATACTGGTTCTGGTATTGATTATTTTCGGTGCCGGAAAGCTTCCCCAGGTGGGAGGCGCCCTGGGCAAGGGGCTGCGCAACTTCAAGAAGGGCATGAATGACGACATCGAGGATGCCGAGGTCGTCGATAAAATTGAAAGCAAGAAAGAGAAGGAAGAAGAGAAGGAGCAGAAAGACGCCTGATTTTCAGGGCCTTTTGCGGATAAAAATCCCCGCCGTTTCGGCGGGGATTTTTTTTTGGCAGGAGCCGTCGCGGAGAACTTTAGAGGATTATCCTGCTGGATTCATCCCTGCTCATGGGCGCTGCCGACAGGATCTGCACGCTGCGACCTTCCACCACCACATCGACCAGGGGCTCATTCTGGCCCCGCCCGTAGGAGGCGACAAGGGCGGCGGCTTTTTCCAGATCCGCTTCATCGGGCTCTCCGCTCAGGATGCCCAGGGGGCCGGTGTAATTCTGGTTGCGCAGCAAATAGTTGCGGTCGGGACGGTAGAGGCTCTTGAGCCGTTCGTTGTCCTCCTGATTGCGGCCCATGGCCAGCTTGCAGCGCTCGGAAATCCGGAACTGGCGGCCCGCCTTGAGCAGTTCCACGTCCGTGGGGTCGCAGGCGGGCTCGAAGCGCACCAGATCCCGAAGCCGGTCGGTAAAGGCCGGTTCGGTCAGGAGGCACCCGCCTCCCGAGGCGGGATAGTCCAACAGGCCCCAGTCCGCCGCCAGCTCCTGCTGGCGCCTGCGGGAGCGGCCCTGGATGTCCAGCAGCAGCTCACGATCCGCCAGCCCCTGCTCTTCCATGGGGGTGACGGGCAGAAGCCTGGCGCTCAAGGGGCGAAGAATGCGATCGGCGTGCCCCGAGTAGTTGCCCACGGCCTTGAGGGCGTTGAGGTTCTGGCTCATGGGCCGCTGCCCAAGCACCTCGCCGGAAAAAAGGAAGTCGAAGCCCTCTTCTTCCATGATGCGTCCTGCCAGGCGGAACATCATCGCGTGGCAGTCGATGCAGGGGTTCATGTTCTTGCCGTAGCCGTATTTGGGGTTCTTGACCATGGCCAGATGCACCTCGCTGATGTTGCGCACCAGCAGGGGGATGCCCATGGCGGCGGCGGCTTTTTCCGCCTTGGCCGAGCCGAAGAAGGGAGTGACGAAAGAGACGCAGGTGACATCCACTCCCTGTCGTTTGAGGGCCAGGGCCGCCAGGCTGCTGTCGAGGCCTCCGGAGAGAAGGCCGATTGCTTTACTCATCTTTTACCTCCGCTTTTGTTGACTTGTTTTTCGAGGAATTGCCCAAGGTTTATTGAGCGTTGCCCGAAAGAATGCATTCTATACTTATCCCCCGGGCCGATACAACCATGTCGCAGCCCCTCCCCCCGACTTGACAGAAAAAGGGTCGGGTGTCAGTATCCGGCGTTAAAATGCCGCAATTTGCAGCAACTGTTTCACCGCCCGGTCACCGAATCGCTGTCGGAATGCAAGCGGCCGCAAATCCCCGATAAAGGACATCTGCCATGGCCAAGATCGATACGCTCTTCAAGATGATGAAGCAGCAGGGCGCCAGCGACCTGCATCTGTCTTCGGGGACCCCGCCCATCTTCCGTCTGAGCGGGGAGATGGAAAAGCTCAATTCCCCCGCCCTGACCCACGAGCAGGTCAAGGCGCTGCTCTTCGAAATTCTCACCGACGCCCAGAAGGCCCAGATCGAGGGAGAGAAGGATCTGGATTTCGCCTATGAGCTTGCCGGGGTGGCCCGCTTCCGGGGCAACGTGCTCTACACCTACCGGGGTATCGCCGCCGTCTTTCGCATCATCCCCAGCGAGATCCTCACCGCCGATCAGCTCAACCTCCCCGAAGGCGTGCGCAAGATGACCGAGTTCAAGAAGGGGCTGGTGCTGGTGACGGGGCCCACGGGCAGCGGCAAGTCCACCACCCTTGCGGCGATGATCGATCTCATCAACTCGACCCGCCGGGAACACATCCTGACCCTCGAAGATCCGCTGGAATTCATCCATCCCAACAAGCTGTCCCTGCTCAACCAGCGGGAGATCGGCGCCCATTCCATGTCCTTCAAGAACGCCCTCAAGGCGGCCCTGCGGGAGGACCCGGACGTCATCCTCGTCGGCGAGATGCGGGATCTCGAAACCATCAGCCTGGCCATGACGGCTGCGGAGACGGGCCATCTGGTCTTCGGCACCCTGCACACCAACAGCGCCCCCAAGACCATCGATCGCATCATCGACGTTTTCCCCAAAGATGCCCAGGAACAGGTCCGCACCCTGCTGGGCGAGAGCCTCAAGGGAGTTGTCTGCCAGCAGCTGCTGAAGAAGGTGGGGGGCGGTCGCGTGGCCGCCATGGAGATCCTGCTGGGCAATTCTGCGGTTTCCAACCTCATCCGCGAGGGCAAGACGTTCCAGATTCCCTCCATCATGCAGACCGCCAAGCGCGAGGGGATGCAGCTGATGGACCAGCACCTCAAGGATCTCATCGCTGCCGGGCTCGTCAAGGGAGAGGACGCCTACCGCTGCGCCATCAACAAGAAGGATTTCGAATCCTACCTCAACAAATGATCCCCGCCTTGACGTTGCTCAAACCAGGCCGCGTCGAAAAGGGTCATACTGAAAGCAGAAGGGAAGAATTCTATTCCCGCCGAGTCCGGAGCCTGCCGTGAAAGACAGTTTTGGCCGCTGCATCGAGTATCTGCGCATTTCCGTCACCGACCGCTGCAACCTGCGCTGCCGCTATTGCATGCCCGAAGAGGGTGTGCAGTCCCTGGCTCATCCGGATGTTCTCTCCTTCGAGGAAATCCTGCGTCTCTGCCGTCTGGCGACGGCCCTGGGAGTCCGCAAGATCCGCATCACGGGCGGCGAGCCCCTGGTGCGCAAGGGCATCGTCTCGCTGGTGCGGGAGCTCTCGTCGCTGCCGGAGGCGCCCGAGCTGGTGATGACGACCAACGGCCTGCTGCTTCCCGAGATGGCGCAGGATCTGAAGGATGCGGGGCTTTCCCGGGTGAACATCAGCCTGGACAGCCTGCGGGAGGATCGTTTCCGGAGCATCACCCGCAGGGAGGGACTCTCCCGGGTGCTGGAGGGCATCGATGCCGCGCTGGCCTGCGGCCTGACGCCGCTGAAGATCAACATGGTGCCCATCGCCGGCGTCAACGACGACGAACTCGCCGATTTCGCCCGCATGAGTTTCGCCCGGCCCCTGGAGGTGCGTTTCATCGAATTCATGCCCGTGGGGGCGAGCCTGGGGTTCGGGCCCGAGCAGCGCCTGCCCGCCGCGGAGATTTTCAAGGCCCTGGAGGAGGTAGGGGAGCTGATTCCCGAAGAGCGTCAGGGCCCGCTGGGCCCGGCCAAGCTCTATCGGTATGCCGGAGCGCTGGGCAGGGTGGGGGTCATCCCCGCCGTCTCCGATCACTTCTGCGGACAGTGCAACCGCCTGAGGCTCACCGCGGACGGTCAGCTGCGGCCCTGCCTCTTCTCGGGCGAGGAAATCGACGTGCGCGGAGCGCTGCGCCGGGGTGCGCCGGACGAGGAGCTCGAGGCCCTGCTGCTCGAGGCGGTTTGCGCCAAGCCGGATCGGCACCGCATCGGCCAGGAGGATTTCGAGCCTTCGGCCCGCCCCATGCACGGCATCGGGGGATAGAGCTACCCCTGTTTGTTGCGGCCCGGCTTGCGGATGAGCTTCTGGTGGACGCCGCGCTGCATCCACTTGAAGCTGTTCTCAGCGATATCCACCCCCACCAGAACCGTCACGCTCATCAGGGCCAGCTTGACCCCCAGCAGCGCCTGTCCCGCGCCGATGGTGACGCCGATGGCCGCCAGCATCCAGATGCAGGCCGCCGAGGTGACCCCGATGACCACGCCGTCGCGGGTCATCATCACCCCCGCGCCCAGAAAGCCGATGCCGGTGATGGCCTGGCCGATGATGCGGGTGGGGTCGGTGGTCATGTCGTTCATCAGGTAGATGGAGATGGCGATGAACACGTAGGTGCCCAGGCAGATGAGGATGCTGGTGCGGATACCCACGGGCTTGCCCAGCAGCTGGCGCTCCAGGCCGATGATGGAGGCTGAAACCATGGCGGCCAGGATGTCGTGCCAGTTCAGCGGCTCCACGTTCAAGAGCAGTTCGAGGTTCATGGTTCCTGTTCCTTTCTCGGACATCGGGGCGAGCGGCGCACAAGATAGGCGCCGATGGCGGCGGGAATCCAGTGAATTTTTTTAGTGCTCCGGTCGAACGGGTTCGCGTCGGCAAATCGGGGATAAGTAAGTGCGGAGTTTCATCGAACCGATGAGGCACGAGAGGATGTGGGGGATGAAGAAACTGTTGATGCCGGCATGTCTCGCCGTTCTTGCCCTCTGCGGCTGCACCGGCGATCGGGAGCAAACAGGCGCAGGCCCCGGGGCGGATCGGGTGCAGGTGGCTGCCGAGCAGACCCGGGTGCTGGATGCGCGGGACTATGACCGGTTGGTCCGAAGTGTGGAAGCCGTCGCGAAGGCTCTTCCCGAAGAGGAGGCGAAGGCGTTTCGGGAAGCCCTGACCCTCATCGGGGCCGAGGTGAAAGGCGGCATCGAGCGGACCCGCGAGGCCATCAACCCCCTGGAGATGGCCCATGCCTTCTACAAGGTCTGCGTTCGGGAGAAGAACCCGGATCTGCTTGCCCGGCTGGAGGGCAGGACGGCTCGGCAAGTCATCCAGGATGCCGGCCCCTTGCGGGAGCAGGTGCTGGGGCAATAGAGCGCGGCCTGGATCTGATTTGAAAACGAAGGGCCCCGTTCCTGATGGAACCGGGGCCCTTCGTTTTCAAGCATTTTGGGCGGCTCAGTTGAAGAAGCGCTTGAGCAGCCCTGCGAAGGCCTGGCCGTGGCGGGCTTCGTCCTTGCACATCTCGTGAACCGTGTCATGGATGGCGTCGAGGCCCAGTTCCTTGGCGCGGGTGGCGATTTTCTTCTTGCCCGCACAGGCGCCGTTTTCCGCATCCACCCGCATCTGCAAGTTGGTCTTGGTGCAGGAGATGACCACTTCTCCCAGCAGTTCGGCAAAACGGGCGGCGTGGTCGGCCTCTTCGAAGGCGATGCGGCGATAGGCCTCGGCCACCTCGGGGTAGCCTTCGCGGTCGGCCTGGCGGCTCATGGCCAGGTACATGCCCACCTCGGTGCATTCCCCCACGAAATTGGCGCGCAAGCCTTCCAGGATCTCGGCCGGTGCGTCCTTGGCCACCCCGATGCGGTGCTCATCGGCCCAGGCCAGGGGCCCATCGGCCTGGAGGTTGAATTTTTCAGCGGGTACGCCGCACTGGGGACATTTGCCCGGGGCGTTCTCGCCTTCGTGGAGGTAGCCGCAAATGGTGCAGATGAATTTTTTCATGGTATCGTTCTCCTTTGCATTTAAGTGGATTGCTGACAAGAATCGTCTTTTTATGGGATCTGCGGTCGGACTGTCAATGGAAAAGGTCGCCCGGCCTTTTTGTCCTCCTTCGCAAGAGGCGGCGGGGGCAGGACATCAGGAGGAAAGCCGATGCTGCGTATTCAGACCTACAACCAGATCTCCGTCAGCGTTACGAGGTCGCCAGTTCCCTGAGCTCTCCCGATGCCATCCTGCTGCGCAGCCATGTGCTTGCACCCTCGGACATTCCCGAGTCCGTCAAGGCCATCGGCCGGGCGGGCGCCGGGGTCAACAACATCCCCCTGGCGGAATGCAGCCGGCGAGGCATCCCCGTCTTCAACGCCCCGGGGGCCAACGCCAACGCCGTCAAGGAGCTGGTGCTGGCGGGCATGCTGCTGGCATCCAGGGGCATTCTCTCCGGCATCGATTATGCGCGCGGCCTCGGCCGGATAGCGGAGCCTTCCGAGATGCATCAGCTGCTGGAGAAGGAGAAGAAGCGGTTTGCAGGCATGGAGCTGGCCGGTAAAACCCTGGGGGTGGTGGGGCTGGGCGCCATCGGGGCAAGGGTTGCCCACGCCGGGGCCATGATGGGCATGAAGGTGCTCGGCTTCGACCCCGCCCTCTCGGTGGATGCGGCCTGGCGGCTCTCCAGCGACATCGAGCGCATGGAGAACCTGCCTTCGCTGCTGTCCCGGTCCGACTACATCTCCCTGCATCTTCCCGTTCTGGATGCCACCCGCCGCATGATCAACGACAACAGCCTGAGAACCCTCAAGCAGGGAGCGAAGCTGCTCAATTTCGCGCGGGACGAGATCGTGGACACCGAAGCCGTCATCCGCAGCCTTGATGCCGGCCGCATGGCCGCCTATGTGACGGATTTTCCCGAACCCGTCCTGATTGGCCGTCCCGATGTCATCGCCACGCCCCATATCGGCGCCAGCACCGTCGAGGCGGAGGAAAACTGCGCCCTGATGGTGGCACAGCAGTTGACGGATTTTCTGGAAAACGGCAATATCCGAAATTCGGTGAATTTCCCTACCCTCTACCTGGAGCGCACGGGAGGTTTCCGCATCGCCATTGCCAACAGCAATGTGCCCAAGATCCTCGGCCGCATCCTCTCGGTGCTGGCCGATCGCAACATCAACGTCATCGACATGCTCAACAAGAGCCGCGAAGAGGTGGCCTACAATCTCATCGATGTGGAAACCGCCCCCGATGACGAGCTCAGAGCCGCCCTGGCATCGCTCGAAGGCGTGATCAACGTGCGCGTTCTTTAGGTCAGTAAAAAGGCAGGAAACTTTTCTCTCAGGAGACAGTGATGGCATCTCAGGTTTTCAATTTCGGCGCCGGTCCGGCCATGCTCCCCCGGCCGGTGATGAAACGCATTCAGGAAGAATTCCTGAACTTCAAGGACATGGGAGTGGGGCTCATCGAAATCAGCCACCGCTCCAAGCAGTTCGAAGCCGTCCTCGAGCGGGCCAAGGCGCTTTTTCGGGAACTCAGCGGGGTTCCGGAGAATTACAAGATTCTCTTCGTTCACGGCGGCGCCCGGATGCAGTTTTCGGCCATCCCCCTGAACCTGCTCGCCCGCAAGTCCAGCCGCCGCGCCTTCTATTACGAAAGCGGAAATTTCGCCAAGCTTGCCTTCAAGGACGCCCAGCGCTACGGCGACGTGAGGGTTCTCTCCAGCTCGGCCGCAGGCAATTACGACCGCATTCCCGAGTTCAACCTGGATCAGCTGGATCCCGAGGCGTCCTACGTCCATCTGACCAGCAACAACACCATCTACGGAACCCGCTGGAACAACTTTCCCGACACGGGCGAGGTCCCCCTGATCACCGACCAGACCTCCGAGATCCTCTCCCGGCAGATGGATTACTCCAGGTTCGGCATGGTCTACGCCGGAATGCAGAAAAACCTCGGCCCATCGGGCATGGCCATGGTCGTCATCCGGGAGGACCTGCTCGGCCATGCGGTCCCCCATACGCCCGTGCTGCTGGACTACAGCGTCATCGCCAAGGACAACTCCCTGACCAACACCACCAATACCTTCGCCATCTACGTCACCATGCTGGTGCTCGAATGGCTCAAGGAGCAGGGGGGCGTCGCGGCCATCGAGGCGCGCAACAACGAGAAGGCCCAGCTGCTCTACAGTCTGCTGGACCGCACCCCCTTCTACGGCTGCGTGGCACAGCCGGCTCATCGCTCCATGATGAACGTGACCTTTACCCTGCCCAGCGAGGAGCTGACCGAGAAGTTCCTCAAGGAAGCCGGAGCCGAGGGTCTCTACGCCCTCAAGGGCCATCGCAACGTGGGCGGCGTGCGGGCCTCCATCTACAACCCCATGCCCGTCGAGGGGGTTGAGGTTCTGGCGTCCTTCATGGAAGAGTTCGAGCGAAAAAACGGCTGAAATTAACATTGTCAGGCTGCAAAAAGGCCCGGGCTCCTTGGTGGAGTCCGGGCCTTTTTGCATGCTGCAGGGTAAAAAAAGGGCGGGCGCCCCGCCTGGGAGCGCCCGCCGGTGATGCCGCAGTTAGTCGTGGTTTATGTCGTCTTCCATCTCGATTTCGACCTCGTCCCATGCAAAGGGTGACAGGTCGGCTCTTGCTTTTACGATGTCTCCGACATTCAACGCTCCGAAGAAAACGTCACTCGTTACAGGAGTATCTTCGATTTCGAAGCCTGTAGAGCCGGGACTATCATCGGCGCTACCAGTGATCGTGCTGGTGTCCACGGTGATGAGATTCAGCAATGTCAGCGAAGGCCTTGCAAGGGCTGTGACGGAGCCCTGTACGATGACGCGAGTGTCGTTGCCGCCGCTGTTGCTGTCGATTCTGGTTGCCAGGATTTTACCGTCGGCAAGCTGGCGGCCACGCACCTTGACCTTTTGACCGTCTGCGCCGGGTTGGGTGCCTTCAGTGAGGGTCTCATCGAAAACGATGGTCAGGCCGGTGAGCCCCTGGATCGAGAATTCGGCATTCACGGGGTTCAGATCATTGACATCGGTCAATCCTTCGATGCGGACAGATTCTTTAAACTTGATTTTCTGTGCGATGAGCGTGCCTCCGCTCATACGACCTTCGACTTCAACCCGTACGCCGGGGACGAGATCCTCTTTGAGACCACCCAGGAAAATTTGAGTAGTGCTCATGTCAACGGCTTGCCCGTTCAGCGAGAAAGTGTCGTCGGTGCGTGCAGTAATGAAGCCCTGCAGCTCCACCTTGGCGATGTCGTCGTTGAGGTCATCAATGCCCACTTCGACCACGGTGGCTGTCAGGGTGGTGCCGACGAGTGTCGTTCCCTTGACTTCCACGATTATCCCATTGGCCAATTGGGCAACGTCTTCAGTGCTTTCTGCGCCCACGCTGCTGAAATCGACGGTGAGGTTGTTGATACTGAAGGTGCTGGTGGTGAGGTTCGAAATGATGCCCTTGACTTCAAGAATGCCACCAGCAGTTTTTTCTTGAATGTAGGTGGCCATGATCGAGC